>OGTB01000016.1_pt1 | contig 148409 bp, 109 predicted proteins | sample 1553611 | NCBI WGS metagenome assembly OGTB01 (sample SAMEA2580032, study PRJEB22360) | human gut metagenome | biome: human gut; feature: human-associated habitat; material: faeces | place: Denmark | collected 2008/2010 | reverse complement strand
AAATTAATAATTATCTTTGCATTCGGAGAATATCTTCTTATTCGGATTCGGCTAACACATTATGATAAAGATTAGAAAAACAGACATCACAGAGCTCAATACCCTCATGGACATCTTCGAGCAGGGAAAACACATCATGCGCAAAGACGGGAACATGAAACAGTGGACCGGCGGCTACCCCACCGAAGAAATTATCAAGAAAGATATCGAAAACGGAAACAGCTATGTATGCCTCGATGAAGAACAGAATATCGTAGGAACTTTCGCCTTTATACAAGGAAACGACCCTACCTATGTGCAAATCTACGACGGTGAATGGATAGACGATATCCGCCCGTATGGCGTTATCCACCGTCTGGCAAGTACGGAAGACAGTAAAGGCATAGCATCCGCCTGCCTGCAATGGTGTTACCGCCAAATACCCAACTTGCGTGCCGATACCCATCGCGATAATCATATCCTGCAATATATCCTCAAGAAACACGGCTTCCAATATTGCGGCATCATCTACTTGCTGAACGGAGACGAACGGCTGGCTTTCCAGAAACTGTAAAGGCAGGATAAGTAAATTCAAATAATCATAATCTCTCAAACATTCCATACAGGACATTTGTAATAATGCCGAACTATTTCCGTCAAGGAAGATAAAACAAAATTCTGTATGAAGAAAGATTATGAAACAATGACAGTCGGCGAGATTGTTGCCGACAATTTCGGTAATGCCGAAGTATTCGATAAGTATGGCATCGACTTTTGCTGCCACGGTTCTATTCTTTTGCCCGAAGCCAGCCAAAAAGCGGGAGCGGATATGGATGAGATTATCAAAGACATTGAGAACCTTGCTCCGATAACTACCGAAAACATCGACTTCAAGAATTGGCCGCTGGACTTACTCGCAGATTACATTTTGAAGATACATCACCGCAACATCCGCAAGAACGGACCGAAGATACAGGAACTGCTCGACAAAGTATGTAAGGTACATGGCGAAAATCATCCTGCACTATACAATGTGCAAGTGTTGCTCCGGCAATCGCTTTCCGATCTCAACCAACACCTCGACAAGGAAGAGCTGGTATTGTTTCCATACATCTACGAAATGGTGAAAGCCAAACTTGACAGTGCCACAATCCCTGAATTTCACTGCGGCAGCATCCAGGATCCCATATCCGTAATGATGTCCGAGCATGATACCGAAGGTGAACGTTTCCGCCACATCGAGAAACTAACAAACGGATATTCTGCTCCGGAAGATGCCTGCAACAGCTACCAATTGGTATTACAACAACTCAAAGCGTTTGAAGCCGCCCTGCATCAGCACATCCATTTGGAAAACAACATCGTTTTCCCGCGTACCATACAACTGGAAGCGGAATTACAAGAGCATCCATGACGCAAATCAGAATCAAACGAGTATATGAAGCCCCCGATGCGGCAGACGGTTATCGTGTATTGGTAGACCGCCTGTGGCCTCGCGGTATAAAAAAAGAGCATCTGAAAAGTGATGTATGGGAAAAGGACATCACTCCTTCCGCCAAACTGCGTAAATGGTTTCACGAAAATACGACGGAACATTGGGAAGACTTTGCGAATATGTATCGAACGGAATTGGAAGGCTCGGATACCGTACGGCAATTTATGGAAAGAATAAAAACGTATGACACCGTAACCTTATTGTATGCATCAAAAGATCCCATACACAATCACACGCGCATCCTTTAGCAGTTTCTTTCGGCTCACATGGCCTAACGAACGATATACTTCTTTTTCAGTTCTTCCACACCGGTTCCGGTAAAATACTCTTCCACGAAGTCCCAACGCTGTTCGTCCGTCAGAGCATCGGTACCGAAGAAAGAGGAAAATAAATCTATCTGCTCCTCAAAAATACGCTCGTTGGCATCCAAAATGAGATTGTGATATTCATTGGAATCCGCCAATTGTTGCAGAAGCTCCGGATTGTCGAACCGGACGTGTACGCAGGGGGTACCACCACCCTCTACACTGAACGAAAGGCAGTCGAGCATGGAAAGGAGATTGAGCAGCATATTCAAATCGGAGAACGGAGTGCAGTAGAACTGTAAACGCGCGCCCTTATTGCCTGTGATACGTTGGGTAAACAGCTTTTGATAACGGGACAAAAGCAGGTCGAAGCCTTTGATTACAGTAAATGAAAGCTCATTCGAGTCTTTCTTCTTGATACTGCTGATATAGCTTACGCTACGTCCCTCTTCGGTGCGGCTTTCCAATAGCGAACCGATGAAACGCTTGGCAGACGGCACATCCATGCCGTGCTCGGCAAATACCGCACGCAGTTCTTCTTCATCGAAACGTCCTTTCGATTTCAGCAAAGCCGTCTTCAGCATCGTCACCAAATTCTTGAACAAAGCGTCCATACGCTGTCGGATAATCGTTGCATCTTCTTTCAGCAGAACTTCGTGCTTACCCACGGAGACGGCACGGGAACCTTCCCACAAGGTACCACTATTCAGTTTCTGTTTGAACTCTCTATATCCCAACTCGGGAAAACACTCTTCCCAAAGAGTATCCAGACGGGCTCGATAGACGTCTTCTCCACCTTCCACTCTTGTAAGATAGCTCTGAAACTCGCGTGCAAAGGTATCACCGGTCTTATCCTGAACGTAACCCTCTGCCAGCAGATTTTGCGGACTGACTTCCAACAAATGCGTTCCGTACCGCTGCGACAAATCATCTTCCAACCACAGTAAAGCGGTCTTAATAAGTTGTCCCAGTTCGGCCTCATACTCCAGTTTGTTCTTAGTACGCGGCAACTTCACCACAAACTCAAAGTCGGACAGGGAAACAAGAATTTCCTTTTTCTCTCCTTTCATCCGATATACTTCCATGAGCTTTTTCAGAATCAGCTCCAACTGTTCCTGTGCAATATTACCCGTTTGATGCAGACGTTTCATATAATAAAAGTCACGCTCGTGATAGTCAGTGGCGGCAATGCCTTGAACATCCGCATCACGGGCTGCACGGCCTATTTCCTGAATGTAATCGACAAACGTACCCGAAGGCGCTACGTGGTAGACACGATCAATATCGCTGATGTCCACACCCATGCCGAAAGCTTTTGTGGCGACAATCATCCGCTTCATGCCCTCTTTAAAATCCTGCACAATGGCGGCTTTCTGCTCTTTTTCTTTCTTACCGTAATAGGAAGCTACCCAATGCCAGTCGGCAGAGCGTACCCAAGTCTTTATACGCATATCTATACTACCGGCAAAGGGATAGTAAAGCAGGGTTTTATGCCCGTTGAGGAAGTCTTCCACACGTCCGGATATGACGCGCTGCTTACCTTTATCGTAGGTTTCCCCCTCTTCCAATGTGAGCTGTCGGATATCGAAACCGATATTCTTACGCTTTACCGTACCGACATAAAGCACGCAAGGCTCCATCTGTAGGGAGCGGATCGTCTCGAATACCATATCATTGCCCCCTTTGGGATTCCACACGGCAGTGGCGGTCAAGGCAAACAACGGGAATGTATAACCTAGGTTCTGCTTCAAAGCACTTAAATAGCGCCCCAGAAACCAATAGTCCACACGGAACTCTTTACCCCAGGTGGTTACCGTATGCGCCTCATCGATAACTACCATGCCAATACGGCGATTGCCGACAAAATGTTTGATGTCGTAGGAGAGCAACAACTCCGGCGAAAGATAAAACAGGTCAATTTCTCCCTCACGCACCGCCCGATAAACCTCCATCTTCTGCTCCGGTGAAAGGTCAGAAGATGCATACGCCACACGTTCATAACCCAAGTCTTGCAAACCTTCTACCTGGTCTACTATCAGTGCCTTCAAAGGAGAAACAACAATGGTTAGCAGATTATATTCTTTTCCCAGATAGATAGCCGGGAGTTGGAACAACAGAGATTTACCCGAACCCGTCGGGGCGGTCAGCAGAATATTATCCGGTTGCACTTCTTCTTTCCGCGCCTTTTCCGCCTCACGGATTACATTTTCAATCAGTTGCCCTTGAGAGATGCAGAGTGTTTCCCTGCTTTTAAACAAATCATCGTAAATTTCAAGATTACGAAAGCGGTCGTAACCATAGGTTTCTTTCAAAAGTTCCGTTATACTCTGCCGACAGTCTTCGGGCAAATGGCGTTCTTTTAATTCGGGCAAACGGCATGCCTCTCCTGTTTGTGTCATCATCAATACAATGGGGATTAAAAAGAAAAAAGATAGTATCCCAGTATAGCAAAGGCCTTCGTACTACCTCTTTCTATAATTTGTCTTATCCGTAAACCGATGGATAAGATTCAATCAAAGCGTATTAATACTCCTCTTCGTTGAAGAGTTGTGTCTCATTTGATTATCAATCAATTATATTTCAAAGAATGATTTTTAGCCAAACAAACCACGCCATCTGAGGCTATCAATGGCAAAGATATGTGTTTTTTGACAAACAAATGAAAACAAGCACAACTTTTTGCTATACACAAGGAAAAATCATTGCCCATGTTTTTTCTTTCCCTTATTTAATAGTAGTTTATTCGTTCCAACGAACGAAATTATCAGCTAAGACTTCTAATCATATTTTCAACATGATTCATGCGAAATACATAGTCATACCTTTCTGATAAAGGTTCAAGCTCTTTTGTCAGAGTTTCAAACGAAGGTTTACCGAATAGCACAGCCAGGCTATCTACTGCTTTTTGCAAGCGTTTACCCAATATGCGTATAGTTTCAATGTGAGAAAGTCTATTAAATAAGGTCCCATATAATATTGCATATTTCATAGAACGAGACGAAACTTTATTGAAATTCTCATCTCTTTGTGCTGGAAGTTTCATTGTATTGCAAAACTTTACAAATTTTTCCAATGAGTCAAGACCAACGTTACTTATGCTCCTTTCCAAACTATCATAAAACTGTTTCTGAGAAAAGTTTCTTGATGAATAGGGTATTTGGTCAAATTTATAACGAAATTTATTAAGATAACATATCTCCATTGCAGCAAACATAGACAGAGAAAAGAAGTTTAAGTCATCTCTAGTTATAACGCCATCACCTGTAGCTTTTACCTGCTCGTATCGCTTACTTATCATCTTCTGATATTTCATTAACAAAGATGTTGATAATTCACCATAACCTTTTAACAGTTGCTTGCTGAGGAAGATATCCTCCTGTTCTTCTATTTCTCTATTATTGCTTGTTTCTGCCGAGCCTTCTTCCTCTTCATCAATGATCGCATCATCTATCGAACGAATTTTTTTTCTAATACTCTCCTCAATACATTCAATCAGTCTTGATGTACGATCTATTTGGAAAATCCTGCTACTCTTTGCATCGTCATTGTCATATTCCGAATTGTATTTTATTTCGGGCAAAGATAAATCAGATTGCCTTTTATCTTCTGATGAAACTTTAATCTTTGGAGAAACTTTTTCACCAGCATCATTAACTAAGTCCCACATTACATCAGATAGCATATCAGCAACCTCCATACCATCATATCCTTCATTCTCAATACGAGAAATGAATCTATTAAGATTACGACTCATTTTCGACGGATTTGTTGTGGCTAAGAACTCAGTCCAATTGACGAACAGCTTATTAGATATAGATTTCTTGTCTTTATCCACTAAATAACATGTATATTGAGTTTTTGCTAACTTTATATCAGTACTATATCTATTGCCTTTATCATGTTTAAGTTCACTTACAAGAGTCTCAATTCCATTGTCGATAGACAGTAGTACTCCATCAGGAATCTCCTCATTGCTATAGACATTTAATTTACCTGATTCGTAATAAGCGGATAATAGTCTTAATCGTCTTCCAGTTTCAGAAGGAGCTTCATTAGAATGTTTGGATCTATTAGTTGGCACATCTATTCTTTTCTTGGTTTTCAGACCAAGTGTAGATAGAAAATCTTGCTTTGTCGAATGATACAAGACTCCAAACTCTTCATTTATGCCTCTGTGAGTTATTGTTCCAAGTCCGGCTAATGTTGCATTTGCACTGCCAACCATACAATATTCAGCATCATTAGTCTTAAAGTGCAAAACCTTTGCATGCAATTGACGTTCATATGTTTTAAAAGCTATTTTACCCTTTTTTGTTTCGCTGAAATCATAAAAATGAATACTACTATTTGGAAGCATTCCGCTTGGTGGCAAAGCACAATCTTGGTGAATCAAAACATTCACCGTTGAGTTCGGACAAAGTTGGGATAATGTAATCAATGATTCTCCACATTCATCAAAATATGGACTGAGAAGTGTTATAGTCTGCACCTCATTTAATGGCACTAAATTTGAAATTTGTTGTAAAATCCCAGACTGAGAATCATTATACAGTAAAGCAGCATTTAACCCTTCTTGTACCTTGCACATACTATGAGGCACAATATTGAAAGAGGAATCTAAAAATGTACAATTTTCAGGAATCTCACGAAGAATTCTATTATGATCATAGTCGTTACATTGCTTTGTAAATCGGCAGAGATACTGCCAACATTCTTCAATGAGAGGACGATGCGTCGTATCAGTCTCATCTATCATAAAACCTGTAAATGCCTCATGATTTTTTCCATGTCCTGTAACTGTTAGATTACCAGTACCAAACACAACCAATACAGCGTCATCTCCTACAAAGAAATTAATCTTAGGATGAAAAGCTCCGACAGCACTTATAGATGTAATGGAGTACTCCTTACCAATATGTCTCATATAAATAGGAGATACATATTCCATAGATTTATCCATTTGATTGGTATCGGCAAACACATTTATGCTACATACTTGCTTACGATGAAGCATGTTCAATAATTGATTATCGAAATGTATCAAATCTATGGCATAAGTAGTCAATACAGCTGAATGATATTTGCCATTTTTGCCGCCGCTAGGAATATCCAATAATATTGCATGCTCATTCTTTTCCATAATTCTCAATGAATTGTGATGCTATCTCAGTTAGTGTATTATCTTCATCAAGATAACCCATGTCTTGTAAAAAATTAAATAGAGAATCAATACGTGGCGATGTTTCAACTGGATACCGCTGCTCTATTAAAACAATCCGTCCATCCTCAAGAATAAACTTTCTTAGGTCTGAATTATTCTTTCCCATTTTAGCAATGGCGACCACAGTATGCTCCTGCATTATTTGCACTATCAGAGATTCTATAAAACCGGATATAGAGAATGACAGATAACGCTCCACATAAGATCTTAACCCTTCACTGAGTATACCTCGCTGACGTTTCAAGTCATTTTCCCCTTCAAACTCCTCTATATCTTTTGTGTTATTCTCAAATTCAGTATAAAGTCTCAACATGAGTCTTATTGCATGTGCTGCTGCAGAAATATAATCTTGTTTACTGACGTAATCCCTTAATTCATCATAGATTATATTTATATTATCACTCACATTTTTCCTCCATTCGTCAAGAGAGTTATAATTCATCTCTTTCTCTATAACCGACAATAAAGATTGTTTAATATCTTGAGAAAGTAGTGCTATTGGAGGATTGTGTAATTCATGAGTTTTGTAGAGTATTAAACAAAAGAGCAAGTCAATACTATAATGCAAACCTTCACATAAATAATAGAAATACCACCCAAATGCGGCCTGTAAATTACCGTCTTCAGTTATATGCAAAAAACGATTCTTTACGAACTCCTGAATCTCTACACCATTTGAAATATCATTTAGGAGCAAATAGATTGTTTCTCTTCGCAAGGAAGAGTCCTCGTCACTTTTCGTAAGCAAATTATTTAAGAACAGCCATTCCTCAGAGCCTACAATTATGCGATGTATTGCTAAAGATTGTAAGTCTTCTATTGCTTCTTCTTTAAGACTTCCATCCAGAATACATTTAAGAAATAATTTCCGGATGTTTTCATCAATACTATTTCTGACAGCATCAGCTAACTCTTTTCCTTTGTTACGAAGATAAAATCTGCCTTCTTCAATTTTTACAAGTTCATAATAAATAAGAGAACCAAGATAGTACTGGCCAAAAGCTCCACTCTTGAATGTCCAGTACTTATCTTTAGATTCATAATCAGCACCATCTGCAATATCATAAATACCATCCTCTATTTGCTTATATCTACCTTGTGAAACAAACAAAGCTCCAACCACAGAACCAACATTCTGTTCCTTCATAATTAGTGCCATTGCCAACTCTGCACGACGTATAAAATTATATTGATGCAGAGATATTTGACCAGCAACTTCAAGTTTGTCATATTCACTAAGTAGCCAACAATAAAGGCTGTAATAGCGGATGTGACGGGTTAGATTGGTGAGCCCAGGTAACAATTTGCTATAGGTTGCAATTGAACTATTCTGGATTCCCAATGGGTCACGCCCACCTTTGAAGCCATCGTTCGATGCCCAAAATACATTTGTGATTTCAGATTGCTTATATTGTGCCATTGTACAACAGATTGAACAAAACACTAATAGTACATCTCAATATATTGGTATGCACGTTCAAATACATCATTGTCTTTTATCTGATACTTAACCCAGAGGATAGCACGTAGTTTCTTTTTGATTTCTCTGCGGGCTGTTACACTTTGGAAAGCATCATTAAATTGACGTACAATGTTAACCACTTCATTATCTATATCATTTACAACTTGTTCAACGATAATAGGTGTGTCTTCGGTCTTTATACTTTGGAAAAGGTCTGTTAAGGCGGCACGAGCTTGAGCACGTTTATCCTGAGGTTCATCCTTTTTCTTTTCTTCTTCAAGCAAGTCTTTTGCTAATGCAAGAAGTTGTTTCAAGAAATCAATACTGCTGATCAGGTTTTGTTCCATTCGTTCTCGGAGTTCATCCAATTTCTCTGCAAATTTCTTGAAGTTAGGATCACCTTTGTGCTCGCCCAATCTCAATCGAAGTATTTTCTCTACTTCAACAATCTTCTTCTCACGTGCTTTTTCATCTTCAAGGACTGCATCTATCACATCGGCATCAACTACCAAATCCTCTAGTGGAGTACCAATGTCAATAGTTTCAATGTTGCGATGTATAATCTCTATGGTCTTAGCTCCAAGCAAAGTCCAGATAAGATTACCACCACTTACAGGACGCACACTTTGATACACTTGAGCCAACCAAGTATAATCATTTTGGTATTCGGCCAAACAAGCATCGGGAGAAACTATCTCCCACGCTTTATTGAGACGGGCAAAGTGGCGGCCAAAGTTTGTCTTCACACCATCATCTTTCAAGCATTGTTGAGCAGCAGTAAGCCCCTCCCATCCACCAATAGTTCTATCAACGCCAGGGAAGAACTCAATACATTGTTGCATGAATGTAGGTATAAGACTTTTGATTTCATCGATATTCTGAACAATGGTCTTAACTGTCTCTTCATCAAAAGCAAGACTCTTTGCAACATCCTCAAATACACCAACAAAATCAACAATCAATCCACATTTCTTATTCTCATTGTAGGTACGATTGGTTCTGCAAATAGCCTGCAACAAAGTATGATTCTTCATTGGTTTGTCCAAATACATACACTGGAGTATAGGTGCGTCAAAACCTGTTAGTAGTTTGCTTGTTACGATCACAAATTTTAGCGGAGACAATGGGTCTCTGAACTGATCAAGCAACTTCTTTTCCTCATCGCGACTACGCTTATATGCCTTATATTCATCTGCTTTATCTCCAGCAGTATGCATTATAATTGTTGTTTGGTCATCTGTGCCAAGAAGAGCATCCAAAGCCTTTTTATATTTGACGCAACATTCTCTATTGTAAACAACAACCTGAGCTTTCATGCCTGTTGGTTCCACATACTCTCTGAAATGAGAGACAATATACTTACAAACGTCATTGATTCTTTTTTCTGCAGTAAAGAATGCATCAACACTTGTTCTTCTTACCAATTCATTCTTGTCTTCTTCGCTAATCTGGTCGGTAAGTTCGTCAAACTCCTTTTGCAATTTAGCATCGTCCAAGTGCATCTCGACTGGAACGGTCTTGAAATTAAGTTCAAGAGTTGCCCCATCTGCTACTGAATTTTGGAATGTATATTTTGATATGTATCCATATTTATCCTCCTCGGCACCAAAACATGCAAATGTATTATGGTCATTACGGTTAATAGGTGTACCAGTTAATCCAAAGAAGAATGCATTTGGCAGTGCTGTGCGCATCTTTTTACCGAGGTCTCCTTCTTGTGTTCTATGAGCTTCGTCCATCAAGAGGATGATATTATCACGTTCATCAATTACCTCGCCATCATTCAAATCACCAAACTTAAAGATGGTGGTTATCAAGATCTTTCTTTGATGGATCTTTTCCTCCAGTTCTTGTTTTGATGATATACTATCAATGTTAGGTATCTCTGCACGAGTGAAATCACCAGTAATCTGGTCTTCCAAATCAATTCTATCGTCCACAATCACTACTGTTGGCGCTTTTAGCACTTCCTGACGACGAAGTTTTTGAGCCGCAAATACCATCAACCACGACTTACCAGAACCTTGGAAATGCCAAATCAAACCTTTACGAGGGCCAGAGCCATTTATATATGTTGACAGAACACGTTGAACAATAGCTTCGCCACCCAAATATTGTTGGTAACGACATACAATTTTAATTTTTCTGCCTCCTGAGGTTCCTGTGAAAACAGAATAGAAACGATATATATCCAATAGTCTTTCAGGAGTCATCAATGATACATAGTTATGCTCAACATCCTCCAATGTACCATGCTTACGTTCCTCATCGGCAAACCATGGGCCCCATTTGTCAATAGGGCATCCAATACCAGCATATTGAAGTTCTCTACCTTCACTTGCAAAGGTTAGAATATTCGGAACAAACATTTCAGGGATACTCTTCTGGTAATGCATAATATCAGTAGCACCATCAGCCCATGTTACAGATGCCTTAACAGGAGTCTTTGCTTCACCGATAACCATAGGTATACCATTGATGACATATACAAGGTCTAAACGCTTGCCTCCCTCCTTACTCTTTCTCGGATACTCCCACTGATTAGTTACTATGCAACGATTCTTATATTCATCATCCTTGCCTGCAAAGAAACGAATGTTGATATTATCGCCATTATCACCAAATGGGTATGAGTTTTCTTCAAATAGTAACTTGCGGAACTTATCATTAGCTGTGATTAGTTCATCAGAAGCTCCGCCACTTGTAATACAAGCTCGAAGCTTATATATAACCTGTTCTGCTTGTTCAGGAGTAATAGGATTCAATGCCAGCAGTGCCTCCATGAGCCATTCTACAACAAGAACTTCATCAGGAAGTCTCGGAACAAACTGCGGTTCCACATATATCCAACCGCATTGTCCTGCTGCATTAATGAGCATTTGCTCAACTGTATTTTCTTCGTTAAAGTATGCCATATGTTATTATATTTTTGTTTCTAATTGTAATATTCTGATTTATCAGCCTGATTGTAAATGCTGGCAAACTCTTCTTGAGCCTCAATTGGAGGAATAATGATCTTCGCATTTCCAATAGACTCCTTGTTAAGTGTCTGGCCTTTTACTGCTTGCTTTGCACCTAGTAACCAGTTCTTGTTTGCAATAAGAAAATGCAGGAAGTCGATATTGAATTTCTTCTCATCAAAACCAGCAAAAGCCATTATTGCCTCGTTGGTATATAGATCTTCTGAGGTAATAGCAGTTCTTCCTATAGAGAGCTTAAAACTCATTATAATCGTACCTTTGGGCACTGCTTTGATTCCTGAATCAGCTATTGCATAGTCTGTAATGTATTCGCTAGTATCTCCTGTATAACGCGTGTATGAAGACATGTCGGATATAGAAACCCATTTGTGGGTTCCATTATCCCAACACTCAGGATTATTGCGTGCTGGAGTCTTACCCATCGATAGCTTAAATTCATCTTTTACTAATGATTCTGTCCAACCCTTGTCATTAGTATTCTGATTTCCAAACATCTCGATAAATTGCGACATACTAACCAATGAATTTATGATGAGACAATTTTACATTATTCTGATTCACCATTGCATATTGCAATGTCGTATCGAGACTCTGATGACCGAGTAGGTGCTGGACTTGCTCAATAGGCATGCCCTTATCTATTGCCATTGTTGCCAATGTTCTACGGAATTTATGTGGATGCACTTTTGGAATATTCAAATCTTTCCCCATCTGGCGCAGTCTAATCTCCACTCCGCTAATCTGCAATCTATCATAAGGAGCCAGGAGTGAGACAAACAACGCTTCATTGTTGTCAGTACGGCTGTTTATGTATTTCTGCAAATGAATCTTTGTACGAGCATCGAAATATACCTTACGCTGCTTATCACCTTTGCCGGTAACAATACACTCCCTGTTGTGGTAGTCTATATCTGAGCGATTGAGCTTAACCAATTCTCCAACACGCATTCCTGTTGATGCCAATAGATCTATCAATGCCAAATCACGCGGATTTGAGCAATGGTCCCGCATCAATTCAAGAGATTCATCAGTATATGTTTCCTTTACGGTTTTACCCACTTTTACTTTATGGATTCTTCGTACAGGACTCTTTACTATATAGTTTTCTTCTTCTAACCAAGAAAAGAAACTGGATAGTATGCGTCGAATATTATCTACCGTTACCTTGCTCGCGCCACTCTCGCTTTGATATGTATTTAAATAATGCCGTAAATCATCAGTAGTTATGTGGATAACCTCTTTACCCAACTTAATCAATGCATTATTTATAGTACTGCGATAATAGGCGATTGAATTAGGAGAACATCCTTCAACTTTCTTGGCTGAGATAAAATTCTCTACCAAAATCTGATTATTACTTTCTGCATTGACAGAATCTTTTTCAGTCACGACAATGTTACGGAAGGTGTAATCAAGCACCTTACGCAACTGGGCCAACTGCTCATTATTCAATGAACCGAGCATAGCCTGTTCTATTTCGTTAATCAAGTTCTTAACCATAATCTTACTATATTATAAAGGTTCGTCAATTAACGCGCGACTAATTATTCATGCACTACAATAATATGAACTTAGTCACTCATGAGTGACCAAGTAAAGTGACTAAGTCAATGCTCGTTTGTATTTTTGGCTCCGACTATTAGGTTTCTCGGGAATAGTCATTACCAAGAATCCTCCCTCTATAAGTGGGTCAATATAGCGATGCTTTACATTATATCTGTGTTTAAGACCAAGATGCTCCATGATTTCAGCCATACTTCGAGGAGTAGAACAAAAATCAATTATATCATTAAGTGTGTCACTTAACTTAGTCACTGACTTAGTCACATTTTCCTCATTGGTGACCAAGTTAAGTGATAAAGAAGGCCTCACTATAACCTCAAAAGCTGTAATCTTATCCACATTGAACACTGGTTCGGGATTTCCATTCTCTTGCAATAAGTTCTTTACACGCTGAATTCCACGATTGAACATGTTAACGTACTTCAATCCACGCATAGCCTCTGCAACAATTGGATTACGATAATCATTTACCGTTGGGAAGTTCTCAGGACGAGCCTCACCATACAATCCTCCAGCATTAAGAATCTCAATACGATCCTCATATTGATAAAGTCGAATTGGCATATTGGACTGGTAATCCCTATGCATACATGCATTCATCAACAACTCTCTAAGAGCCAAGTCAGGATAATTCAACACATTCTTCTCACGCAGCATGCTAATAGGCATAGGGCGAGAAGTCACCACAGCATCCCTAACAAAGTTTTCCAATTGCGGTAGCATTTTACTAAGACTTCCTTTAATCTGTCGTTCATTAACGATTTCACCATTTCTCGAGTAGCATCAAGAAGCTTCTTATATGATTGTTTTAGGCGATAAGCTGACATCACTTTTTGGGCAATTTCTAATTGCTGCTTAATTGGAGGCAACTCGAATTCGTAATCAGCAAGAGTACTCCAGTTTAGAAAGTAATTAACACCACCACTTTTATTTTCTTCACAATAATTCCAAAAATCATCACTTTGCATAATTATTGCTAAATATTCTTGTGTGAGAATACTTTCATCTTTAGTTTCTATTACAAAGGTCTTTTCTGAACAGATTCCATCAAAATCAGCAATACTACACTTCTTTAAATGAGGATTTCGTGTAACAAATAGAATTTGCCCTGCAGTAAAGCCGCAATAGAACATTGGTCCAATTGTTGAACCTTTTATTACACCCTTCTTTGTAACATATAACTCACATGAATCTATATGTTCACCACCTACATAATAGATTTTCTCAGTATTGAATCTATCTTCTCTTGTATATGCTCGGTGTGCAACCTCAGAAAACTTGACTATGCTCATAATAAATCTATTAAATTGGTAAATGACTCGTGTAAAGACTCTGAGTTTGACTTCCAATTTTCTAAAAGTTCAGAAATATCTTCAATATCTTTTGGATCGTTGGATTTTACATAGAATTTTGGTGAAATGCTATACTTGTTATCAGGGATTTCATTATTGTTAATAATCTTTGAACGTCCGTCAATATTGGTATATCGGGTATAAATACTCGTTATTATTGAAATATGCTCATTGGTTAAATAACTTTCAGTATTTTTCCGTTCCACTAAATCGGTAGCCTTTATTAAAAGAATTTTATTTTTCCTATCAGTTGGTTTATTTGATCGACAAATAAGAATACAGGCCTCCATTGGTGAATTAAAAAATAAATTTTTCCCAATACTAATAACGGCATCAATAAGATCGTTCTGAATGAGCTTTTGACGTATATCTTTCTCTATAAGTCTATTAAGAACACCATGAGGCAATAGAATAGCACATCTTCCATGATCATTCATAGATGATAAAATATGCTGTATGAAGGCATAGTCTGCTTTAGACTGAGGCGGTGTTCCTAAGAAATTGCGTCCCCATTTGTCGTTTATAAAAGCCTCACGATCCCATGTCTTTATAGAGTATGGCGGATTTGCTAATACGATATCAAACTTACGCAATTTGCTTCCATCGACAAAGGCGGGGTATGCTAAGGTATCTTCTCTGACAATAGAAAAGTCTTCAACGCCATTTAGATAAAGATTCATTCGAGCAATAGCACTGGTAAGTGCATTAATCTCTTGCCCAAAAATCTTTACTCCTTGCCATGGTTCACCCTTTTTGCGAAGAAAGTCCAAACATTTTACAAGCATACCACCCGAACCACAAGTAGGGTCATAGATGCTTTCGCCCGGACGAGGTTGAAGTATCTCTGCCATCAAATCCACAACGGTACGGTTGGTGTAAAACTCCTGTGCCGTATTACCAGCATCATCGGCAAACTTGCCCACAAGATACTCATATGCCTGTCCCATCTCATCTGCTGGACACGCTTTAAGCGACAAATTGTAACGTGAGAAATCTTCTATCAAAGAGGTGATAATGTGGTCGGGCATCTTGGCTTTATTGGTCCACCCATCTTTAGAGCCAAAGATACCTTCCAGGCCTCCGATAACACGTCCATCGGCATGTTCGCCAGGGTTGGCTTGTTCAATAGCAATAAAGGCTTCGACCAAACGCTGGCCAACATTCTCAGTACACTCACGTACATCACGCCAATGGGCACCATCGGGAATACGAATTACTAATTCTTGAGCTTGAGCATTGGCATACTCTATACCGCCTTCGCAAACATAGCCTTCAAACTGCTCATCGTATACGTCAGAAATTCGTTTGAAGAATAGCAAAGGGAAAATATATTCTTTGTAACCAGCAGCATCAATCTGACCACGAAGGCGAGTGGCTGCTCCCCAAAGGAACGATTTCAAGTCTTCCAATGAAATAGGCTCATCGGGATTTCTATAATATTTTACAGGTTGTTCCATAGGGTTATAAGTTTATCAGTTTTCTAAATTCTTCTTCAAATCTCTTTACCTCCTCGTATGCCGCCTCGAACTCTGCAAGCACTTCTGCATATGGACGGATTTCCTCTTTGTGATATTCCACGTATTTATTAGGAGAAAGGTCATAATCCTTAGCCGCAATATCATCAAGAGTCACCACTTTAGAAAAGTCTTCTACATTCTCGTAATTGGTGTAGAGTTCGTATAAACGATTTACATCTTCTGGAGAAAGTATATTCTGTGCACGCTTTACGGTGAGAATCTTTGTGCCATCAATCATCAGTACTCGCGCACTATGTGCAGCCGGTTTCAAACGTCTTAATATCAAGAAACAGGGAGAAAGAGGTGTGCCATAGAAGAGTTTATCGCCTAATGTCACAACAGCTTCAACCAAATCGCTCTTTACCAATTTCTCGCGAATGCGGCCTTCTTCATTTCCACGAAATAATACACCTTGAGGCATAACAACCGCCATACGACCATTGCCTGATGCCATACTTTTCACCATGTGCTGAATCCAAGCATAATCTCCACACGAATCACTGGGTGTTCCCCAAACATTACGACCATATTTATCTGAAGACCATTCTACTGAACCCCATTTCTCAAGTGAGAAGGGCGGGTTAGCTATAACGCAATCGAACTTGGCAATCTCTCCATTCTGCAAAATCTTGGGTGAACGAAGTGTGTCGCCTTGCATAATATTAAAGTCACTGGCGCCATGTAAGAACAAGTTCATCTTTGCAATGGCCGAGTTGACAACGTTCTTCTCCTGTCCGAATATGCTTCCACAGCAAAGACTTGAGTGATTCATGTGCTGTACCGCCTCAATCAGCATACCGCCACTACCACATGCTGGGTCATACACAGTCTCACCTGGTTTCGGATCGAGAATGCGTACAAGCAAGCTTACGACCGAACGAGGCGTATAGAACTCTCCAGCTTGAGCCTTACTGTCATCCGCAAATTTCTTCAGCAATATCTCATATGCATCACCCATCAAATCAGCTGGGTAATCATTGTTGCCCAATCTACGGGTGGATAGATGCTCTATCAAATCACGAATCTTACCATCAGAAAGGTTTTTCTTATCGGTCCACTTCTGTGCGCTGAACATCGACAACACGCCGTATAGTGTATCAGGATTTGCTAACTCTATACCTCGCATCGCACCAACAATTGCAGCACCAAGATTCTCGGAGCGTTCGCGAATATCACTCCAATGACAACCATCTGGAATTACAAAACGATGTTGTTCAGGCAAGGATGCATACTCCTCATCGCCACCACTTTCTTCAAGCGCAGTTTGAGTCTCTTCGTCATATACATCAGATATACGCTTAAAATAGAGGATTGGTGTTATATAATCTTTGAAGTTATCTTGACTCACAGGACCACGCAATATGTTGCATGCCTCAAACAGAAAGTTGTACAGATTCTGCACACCTTCCATTTTAAGGGTTTTCTCGTCTTTGGGAACCAGAGATTCTTCTTTATTTTTCTTTTTTGCCATAATATATTGCTATCATATGAAGATAGTGAATTATTTTGTAGAGTTAAGAAGCTCTTTTACATCTATATCGAGCACTCGAGCTATTTCTCGGAGTGTTGCCACATCGGGCTGGGATGTATTAGTGCACCATTTAGAAATGGTTGCAGGGTTTTTGCCTAAAACTTCTGCAAGCCATTTGCTAGTTTTCTTCTTTTCTACAAGAACTACTTTTATTCTATTCATGTCGTTCATGACGTAATTTTTATTGCTTTAAACGCAAAGATAATTAAAAGTCCATTAAAACCTGCAATTCCTATAATAATTCTTTTGCAAAAATGTATTTTTCCCTTATTTGTAAAAATCAAATCACCGCTACCACCATATTTCTTGGTGATAGCGGTCTTTGAAAAACTATCGGGCGCGCCCCTTATTCTGCTTTACGCTGTATTTAGCCATAATGTATTTGACGGCATGTGAAAAGCATCTTCTTTGGAATGCAAAATCAGGTTCATTAGGTCTGCGACCATCCCAACGTAGGTCTGATTCATTTCCTCCGCCTCCACCCCCTGATGGAACCACATAATCTCCACCTATAAGAGCTGTTGCTACTGCACATAACTCATCACGTAAAGATGGTATCGAAAGGTAGTCAAATGTTTTTAATGCCAAATTAGACCAGTAATTCATACATTCAGTAAGAGTCTTGTTTTCTGCCTTCAACGTATGGACATCTTTCATATCCACCAAAATGTTCTGGCGAACAGCTTCAACTTGATTAGCAGCTTCATTCCTATAAAGTTCTTCCAATTTACGACCCATAGCGGTAAATTGCTTCTCGATAATCGTATTTTGACGTTCCAACCACTTATCAGTTCCAAACATTGGCGGTTTCTCTGTAATCTGTGGAGCATTAAACTCAATCTTGTAATTCTTGAACGGTCTATTCACAGAATGAATGTTTTGGATATCTTTCAGTAACGAGTTTAATTCCTGCTGCTTTATCATCAATTTGGTTTCCTTATCATCGAGTCTTTCTTGGCAATCATGTATCAAATCTTCAATGCACGCTTTCTTGTTTTGATATTCAGCCAATACAACACGTCCTGCAGCTAAATCTTTCTCCAAGATTTTTAATTCATCGGAAAACATTTTCATTTCAGCCTCGATATTATCTTTCATGGTTTGCAATCCTCTGATGTCCTTTTCCATCTTCTTCTGCTCCTTTGCGAGTTTACGGATATAATCTCGCTTATTCAGATGCTGGATATTGCGACCTTCTACGCTGTCCCCCCTCTCCAAACCGTATTTGCTACCAACTTCTTCATAGAGTGAGGTATGCATTTCCTTGAGTATTGAACCATACTCATATTTATTCTTTCCGAATTTTGCAGACCACATCACACATTCACGGCCACTTTTAGGACGTACCCCAACAGGAACAATAAGTGCATGAATATGTGGTGACGTTTCATCAAGATGAACCTGAAAGCCGATGATATTCTCTTTCCCATACCTACGGCAACACCAATTATATACATCCAAAGCCCATTGCTCCACCTCTTTGCATCTATGTATATGGCTATTGTCCGAACCTTTATCCAGTTTTAGATCCTGAGTGCCAAATGCCATTCCCAATGTACGCTCTCGATTGCCACCAAAGATGAGACGAGCACAACAATTGGGCTGAATCTTACTATCCGCTTTGAATGGACGCCAACCAAGTTCATTTAGCCGTTCTTGCAAGCGAACATCAAGTCTTTTATCCTGATAGCCCAAAGAGTGAATCTTACCATCGGGGCCAATCTCAAAATTAAGCCTCATTCTGGTTTTGTCGTAGTTATTAATAGAATCGTTGTTCTTAGAATCAATCATCTTATCATCCCATCTTCTTTCGTTTTCATTGGCTTCTGCTGCGCCAAAAGATTTGCATGCATCTAAATGCATGGCTTGTTTAATACTTTCATTCATAGATCTAATGTTTTAAAAGTTACACATTTGAGCTTGCTCATTTAGAATTGTGTTTGCCAACCACAAATGGGAGTTTCTTGCTGCAAAGCAAAAAGTCCTTATTGTGTTATGGATTTTATTTTAACTCCTGGAACAAGTTCCTTTACCATTTTAGTTTTGTACAATCTAAGTGGATTCTGTCATCTGCTGAGCATCTATCAACTCCAAGCCTAGAGCGTCAATGAGATTTTGTAAAAGAGGGTTCTTCTCAATCATCATTTGTAGAATCTGGTGTTTGGATGGAGAGAATAGATAGTAGTCAGAAATATCAAGTCCTTTAGATCGTTCTTCTTCGGTTGCTATCTGCTCAAGCATATCCGAGACTACAACTCTGCTACAGATTCTTGTCAGAATTATCGATTTCTCTTTCCACAATTGTGTAGCTCCCAAGTCAGGAATTAGAGTTACATCCCTACCTTTAAGACTATGAACAAATTCTTCTTTGAAGCATCCATTAATGCCGCCAGTTGCCACCCAAACATAGTTCGGGATGAAGTGACTCATGACAATAGCCGTTTTTTCGCTTTCCACCAATATGACCGGTGTATCAGGATATCTTTTCAATAGATGTTCGCCAAATAGACATTGCTTCAGATTGAAATCTTTAAGTTGTAGTTCACGATGCGCCCAGCTTACATAACTGTGGGGTTCTTTAACCCTATGCCCTGTCTCAGAATTATAAAGTATAATCTTGCCAGAACGTACCTGCTCATTAGCATCAATTTGCCAAAAAACTGTCGCACCTCCCCATTTAGCCGATGTGCCAACATGATATAAATGGAATACCCTTTGGGCTTCAGCTTCACCAAACACCCTGCATAAGTATTTGTATAAGGGATTCTTCTCAAAATGAGCAAGACTCGCATTAAAATACTCTAAGGGAATAAAAGAGGGTGGCACAATAATTTCTTTTTCATGAGTACTTTTCACAGGCTGTACATAATCACTAGGCCGTTCTTCCTTGATGTTTGCATTGGGATTATCACGAAAGAAATCACGTGGAGTGTAATGATAACCACAACTGATTTCATGGTCACATTTCCCAACCTCATTGGGAAAACTTACAACTCCCTCTTCATCAACATATTTCACAAAACATCGAGGTCTCTCACAACTAGGGCAAGCAATCTTGCTTCCCAAACTATACTTTTGCAAATGAAATCTATACTTGCTCATGGATAGATAAGTTTATTCGTTTGCACTATGCACTTTTGCACTATGCTTTGTCTGTAATTCCTCAACTTGGGTTGAAAGTGCAATAGTGCAAGATGCATTTGATGTTTGGTGTTGAATTTTTCGATATTCGCCATGCTTGGTTTTTTTCAGAATTGGCTGCTTTGCCTGACAGAGTTTCTTTAATGCATAGAATACGGTTCTTCTGGGTATTTCATATATTTTCGCAGCAGCGATAGCATCGCTTGCTGTGAATGTATTACCCAACTGAGATAACCAGTCTTCTTTTACATCACCGATAGTATTAGACAAAAGTATCTCTTGTATCCTATGGTAAGTATCTTCATAGTAATCAACCATACGAATAGCGGATTTCACAGAAGACAGGCTTACTGGCTGCATATCTTCTTCGCCTACAGCCCATTTCATTATCTGAAATATCAACGATAAACGTCCTGCATGGCCATTAAGTTTCATGCTGCGACTCTCCACATCTGCATCATCATCAATGCTATTAACATTATCAATGATATTGTTATACCAATCATAAAAATACACCTCTGCCTCCTCGGTCATTTCCAAAACTTTTGGTTCTGCAACATTCCTTGTTTCATTAATCGTGCAGGGAATTTCAAGTACTTTGTTGAGAATAGTCGCCCATTGCCCTGCTATATCAGGTTTAGGAACACTATTATCATTTCTTCTCCATCTTGAAATCTTCCTGTCTTTTGGAAAAATGAAGATAAACCTATCAAGGAATCCGTTAGCAATGAACTCTTTTCTGAACACCTCATGTAGCATGTTGGTCTGTACCGTTCCTATTACATTAATACACGGCGTTTTAACACGAATATGACGTGATGAGGACTTGCGTAGAACTTTAATCGTACCACCACTATAAGCTGTTAGCAGAAGTTCAATAAGATTATTATTGCCATTGTATCTCTTTGCGAAATTGAATAGCCCAATTATCTCGTCTACAATTATAGCTATCCCTCGTGGATTGCGCCAATGAGCCTCTACCATTGCTTCTGGTGTGAAGTCAGATATAATATTGGTCAACCACTTGGGCACTTTCAATTTATCATTTCCTCCGTTCGCCTGCTTGGCACACTCATATTTCTCAAGTTCCTCGCTATATTTCTCGTCAAGACGATCGTCCAAATCGTTGATAGGTTTGTAAAGGAAGTTAAGAGGAGGAGTTTTACCTAAACCAGGTCGCCCAATAAGCATCATATAAAGGGATGGACTGTCTTTCCACTCATTCCTGATATTGATTTGGTACGAATTGCCAATGGCAGCCGCCATCGCAGATATAATAATGGATGCCACATACTCAACATTGAAATTTTCATAACGAGAAAGGTTCAGAATAATTTCCTGAATTTTATCAGGGAAAACATCCAACGGCAATCCTCCATCAAGATTATGCTCTACCTTTGCTCGGAGCATATTGGTTAAATGCAACTTATCGACCATAACCACCTCCTCTCCGTTGGGGTAGTTCATCACTTGCCGCAAAGGCATCATAGTGAAAATTGCGCAGGAATCGGTCTACATCTTCTTGAGTATACCAATATTTGTCTCCTTGACGTGAATATCCAAGGTAGCCATTATCACGCAATTTCTTCAGATATTTTTCCTTTATACCCAATTTTGCCATCAGTGCCTTATTATCATATAGATGATTTTGGGGCATTTGATATTGAGCCAAAGCCTTTTCATGCTTCTCTACAGTGTGGAGAATTTTCTCCAGCAATTCCCGTTCACATAGGGACTCTACATTCTTAATTTTAGCCATATACAATTTAAATTATGGCTCAACTGTCCTGATGCGCACTCGGACTTTTAAGCCGGGTTATTTTGCCATGGTACGATTGTGCACATCGTCCATAACCGCAGCGAAAGTATAGAATCCTTAGGAGGTGAAAAGTTAGGATGAATTAGGCTAATGCGTTAGGAATAATGTTAGGATTGAGTTATTTTGATATTAGGATTGAGTTATTTTGATATTAGGATTGAAATATAACCACCTGATTATAAACAAAAAAGAGTAGCCAAGTGGCTACTCGAAAAATTTATCAATCTCTGTTGATTTTGTTGGTACTGGAAGATCTTTCCTATTTGAACGTGATTGCCCCAATCCTGAAACATCAAATAAATTATTTAGTTCCGTATCAGGGAAAAAGGCAGTTCTTCCAAATTTCCAAAATTCCCTATCATCAATATTGGAGACCGTTGGTTTATCTCCACAATATATGCGACCACACATATATGCTAAAAGAACTTTAGACTCGTTCCATATATAGTGTGTGCCATCTTCTTTCATATAACCAGCTTCTATGGCCTTTGCAAAAACTTTACGAGCCAATTCTGTATCCAATGTTTCAGAAAGAATAATTTCAGCATCAACAGATACAACTTCTTCCACATTCTTAATATTTTTCTCACGAAGAATTTCTGCACCAATGACTAATGCAGCTGCTGAAATCAGAAACATAATTGTGCCCCAAAACTCTGATGAGCCAGTTTCGTTATCGCTGACAGGGTTTACAACTCCAAGTCCAACGAGTAATAATGTGCCTACGAATAATGTAATTGCACTCGACCATAGAATTACTCTTGCATATTTTTTGAAGACGAAGGCAATTGCCAACAAAATAACGCAAAGACCAATATTAAGAAATATAATCTGCAACATACTTCATTCAAATTATTTCTAGAGTTTTAAATTCATCTTTTAAACGTGCCACCTCGGACGAAAGAGTCTCAGGCAGAAATCTGGCATATACTTTCTCTGTAACATCTGTACTGCCATGCCCTAAAAGGCGACTTACTACAGTCATTGACAACCCTTTGTTTAATGCAAACACTGCAAATGAGTGTCTAGCTACATGCATTGACAAATTAAACGGCAACCCAATCTGTTCGCCCACTACCACAAGTGACTGATTGATGCATTTAGTGGCATTATTGCGAGCTTTATAAAGGGCTTCAGCATCATCTAGGTCTAATTCTTCTTTCACAAGATTGAATACATATTTGCAGCCTTCCCGTTTTTCTTGCCACTGTCTTAAGATAGATATAGCTTGCTCTGTAAGAGGAATAACATGGCGTTTGTTTGTCTTAATCATAATTTTTCTCAACTCTTTCTTCTCAAAGTTGATATGCCCCCATTGCAATGTCATTACATCCACAACACGAAGTCCACAAGCATGGAAAGCAAAGAAAAAAATCTCTAAAAACTCTCTCCTACGTGGTTCAGGACAGGTTTTGTAGTATTCCAATAGAGCAAGTAATTGTTCTTTATTCAGGCTCTTCCCATCAAATTCACTCTCCTCTTCCGACAAAGATACCTTAGTAATAATACGCATATCCTGTATTCTTGCATTAACAGAAGGTTCCAGCATACCCATCTCACATGCGTAAGCACATGCTTTTAATATTGGTGTTAAAGAGTGATTGATTGTTGCATCACTATTCTGCTTTATCTCTCTACGCCACAAAATATATGCATCCAATAATTCAGGAGTGATATCGCCAACATAGATAGAATCGGCACGATATGTACCCTGTTTCGTGGAACGAAGGAAGGTTTGGAATATATTCATTCCGCTTTTACCGTTTTCATATCGACTACGGCCAATCTTGTTTCTTGAGTATTCTGAATAAAGACGCTCCAATGTGAACTCAACAAAATCTTTTCCTTGGTCTGGGCGCGTCAATGGCTTATCTGCAAGGAATCCCGAAATAATGTCAGCAGTGATTTGATTGGGATGCTTTTCATTATACTCTGCAAGCATAGAGTCAATCCGGTCAACACGTGCCAACAACAGTTGATTGAAACGTTTGTACTCAGATCCATAACTGACACGAATTTCTCCACGACCTTGATTGCCGTTCTGATTCCAGTCGGTTTCCTTAACAAAGACATTTGTTGTCTTACGTATAATTTGCCTATTCCAAGTATATTCCAACTCAATAGGGTAGGCTTTATTTTTGTCAGACTCCTTCGGTGTGCGGAGACGATATTTGCCCAACGGATATAATCTCTTCGGTCTTCCCATACGCTTCCTTTTGTTTTAATATTCCTGAGGATGCACAAAGGTAGTGTATTTTAGACAAACAAACTCTGTTTTCAAGAAGAAAAATTGCATTTTAGACAAACAAACCACACCATTTAAGCCTATAAAACACCAGCGGGACAAACAAATTATTTTTGCTTATCCCGCTGATATTAAATCATTTAATTTGATTTTAGCTTCTTAATATTCCTCCTCGTTGAAGAAGAAATCTTCTTTGCTGGGATAATCAGGCCAAATATCTTCAATACTTTCATAAATCTCGCCTTCATCTTCCATTTCTTGCAGATTCTCAATAACCTCAAGCGGAGCGCCCGAACGCATGGCATAATCTATCAGTTCGTCCTTAGTTGCCGGCCAAGGGGCATCTTCCAATTTAGATGCTAATTCCAATGTCCAATACATAGTTTCTAAGTATTAAAATTGTGAATATTAATTCCTATCTTTATTTTTCGGCAAAAGTATAACAAAATATTTCACTTGCAACTATTATTCCAAAATATTTCTTCTTTTTCCGCGTCTTGATTCATTTTTCGTGAAAGAACAAACAAATAGTCAGACAAACGGTTGACATAGGCTAATAATTCTGAAGAAATGTCTACCTGCTCCGACAAAGCAAGAATGCGGCGTTCAGCACGACGGCAAACGGTGCGACAGATATGACAAACGGCAGCCCCACGACAGCCGCCCGGAAGGATAAAAGAGGTCAGCGGAGGAAGCGTATCATCCAAATGGTCTATCTCATATTCCACCGCTTCCACTTGTTCCGGGGTGGTAATACTCACTTCATGGAGTTTGGTCTTTTCACGATCTGTCGCAAGGTAAGAACCTATTGCGAACAATTTATCCTGTACTTGTCGTAAGAACTGTTTGTCACGCTCATCGGAAAGATAGGTAATGAGAAAACCCAAGTTAGAGTTCAGTTCATCTACTGTGCCGTAGGTTTCAAGGCGGATATGAGTTTTGGAAACACGGGTACCACCCACAAGGGAGGTTGTTCCCTTATCTCCGGTTTTTGTATATACAAGGCTCTTTTTCATAATAGTCATTTTTCCTTTGAAACGCCTAAAGGTAATCAAAAGTTGACAATGTAGTCCTGTTTTATCTTGGTTTTATCAAAAAATATAATGCCGAGGTCATAAAGGTCGAAAGTAATACCAACCTTTTCGTATTGACTGATACATTTCCAAACAGCACGCATCCGAGATGTATAACGGATACCTTCGATTACAAAAACGGATGTTTTAGTAGTACGGGAAATACAGATACGGAATACTTCTTCTACAAATTCCGGGCGACGGTAATCGTGCAAGTATAGAAAATCGACAGGAGCGCCACTCTCCAGAAAAAGTTCGGACAACTCGGAAGCGGCTGTATAATCCGCCCCCTCCTTAGCGGCTTTCAGATAAAGAGAAGAGGCTGACTGTCTGCCGGCATCCACAACTGTAGTCGGTTGTGCGTAATTCACTAAACGGAATAGAAGCCGCTTTACTTTTAAGGATTCGTAACTCCACGTACGGTCTTTCTGCGGCGCAAGCTTCTTTTGTGCGGTTACCAGCTCCTCATACTTATAATAAGGAGTGGATTCATAGATAACGTGTGTTATCAAATTGAAAGCGAAAGGTGAATGTACCCCGTAACCGCAACGGTGGCGGAAGCGATACAGCCAAATGAAAGGACGTTTCAGCGCAAGTAATATACGGTTTATCATAAATTGATTCTTTATTACGTTGCAAAAATACAGAAAAACCGGAAATGGAAGCTAATCACACAACTTTCCTTTAATAACCATACCCGTACCGGATGAATAATTTTCCTGAACCGTCAAAGCAACATTCTTTCCGTCAAAATGAAAGACAAGGTCAAGAGCTGATACCCAATTGACATAATGCACTTTCAATTCAAGCGTTTTTGATGCCGGCCAAGCATAACTTCCTGCCACCCGAAAAGGGCCTTCGATACCGCAGAAACGTCCTTTTGGGATAATAGAATAAGGAGGATAAGCCTTTATTACTGCCATTTGCCATTGTTTATAACCGAACAGCAGGTCGTAAGTATTATCATTCATTTCCGTTACTGTCATTACAACTTCTCTTGGTTTGAAATTCAGTGTAAGGGATTGCCAACCGAATTTATTCTGTTCGAGAGTGATACGTTTGCCGTTATATATCTGTGCTTCGGGGGATATTGTCTTACCTTGCACAAAAGGGAGCCGGCAGGATTGTTGTTTCTTTTGCAGCTGTCCATAAGCCTTACCGACTTTTAAGGGGGTGTCAGTCACTTCAGGCAGCAAACGGTTCCACACCAACCTACGTTGTGCACGACCGTTAGTCCGTGTACATTCCGTTATAACCACTACCATATCCTTATCCGGGATAATCAGGATATATTGCCCGAGTGCTCCATCGGCACGTACAGCTCCGGGATATTCGCAAAGCCACATCTGATAACCGTAATCATCTCCCAAAGTAGACATCTGCTTGGTCATCATCTGCTCTACCCATGATGCAGGGAGTAGCTGCCTGCCTTTCCACATTCCACGGTTCAACAAGAGTTGACCGAACTTGGCCAACGATTCACTTTGGATATAAAGTCCCCAACCACCTGTATTGTAACCTTCGGGACTGATTTCCCACGCCACTTCCATGATATTCATCGGATTGAAAAGTTTCAGTTTCAGATAATCTAGCAGGGTCATCCCCGTTACTTTTTGTACAATGGCAGAAAGCAGGTAAGTGGCTATCGAGTCATACTCAAACTGTTTGCCGGGTTCTCTGACTGGTTTTGCAAGAAACGTACGTATCCAGTCCGTACAAATATTACGCATATTCCAGTCCGCAGCAATACCGGAAGTCATGGTCAGCAAGTCGCGCACGGTCATAGCTGCCAAATTGGTCGAAATTGTATCAGGCAATGATTCCGGGAAAAAGGTAGCAACACGGTCTGTCAAGCGCAGACGATTGTCCGCAACAGCCAGTCCTACCGCAGCGCTGACAAAAGTTTTGGAACAGGAATACATCGTATGGCTATACTCAGGCGCAAAGGGAGCCGGATAAATCTCCGCAACCACCTTGCCATAACGCAGTACCATGACACTATGAATTTCGGTTTTTGGAAGTAACATCAAAGAGTCAAATAAGGCAGTAACGGCTTGTGAAGGAATACCCTCCGCCTCAGGCGTGGAGCGTGGCAGTTCATTAACTTGTGCAGAAAGCGTAAAAGAATACAGTAAGCAGAAAAGCGACAAAAAAGAGACGATTTTATTCCTCATGACAATAATCGGTAATTCGTTGAACAAATAATGCAAATGTACAGTATCTACATACGAAAGACAAGTTATCTATGGGATTTAACTTCAATACCACAACGTCTGCATATTTTTCTTTTTAAGACAGAGAACCATTCTAACTGCAAAATGTTCTCTATGGGAATAACCTAAAACTCAACAGATAATGAAAAAATTAATAATGTTTATAGGTATTGCCGTTCTCATAGCAGGCTGTTCGGATGATGACAAGGATAACACTACGGACAATTCGCACCTCATCAGTCCGCGCATGGCAATGAGTATCGACAATATCAACGGACAACAAAGTTCATTTACCGGTATTCTGACAGTTATACCATGTGATGCAAACAGTTCCATCTACTATGGAAACTATGTAAGAGGAAAGCTGTCTCCTTTCTACGGTTACTACCAAGTAAAGGACGGTACTTTCTATGACGGATCCATTAATCGGGAAATCTCATTACCGATAGGTACTTACAACATGATTTATTGGGGAACGCCCAAATATCAGGATCCTGTTTACGCCCATCCCGCCATAAAAGAAGCGGCTCACAGTATAGGACTGGATATGTCAAAACAATCTCTTGGCTTATTTAAAATATCGGCCGACACCATTTACTATCCTGTATTCGACCTGGTATATGCAGCACAAACGATAAAGATTGGAAGTGAAAGCCTCAAAGCCTCTTTAAAGCGAGTGGTAGCCGGACTGAAAGTTGTTTTGAAAGATAAAGACGATACAGTACTGAGTTCCAGTATAGATAGTGTAGCCGTGCGAATTACCAATATTTATAGCGAGCTCAATTATTATACTGGAGAGCCACAAGGGATACCATGTACAATCGCTTTCCCATTGGCTCGCTCAATAGACGGTACTCAAATGAGCAATAGTACGGTTATGTTATTCCCGTCCGCCGGCAAATCTGAATTCCAGTTAACAATCACACTCAAAAACGGTAATGTAAAAAGCTTTAAGCAAACGTTGAGTTCTCCACTCAACGCCAATACCAAGCTGACTCTGACTTTAAGTTTGGGCAATATCTTTTCTGAAGAATCTTCCGGTGACTTTACTGTCGATAACTGGAATGAAAAAAACGAAAATATTGATGTACCGATAATTGAGTGAGAGAGTTTCAGTTATGTTTCAGTAGAAAAACGATAAAACCTTGTAAACGTTCAATTTACAAGGCTTTATCGTTTTTCTTTGTACCCAGACCCGCATTTGAAATAATTAAAGTGGGGGAAATATGGGTAAAAAGAAAAACGCGAAAAACGCCATAATCACACTGTGTTTCAATATATTACAATCCTATTAAATTTTAATCCAAGTTAATCGAATTGCAAAATATTTAGCAGATGTGGGGAAAATGTGGGGAAAATATCTATATTTGCAGCAGAGTAAAATTCAACCTGAAAGTCTATGAAAGTAACCTTTATCATTAAAAAAGCAGCCAAGCGATATGATACAGAATCCATGGCTACAATCTATGTCCGTTTTAGAAACGGAAGGCAGTTGGACTCCGTTGCTCCTACTCAGTTGGCTATCAATCCCAATCTATGGGATGATAAAGACGAATGTGTAAAAACGAAAGCTGTCTGCAATGAAGAAATGCGTACCCGTATAAATGAAGAGATACGCCAGTTGAAAACCTATATCGAGAAGGTATATCAACAAGAAAAGGAAGCAATAGACAAAGAATGGCTAAAAACAACACTTGATAAATTTTACTATCCTGAAAAATATTTTTTGCCGGAGGAAGTGGTTATCAAGCCTACCATTGGAGAACTATTCGATGAATTTCTAAACAAGCACCCTTTGTCGGAAGTACGAAAGAAAAATTTCCGGGTTGTCAAAAGAGCCTTACTGCGTTATGAACTATATGTAAGGGCTACAAAGAGAGGACAAAAGGGCTTTATCTTTGACGTGGATTTGGTAACACCTGACACGCTTCGGGATATGTGGGATTTCTTTCAGAACGAATACCAGTATTATGAACTTTACCCGAGCATTTATGAAGCCATTCCCGAAAAGAGGACACCACAGCCCAGAAGCAAGAACACGCTGATAGACTGTTTTTCAAGAATACGCACATTCTTCTTGTGGTGCTTCGACAACAAGCGCACCACGAACAGACCTTTCGACAAGTTTCCGATAGAGGAGTGTACATACGGCACACCTTATTATATAACGCTCGAAGAAAGGGACAAGATTTTTAATGCAGACCTTTCTGCCACCCCACAACTGGCAATACAGAGAGATATATTCATATTTCAGACACTGATAGGATGCAGAGTGAGCGACTTGTACCGAATGACCAAACTAAATGTGGTCAATGAAGCCATAGAGTATATTCCCAAGAAAACCAAAGAGGGGAATCCGGTTACGGTACGTGTTCCACTTAACGACAAAGCGAAAGAAATCCTTGAACGCTACAAAGAATATGAGGGGAAACTGTTGCCATTCATATCCGAGCAAAAGTACAATGACGCCATAAAAAAGATATTCAAGTTGGCTGGAGTTGACCGCATCGTAACAATCTTAGATCCGTTGACGCACAACGAAATCAAACGACCGATTTATGAAGTGGCAAGCAGCCATCTGGCAAGACGTACATTTATCGGCAATATCTATAAAAAAGTGAAAGACCCGAACCTTGTTTCCGCACTGTCAGGACACAAGGAGGGAAGCAAAGCTTTCAAACGATACAGGGATATTGACGAAGAAATGAAGAAAGACCTTGTCAAACTATTAGACTGATACTTGTATGGGACAACAAGAATATGACAATTTCAAAAGACTGATAAAGGAATGGCTCGACAGCCATCCGGATGAATATGCCGATTTCGTAGAAGAAATGAACGACAAGAAGTTCAAAGGATTCTTCAATATTTTCAATACGGCTGTAAGGCTTGTTCCAAAATATAAAGAAGCAGCACGCAAGAGAATAGGTGATGATAGAAACCCTGATTTCGAGGAACTGGAAAATGTTCTTTTACAATCAGACCTTGCCGAGAAGATAGTAAATGAGTTTCATACCCCGAACAAGAGAAGCATTGTTCCTGCCATGCTTGCATGGCTCTATTACGGACGAAGCTATGAGTGCATGGTGGAACAGGGTGAGGAACTGACCAAAAGAAAGGATATTCCCACCTTATACAAATGGCTTGTTTCCGGCATGGTCAAATTCATTATCAGAAAAAGCATCGCCAATGGCATGAGAACCAAAGAGGACTGGCAAGTGTTCAGGAAGCAACAGAAAGCCATTGAGGAAAACTCTCTTGTGGAATGGGCAATAGAAGAAGATGAAGACATGGACGAGGAAGAAACAGATATGTTGCAGGAAGAACAGCCAAAGACCGCAGGACGCAAAGCCGACACACGCACGTTGCCAGAACTTCTGATAGAAAGGCATGACATACTGATTGAAAGAATTGGCACACGATTGAAAACCCATGCTACGGAAACAGATATAGCACGACTGTTTATCGCACTGGTGGAATACCGCTTCATGCGGAAGTGTCCCATCAAGACTTTCAGAAACGCACTGCACGAGCAATTCAATGAACAAGAAATCGTCCACGAAAGAGGCATCCAGAAAGCATACAGAAATCTCATTTCACCACTTGGAAACAGCAAGAAACTGGTAAAAGACATTGGTGAAGACCATGAAGCCATCGAGGAATTGAAAGCCTATCTATCCAATTGAAACTCGTTTAATTCGCTTTTCGTTTTTACGAATTTAACGAATTGAGTATCATTGTTTTACGATTGATTTTCATTATATATTTGCGCCACTATCCTAATCGGGGTAGTGGCTTTTCGTTTATAATACTGCCGAAACGGGAAGTCTTACAACCGGCAGTTTCAAGAAGCCTATGACAGATTTATTGGCAATTATCCAAAACGGGAACGGCAACATCAAGCTGGAAGTAACAGGAGAAGATTTGCTATTATTCTCCAACCAGTTAATCAGCCGTGCAAAACATGAACTTTCTACCGCCATTGCGGAAGCAAGAAAGGAGAAGTATCTAACCAAAGAGGAAGTGAAAAAGATGTGCGGTGTTTGTGATACCACACTCTGGCACTGGTCTAAGAAAAACTATCTGAAGCCTGTAAAGGTTGGAAACAAGGTCAGATACCGACAATCCGACATTCAGAGAATCTTAGGTGAACACAACCCTTTAATCTAAGCCTATGAAGGAGGAAGAATATATGCGCGTAGGAACAACTTTGTACAAGGTGGTCAATCAGCCATGCGCCAATGGCGGTTATGAAAAGAAACGTGTCGTATGGAACAACAGCACATTACGACAGGATTATGGAAAGAACTATCTTGCCACCGTCCCCAAGTATGACGGCTTTTGCACCGTTCCCAATCATCTGAACTACCAAAAGGAGATTGAGGGGTTTCTGAACCTTTACGAGCCGATAGAGCATAAACCGCAGCAGGGGGACTTCTCCCACATCCAATCCTTGATGCGGCACATCTTCGGGGAACAATACGAGCTGGGCATGGACTATATGCAACTGCTGTATCTACACCCGACACAGAAGCTGCCCATTGTCCTACTCGTTTCAGAGGAACGCAACACTGGCAAAAGCACGTTCTTGAACTTTCTGAAAGCCGTGTTTGAGAATAATGTGACTTTCAACACCAACGAGGATTTCCGCAGCCAGTTCAATTCCGACTGGGCAGGAAAGCTGCTAATCGTTGTGGACGAAGTTTTGCTCAACCGCAGGGAAGACAGCGAACGGTTGAAAAACCTGAGCACCACTTTCACCTACAAGGTGGAAGCCAAAGGCAAAGACCGAACGGAGATTGCTTTCTTTGCCAAGTTCGTGCTATGTTCCAACAACGAATATCTGCCCATACTCATAGACGCAGGAGAAACACGCTACTGGGTGCGGAAGATAATGCCGTTGCAAAGTGATGATACCAACTTTCTGCAAAAGCTAAAAGCGGAAATACCTGCATTTCTTTATTTCCTGACCCAAAGGGAACTATCCACGACACAGGAAAGCCGTATGTGGTTCAACCCAAGGCTGACACATACCGCAGCCTTGCAGAAAATAATCCGAAGCAACCGCAACCGACTGGAAATAGAAATAACCGAGTTGTTGCTTGACATCATGTCAAACATGAACGTGGAAAGCGTATCATTCTGCCTGAACGACCTTGTAACCTTGCTACTCTATTCACAGGTCAAGGTTGAAAAGTATCAAGTGAGGAAAGTTGTGCAGGAAGTATGGAAACTTACTTCCGCACACAATTCGCTATCCTACACCGCTTATGAGTTCGCACCCCATCGTGAGTGCCACTATGAGCCGAAAAGGAAAACTGGTCGGTTTTATACGGTAACGAAAGAACAACTGACCGCTATCTAATTATTTTGATGAAATGATGAATAAGGGAAGTAACATATTGCCTTACAGATAGATATGTATTCATCAAACACTCATCAACAACGATTGCTGATGAAAAAAGAAAACATCATTTCTCTTTTGGCAAGCAATCTGATGAGAAAAAGATGAACTGATATAATGCTGTTTAACAGTGTGTTAAATTCCAAATTCATCAAATCATCATTTTTTCATTCACCTACAAATCCGTAAGAAAATGACGATAGAAGAAGCTAAAAGCATACGAATAGCCGACTATCTATACAGCTTAGGTTATTCACCAGTAAAACAACAAGGTATCAACCTTTGGTACAAATCTCCGTTTAGAGAAGAGAGTGAAGCATCGTTCAAAGTGAATACCGAACGAGAACAATGGTATGACTTCGGTTTGGGAAAGGGCGGAAACATCATTGCACTGGCTGCACATCTGTACGCTACCGACCATGTACCTTACATCTTGAAACGGATAGCAGAGCAGACATCGCACGTGCGCCCGGTATCTTTCTCTTTTGGCAAGCAAAACTCTTCCGAGCCGAGCTTCCAACAGTTGGAGATTGTTCCGCTGTCATCTCCTGCCCTGCTTGCCTACTTACAAGGCAGAGGAATTAACATAGAACTGGCGAAAAGAGAATGTAGTGAAGCCCGTTTCACCCACAACGGCAAGCGGTACTTTGCCATCGCCTTTCCCAATGGTTCGGGTGGGTTTGAGGTTCGCAACCGCTATTTCAAGGGCTGCATCGCCCCAAAGGAAATCTCCCACGTTAGACAGTCGGGTAAAGCAAGAAATACCTGTTATGTGTTCGAGGGGTTCATGGACTACCTCTCCTTTTTGACATTGAGACAAGAGAGCTGCCCGAATTATCCGGAGCTGGACGGACAGGATTACATCGTATTGAATTCCGTATCGAATGTGAACAAGGCTCTCTATCCGTTGGGCAATTACGAACGCATCCATTGCTTTTTCGACAACGACCATGCAGGAATGGAAGCACTCCGGCAAATCCGCAAGGAATACGGCAGAGACCGATACATCCGGGACGCTTCACAGACTTACAGCGGATGCAAGGACTTGAACGAATACTTACAGAAACAGGCTGAGAAAAAAGGGCAGTTCCAGTCCGCCAAAGGGGTGCGCAGCCAATCACCGGAGAAGAAGAACGGCTTCCGGTTATAGCCCACTATAACTACACGCTCCGCTTTCGTAGTTGTGGGCTCTCCCGAGGGGATTAGGGCTTTGCCCTAATAACCCACTCAGGGCGTTTCACCCCTGAGAACCCCGAGCAAAGAGTGACCCTCTCTTTGCAATCTCCGCTTATGGGTTACCCCTAAGAACCCCTCTGCGAAAGCGAGCAGAATAATCAATTGCAAACAAAGAAAAGAAGCTATGGCAACAAAATCAAGCATACATATCAAGCCTTGCAACATCACATCGAGCGAGGCGCACAACCGGAGGACTGCCGAGTATATGCGCAATATCGGGGAGTCCAGAATCTATATCGTTCCCGAACTTTCCACCGACAACGAACAGTGGATAAATCCCGACTTCGGCACTCCCGAACTGCGAACTCATTATGACAATATCAAGCAAATGGTCAAGGAAAAGACCGGACGTGCCATGCAGGAAAAGGAAAGGGAACGCAAGGGAAAGAATGGAAAGATTATCAAGGTGGCGGGATGCTCACCCATCCGTGAAGGAGTATTGCTCATCAGACCGGATACCACACTGGCTGATGTACGCAAATTCGGTGAAGAGTGTCAAAGACGCTGGGGCATCACTCCACTACAAATTTTCCTGCACAAGGACGAAGGGCATTGGCTGAACGGTCAGCCTGATGTAGAGGACAAGGAGAGCTTCCAAGTAGGTGAAAAATGGTTCAAGCCGAATTACCATGCACACATTGTATTCGACTGGATGAACCACGACACTGGCAAAAGCCAAAAGCTCAACAACGATGATATGATAGTGATGCAGACTTTGGCTTCCGACATTCTCTCCATGAAACGTGGACAATCCAAAGTTGAGACAGGCAAGAAACATTTAGAGCGAAACGATTTCATCATTGAGAAACAAAAAACTGAACTTCAACACATAGATGCCGTAAAGAGATATAAAGAGCAGCAAGTAAATCTTGCCGAACAGGAACTCAAACAGGTAAAATCAGAGATACGCACGGACAAGCTCAAAAGCATAGCCACTGATGCTGCTACCGCCATAGCAAGCGGAGTTGGTTCTCTTTTCGGAAGTGGAAAACTGAAAGATTTGGAGCAAGCCAACGAAAAATTGCGTCTTGAAGTCATTAAACGCGACAAGGGTATAGATGAATTAAAAGTTAAGATGCAACAGATACAAGAACAGCATGGCAAACAGATACGCAATCTACAAGGGGTACACAACCAAGAACTTGAAGCCAAAGAGAGGGAAATATCACGACTGAACGCCCTGCTTGAAAAGGCATTCAAGTGGTTTCCAATGTTCAAAGAAATGTTGAGAATGGAAGAAATGTGTTATGCCATTGGCTTTACCAAAGACTTGATAAACAGCCTTTTGACAAAAAAGGAAGCTATCAGATGCAATGGAAAAATCTATTCAGAAGAGCATAAACGAAGATTTGAAATCAAGAATGACACTTTCAAGGTAGAAAAAAGTTCAGTTAATGATAATAAATTGGTGCTGACAATAAACAGGCAACCAATAAGTGAGTGGTTCGAGGAACAATGGGAAAGATTACAGCAAGCTATACGTAAATCCGTGCAAACTGAGAAGAAAAACAGGGGATTCCGAATGTAATCCGATAGCATTTAATTGGATTTCAATAAAATTCCCTATCTTTGCGAACGGATTGAGGGAACTCTTTCCATGACATATTAGAATTTTTAGAAGCGTTATGCTTATCTTGTAAATTGAAAACGTAGGAAATTTTCAAATGAGATACAAGAGTTGGCATAGTGGTTCTCATGTATAGCGTGAGCCACTATAGTCACATCCGTATCTCAGGTTTCCTACGACCTTCAATTTAGATGTGATATTGTGGTATCACGCTTTGTGTATAATAATAAACTAAATTGTAAAACAATGGATATAAAAACTTTACTTTTACCCCAAAGAGTATTATTACTATTTATTGTATTAGCTATAGATATTACATTTACATTTGGGCAAATAACTATTGAAATGACTCCTAAAGGTAATGTCTATTCTTTACCTGGCAAGATTAATGGTTTGGAATTAAATTTCATATTTGACACTGGAGCATCAGATGTTTACCTGTCAATGACAGAAGCTATATTCATGTTAAAAAATGGTTATCTAGTGCAAAATGATTTTACGGGTATAAGTTATTCACAAATAGCAAATGGCGAAATAGTAGAAAACACAACTGTTTTATTGAGAGAAGTTGAAATTGGTGGTATCAAAATTCAAGATGTAACAGCATCCATATCTCATAATTTGGACGCTCCTCTCTTATTAGGTCAATCAGTAATACAAAAATTAGGACCGATTCAATTAGACGGTAATAAACTGATTATTCAAAATGGAAAGAATCTTAAATCTGATAAGCAAGCGTGGGATTTGTATTATAAGTCTTTCCAATATATAGAAGCTGAAAATTACAAAACAGCAATATCTATTTTAAAAGAAGGCCTTAAACATGCAATAGATAAAAAATTGAAATCACTTTTATACGGTGAATTGGCTACTGCTTATTATCGTACCAACCAAAAAGAATTAGCTATTGAATATTGTCATACAAGTCTAGGAGAAGATTTTATGAATGAACAGGTAGGATATAATTTAGGAGTATATTTATATGAAATGGGGGAAATGAAACAGGCAGAGAATGCATTTCTTCAACAAATTTCAAAATTCGATAAAATTTCACCAACCGATAAGGATATGCGTGCTGCAACGTTTTCTTATTTAGCTGATATACAATACAATCATGGAGAATATATAAATGCCGAGACAAATTATCACAAAAGTTTAAACGTTTCTGTTAGCTCAATGGCATATTTAGGATTGGGGGATGTATATAGTGCTCAAAAAGAATATGCAAAAGCTGCAGAATATTATGAAAAAGGAATAGCTTACGAGCCTAATAGACCGAGTAATATAAAACGATATAATCAATTAGGACTCTCCTATTTTTATGCAGAACAATATGAAAATGCACGCAATGCATTTAATGCTTGTATTTCAGTCATGAAAGAAAACGAAGAGTTATTTAAACTAGCTATGAATTCAAATGATAAAGATGTGCAAAAAACGTATACAGATTTCATATTGTATTCGATGAATTCCACATTATGGCTCGCTAGATTGGCTCAATCACCTCAAGAGTCCATTTCAAATTATAATAGTATTATACAAATTCCCTCGATGAAAAGCAATTTACAGCCCCAAGATTTCATAAACTTAGCGACTGCTTATCATCATTTAAAGGACACAGATAAAGCACAGTCTATTTTAAAAGAGGCAAATACACTATTTCCAACTGATATAGATATAATGTTTTCCCTATCATTACTCATGGCCGACAACGACATTTGCAGGATTGAGCTATTACAAAAAATACTAAAATATGAATATCAAATTCAACCACGCACATTCGATTATGCAACAGTGTATAATAATATCGCATGGACTTATTGCTGCCTAAAACAATATGAAAAAGGATTATCCTTTGCCGAAAAATCAGTGATACTCAATTCTGAGCATGGTTATAGTTGGGAAACTTTAGGCGAATTGTATTTCTTTTTAAAAAGATATGAGGATTGTATTGAGGCAATGACTAAATGTCTATCTTGTCCTGCTAAAGAATTTCATAAGTCTGCACTTACTTTTAGAGGAAAATCTTTAATTGCAATTGGCAAAAAGAAAGATGGAAAAAAAGATTTAGAAAACGCATTAAAATTGTAGAAAATGGAAATTAGAATCATTGACAATAAAAAGAATACACATCCAAATATTTTATATAAATACAGAAATTGGGATAACGAACTACATAAGAAGGTTTTAACAGATAACATATTATATATGGCATCTCCAAGGGATTTTGAAGATATTCATGATTGCAATATTCCTAAAAAATTTCCCAAAAAATCCGAACTATATGATTTTTTCCTAAAGAAATCAAAAACTGAATATCCTAATCGAAGCAGAAGTGAACATCGCCAATATGCTCGCTACTGGCGAGATAAATCACCATTAGGTAATCCTATACAATTATCGCAACTGATAGAACGTTTTAATAATGAGTTCAATAATAAATTTGGAGTTTTAAGCTTAACTGCCAATTATGACAACAATGCGATGTGGGAAAAATATGCAGACAATCATAAGGGTATATGTTTTGGATTTAATGCAAAATCTCTGTTTGAATGTGTTGGAGGAGGTGGAGAAGTTCAATATATAGATAAGTTACCTACGATAAATTTTGTAGATGATGACTTTTTGAATAAACACGTTAAAAACATTTTTTTTAAAGAAAACAAATGGAGCTTTGAACAAGAATACAGATTACATAAAATGTGGGAGTCAAATGCTTCCAATAATGAAAGATGTATACATTTCCCGATTGAAAGTCTTGTTGAAATCCGTTTAGGAAAAAACATGTCACAAGATGCGAAAGAAGATATTAAACGGATTGCAAAACAGAAATATCCAAATGCAAAAATAATAGAATGCCATTAATGAGAACAGCGGAAATTCTCAGTGTATAACAACGGCTACTAATTGCTGATAAAAAGCCGCTAAAATAGTACAAGCATAATGCAAAGGATCGGAAATACAGGAAGTTCAAGCCTTATAAATCAAAGTGGATTATCCTCGATGTGCAGGCAACTCGTATTGCGGCAAGGTAAGTACAGTTCTTTTCTTCCTATGGATATCAACTTTTCCAAATGCAAGTTTACTCTAAACTCGTAAATAGTAGTTCTTGTTTTATCTTATTTTAATATAATATCAGAACATAAAACAAAACCCTTTCTTTTGTGAAGCATTGAACCGTTCAATCTCCAAAGAAAGGGATTTCTTTAATTGCTCTGCCATAAAGTCCAAGAAAGGTTGATTCGTTTCTTCGGCCTGACATTGGCGCAAGGAAAGGATATAGGCTTCCCTGTCTTCCTTGAATATCTTGGTGGGGAAGAGGTGATAGCAAAATTGGATGTAGTTCATCAATAGCCGAGCCGTTCTGCCATTGCCATCGACCCACGGATGTATGGTTACTAAATTGAGGTGGGCATTGAAACTCAATTCGTATTGTTCCCGTAATGTTCCCACGGTCTTTTGCTTCTCTTGTAGAAGCGCACAAAGTTCGTCCACCTTGGCAGGAACTTTTAGATAATTCATATAAGATTGTCCGCCAACACCAGCCGTGACACCACATAAGCGAAATTCTCCTTTGGAAGAGTCGAAAGAGCCGCCCATTACACTGTGTACACTACCCGTAGTACGCATCAGTGCTGCATTCAACCTTTTCAGGAAAGCAGGAGTTATAGGTACAAGGCTGTCTGATTCAACTTTGGCAAGTTCATACGCTTGCTTCAAATCTTCATTCATCAGATGATGCACAAGCGGTTTCCCTTTCGCTGTTACTCCCTCGTCAAAGAGAAGCTGCGTATCAAGCTCGGTCAACGTTGAGCCTTCTATGGCTGTGGAATGGGTAATGAGAGAATAAAGGTAGTACTTGTCATAGTCCACCGCTTCACTGATACCAAGTTTTTGAAACTTCTGGTACAACTGTTCTATTTCTTGCCAAACACCTTGTTCCATTACTTTTATTTAATAGGCTTTATTTCTTTTCAAAGGTAACTGATTTACTACGTTCAACCAAAAGAAATAATGACTTACTGCTATATTTTTTGCACGTGTGGGGAAAATGTGGGGAAAATTCAAGCAAAAGAAAAAGCTAAGTTGTTGATTATTCAACACTTAGCTTTTATTCTTGTACCCAGACCCGGGGTCGAACCGGGATGGAAGTGAATCCACTGGTGTTTGAGACCAGCGCGTCTACCGATTCCGCCATCTGGGCATGCTTGATTTCTCAAATGCGGTGCAAAGATACGGCTTTTTTTGAAACCTGCAATACTTTCTGCAAAAAAAGGCGAAAAAAGTAAGAAAATATCCTGCAAACATTCCTTGTTTGTAAAATATGCAGTACTTTAGCAGAAACTTTTAAAACATTTCATATGATAACCAATAAGGATAATTTCTGTGTAATCATGGGTGGTGGAATCGGTAGCCGTTTCTGGCCTTTCAGCCGTAAAACTCTTCCGAAACAATTTCTAGACTTTTTTGGCACAGGGCGTTCATTATTGCAACAGACATTTGATCGATTCAGCAAAGTAATTCCTACAGAGAATATACTGGTTGTAACCAATGACTTATATGCAGACTTAGTAAAAGAACAGCTTCCCGAGTTAAAACCTGAACAGATTTTATTAGAGCCTACTCGTAGAAACACAGCTCCATGCATTGCATGGGCCGCCTATCATATCCGCGCATTGAATCCGAATGCCAATATAGTAGTCGCTCCTTCAGACCATCTCATCCTAAAAGAAAGCGAATTCCTTTCAGCCATAGAAAAAGGTTTGGCATTTGTTGCAAAATCGGACAAACTTCTAACTCTTGGTATCAAGCCCAATCGTCCGGAAACAGGATATGGCTATATACAGATAGCCGAACACATAGACAGCAACTTCTATAAAGTGAAAACCTTTACAGAAAAGCCCGAAGTGGAATTAGCCAAGGTTTTCGTAGAAAGCGGAGAGTTTTATTGGAATGCCGGTCTCTTTATGTGGAATGTCAATAGTATCATCAAAGCCGGTGAATCACTTCTGCCTGAATTGGCGACCAAACTGGCAGCCGGAAAGGATGTATACGGAACACCGGAAGAAAAGAAATTCATAGACGAGAACTTCCCTGCATGTCCTAATGTATCCATCGACTTCGGTATTATGGAGAAAGCAGATAATGTATATGTATCATTGGGCGATTTCGGCTGGTCTGATTTAGGAACATGGGGCTCCTTATACGACCTTTCTCAAAAAGATGAATCGGAGAATGTTACTCTGAAATGCCAGTCTCTATTATACAATAGCAAAAATAATATTGTCGTTCTTCCGCAAAACAAACTTGCCGTCATCGACGGATTGGAAGGCTACCTCATCGCTGAATCGGATAATGTACTGCTGATTTGCAAAAAGGATGAAGAACATTCCATACGTAAGTATGTAAACGATGCTCAAATCAAACTGGGAGATGATTATATTTAAACGATTCTCCGATAACAGGAAAGTATAATAAAAAGCGGTAGTTGAATACAACAACTGCCGCTTTCATTTTTATATAGGGGAGGAAATAAAATCTATCAGAGTGCCATGCGAATGGCTTCGGCTACCTCCTTAAATTCTTCATCTGTCAATTTCAGCTTCGGATTGGAGAAAATCATATCCTTTTCGTCTTGCATAGGAATCAGATGGATATGTGCATGAGGGACTTCCAAACCTAAAACAGCTTCACCTACTTTCTTGCAAGGAAAAGCCTTACCGATAGCCAATGCCACTTTCTTTGCAAAGATATGCATTGCAGCCAAATCCTCGTCGCTTAAATCAAAGATATAGTCCACTTCCTGCTTGGGAATGACCAACGTATGACCTTTCACCAACGGATTAATATCAAGAAATGCAAAGAATTTATCATTCTCCGCTACCTTATAGCAAGGTATCTCACCTGCGATAATTCTGCTGAATATTGTTGCCATAACTTTATATATGTATAAAATAAGGCAAGCCCGCATACGGACCTGCCTTTCCTTTAAAACGATATGTTTACTACTTCCAGATTAATCATACCCTGCGGAACTTTAATTTCAGCAACATCACCCACTTTCTTGCCAAGCAAACCTTGTGCAATCGGAGTGTTTACAGAAATCTTGCCCTCTTTCAGGTTGGCTTCGCTTTCAGACACAATAGTATAAGTCATCTTCATACCATTTTTCACATTCTTCAGTTCCACCTTATTCAATATCTGTACACTGTCGGTCTTCAACTTGGACTCATCAATAATCTTGGCATCGGCAATCACCTGCTTCAGTTTATTGATTTTCATTTCAAGAAGACCCTGAGCTTCTTTTGCTGCATCATATTCCGCATTTTCCGACAAGTCACCCTTGTCACGCGCTTCAGCGATAGCTGCCACAATTTTCGGGCGTTCTACCGTTTCCAGCTGTTTTAAATCGGCTAACAATTTATTGTAGCCTTCTTCTGACATATAAGCCATAATTTTCCTCCTTCTTATTTATATTGTTTTTTTAATGGTATTATAAACAAAAAAGAATTCCAACATGGTCAGCATGCTGGAACCCTCTTTCCTATTTTCCTTTGCAAAGATAGCCTTTTAAATAATGCGTGTCAAGCAAAAAGTAGTGCTTTGTAACATATTTAAATGAAATCTTCTAATTTATAACACGTTACAACAGAGCCTTCACCGCTGCATCCAAATCTTTAATTGACTCACCACGAGCACTTAATTCACTCTTTTTATTGATAAGGAAGACAGCCGGAAGCGACTGCACATTATAAGCGGCAGCTATGCTGGAATACACCCCATTGGCATCACGCACGCATACCCAAGGCAAGTTATCAGCGGTTGTTTTCCAATAGTGCTCATCCGCATCCAAAGAAACCTGATAAATCTCCAAACCTTGTCCGGCATACTTGTCATACAAATCACGCAGCATATAATTATGTGTAGGGGAAACCGCACTCTGATAGATTGTAAAATCCAAAATGACAGCTTTGCCCTTCAAATCACTCAACTTATGCATATTACCTTTCATATCGCGCAAGTTAATGTCGATGATGCCCGTTTCCGAAACAGCTTCTGTAGGAAGCTCCACTACCTTTTGCTGCGGAGCTCGGGTATTCTTCATTCCCTTTATCACGATATTATAAAGATTCTTTGAACGGTCGGCATGCGGATAGTAGTTATTCAAGCTGGTTGCCACAGCGGCAAAACATTTCACATCATCTTTATTGTTCAACGGGTCGAATATCAGATAATTATTCAGCTTCTGGAACAAAGCAAAATAAGCGGCAGCCGTATTGGGAGCAGCAAAAATATAATTTATCTTCACTTCATCCTTATAGTTCTTCATCAATGTAGCAAGGCTGTCTTCAAACACATCCGCACCCATCTTATGCGCCTGCATGCTCTGAATCAACGCATTCACATTGGTTTGCAGCTGCATTTGTTTCATGGTAAGTTCTTTTATCTTCGCACTGTTGGCCGATCCCTCTACGGTATAAGCCGTAGAAAAATCCGTATACGGTGCATTCAATCGAACTGTTTCCGTAGAATCTATGGAAAAGTTGATCACCTTGTCATCCACCCGCAAACGATAAAACTCCGGAGATACCGGGCGCGTCTGCTTGAAAGCAAACGTACCGTTACCTTTCAACTTGACAGAATCCAAAGGAACAATACCTTCCAAAGCCGAAGCTTCCAGATAAAGCGTCTTGCCGTCAGCACCGGATATTTCGCCTTCCACTTTAAATTTCGGTTCGGAATCACATGCGCTCAGGCCCAGAGCAGCCAACGCTACAAAAAGAATCTTTTTCATATTTCGTGTATTTTTCTAAAAAGAACGTGCAAATATACTCCTTTTCACGGTTAGTCAAAGCATTTTCCCGCTTCTTACACTTATAAAAGTGCAAAAAACAGCTAAATACAAACTTTTTATCTCATTCCCACCGCATTACACGAATAAAATATGTATCTTTGCGGGAATTTTGAAAGAAAATAGATATAAAACATTTTTTATGATTAACCCAATTGTTAAGACGATCGAGCTTCCTGATGGCAGAACCATCACGCTCGAAACGGGAAAGCTGGCAAAACAGGCAGACGGTTCTGTAATGCTTCGTATGGGTAACACCATGCTTCTTGCTACTGTTTGTGCCGCTAAGGACGCAGTTCCCGGAACAGATTTCATGCCGTTACAGGTAGAGTACAAAGAAAAATTCTCCGCATCTGGACGTTTTCCCGGCGGTTTCACCAAGCGTGAAGGACGCGCTTCAGATTATGAAATCCTGACCTGCCGCCTTGTTGACCGTGCTCTCCGCCCCTTATTCCCCGATAATTATCACGCAGAGGTATATGTAAACATCATCCTCTATTCCGCCGACGGTATTGATATACCGGACGCACTGGCAGGGCTTGCCGCTTCTGCCGCCCTCGCAGTTTCAGATATTCCTTTCAACGGACCTATTTCCGAAGTACGCGTAGCACGCATCGACGGACAGTTCGTTATCAACCCTACTTTCGATCAACTGGAAAAAGCTGACATGGACCTCATGGTGGGTGCTACTTACGAAAACATCATGATGGTAGAAGGTGAAATGAGTGAAGTTTCCGAACTTGACTTGCTGAACGCCATGAAAGCAGCCCACGAAGCAATCAAAGTGCAATGCTTGGCTCAGAAAGAACTGGCAGAGGCTGTTGGTTCTACCGTAAAACGCGAATATTGCCACGAAGTAAACGATGAAGAACTGCGTAAAGCTGTTCACGAAGCTTGCTACGCAAAGGCTTATGCCATCGCCGCTTCCGGCAACAAAAATAAACATGAACGCATGGACGCTTTCGATGCTATCCGTGAAGAGTTCAAAGCACAGTTCAGCGAAGAAGAGCTGGCAGAAAAAGCAGCACTGATCGACCGTTACTACCACGATGTAGAAAAAGAGGCTATGCGCCGCAGCATCCTGGACGAAGGTAAACGCCTTGACGGACGTAAGACTGACGAGATCCGTCCTATCTGGAGTGAAATCAACTGCCTGCCTGGCCCTCATGGCTCTGCTATCTTCACTCGCGGTGAAACTCAATCCTTGTCTACCGTTACCCTCGGTACAAAACTGGATGAGAAGATTATCGACAACGTACTGGAACATGGCAAAGAACGTTTCCTGTTGCACTATAACTTCCCTCCGTTCTCTACCGGAGAAGCCAAGGCACAACGTGGCGTAGGCCGTCGTGAAGTCGGTCACGGACACTTAGCTTGGCGTGCACTGAAAGGGCAAATTCCTGCTGACTACCCGTATGTAGTGCGCGTAGTATCCGATATTCTTGAATCTAACGGTTCTTCTTCTATGGCTACCGTATGTGCCGGAACACTGGCATTGATGGATGCAGGTGTGAAGATCAAACAACCGGTATCAGGTATCGCTATGGGATTGATCAAGAATCCGGGCGAAGATAAATATGCTGTATTGTCCGACATCCTTGGTGATGAAGACCACCTGGGCGACATGGACTTCAAAGTAACAGGAACCAAGAATGGTATCACCGCTACTCAGATGGATATCAAGGTAGACGGTCTGTCATTCGAAATCCTGGAACGTGCTTTAAACCAGGCTAAAGAAGGACGTATGCACATCCTTGGCAAGATTCTGGAAACCATCCAAGAACCACGCGAAGAACTGAAACCTCATGCTCCGCGCATCGAAACGATGACTATACCTAAAGAGTTTATCGGTGCAGTAATCGGTCCTGGCGGTAAGATCATCCAAGGTATGCAGGAAGAAACCGGTGCTACAATCACTATCGAAGAAGTAGACAACATCGGAAGAATAGAAATCTCCGGAACTAACAAGAAGAGCATTGATGACGCTATGCGTCTTATCAAGGGCATCGTTGCCGTACCGGAAGTTGGTGAAGTATACAAAGGTAAAGTACGTTCTGTAATGCCTTATGGTGCTTTTGTTGAGTTCCTGCCGGGTAAAGACGGTTTGTTGCACATCTCTGAAATCGACTGGAAACGTCTGGAAACAGTAGAAGAGGCCGGTATCAAGGAAGGTGATGAAATCGAAGTGAAACTGCTTGATATTGATCCGAAGACCGGTAAGTTCAAACTTTCCCGCAAAGTATTGCTTCCGAGACCGGAAAGACAAGAAAGACCTGAAAAGAAATAAGAAACACCTTATTATTCAGTATATAAAGCCCGACGGAAACCCGCCGGGCTTTCTTTTTGTAAAAAAAGGAAGAAAAAACTTTTAAGACTTTTGCGTATTCCAAAAAGATTATGTTACTTTACCCTATAAACCTTAAATAAGAGAGAGAATATTTAAAAATGCCTTTAGCCGGAAACCTACATACTATGGATTTATTTTCTCGTTTCTTTCGAGAGAATCAGGAAAAGTTTCTTGCCTTTGCCTATTCCTACATCAGAAGCTGGGCAGAAGCTGAAGATATTCTTATGGAATCTATGATTTCTTTGTGGGAATGTCGCGACCGCTGGGAAGAAGATAAAGGTCTGCACGCATTGCTCCTTACCATTATCAAAAATAAGGCACTCAATTACCTGGAACACGAACAAACCCGCCTGCGTATTGAGGAAGATTTGAATTCGCACCGTCAGCGCGAGTTAGACTTGCGTATTGCCACGTTGAAAGATTGTGAGCCCGACAAGATTTTCAGTACGGAGATACAGCATATCGTAAACAAAGCCTTGGACAAGATGCCACCACAAAGTCGCGAAATCTTTATGCTCAGCCGTTATAGCAACCTGCCAAACAAGAAAATAGCCGAACAACTGAATATCTCTCTCAAAACAGTAGAATTCCATATCACCAAAGCCCTACGTATTCTGCGTGTGGAACTGAAAGATTATCTCGCCTCTATCCTACTTTAGTAAAACTCTCCTGCTTTTCTTTGATAATATAAATAAAAGATATATGTTTGCAAAATCAGTAATATTGCTGGCTATTAAACATGGTAGTTATGAGATATATTGTAATAATATACTACGTGCTTATCGAGGGAGAACAAGTTTTCGAGACCCTGAATGTCAACAAGAATATTGAAGCAAACTCTCCGGAGGAAGCCATAGGCATTGCTTACAATCTATTTAAAGCCGAAGCTCCGGATGAATGTTACATTGTATCCATAATTCCCAATCCGGCAAGTTAATACCGGCAATTAATTAATTTCCTGTCACATTCCATAAAGTCCTGATGTGCCTCCGGTGCATCACACGGATATTCTATGCGCTTACGTTTGGAGTATCCGAAAAACAGAACAAAGCGATCCGCTCCATACCCGGTTCCTATCTTCTTCGTACCCTCCTCGTACCTGCTTCGCTATTTTCATCCTCCTATAGAAGCGAAGCAGGAACGAACCGGATACGGTTCAGAAGAGTTCCTGACCAAAATTACACATCTCATTCCGCCTGCTTCCAGAGCATCACTTCCCGACAATTTCTCTGTTTCCAACTCATTTCGAAGAAAAAACAAAAAAAGTTTCATTTTCCGTTAGGGTAGTTCCAAGTTCACCTGTATTAATTATAAAGGGACAGAAAAAAACACCCTTATTCAACAAACAAATTAAGTACCTTATGAACCAAGAACTATTATATAAGTATTTTAAAGGAACCACCACCATTGAAGAAGAAAAGCGCATCCTTGACTGGGTGGAAGCCTCGGAAGAAAATCGGGAAGCTTTCTTGAAAGAACGTATGATGTTTGATGTCGCCTTATTCTCCGACAGACAAAGTGCCGGAAAAAAGACCTTCCGTCTGGCTCCGATACTAAAATGGGGAATACGCGTAGCAGCCGTTATCATCGTAGGCGTATGCGGTTATTTCATGACTAATGATTATCTATATAATCAGGCATCCCTGCCACAAACAGTAACCGTCCCCGCCGGACAACGTGCACAAATCACTCTTGCCGACGGCACACGGGTATGGCTGAATGCACAGTCCACATTGACCTATGCTTCCAACTTTGGGCGTGGCGAAAGAAACGTAGAACTGGATGGTGAAGCCTACTTTGAAGTGGCAAAAAACAAAGATATCCCCTTCTACGTGCACACAGAGATGAATAAGGTGAAAGTTGTAGGTACCAGCTTTAATGTTTGTGCCTATGCAGGAAGCAAAGAGTTTGAAACCACCCTTGTAGAAGGTATTGTGGATATTTATCCTGCCAACTGTAATAAGGTTATCACCCGCTTACAGAAAGAGGAATTCTTTGGCAACTATGACGGGAAATGCAAAAAGGTAATACTCCCTTCTTATGAATATCTGCGATGGAAAGAAGGATTGTACTGCTTTGATGATGTGCCGTTCAGCTGCATCCTCACTAAACTTGAAATGTACTATAATGTAAAAATAACCGTTTCCGATCCTAAATTGCTGAACTATGACAGTTGTACCGGAAAATTCCGCGAACAGGATGGTATAGAGCATATTCTCCGAACCATTTCAAAAGACCATCCTTTTGAATTCAGCATCAACGAAGAAAAAGATTCGATTTTCATTTACGAGAAATAATTTGATATCAAAGATAAAACCTTAAAATTTAGTACTAACCCCTTAAACTGAAAAGCATTATGAAATAAAAGAAACAGTCTGCTAATTACCCCTACAAAAAAGATCGGAAAGTACCCCCATACTTTCCGATCCGAAACAGTCAAAAATCGACCTTAATCAATTTATTAACTTAACACATTACAAAGATATGAGAAAAATTTCTTTGAATGGGCTTTTTTGCCCAAAAAGTTTAGTATTTAAGCAAATATTACGAACTATGAAGATCACACTATTCCTTCTTTTGTTTGTAACGTTCCAGGCGTACAGCCACGCTACCTACTCTCAGAGTACAAGAATCAGCATCCCCCGTTCTGAGTTACGAGTAGGCGAAATCCTCGATAAAATCGAGGCTCAGACCGAGTATTTGTTTGTCTACAATAAGAAAAGTGTGGACGTGCGCCGCACCGTAAATGTAGATGCAGACAATCAACCGGTGTCCGAAGTTTTGGACGAAATCTTTAATGGTACCGACATCAGATATGTAATGGAAGGCAAGAATATTGTGTTGACCAAACAAAATGAAAAGGCCAGTGAAATCATTGCTACCGTACAACAAGAAAATATCTCTGTAAAAGGTGTTGTTACCGATACAAAAGGTGAACCCATTATCGGTGCCAATGTCGTGGAAAAAGGAACTACAAACGGTTGCATTACCAATATAGACGGTGAGTTTACACTAAATACACCGACTAATGCAACGCTGGTTATCAGCTTTATCGGATACCAGCCTGTAACGATTGCTCTCAACGGGCAGAAAACTCTCAATGTACAGATGCAGGAAGAAGCCCTGTCACTGGAAACGGTTGTGGTAACGGCTATGGGTATCAAGAAAAAAGCAGCTTCATTGACTTATTCAACCCAACAAGTGGGTGGCGATGAACTGACACGCGCCAAAGATCCGAATATGATAACCGCATTAGCAGGTAAATCAGCCGGTGTACAAATCAATAAGAGCGCATCCGGCCTTGGTGGCTCAGCCAAAGTTTCTATCCGTGGTACACGTTCCGCTTACGAAGGAGGCAATAACCAACCGTTATATGTCATCGATGGTGTCCCTATGCTAAATACGACTACCGAATCTACTTCCACCGTTATGGGTGGAGAAAATGACGGTGTGAATCGTGACGCCGGTGACGGTATCTCCAACCTGAATCCCGAAGACATTGAAAGTATGAGCATTCTGAAAGGTGCTTCTGCCGCCGCTCTTTACGGATCACAAGCAGCCAACGGTGTTATCTTAATAACTACCAAGAAAGGTAAAGCAGGTATGCAAAGAGTTACTTTCTCTTCAAATCTGACCATCGATCATGCCATCAGTCTGCCGGAATTCCAGAATTCGTATGGCCCCAGCGGAACTGACAGTTGGGGAGAAAAAAAGTCATTAACCGACTACGATAATGTTGGCAAATTCCTCGGTAACGGTGTAACCGCTATTAACTCTATATCCGTACAAAGCGGAAACGAGAAGATGCAGACTTACTTCTCTTATGCCAACACTACAGCCAAAGGTATCATTGATTCCAACAAATTGCAAAAGCACAACCTTACGTTCCGCGAAACAGCGAGTTTCTTCAATGACCGTCTGAAACTCGATGGAAATGCTACCCTGATGACACAAAAGATTAAGAATAGCACTGCATCCGGAGGTATATACCTGAATCCATTGGTCGACCTGTACAGTTTCCCACGTGGAATGGACATGTCTGAATATGCTACTAATTTTGAAGTAGCCGACCCGACAAGAAATGGTATGCCTGTACAAAACTGGTATACAGACGTTTCCGAATGGTCACAAAATCCTTACTGGATTAAGAATCGTGTTACCAACACCAATAAGCGTTACCGCGCTATGGCATCCCTAAGTGCCAGCCTGAAAATAAACGATTGGTTAACCCTGCAAGCCCGTGGTAATGCAGACTATGTAAGCGACAAGTTCGATCAGAAAATGTATGCATCTACAGCTCCCAATATTACAGGTACCTATAACGAAAAGAGTAACGGACGTTATGTTTGGTCGGAAAGCGAACAATTCCAGATTTATGCCGACGTGATGGCCATGTTCAATAAAACATGGAACAAATGGTCATTGAATGCCGCTGTCGGTACCAGTATCAACAAGAATAAAGTCAACTCACTGATGCTCGACTCTAAAATCGCCTCACTTTACAAACCTAACTTATTTACGGTTGCCAATATCGTTATGGGCTCCAATGCCTCCATCAATCAGGAGATTGATCAGAGACGTACCATTCAGTCTGTATTCGGAACAGCACAAATCGGCTTTGACGAAGCCCTGTATCTTGACATTACAGCACGTAATGACTGGTCTTCCACATTGGCTCATACGGAAAGTATGAATTCAGGCTTCTTCTACCCTTCCGTTGGTTTATCCTGGATCATTAATAACTCATTAAAACTACCGGAATGGATTTCCTTTGGTAAAGTACGTGGTTCATGGGCACAAGTAGGTAACGACCTGCCTATCGGTATCACTAACCTTGTAGATATTATTCAGGCCGGTGGTGTATTGCAAGCAGCCGACACATACAATAAGGGCGATCTGAAACCGGAAATCAGTAGTTCTATCGAATTTGGTACGGAATGGAGATTCTTCCAAAGCCGCTTAGGAATTGACTTTACCTGGTATCAGACTGATACAAAGAATCAATTGTTGAGAATGCCCACCGCCGCAGGAGACAAATATGCATATCGCTATATCAATGCCGGGAAGATCCGTAATAAAGGTATAGAATTAACAGTAGATGCAACTCCGGTTATGAATGATAATTTCCGTTGGAAAACTGCCGTCAACTTCTCAACAAACAGCAATGAAGTCATTTCTCTTCACCCGGATTATACTTCATTCATTTATGGTAGTTCCGGACTTTCTATGGCTTACCTGATGCGCATCAAAGAAGGTGGTTCCCTGGGCGATATCTACGGAAATGCATTCGTGCGTGAGAATGGAAAAATAAAGCTCAATGAAGATGGAAGTCCTCTTGTAAAGACTGGTAACAACGACTACCTGGGTAATGCAAACCCCGACTGCTTACTGGGTTGGAGTAATACATTTACCTATAAAGGATTCAGTCTCTATTTCCTGATCGATGCCCGCGTAGGTGGTGATGTCATGTCCTTGACACAAGCAGTCCTTGACCAAAATGGCGTGACCAAAGCAACAGCACAGGCCCGTGATAGAGGTTACATAGAATACGAAGGAACTCGCTTCGACGAGAATCATATTAAACCATTCTTTAAATCAGTAGGTGGTCGTAATGGTATATCCGAATATTATATGTATGATGCTACCAATATCCGTATGCGTGAATTGTCAATCGGCTATTCTTTCCCGCAATCACTGCTGGAAAAGACGAAGGCATTCAAGGGTATCGATGTATCGCTGGTAGCACGCAACCTGTTCTTTTTCTACAAAGATGCACCGTTCGACCCGGATGCAACCTTATCTGTTGGCAACTCACTTCAAGGTGTAGATGTATTCGGCATGCCTTCTACCAGAAACATTGGTTTCAATATCAAATTCACATTCTAACTTAAAGCATTTACGATTATGAAATATAATAAATTCCTAACCATACTTTTTGCAAGCGGATTGCTGGGTATCGCAGTCGCATGTACCGACAATTTTGAAGCAGATAACAGAAACAATACAGGGTTTGACTCCGAATTGCAGGAATATGATTTCCAAAAATATCTGTTGAAGTTTGAAATAATCCAGAGTGGTATCTACTTTAACTACGACTGGGGCGAAGGTAAAAACTGGACTTTCCAAATCGCACAAAATTTGGGGCAAGACATGTTCTCAGGCTATTTCCATGATTTCAATCAAGGTTTCAATGATAAGAACAGCGTATATGCACTGAACGATGGATGGACTTCTACTCACTGGACATACAATTACTCGTACATTATGCCCGAAGTACAGAAGTGCGAACAAATCAACGTAGAGCAGCCTGCACTGTTAGCTGTAACCCAAATATTGAAGGTTGAATTGATGCACCGTGTAGCAGATTGCTACGGACCATTGGTATATAGTAAATTCGGACAAGAAGGTGACAATGTAGATGATCTGAAGACAGCCTACAAACAATTCTTCACCGATCTGGAAAAAGGGATCACTTCTTTACAAAGTTTTATCAAGGACAATCCCGGCGTAGAGCCGTATAAAGACGCCGACATGCTGACTCCTAACAAGACTTTGGCAGAATGGGTTAAATTTGGCAATTCATTGCGTTTGCGTCTAGCCATGCGTGTTGCTAACGTAGACAAAGCTCTTGCCACCGAGCAAGCACAGAAATCATTCACCCTCGGGCAATTCCTGGAAGCACCAAATGAGATTATTTCCGTATCGACTGCCGGCGGCTACAATAATCCGCTGGGTGAAATCAACAAGTCATGGGGGGAAGTCTTCATGGGGGCCACCATGGAATCTGTACTGACCGGATATGATGATCCACGCATGTCCAAATATTATGATCCAGCAAATGGTGCAGTTATCACATGGAAAGAGAACGATGTAGTGAAAGAACTTCCGCAGCTCTTTGAGTACGCTGGAAGCTACAAAGGCGTACCACAGGGAACCGGCTTGCTTTCTGCCGACAATCGCTATAAAGAATGTTCAAAGAGTACAGTCAGTCAAAAAACGAACCCTATTTTAATGACTGCTGCCGAGGTATGGTTCCTTCGTGCAGAAGCTGCTTTACGAGGCATCTCTACAGAAGATCCCAAAATATGCTATGAGACAGGTGTAAAAACATCCTTTGAGCAATGGGGAGTAGGTGGAGTTGATGCTTACCTGCAAAGTGACAAGACACCAGCTGATTACAAAGATCCGTTCGATACCCAATTCGATATGAATGCACGCATCACTACTACTCCCAATTGGGCGGATGCCAACGGTACAGAAGAACAATTTGAGAAAATCATGACACAGAAATGGCTTGCCATATATCCCGAAGGTAATGAAGCATGGACAGAGCAACGTCGTACCGGTTATCCGAAATTATTTAAAGTCAAAGTGAATAATAGCGGTGGTGCCATTAACACAGATGAGATGATCCGTCGTCTCCCATATCCGGAAGGTCTGAAAACATCTAATCCTACTCAGTACAGTTCATTAACAAGAGCACTGGGTGGTGCCGACACAGGTGGTACTCGTCTCTGGTGGGATGCCGGAAAGAATAATTTCTAAATTCCAATAAGACCAAGGTATAGAATTTTGATTAGTGGTGTTTTTCTCCGTATTAGTTACGAGGAAAAGAAGATTGGGAGGAGTAAAGTCATTTGGGGGACTTTACTCCTTTTTTTGTCTATATTTTCAGATACACATAAAGACTGGTATATGTCAGTTTATCATCCATTATTAATAACCAGGATTCTGTTGTTGCTTCTTTTCCTCGGAAGTCAACGCATGACCATCCTTTTGGATAGCATCCAGATAAGTTTGAGGGATAGGACGCAAACAATGATGTTCATCAATATTAGGAGCAGCATCCGAATTAAAAGCTTTGGTACGTGCCACCAATGTTTTCGTTCTTGATAAGTCTTCCCAACGATAAAACTCACCGCAAAGTTCACGGGAACGCTCATTCAGCAAAAGGCACATCATACGATCATAATCAGAGCTATATTTCAGTTTTGAAATGACAGCCTCATCTTCAGCCGGAAGACTATGTATATCTGTTATTTCAAGATCAGTGGGAAGTGTAGTCTTATCAATATCATTGGACTCATAATAAGAATTTCCGGTGTAATAAGAGTTTATGCCGTCAATCTGCCACCCTAAGGCATTTTCATTATATGATGCACCACCGTCACAATATGCCGAACGATCTTCCCCGTTCTTGTAGGCAGCACGCTTGCGGAGTTCATTAATGTAATGCAGAGCATCACCATACTCGCCTTGGCGAATCAGAACTTCAGCAGCGATCAGATAAGTTTCACCAAGACGGGCCAGAATACCATCCCGATTGCCTCCCATATCACTGACCGTTTCACGCGAACCATCAATATACTTATTAAGAGCTACAAAACGACTTACATCATCATATAATGCCACATCGTCCTTACCGTTACGATCTTTCGGATAAGCTACAAATGTAGTAGGAATGGCTTTGCCGGTCTTTTCATCAATCACCTTTCCGCTGAGTTGCACTCCATCGAACCGGGTATCGCCCGGACGATTGACAACATACATCACGCCCAAATCTCCTACTTCGTAACCGGAACCCGCTTTCGGGTTATTAACAGCATACTTAGTCTTAAAGCTTTTCCAGAAACGGGAATCATTAATCATATCATAGATATTATACATATAATATGTGGTTCTTAAACGCTGGTACTCGCGACCGCCAGCCAAGTCACGTTTCATCTGAGGCAAGTTATTGTAAACAGACAAGAAGAAGAGATGGCATCTGTTAGTACCGGCACTTCTGGAAGATTTGTCAGAAGAGAACTGTGCCGAAAGAATAATCTCATCTAATTTTTCACTCGCCCCGTCAGGTTCAGTATAATGCCACAGATCAGAGAAATTGGAGGCTAACTGATGACGTGAAATTACTTCTTTGGCCAGTTTCAAGGCTTCTTTCAGGTCAGATTCTTTAGTCGCACTGTTCCATCCATCATTAATTTCACTGGCACGGAACAAGTAAGCCTTAGCTAAAAAATGAGCCGCAGCATCCCTGCTAATCTTCCCCACCATGCTTACCGTCGCCGGCAACAGATCATAAGCATTCTTCAAATCACCAATCGCCTGCTCTACCGTGGCTTCTGCCGTAGCACGGGTGAACTCACGGACAGGTACAAAGCTCGACTCTAATTTCAAGGGTACACCTCCATACTGGGAAACCAACTTCAGATAATTAAAGCCACGCAGGAAATAGGCTTCGCCCATATACGTCTTCTTATTCGTACCGGTATAACTATCAGGAGTTATTTTACTTAACAACAGGTTCGCATTGTTGATTCCGATATACATGGCATCCCAAAGGCTTTCGGCCATCGTAGTATTTGAATTAGCGGCTACAATCTGTGACTGGAAACTACCATCATAATTATTCCACACTTTATTGGAACCATCACCACCCACAGTAAACTCATCCGTACCGTAATTAGTGGTAGTATAGGCATTCTCCTTGAAGAAATGGAAACGCAGGTTATTGTAAATGCCCACAGCCAGCTGATCAATACCTTCCGGTGTATCAAAGAAATCGGTAGTCTGTTGAGTGGTAAGCTTTTCATCCAGGAAATCACTACAGGAAGCCACCACCCCTCCCAAGGTCAAGGCTAATAAGCCAAATGTAATATTCTTATATAATTTCATAATCGTTTGCTTTTTAGTTTAAAATCCTACATTCAATCCTATTGTAAAACCACGGTTCCAGGTAGATGTTAAATTCTGCGAAGCGTCCAGTTCCAGAAAATCTATATTAGAAAAGATACGCCCCGGATTCTTAGCCTGCACATATACTTTCAGATTAGATAGATTCCATTTGCTCACCATGTTCTTCGGGAAAACGTAACCTAATGAAACATTACGCACTTTCAGGAACGAACCGTTCTTATATCCCAGAATCCGGTAGTAGGGATCACCGCCTCCATCATCATGGATAGGTTTCTGATATTCAGCATTCTTATTATTCTCATTATAGTAATTTATCTTACGCTGAGTGTAACGGCCTCCCTGCCACTCACCACCTGTATCAACCATATAGTCAAAACGGCCGTACAACATGAAGGAAAGCTCAAAATTCTTATAAGAGAAAGTATTGGTCATACCCAAAGTCCAGCGTGGACGTGTATGTCCCACTACTATACGGTCATCATTCGGATCAATCTTATGGTCACCATTCTGGTCTACCGGTCGTGCCATACCTACCTGAAACGAATGTCCTTTCTTATTAAATTCAGCCATTTCAGCCGCATCTTCTTCTTTCCAGATTCCGGCAGATTCATAGCCATAGATCACTCCCAATGACTTTCCGATGAACCAATTATTATTAATATCATCTTCTTTACCATTTGCCAACTCCTCTATTTTATCTTTCTGCCAGGCGACATTTAGACTGGTAGACCACTCAAAGTCCCGGGTCCGGATATTCACAGTATTCAATGTGATATCCACACCTATATTGGAAGTTTCCCCCACATTGGCATAAGTTTGGGTATAACCATTTAATGAAGGAATTCCCATCTGCATCAATAAGTCTGTTGTGCGCGAAGTATAAAAATCCAAAACTCCCGAAATTCTTCCGTTCAGTACAGAGTAATCAACACCGATATTATATTGGGTGGTCTTTTCCCACGTTAAGTCTTTATTTGCCATAGCCACCGTACCACCCGTAGCTACAGGATCGGAAGCTACGAAGCCTGAAGTGGAACTGTCACCATAAGGATAATAGATAGGAACAACGGCCCCCTTTGTTTGGTAAGGATCAATAGCGGAGTTACCGGTGACCCCGACTCCCACACGTAGTTTCAACTGATTGAGCCAACTTACATCCTGCAAAAATCCTTCCTGATCAAGACGCCAGCCCAACGCCGCACTAGGGAAAAAAGCCCATTTATTACCTTTGGCAAGCTGCGAAGCGCCATCCCAACGACCGGAAAGCGTGAGGAGGTATCTGCTGTTATAATCATAATTTAAACGGAACATATACGAGAGTAACTGCTTCTCTACTAAATCACTCCCCCAGTCATCCAGTGCAGAAATATTTGCTTTACTCAACGCATTCCATTTGGCACTGGCCAGGGGAATATTTAAAGCAGCCATAGAGGATTCTTCATAACGATATTTAGTGGCACTTTGCAGTAAAGTCACTCCCAAAGAGTGTTTTCCTATTTCCTTATCATAGTAGATAAGATTATCAAGTGTCCATGAAAAATCAGATTGATTCGTTAAACTGGCACGATTGGTTCCCTCGCGACTGACAGAGTTCGCATCTGCAAAACTTCCATTACGGTAACTACGAAAGTCGGGACCAAAATTGAAGCGATATCTGAGCCCTTTCAGAGGAGAGAAGATCTCACCCAAGTTCAACTGGGCATACAGACTACCGATAGCACGGAACATACGACGTTCATTCTCACTATAATTCCATTCGTTGACTATCGTTTTCACTTTATCATCTCCACCCGGATAATCAATGCGGTTCCCCTCATCATCAAAGGGCACGGCATACGGATACAAACTGGTAGAAGCTGCATACAGATTGGATGGCCGGTCACTGATCATCTGTCCTACAGCCTTAGCCGAAGAACCATATTGCTGTTCACTGAAAGTACCGTTGACATTCAAGCCCATCTTGAACCATTTGGTCGGATCAAGATTCAAGCTGACTTTGGCTGTATAACGAGTGTAAGACTGACCTTTCACGGTACCCTCATTATCCAGATAGCCGATAGAAGCATAACCTTGTACTTTATCCGTACCACCACTGGCGCTCAACGTATGTTCATGGGTAACACCGGTTTGTGTAACCATATCAGCCCAATCCGTTGTAGGAACCGCAGATGCATTCCAGCTACCACCAGCCCAACCTTTTTCAATGTTCCTCCAGGCATAAGGATCTTTTGCTCCGTTAAAAATCAGATAATCACTATCCTTATCAGGCTCGTCACCCCTCGGATATTTATTCGGTTCTTTATAGTAATAAGCCCAACGACGCCACTCAATGTATTCGGCAGAATTCATCATTTCAGAGTAATCCTGCAAATTTTCAATGGTCATCGTACCCGAATAGTTCAATGACATCTTGCCCGCCTTGCCCTGTTTAGTAGTAACCAAAATGACACCGTTGGCACCACGTGAACCATAAATAGCAGTAGCAGAGGCATCCTTCAGGACATCAATGGATTCTATATCCTGCGGATTCAAAGTCTCAATGCCACTTGTCGACATTAAAGGAATACCATCCACTACATAAAGCGGAGTATTGCTGGCACTCAACGAACGTACACCGCGTACATTGATAGTTCCTATTTCACCCGGACGTTCATTGCTAACAATATCCACACCTGCCGCTTTACCTTGCATAGCTTCGAAAGCATTGGCTGCCGGTCGGGAATTCAGTTCGTCCGAATTTACACGAATCATAGCACCGGTAACGTCCGATTTCTTCTGAACACCATACCCCACCACTACCACTTCGTCTAACGTTTCCGTATCTTCCTGCAGAATGATTTTCAGTTCTCTTTTATTCTCCACTTTGATTTCCTGCGGAATATAGCCAATGTATGTAATCCGTAGAATTGCATTAGCCGGGGCATTGATAATAAAACGCCCATCTATATCTGTAATTGTACCTATTGATTGTCCCTTTATCGTAACATTAGCACCAATGATCGGTTCACCGGCCATATCTTTTATAGATCCTGTCACCTTATTATCATCAGCTTGTTTTTCAGAAGCTTTCTCTTTTGCTTTATTCATCAGCATGATATTCTTGCCTTCCATAGCATAATAAATATCAGTTCCTTCAAAGACCTCGTTCAAGACCTCTGCCACCGGTTTATCTTGTGCATGAACTTTGACGTTACGTTTCAGATTAACCTCATTCATATCATACACAAACAGATAATCAGTCTGCTTTTCTATCTCGTTGATAACTTTGCCTGTTGATATACGGTCCGAAACAACTGTAACTTTCATGGTCTGTGAATAAGATTTCGTGGCAAAAGCTGTTCCGACAAATAAAAACAAGGCCAGAGCTGTGATTTTCATAACCCGAAATAAATGTTTAATTTCTACAATAGATTCTTGGTACAAAATATTTTTCATATATTTGTATTACTAATTTTAGGTTTTAACTTAAGATTATTAGAAGAAAATGTCAATGTATCATTGACTTCCATGGGATAGTGTTGCAGCACTGTCCCATTTTTATAAAATATGATGTGTGTTATTCCATAGGCAGAATATTTTAAAGGGTTAATTAATAGTTATCACATTGTTTTCGTCATCTTTTGTATAAGTAAATCTATTATTCAATCTCAGTACTTTCAGCACATGCTCCACTCCATCTTTGGTTCTGAACTTGCCTGTATAGCGATTCTTGAATATACTGGTATTGTTTACCACAATATCCACTCCATAATAAAGTTTCAATTTTTCAATCATATCCCTGACGGATATATCATTAAAACAAAGCAAACCTTCACGCCATAAAAAATAGTCTGATTCTTTAATACGTCCTTTCACCAGCCTGGTACCTTTCAGGCTTGCCATTGTGTTTGGCTCCAACTTCAACACTCCTGCGGATGGATCCGATAGCTGAATTTCTACCGCTCCTTTCAGCAAAGAAGTTTCCCAGACACTATCTTCCGCATAAGCCAATACGTTGAATTCCGTACCTAACACCTTTACATTGCATTTACTCGTTTCCACTATAAAAGGCCTCTCTTTGTTCTTAGCTACTACAAAATAGCCCTCACCATCTAATTTTACTTTCCGGTTATTGTCTTTAAACTTTTCCGGGAAAGTCAATGTACTCCGAGAATTCAACCACACCTTTGTACCATCTGCCAACATTATTTCCGTCCGTTGTCCGGCAGGCGCATAAATAGATTGAAGTGTACTGCTTTCCGCAGTCTGATGTTTATTATCCCAATAGTGTGTACCTAATAAGACGATTGCAACCACTGCCGCTGCTTTAGCCATTTCCACCCAGAGTGTATGCACAGAAAATATTTTTCCTGCTTTTTTCTTTTCTACCACTGCCGGCAGTGTACGCCACAAAGCGATATCATACAATTTGCGTTGCGCCATGTATTCACGCATATTCTCAGGCTTTTCCTGCATCCACTCGGTTATGTGCCGCTTCTCTGCTTCCGTGGCATTACCGGATATATATTTCTGTAATAACTCTGTATCCATATTCTATGCTATTCTATATAGTTAACGACTAAAGTGGAAACATCCCTAAAAGAAAAACTAAAAAAAATGAAGTAGTACTTTATTCAGTAGAAGAAATGATAAGAAATGCGCTTATCAGACGGCTAATTGAAAAGAGGCAAAAAGATAGATTTCCGATTAAATCTCATTTATGTTCTCTATCTTAAGAACAACGTATAATTTAGAATTTAATATAAAAATAGAAGTAAAAGAGGGGCAGATAATCCTTCAAGGATACCCGTAGTACCTTCAATGCCTTTGAAATATGGTATTCCACTCCCTTAATGGAAATTTTCATTTCTTCGGCAATTTCTTTATTCGACTTATTCTCAAAACGGCTTAAAAGAAATATCCGGCGTGTCTGCTCTGGCAGAAGGTCTAAAGTCTCACGAACAATAGATTCCACTTCTTCCGAAAAGATCTCATCGGGGTTACAGGCTTCCAGAGTGGAAATTCGAGTGGAAAGTTCAAAATGATGCCAGTCAGTCATAGATTCAAAAGCTGTGCGTTTCACCTCCTCATGTTTCAGATAATCCAGAGCTTTATTCTTCAGGATAGTAAGTAGAAGGGGTTCCACATAATCTATCGCTTCTATTTTCAGCTTCTCCCACAGCCTTATCAATGACTCGGAAGCGATGTCTTCAGCTGCCAAATCATCGTGAACATAAGACTTTGCAAAGAAAAAAGATTTCTTATAATAAAAGGCATAGATATCACTGAAAGTATTTCCTATTTTATCATTCATCAGTCACACTCTATTATGTTTTTCATTCGTTGCACTAAATATCATATAGCAAAGTTAGCAATAAACATTTAATAACCCGTTAGGAGAATTATCTTTTTGATCGGAGGAAAACGAACATATACTTACTACTTTTCTATCAACACATTACATTTACCTACTATTTACCCTAGGATGTAAAAGCATTTACCGCAGGATGTAACAACCTTTACCCCATATTGTAACGCTCTTTACCTCGGCATGTAACGACCTTTACCTCAGTATGTAAATGAAGTTACCATTTGGCATAAACATAATTTTCATGGAATGAAACAACCGTCGGGCTTATAGCCCACCAATCATCACTTATAGACTTGTATCGGCAACTCCCCGCGCAATGCTCCCAAAACGTTAACAGCAAGCGCTTCCAACTCATCTTCTCCAGGGTACACATACACTGGAGCAAGAAAAGAGACACGCTCTTTCAGACGGGAAATAACATACTCTGAATGGGCAATACCGCCTGTCAGCAAGATTGCATCTATTTTACCAAAAAGCGCAACGGCGGCAGCTCCAATGCTTTTGGCAACCTGATAGATCATGGCATTCAGCACCAATTCGGCTTTTTCATCTCCGTCTTCAATAGACTTTATGATGGCAGGTATATCCGTAGTGCCAAGGTGCGCTGCCAGACCGGCATGGCCGGAAATGCGTTTCTTCAGTTCATCCTTTCTGAAACGATGGGAATAACAAAGATCAATCAACTGTCCGGCAGGCAATGTTCCCGCACGTTCGGGAGAGAAAGGACCTTCACCGTCAAGCGCATTATTCACATCAATGGCACGTCCATAATGGTGAGCCCCAACAGAAATGCCACCACCCAAATGACAGATAATCAGATTCAAGTCTTCATAGCGCACCGGATGATCGGGAGAAGCGGCTGTTAACTCGGCAGCATAACGGCGGGCAATGGCACGCTGGTTCAAAGCATGCCAGATGGTAATACGTGGCATCAGTGGAGAACCCGTGATACGGGCTATCTCATCCAGCTCGTCCACGACACCGGGATCAGCAATAAAAGCACGGCAATCGGGAAGCAATGCTGCCAATTCGGAAGCTATAAGGCACCCCAGATTACACGCATGGCTTCTCATGGCATGGGTTATATCATCCAGCATGGCGTCGTTCACCTCGTACACTCCGCCCGGAATGGGTTTCAGTAATCCCCCACGCCCTACGATGGCATCAAATTCAAAAGGAATACCATTCTCTTTTAAGGCTTCTATTACCAGATTCTTGCGGAATTCAAACTGGTCGATGACGCGAGGGAAATGGGAAAGTTCTCCTACTGAATGGCGAATGTTACGCACCAAAAGCGGAGTTGTGTCTTCGTATACTGCAATTTTCGTTGAAGTAGAACCGGGATTGATAGCAAGAATTCTCATAATTTAAGATTTGACGATTTACAATTTACGATTAGGATCACCTACTTTATCACCCTGCCACTTAGTCACAGGCACAAGTGAGGCATGCCATGGCAATACTATAATATTTAGAGAGACCGGAATCACTACGTGAGGGTAACACCACCGGACATACAGGACCTTGCAACAGACCTGCCATATCAGCATGGGCAAACAAGGATACAGCCTTATAAAAAGCATTTCCCGATTCGATATTAGGGAAGATCAGCACATCCGCTTCTCCATTGATAGGAGATGCAATCCCTTTGATATCACCGCTTGTCTTCTCACAGGAAGTCTTTACATCCAACGGACCATCGATTATTACATTTCCGAATTCTCCGGCCTCCGCCAACTCCACGATATTGACATAATCTAACGAATGGGGGAACTTGGCACTTACCTTCTCCGTACAATGAATAAGTGAAATGCGAGGTTGTTCGATGCCAAAGTGGCGACAGGTATGAATGGCATACCAGATCATCTCTATGCGTTGCTGCAAAGTGGGTCGCGGAATTACGGCGGCATCCGAGAAGAACAGCAACTTATCATACGTAGGAATCTGCATTACAGCCAAATGAGTCAGGATTTTACCTTTAGGCAACAGACCTTTTTCTTTGTCAAGGATAGCATGCAACAAATTATCTGTATTGATAATGCCTTTCATTAAAATATCCGCTCCACCCTCACGAACAATACGTACAGCCTCACGCGCTGCCTCATCGGGATCCTCTATATGCACCGTACGGACGTACTGGGGATATTTCTTCAATGTAGGGTATTTTTCAAGAATCGCAGAGTCGCCAACCATCAGGAACTCCGCAATCCCTTCTTCCAGAGAACGGGCAATGGCATATTCCGTATTGGGGTCATTAGCACAAACTACTGCAATACGTTTCCTTTTGTTCAAGGATTTCAAGTGCGAGGTTAGTTGATCAAAGCTTCGAATAGGTTCCATAACGTTAGATTTTTAGCAAATATCTGAAAAAATGTCGAGAAATGCAGCATAACGCTCCAGGAAATTTCACAAGCCTTATTTCATTTTGATAGTTTACACCACAGATTACACAGATTAACACAGATTATTACTTTTCACCATGATTAGAATAAATCTGTGTTAATCTGTGTAATCTGTGGTGTAAACTAAATTTCGTTTTGAGTTATTTTATGTACTTTTGTCCCCATACGCAAAATATTGAATTATGAGCAGCCTTATTTTTCCGTCATACGTACAAAAAGGTGATCGTATCATCATCCTTTCTCCTTCTAGCAAGATAGACAAGTCTTTTTTGAAAGGAGCCAAAAAGCGTTTGAAATCCTGGGGACTGGAAGTGGTAATGGCTAAACATGCCGGAAGCTCACACGGAACGTATGGAGGCAGCATCAAACAGCGCGTAGAAGATTTACAGAATGCACTGGATGATGAAAAGGCTAAAGTTATTCTATGCAGCCGTGGCGGATACGGAGCAGTGCACCTGTTAGGGAAACTCGATTTTACCCGCTTTCGTGAACATCCTAAATGGCTGATTGGTTTCAGTGACATTACCGCATTACATAATGTGCTCCAGAAAGAAGGTTTTGCATCACTCCACGCCCTGATGGCACGCCATTTGACGGTAGAATCCGAAGATGATTTCTGCACATTGGCACTCAAAGATATCCTCTTTGGACATTTTAATCCGGAGACAGCAGAATCTGTAGAAATCTCAGAAAATGGTTTCAGCTATATTTGCCCCGGACACAAATTAAACCATAAAGGAACCGCCAGCGGCATTTTACGAGGTGGCAACCTGTCCGTATTTTATGGGCTACGCGGCACTCCTTACGATATTCCCGCTGAAGGAACCATTCTCTTTATAGAAGATGTAGGCGAACGTCCGCATGCAGTAGAGCGCATGATCTACAATCTGAAACTGGGCGGTATATTAGAAAAACTATCCGGCCTTATTATCGGACAGTTTACGGAATACGAGGAAAACAAGTCTTTGGGGAAAGAGTTATACGGTGCAATTGCCGACCTCGTGAAAGAATACGATTACCCCGTCTGTTTTAATTTTCCGGTAGGACATGTCAGCATGAACCTGCCTATGATAAACGGAGCGGAAGTAACGCTGGAGACCGGAAGAAAAGAAGTGAAACTAAGTTTTAATTTAGATAAAGAATGAAACGGAATTATACTCTCATCCCTTTATGCCTGGTGTTGCTTGCATTCATAGCATGCAGCAACAATACCAAGAAGGCAAGCGACGACACTGAAACAACAACCAAAAGCGTCGTCAATGTTCCACAGTTCAACGCAGACAGTGCTTACCAGTATGTGAAAGCACAGGTTGACTTCGGTCCACGTGTTCCTAATACGAAAGCGCATGTGGATTGCGGCAATTATCTGGCTGATAAACTGACAGAATTCGGTGCAAAGGTTACTAGCCAATATGTAGACTTACCTGCCTATACCGGCACATTACTAAAGGCCCGGAATATCATCGGTTCCTACAAACCGGATACAAAAAAGCGTATTGCACTTTTTTCTCATTGGGACAGCCGTCCGTGGGCAGACGCTGACCCGGACGCTAAAAAGCATTACACCCCCATTTTAGGTGCCAATGACGGTGCCAGCGGTGTAGGCGTATTATTGGAAATAGCACGTCATTTGCAGAAACAGTTGCCGGAAATGGGTATAGATATTGTTTTTGTAGATGCTGAAGATTATGGAACACACCAGGCTTACAACGGCCCGCATAAAGAAGAATACTGGGGACTTGGCTCACAGTATTGGGCACGCAACCCGCACGTACAGGGATATAATGCACGCTTCGGTATATTGCTGGACATGGTAGGTGGCAAGAATGCAGAATTCCGTTATGAAAGCCTGTCTCATGAAGTAGCTCCCAATGTCAATGAGAAAGTCTGGAAAACAGCCAACGCTTTAGGCTTCGGGCGTTATTTTGTACAGAAAAAAGGCGGCTTCGTTACCGATGACCATACGTTCATCAACAAGTATGCGAAAATCCCGACAATCGATATCGTCCCTTACTATCCGGAAGGAGATTTCTTTGAGCATTGGCACACCGTGAAAGATGATATGGATGCCATTGATAAAGCTACATTGCAAGCAGTAGGACAAACTGTAATGCAAGTAATCTACAGCGAAAAATAAATCATAAATTATAAATCATAAATCTGCAACATGAGTATCAATGAACTACAAGACGAAGTGATCACCGAATTCAGCGACTTTGACGACTGGATGGATCGCTATCAACTCCTCATAGACTTAGGAAACGAGCAGGAACCGCTCGACGAAAAATATAAGACGGAACAGAATCTGATAGAAGGTTGCCAAAGCCGTGTATGGCTGCAAGCTGACGAAGAGGATGGAAAAATTATCTTCAAAGCAGAAAGCGACGCTTTGATTGTAAAAGGTATCATTTCGTTGTTGATGAAAGTCCTTTCCGGGCATACACCGGACGAAATTCTAAATGCCGATCTTTATTTTATTGATAAGATAGGGTTGAAAGAACATCTTTCTCCTACCCGTAGCAATGGTTTGCTGTCTATGGTGAAGCAGATGCGGATGTATGCTCTGGCTTTCAAAGCGAAAGATAGTAGTAAATAAATAGATATTCCCCTTATCAATAGTGCTTTGATAAGGGGAATAGACTTTCCACAATACATAGTTATTTTCCATACAATCATTGAACAACCTTATAAAACGCAATAATTGGATTATCTGTATCAGGATCATATTTACGAAATATATCAGGATAATCTTTGGGCTCTTTAGACAAAGCATATCCTATAGTTTCCGGGGTTAAAACACCCCAAAATTGTCCTTTATAAACTCCATCAATTAATTGAAAGATAGGAACTGATTTACCAACTTTATCAGTCAATCTTTTACCACAATATATCTGTTTCTCTTGGATTAAATCATATAGAGCAGATTGAAGAAAGCCATCTTTTGAAAATTGGAAATAAAGAAGATTATTACATTTGTATATACTTTCTAATCCCAGAGAATATTTTGACTTTACCAATTCCCATCCATTTATCTTATTTTCTATTTTAGAAAATGGCAAAGGATCCGGCAACATTATTTTATATAGAGCTTTTAAGCTATCTGGATTCAATTCGTAAATTACGTTATCAAAATTTCTGCAATAATACAATACTGAATCATTATAACTGAATGGTTGCCTCGTAGGTCTAAAGCGATAAGAAGATTCAGCATCATTGTGTGGAAAATAATGCCGGTCCATAATCATAGCATTTTTTGAGACTAATAAGGAATAATATAGATCAGTGTCATTCGGATAGTTACTATGATACCTATTATCATAATAATAAACTCCTCCCAACGAAGCCATTGCTGTAGGATCAGGCTTAACGAGCTTTTGTGTTTTGAAAAATATTCCATTATCCGCATTATAAAACAAAAGAGATTGCTTATGATTATCATAAATAATTAACTCCCTGCTTTGTTCATTAATAACAAATGTATTAACATCCGTATACTCACCTGGTCCTGCTCCTTTGGCATCTATCTTAAAAATCATTTTACCTTGCATATCATAACAAATAATTCTGGCAAATTTATCATGTATGTAGATCTTCTCATTTTTAATTTGTATTTCCTGTATGGAGGCAAGCAAAGGCTCTGCAGCCAACTGGATATAAGAAGTAACTTCTAGAAAATTTCCCAAATCTTCAAAATTGAAATCTTCCACTTCTACTGTTATAGTTTGTAAATTTGCTCTAGTAATATTCTCCATCGAAAACAATGCGTCTTCTTTCTTATTCCTGCTTTGGCAGGAATGAAGAAAGAAGGGAAACAATATAACAGCATATATACATTTCATAATGATTAAATTTTAAGATCCACTTCCACAACCTACAGGAGTACAGGAATAGGGTACAGCACAAAACACACATATTGTTTCTGTAGTAACATGAACCCAGCCATCTTCCGTTTTATAGTGACATCTTACATCGTCAGGCTGTAACCAACTATTAGGTCCGGTTTCATCCTGCGCAAGAGACTCTACATTCGCCAATGTAGAATTAATAAAATCTGCCAACTCTGAGCTCTGCTTAAAATACTGTTGCACAAATGCGAACATAAAACAAATTGTAAATAAAACAACAACCTTCTTTTTCATAATAACTAAAATTTAAAATTAAACATTAATTCAGGTATTTATCTTGTACTATTTGATAAAATTCAACTGCCAAATCTGGTAATTCTGACATCGGGAAAAAAAGATCCTTAATATATAGTTCTCTATTCGTAACAAAATAGAAAGGCGGTTCTACCTCTTCCAATATCGGTTTTTCTATTTGAAAGACCTTAGCTGTATCAATATGATTAATGGCTACAAAAGCCTTAAAATCTCTCAAACTTTGAGTCTCAATAAGAATATTAACAGACTTCATTTTTCCCGTAATATTCTTCAATTCAGATTCAATACAGCTACTGCAATCCGAAAGAGAAAATTTATAAAAAAGCTTATATCCATCATTAAATTCAAGACTAAAAGGTCGCTTTTGCCTATCAACTATCAGATCTAAATCTTTAATTCTCTCATTAGTGTATTTATGACATTGAGTTATTGCCCAAACAGCAGAGCCCAATGCAATACTTTTCTCTAGCAGTTTCAGATTACATTCCTTTAACTTACTATTAATTTGACAGTTATTTCTAGTCATTATTATTAACCCTATTGAAAGAACAAACAATAATGTTATTAGAATACTATTCTGTTTTATTCTCATCCATTTACTATTTATTAATAACAAATGTAGGCATCTTCCCTCAATAAATAATCATTATCAAGATAGACAAATTCATTTTAATATTTATAAGACATACCATTGCATATCAATCAAATACAAGTATATCATCATAAATATGGTGGACAAATAGGCCACCAAATAGTATAAACAGATACTAGTTATAATTAAAGAGAGGGAGGATTCAGAAATTCCAAATCCTCCCTCTCTTTTACAAACACCTATCAGTCCCCAAATGCTATTTTATTCTTCTCCTTCCTGATACTCCAGAATATCTCCCGGCTGGCAATCCAAAATTTTGCAAATAGCCTCCAGTGTAGAGAAACGGATAGCTTTTGCCTTTCCCGTTTTCAAAATAGATAAATTGGCAGGTGTAATATCCACCTTTTCAGCCAGCTCTCCTAAAGATATCTTTCGTCGAGCCATCATTATATCAAGGTTTACTATAATCATATAAATCACTTTTATCAAGGTTAGGATTAAATAGTCAGATCCTGTTCTTCCTTCATTTTCACACCTACGGCAAATATCTCGGTAAAGAGAACAATGACCACCAATGATACCCAATCTTCGGACATGCTGAAACCCTTTATTTCATACCCGGGCAGACTCACTTGTTTCACCACTTCAATATAATTCAGCCATTCCATCAACGCATTCAAGATGCTAAAAGCTAATAAAGAATAAGTGAATACGCGCATTCTTACCACATTGTCATGAGTAAACACATTACGCTTCGATATGGAAATTAAAACCCGTATCAGGCAGTAAATTCCGGCAAGAATAGCCAAAACAGCAAATGCACCAAAACAAAACACAATACTACTCCAGGTCGACGGAACAATAGCCACACTTACTTTATCTATTTTGTAAGGAAGGTTTTCATTCATTTTACTATTACGCAATGAATCCAATATTGTTGTTTCCAGAGGTCGTACCTCCACAGGGATACCTTCAGGCGTGTATAAGGCTGGCGTTTCCGCACGGGCACTTTTACTTCCCGCCAGAAAACTGTCACGTTCTTCTTGCCAACCGGCAGTAAAAGAAATGGCAAAATCTCCTACAATCACCAGTATCGCTAATATCCCCAATATTCTAAATTTCTTCATAATCGTATCATTTCTTTAAATTGTCAATTCCTGTTCTTCTTTCATTTTCAGTCCGATAGCGAAAACTTCTGCTACAATCAGGGCTGAAATCCCCAATACCAGAGAAGTAATATGCACCATATCCGCCATACTCAATGAATAACCTGTCACTGAAAAGACTTTTTCCACGTTATGAAAACTCAGAAACGCAAGAAGGAAGGTACATACAAAACCAATAATAAGCAGTACTCCTAAACGTCTGAGACGCCGGACATTCTTCCAATTGAATATATCGGATTTATTGATCGACACAATAAGACGGATAAAAAGTACTACAGCCCAGACAATGGCAACATAGTTTAAAATAAGAATCAGGAGAGAAACAATCCGTGATAAAACACTGGGTTGTGTATTCACACTGACTATCATTTGCCCGTAAGCAGCAGGTACATATTCACCGGTTTTTTCATTATAAACAGAATCAATCAAGATATCTCCGCCTAAATCTTTTGGTACCAGTTGCACTACTTGCACATTGCTGATCTCTTCTTTAGCCTTTGCATCAATCTTAGAGTCAAAACCTTTCTCGATCCCGGTCTTAATTCCCAAACCGACATAATAAGTAGTTTCTAAAACCGAATAACCCAGCACGAGCAATACAATCACGCAAAGAATATTCAATCTCCTTTTCATATTTCAGTAGTTGTATTAGATAATTTATAGGTATTCATCATTCTCCAGGACAATATAAACAAAAGGAAAGCAATTACGAGACCTGTCAGATAAGCTTTTTCTCCAATTAATTCACTGCTATATTCCACATCCGGGAATTTAAGAGCAAGATAGACAGAAAGGCTGTTGTTCATGATGTGAATCAGAATACAAGGTATCAGACTATGTGTCTTATAATAGATCCATGCAAGAATAAAACCGATCAGCGTAGCTCCTACCACTTGCGCCGGATTCATATGAAAGATACCGAATATCAGACCGGATATTAAGATAGCTACTACCGGATTATACTTCTTCAGAAGAACTTTAGTGATTGCTCCACGAAACAGTAGCTCCTCCAAAATGGGTCCCAATATAGCTACACAAATAATCCCTAACCAACCGGATTGCAATAAATCAAAAGTATCGCTCAGCCAGTCAGGCAAAAATGTGAGATGGGACATTAAAAAATCAATCAAATAAATCATGGAAATTCCCATCATAGCACTCCAGGATAAATAAGATACAGACACTGGAGAGTATAACCTCTTATCTCCTGTCAAATAGCCTTTTTGCCACAAATAAATCAGCATAAAAACAAATCCTGCCAGCAGAGTGGGAGCCAAGGCAAATTCGCTTGCTCTGTCTACAGTACCGTATTTTACATACGCATAGATCATAGTGAATGGCCCCACTGCCAATGCCCCGAGAATTTGCATCGCCAAGTAAATAAGAGCCAGTTTTATTGCAGTTTTCATCGTTGTCGTCCTTTAGAGTTTACAAAGATATATTTTCTCTATCAAATCATCAAACGGTAGCTCCTATACCGCAAAGAACAGCCATCAACATGGAGAGGGAAATCACTAATAAAGAGATACTCATAAATGCCTTTTTCATAATCGTCAACCTTTATATGTTTTGTTATTCAATAATAATTTATCGTTTTTCGATATGCAAATAAAAAGGTATTTTTTGAGACTAACAAGTAAAACAGAAAATATTTATCGAAAAACAATAAAAAAAGTACGTTTTTCGATAATCATACAAGAAATATAAACAGAAAAGGAGATATTAAAGATAACGGGAAGCTATTTCTTTATCTTTATGAAGCTGGGCAATCAGTTCATCTATGGAATCAAATTTCAACTCAGGACGGAGATAGCGGACAAAAGAAAGGCAGATATATTGCTCGTAAATATCTGAATGGAAATTAAATATATTCACTTCAATACTACGATCCGTACCGTTAGCCATTGTAGGACGATAGCCAATACTGAGCATACCACCATAACTCTGACCTGCTACGGTAACGCGCACTGCATATACCCCATCAGAAGGAACCAACTTATCCGGATCATCCACCCGAAGGTTTGCAGTAGGAAAACCTATTTTACGACCGACACGATAACCACTTACTACTATGCCATTCAAGAAATAATCATATCCCAGGCAAGAAGCAGCTTCCGAGACATTACCTTCCGACAGCAATTGCCGGATAACAGAAGAGCTTACTGCAACATCCTTATCTATATATGCATGTGCAAGAATAACTTCTATCCCCAACTCCTGCCCATAGCGTACATAGTCATCAAAACCTTCACTACGGTTATGACCAAAACGATGATCGTATCCTATAACAAGGGCACGTATATTATAATGATTGTAGAGGAACAACATAAACTCCTTTGCTGAAAGAATGGCAACTTCAGGAGTAAAGTCAAGCATCATGCAATAGTCCAGACCGGTTTCAGCGAGCAAAGCAACCTTTTCTTCATAAGCGGTCAGTAATTCAGGGTGATACTCCGGCTGTACCACCTTGCGCGGGTGCACAGGAAAAGTCACCACCCCCGAAGCAAAACCATGTACAACAGCTACTTCGCGCACCTGTTCAATCAGGTACCGATGTCCTCGATGTACTCCGTCGAAAAAGCCTATGGTAGCAACACAAGGCTGAGGAAGCACCTCCGGTATGTTACGAAGCAACTGCACTACTTTAATTTTTAATGGTTACTTAAACAGATGACTCCAGTCTTCACATGCTTTCGGCGTATAGGTAGAAATACCCAATGTTTCCGCCACACGACAATTCTCAGTAGAATCATCTATAAAGAAAGTTTCTTTCGGATCTATGCCTGTTTCCTCCAACAGCTTCTCAAAAATGGCAACGTCCGGTTTCACCATCTTCATTTCATAAGAAAGGAAAATTCTCTCAAAATAATCTTCTACCCGGAAAGCCTTATAGTGAAAAGCATGCTTGCAGGACCATTTCCAGTGAATTTCATTGGTGTTGCTCAATAGATAGACTACATATTTCTCACGCAGTTTCAACAACAAATCCAACTTATAGGTAGGAATACTTCCCAAAAAACTATTCCAGGCAGCATCTATACGGGCATCGGTCACTACCTTCCCTATTTGCTCACGAATCGCATTCCGAAACTCCGCACTGGTAATCAGTCCTTTCTCATGCTGTAAGAAGAAACCTTGCTGATGACAAACATCAAGCATAGCCTCTACATTGGGCATGCCTAACTTTGCAAAATTCTCAATACAACGCTGGCGGTCCAAGTCAATCAATACGCCACCAAAATCGATAATAAGGTTTTTAATTCCTTTTTCTTTCATTTTATTTCTGAGTTAAACGTCGGATGAAACGTATCGCCTCACCCACCCATAATACCAGTGAAGTGGAAGCAATAATAATCACCCAAGTGACTAAATCAAGCGGCACAGTACGGAATACGGCACCACCGAACTGTACTATAAGGAACTGTCCTACTAAAATAGCAAGTACTATCAGTTCCATACCGTACGATTTGGAAATCCCTTTGAAAGCGGAGTCTGTAGTACCAAACACACGTGCATTGAAAAGGTTCCAGAATTGCAGCATCACGAAGAATGTGAAGAATATGGTCAAACGTTCCGGTGTCATACCGCCCTCGGCATGATTAAACCAGTACAACATTCCCATTAGTATAATCAGGAAAGCACCACCTACACCTAAAATATAGGAGCGCATGGCTTTCGAAATAATAAAGTCACTGCTACTGCGCGGTTTCTCTTGCATAACACTCTCGCTGGGCGGAATAGAAGCCAGAGCCAAAGCAGCAAAAGTATCCATAATAAGATTTACCCACAACATTTGAGTTACAGTCAGCGGTAATTCCGTACCTATCAACGAACCAAGCAAAACGATAAGCAAAGCCACAAAATTGATAGTCAACTGGAAGACAATGAAGCGCTGGATATTCTTGTATAGCGAGCGTCCCCACATCACGGCAGTACCGATACTATTGAAGGAATCGTCAAGCAAGGTTATGTCACTGGCTTCCTTGGCCACAGACGTTCCCGTACCCATAGAAAGACCTACCTGCGCATGATTCAGTGCAGGAGCATCATTCGTACCGTCTCCCGTTACGGCTACCACTGCACCTTTTTGTTGTAACAACTGCACCAGACGTTGCTTGTCTGTAGGACGCGCACGCGACATTATTTTCAGATCCATCACACGGTCGAGTGCTTCTTCATCCGTCAGTTCAGCAAAAGCAGCCCCTGTTATCCGGTTGCGTTCCGTATCTTCCGGTTTCCACAAACCAATCTGACGTGCTATTTCCGTAGCCGTACCCGGTGTATCTCCCGTAACAATCTTGATATCGATACCGGCCGACTGACATTTCAAGACTGCCGCAGGCACATCCTGACGGATAGGATCACTGATAGCAACCACACCCAGGAATGACAAATCATGATCGGCAACCAATTCCACACAATCCCTTGTATCCGTATCTTCCACGATCTTGAAAGCAAAACCAAGAGTACGCATCGCCATATTCTGATAACCCAGCAATTGTTTTTCTACCGTAGAGCGATACTCTACCGCATCTACCCGTTTGCCGTCCAGAATAACATCCTTACATTTGCCTAAAACAATTTCAGGAGCACCTTTCACGTACAATACCTTCTTACCCATCAAAGGAGACTTCACCAAAGTCGCCATGAATTTACGTTCGGTAGAGAAAGTCAACTGATCCACAACCGGAGCATTCTCACGTAATTCCAGATAATCCCGATTCCTGCTATTCAACCATAAAAGCAAGGCTACCTCTGTCGGGTTTCCGACTCCTTTCGGTTTTTCACCTTCGGCTATCTCTTCCAGAAAAGCAGTAGAATTGGTACTGATACCTTCTATCACCAGTTTGCTGATATCATCTTCACCGACTTCTCCACCATTTTTCAAACCATAGAAGCTCGGTTCATAAATTTGCATCAGATTCTGAGTCAATGTACCCGTCTTATCCGTACAAATCACTGTAATTGCCCCCATCGTCTCGCAAGCATGCATTTTGCGAACCAGATTATTGGTAGAAAGCATACGGCGCATATTCAATGCCAGACTGAGCGTCACACTCATCGGCAACCCTTCGGGCACTGCAACCACAATCAGGGTTACTGCCATCATAAAGTATTGCAAGGTAGCTTTCAATGCCGGAAGCCAGTCTGCAAAAGTGTGGAAGGTTGAAAAAGGATATACCAGTATTACATCTTTAATAAAGAAAATGGCAAATGCCAGTCCGGCCACCGAGAAGCCGATCTTACCAATCAGATTGGCAAGTTTGGTAAGCTGTATGTTCAGGGGAGTAGGTTCCGTACTCTGTTCCGTACTTTGTCGGGCCACTTTTCCGATTTCCGTATCATCGCCCACACTGAGCACTCGCATTGTCCCATGACCGTCCACAACGGTAGTACCACGCAGCACACGATTGGAAGCATACGTAGCTTCTTCATCAAAATCCGCTTCTACAGTTGTTTTATTTATAACGGGTTCACCGGTCAGATTTGATTCATTCACCTGCAAAGATATGGCTTCCAGCAGTTCACCGTCAGCCGGTATTTCTTCTCCTGTTTCCAGGACAATAATATCTCCTACCACCACATCTTTCCGAGGAATTTCCTGCACACGACCATTACGGATAACTTTCACCAAAGTTTCCTCATTTACTGCATTCAGCAGATCAAATTTTTTATTGGCGTCATATTCAAAGAAGAAACCGATTCCCGTAGCCAGCAATATAGCGGCAATAATACCGATTGTCTCGGCATATTCATTCTCTACGATCGAGATGATCAAAGAAAATAGTGCAGCCACTAAAAGCACCCTGACAACAGGATCCTCAAACTTTTCAAGATATAACTTCCACAGGGAGGGACGCTTGGGGGGCGTTAACAGATTGACTCCGTACTTTTCGCGGCTTTTTCTTACTTCGTCGTCAGTAAGTCCGCCATGATAAAAATCATCCTTCATTGCAGTCATGCAAATTGTTAGCTTTAATTAAGAGCCGCAAAAATACAATATTAATTTGGGATAGCGAATGTTATTAAATCTTTTTATAAGTTAGTCTTGCCATCAATCTCCGTGCCTTGTTCCTTAATCTGGCGTCCATTAATCGGGAGGGTAAACCAGAATGTAGATCCCTTACCGTATTCAGACTCCACACCAATCTTTCCACCCAACTTACGGATAATCATTTCACAGATAGCCAGCCCCAGACCGGTACCTTTCTTATTCTGTTCTACCCGGACAAAGCGTTCAAAAATATGATTTACCTTATCTTCCGGGATACCACTTCCGGTATCTTTCACATAAAAATAAAGACCTTCAGCACAACGATTATAGCCAAAAGTAATGCTACCCTCATCTGTAAACTTCACAGCATTGGTCATAAAATTGGAAACCACTTGTTGCAAACGATTTCTATCGGTATACATAACACATTCATCGGGAGGTGTTTGCCTGATAATCTGAATAACGGCAGATTTATCTTCCAGTCTCATACGGAACAATTGTTCTATATCAAACATCAACTGATTGACATCTACCTCCGAGAATGTAAATTCCAATGTACCTGCCTCTATTTTTGAAAGGTCAAGAATATCAGCAATCAACTGCTGCAACAACTCGTTGTTAGAATGCACTATTTCCAGAAATTGCGCCTTCTCCTCTTCCGTACTGGCAGAAGCCAGCAATTCGGAGAAACCGACAATGGCATTCAACGGTGTACGTATCTCATGGCTCATATTGGCAAGAAAAGCTGATTTGGAGCGATCTGCATTTTCCGCTTTTTCACGGGCTCTGTTCAATTCCGCTTCCGCTTTCTTCAGTCGGGTAATATCATGTACAGTAATTACCATACCCTCCTTATCGTCTATTTCCATGTATTCACCGGAAACATACGTATCACATTCGGCTACTTCGCCCCTCCTATCCCGTATATCGAGTATAGCTTCTAAATCCGTGAAGCTACTTTTAGCACGAAATGTTTCCTCAATCTTCTTTCGGATAGGACAACTGCCGCAAAGTTCATGTGTTCCGCAACCGCCTTCGGCAGACAATGCATTGTTACAACGCAATAAATCTCCCACACGAGCCAATCTGCCTTCCGGTTGACGGGCTTTGGTGATATCATAGTAATTCGTCCGGGTTACTACAAAATCCCTATCTATCAAAAGAATAAAAGCATGAACATTTTGCATAATAGAACGAAACAGTTCTTCGGAACCGCGTAATGCTTTCCTGGCATTTCCTGCTTTAAGCAGCAGGCGTCTACTTCTACCAAGTTCAAATACATATAATAACAGTACTCCTACAAGCACCGCCATACCGACCAGAATTAGTATCGTCATAAAGAGTTCATTTACAATAAATACGAAACAAATATATCTCTTTCAAAGCAAAACCGGAAACAAAAAGCCGGGATTTATTGTTATTTATACAGAAAACCTAAAAAATAGTTTTATGGACAAGTACATTTGCACCGTTTGTGACTACGTTTACGACCCTGAGCTGGGCGATCCGGAAAATGGCATTGAGCCGGGAACATCGTTTGAAGATCTTCCTGAAGATTGGGTTTGCCCGCTATGCGGAGTTGGAAAAGAAGAATTTGAGAAAGCGTCCTAAGACGCTTTCTTTTCTTTTACATCACTACTAGCCTCTACTACATTCACCACATAATCACCCAATTTCTCACATTCGGCGATAATGTCCATATAGTAAACGCCCATCTGATAATCATATTCCTTGTTATTCACATCCAGAATATTCTGATTCTTCAGCTGATTGCGATAGTTATTAATTTCATTCTCAATATTGAATGACTTATTCACGTCGATGCTTTGATGCTCGGAACGCTCTACAACGACAATCATTTGTGCCAACGCATCATCCGTCAGTTTCATCATAAAGTGAATATGGTCATATTGCTTTTCCGTGAAATCCTGATTAGTCTGACGCTTGCGATTGATAGTACGCGCAAGATTATAACAGCTATCACCGATACTCTCAATTTCAGTTACTTCACGAAGCATTGCACGAATCTGAAGCTTACTCTCCGAACTCAAACGCCCGTCAGACACCTGGTTCAGATAATTGGCTATCTCCAACTCCATATTATCACTGATATTCTCATATTTTTCGATACGGCTGAACAGCTTATTATAATCATCGTCCTTATCCGTATGCAACAAGTCCTGTACCATATTGAACATACGGTGAGTACGTTCCGCAAACAGATGAATTTCCTTGCGTGCCTGCAAAATGGAAAGCTCCGCTGTAGAAAGCATGCCACCGGAAATGAAGCGGAGACGATATTCCTCATCAGCTTCTTTCTGCGGAATGATGGCACAAACCGTACGCTCTATCAGTTTTACAAACCAGATCAGCAGCAATACATTGCAGATATTAAAGCAAGTATGGAAAGCCGATAACTTAAATGAAACAGCTACGGCAGGATCTTTCGTTCCCATCACATTTTCCACAAACCAAGATACGGCACTCGTAAACGGAGTGAAAAGGCAAAGTACCCAGATAACGCCGAAGACATTGAACACCAAATGAGCCAATGCAGCCCTCCTCGCCTGCGTATTACCGGTCAATGCGGCAAGATTGGCAGTAATGGTGGTACCGATATTCTCTCCCAATACCAATGCAGCCCCCAATTCAAAGCTAATCCATCCATTAGCACACATGATAAGCGTAATTGCCATCGTTGCCGCCGATGCCTGCACAATCATAGTCAGGATAGTACCGATAAACACAAACAACAGAATAGAAATATATCCCATATCGGTATAGCTTTGCACAAAGGCCAACATTTCCGGATTTGCTTTCAAATCCGGCGCATTGGATTGCAGCATGGAAAGTCCCATAAATAGGAAAGAGAAACCGAAAATAAATTCACCGATAGACTTACGATGACTTTTTTGAGAAAAGAGAAGAGGAATGCCGAAGGCCAGTAGAGGAAGTGCGAAAGCGGCTATATCAACTTTGAAACCTAATGCCGAAATAATCCATGCTGTAACGGTAGTACCGATATTGGCTCCCATTATTACGCCGATGGATTGGGATAAAGTTAACAGTCCAGCGTTTACAAAACTCACTACCATAACGGTAGTTGCGGAAGAGGATTGAATCAGTGCTGTGACCAGCACACCCGTCAGTACACCGGTTACCCGGTTGGTAGTCATTGCCGTTAGAATTTTCCGGAGCCTGTCACCGGCAAACTTTTGAAGTCCTTCACTCATTATCTTCATTCCGTACAGGAATAATGCCAGCGAGCCAAGCAGCTTTAAAAAATCATAAAAAGAATATTCCATCTTTAATTAATTAGAAGGTTTTATGCCACATCTGTTATTATATCTATATTTAACGTATTAATCACCTAAAAAGGAGACGTCATGAAACACATGTTACAAATTTGTTGCAAAAATAATAATATTTCTAAAGAATTCCCCATCGGGAGTTCACTTTTGGATATTTATTACGGTTTTAATCTTAATTTCCCCTATCAGGTTGTCAGTGCAAAAGTTAATAACCGATCCGAAGGGCTGAACTTCCGGGTATACAATAATAAAGATGTAGAATTCCTCGATATACGTGACTCTTCCGGTTTGCGGACGTATGTGCGCAGTCTTTGCTTTGTGCTGTACAAAGCTGTCAACGAATTGTTTCCGGACGGCAAACTATTTGTAGAACACCCTGTATCCAAAGGCTACTTCTGCAACTTGCGCATTGGGCGCACAATTACGCTGGAAGATGTATCCGCCATTAAAAAGCGCATGCAGGAAATCATAGACAAAAATATCACCTACCGCCGCACGGAATGTCACACAACCGAAGCTGTGCGCATCTTTAATGAACGGGGGATGACAGACAAAGTAAAGTTGCTGGAAACTTCCGGCTCTATCTATACCTATTATTATTCATTAGAAGATACGATTGATTATTATTATGGTAATCTACTGCCCAGCACCGGCTTTATCTGGCTGTTCGACATTGTGAAATATTACGATGGGCTGTTGCTTCGCATTCCCAACAGGCAAAATCCTAATGTATTGGAAGAAGTCGTCAAGCAGGAAAAAATGCTGGATGTATTTAAGGAACATCTGCGTTGGAATTATATCATGGGATTAAGCAATGTCGGTGACTTTAACCTCGCCTGTGAAGAAGGACATGCCACTGATTTAATCAACGTAGCAGAAGCACTGCAAGAGAAAAAGATAGCTCAGATTGCCGATGATATCTATAATCGGGGTGAAAATGGCAACCGCGTAAAACTGGTACTTATCTCCGGCCCGTCCTCTTCAGGTAAGACCACCTTCAGCAAACGTCTTTCCGTACAACTTATGACAAATGGTCTTCGCCCATACCCCATCGCCCTGGACAATTATTTTGTGAACCGCGAAGACACTCCGAGAGACGTTAACGGAGATTATGACTACGAATCGTTGTATGCACTCGATCTCAAAAAGTTCGAGGAAGACCTGAAAGCTTTGTTACGAGGCGAAGAAATTGATCTACCGAGTTTCAACTTCTCTACCGGACAACGGGAATACAAAGGGGACAAGTTACGGATTGACGAACATACCATCCTCATCCTGGAAGGTATTCATGCATTGAACCCGGAACTCACTCCGCAGATACCGGCAGAAAACAAATATAAGATCTATGTATCTGCCCTGACTACCATTTCTCTGGACGACCACAACTGGATACCCACAACGGATAACCGCCTGTTGCGCCGTATCATCCGCGACTTCAACTATCGGGGATATTCGGCACGCGAAACCATCTCCCGCTGGCCCAGCGTGCGTGCCGGAGAAGACAAATGGATCTTCCCTTACCAGGAGAACGCCGATGTGATGTTCAACTCCGCACTACTGTTTGAATTTGCCGTATTGCGTTGCCACGCTGAACCGATACTGACCAGCGTCCCACGCAATTGTCCGGAGTATGCCGAAGCATACCGGTTGCTGAAATTCATCAAATACTTTACTCCGGTACAAGATAAGGAAATCCCGCCAACATCACTTCTGCGTGAGTTCCTGGGAGGGAGCAGTTTCAAATACTAATCCTTGCCATCTATCCTACCCGAGCCGTACCTGCACCGTACCCGCTCCGTAGTTGCTCCGTACTCTATAGATACGAAGGAGGTACGGAGCGAGTACGGAGAAGATATGGAGATAACACGGAAAAGATACGGAGATCATACGGAACAGTATATAATTCCATGTACCCTAATCATCAGAAAAATGAGATAAGTCAAGTTTTTAAGCGCTTTTCTTGTACAACCTACAGAAGAATGTCTTAACTTTGTAAGCAAATAAAATGAATCATATATGAGAAAGATAATTACCCTACTCTTCTTAGCCGCTTTCTGCATTTGCAGCCAAGCCTATTCACAGAACCGTGCCGATGAACTAATGAAACAAGCACAGGAAAGTCTCGCAAAAAAAGAATATATCAAAGCCCGCTATCTTTTCCTCCAGGCTTACAATGCTTTTTCCTCTCAGGCAAAGTATGATAAAGCAGTAGAATGTGGTGTCAACGCCAGTGCTCTCTACCATCGGGAAAACTATTATAAAGAAGCTTTTGAGCTGTTGCGCGGTGCCGAACTATTGGTTACAGACGGTGAGCAGAAAAGTGGCAAGACGATGCCCGACCTGCGTTTCCGTATCAATAAGGAACGCCTGCAAATGTATATCAACCTCAAGAATCCTGCCCGTGCCAAAGAACAACTGGTCAAATTGGAAGAGACAGCCAAAGCAGCCAAAAATGATTCACTCAACAATGATTTGCTTTACACCCAAGCCAATTACTACTATACCTTTGGGATGAACTCACAAGGAGATGCTTATATCAACCGTCTGATCAGCCAATATAAGGAACAGAAGAATTATGAAAAGGTAGACGAGTCATACAAAACCTTGATCGATATTGCCCGCAAGGCAAACAATGCCGGACTGGTAGCCCGTACGTACGACAAATACATCCTTTGGAGCGACTCGGTAAAAGCCCTTACCGCCCAAGATGAACTAAACGTGCTGAAACGTAAATATGATGATAGCCTGCAAACTATTGAGGAAAAAGACAGTTCACTATCCGCCAAGCAGTACATTATCATCGGACTTTGCATCCTTGCCGGACTACTGGCCACCGCACTGGTATTAGCCGGTATCGTATTGCTTCGTTTTGTCCTTCTTACCCGGAAACAAAAGAAAGCCATACAGATAGCCAATGAGCACAATGAACTGAAAACTAAGTTTATCCAGAATATCTCCTCACAAATGGAGCCGACACTGAATACTCTAGATACTACCTTACCGGGCGTCCGTGCACTGAAAGGCTTTGCTGAGCACATTCAAGAGTTGTCCGATTTAGAAAGCACGCTCTCTGAAGCATACGAAATGCGTGAAATCAATATCAACACTTTCTGTGAAAGTGTTATGGATAAGATAAAAAGCGGTCTGAAGCCAGACATAGCCACTGCCGTGAATGCTCCGAAACTCAGTGTCAAGACCAATCCGGAGCAACTTGAACGTATTCTTCTCCATTTGCTGAATAATGCAGCCGAGTTTACCCCTGAAGGTGGTAAAATCTGGTTAGACTTTAAAAAGCGCGGAGCACACACCCACCAATTCATTGTCAGTGATACAGGAAGTGGTATTGCCGAGGAGGAACAAGCAGACTTGTTCAAACCTTTCACTAAAGTGAAAGACCTTACAGAAGGGGATGGTTTAGGATTGCCCATTTGCTCTCTGATTGCCACAAAAATGAATGGTAGCCTGACATTGGACAGTAGCTATACCAAGGGCTGCCGCTTCGTGCTGGAGTTACATACCTGACAAAAAAACATACTTTAATTCAATACCCCCCTATTTATGAACTCAAGTTCATAAATAGGGGGGTACTTATTTTACAGACTGACATTACATTGTTTTATCATTAGAAACGGGTACTTTTGCAGGCTGCAACAACAAATGATAAATCAATGAAATCCAACACCTTAGCCATACTAATACTCGCATATTGCATATTAGTGGCTTGTACTCGTACCAGTCCGAACGCCCAACTTGTACAAGCCGATTCTCTCATGCAAAAGTTTCCGGACAGCGCTTTACGTTTTTTACAAAAAATTCGACCGGAAGAACTTAACTCATTAGAAGATCGAGCATATCATGCACTACTGTTGACAGAAGTCAAAGACAAGAATTTCATACAGCAAACGGAAGACTCACAGATACGTATTGCAGTACAATACTATGACTCCATTAAAGATATACCTATGCAGGCAAAATCATATTATTATTGGGGATGTATTCGAAGAGATCAAAACAATCATCCGGAAGCTTTAAAGAAATTTTTCACAGCCATTACTCATGCCCAAAGCATTTCTGACAATAAATTAGCTGGATACATATACAACAATATTGCTAATTTATATTTATTACAAAGATTGAACGAACAAGCCGATTCAATCTATCAAATTACAGAAAGATTAGCCATTCAAGAAAAAGATTCGAATCTTTTGGCAGATGTTTTATCACAACGAGGCATGATTGACATTAACAGAGGGAAAGAATACTATAGTGAAGCAGAACAAAAGATACTCCTTGCATTCAAAATATCACGCCACATTGCTCAAAGAAACTTGATGGCCAAAACAGCTTATTCATTAAGTCTGCTATATGGGCGCATGAATATGGGAAAAGAAGCCGTAGAATTTGCTAAATTGAGTCTTAACAACCAAGATAATGTAAAAATGTTGTATAGGGGATATTTACTTCTGGGAGATGCCTATTACAAAACTGTTCAATATGATTCCGCCTTAATTTATCTCAATAAAGCACTATACAGCAGAGACCACTCCACTAAAGCAGGCATTTATATGCGTTTGGCCGATATTGCCCAAAAGCAAGGAAAATTAGAACAAGCACTCGAAATGGAAAGAAAATATTCCGCCTACCTGGACAGTGCTCAACAAAAGCAACAAGGTGCTGCAATCGTCACAACTGAGAAAAATATATTAATACAGCGCAAACAGTCGGAGTTCAAAACAAACTTAGGACAACTTTATTATTATATAACCACAGGAACAGCGTTTTTTCTTGCATTATTTCTTGTATTATTAAAGTGCTACAAGAAAAAAGTGATCTATTACAAACAAAAAGAAATAGAAATGGGTAAAAAGTTAGAAGAAGTGCTCCGCCAGAAAAATGAGCAAATCAGTTTTCTACAAAAGGAGATAGCACTACACCACTATAGTCAAACTGAAAAGCAAACTTTAAAGGAAGAATTACACATCTTAAAAACAGAACGGCAAGCATTATTGAAAGAATCTTATGAGCATTCTGAAGTGTGTGTGAAAATGAAACGTATCATCCAATCATATAAAAAAACCGATAAATCGAATGAGCGTTTTGATGAAGAAGACTGGAAACAGTTGATAGCAGAAACTGATATACGCTGGAATGACATTACCATCCGCTTGGCTGCAAAGTATCCTTTGTCTCAGGACGAGATATACCTTTGTTGTCTGCATTTAACAGACATACCCACCAGCCATTTCAGATATCTAATGGAATGCAGTAGAGATGCCATATATAAAAAAGGCAAAAGAATACTGGAACAAAAGATGAAATGCACTGATAAATCAATCTCACTCCGAGAATTCCTAGAACAATTTCTATAAAAATAAGGGAAAATGGTCCGATAACAAGATGTTCCCCTACATTTCTACACTTTTTATACACTTTTATTGGATAAATTCTCTCTAAATTTGCCACCGTCATAACAAATTAAAAGTATATCTTATGAAAAAGTTATTATTTGTATTTTTCGTATTAGCAGTAGTTATGGGTAGCACATCTTTGCACGCCCAGAATTTTTTTCTGACCGATGATGATGAAAGAGAGATTCCTCTATTCCCATCTGGTTCAGAAGAAGGGGGTCCTGTAGCCAGGAGCATCATTATTCAACCCGCCAGTGCCTATATTAATAATGATATAGTCACTGTAGTTTTCAACTGTGATGCACCTACTGCAAGTATTACAATCACAGATGCTTCCGGAGCAAATGTTTATTCCGGAACAAGTATTAATCCTACGCTAATCACTATTGAATTAAACGCAACAGAGCCGGGAGAATACTATCTGGAAATTGAACTGGGAGAAGCCCGGTTGAGCGGATACTTTACACTTTAACAAAGAACCTAACCTAAACTTTAACTATAAATCAAGACTATGCTGGGAGTTGACAATGCCACCAGTGAAGTAGTCCATCACTTTTTACGGTCACTGACCGTAAAAGTGAGCAGGACTACCGTATGCCGTTTGCTCGACAGTCCGTTGGGCAACACGATGCAAGGTATCAGCGATGCCTTAAACGCACTTCATGTAAATAACGTAGTTTACCAACTTCAACCGAAGTATCTGGAGAAGTTACACGGTCCGTTTATCACCCAATTGGAAACAAGCCATTCCACATTCTGCCTTGTCGAAAAGATAGAACCGGACCGGCTCATCATCACGACTGCCGAAGTTAGCCACATGCCCATAAGCAGAAAGCTATTTGCGCACCAGTGGACAGGAACTGTCCTGTTTGGTGAAACAACTTCGAAAACAGTCTGTGAATCTCACTGCTTGCTCAGCAATATTCATTATATGTGCCGGCAACATAGGATACTGATTGCGGGAATCATATCCGTCCTCTTAGTTTTTTCTTCAATCTGGAGTAGAAACTACCCCACAGGATTACCACTTTATCTTTCCGCGCTGGTCTGTGGTATTCTCATTTCTACTATCATTCTATACAGAGAAATGGTAGATAATCACTTTCTACACCGCTTCTGCCACATAGGGAAGGTTATAGATTGTAATGAGGTACTCAAATCCAAAGGCGCAAATATTGCAGGAATAGGTATTGGAGAATTATCGTGGATGTATTTCACAACCATGTTCTTTTTCACTGCTGTCTGCCCAAAGGAATTCCATCTTCTGGCAGCCCTGTCTGTTTTCATTGCAATTGCATTCACCTTGTACTCCGTCATATATCAGATATTCTTTATTCGTAAAGCGTGCCTGTTTTGTATGCTCACCACCTTCTCGGTCTGGCTGACTGCCGTAGCACTTTATATCATAAGGAATAATTTCGAATGGAGGTTTTCAATCCGAATTCTTTTCTCAATGATTGCAGTCAGCACTATCTGCGTGATTTTCTGGATACAGGCTAAAGCACTTGTTTCTTCGGACAAAGAGAAACACTTTCTAAAAAACAAGCTATCCGGTCTGCTCAATCCGATCACTTTTCAGAAACTCCTGGCTTTGAAACCTAAAGTCAGAACGATGATTCACCCGGATATAGCTCTGCATAACTCTGCCGATAGCACAAAAGACAGGTTAATGGTAGTGGTAAACCCCAATTGTAAAGCATGCGCCAAAGTACATCGCCATATCCGGGAAATATCAGCAGACATATCCATCTCTTTAGTCATATATACCAATGACCGGCTCAGCGTACACATAGCACAAACCATCCTCTCCGCATACCTCTCGGAAGGCTGGGATAGGGCTATTTACTTGCTGGAAGTATGGTTTGAAGTTCAGGAGATACCGGACGTGGAGAAATACGAACTCAACGATACGGCACAGTTGCTCTGGAGGCAACAGCAGGAGTATTGCGAAAGGAATAACATCAGCCATACTCCGGCAGTTATCATCAACGGGCATTATATGCCAAGTGTTTATCAATTGGAAGAACTGAAGTATTTATTAGTATCCTCGGATAACCGATAAGAAGCAAATAGAAGTTTCCCTGAGAGAATAATCCAGTTGTTCTCCAATAAGCATAGCCTATTTGCTGTTTACAAACAGCATTTTTGCCTAAAAGAGGTCAAAACTCTGGCACAAATTCGGACATGACACATCTATATATCGGATGTGTTGCATCTATATATCGGACGTGTTGCATCTATATATCGAACGTGCAGTATCTATATATCCAACACCACCGATATATAGACGTTAAAAGTCATGGAATCGGACTTGCCTGAAATTACATTGCTTGTTGTGGATAAGAACAAGCAATGTAATCATTCTCAACATTACTTGTTCCGGATCACATCATTACTTGTTTTCAGATACTATTCAATACATTTAAGTGTTCTTTTTCCTCTTTCAGCCTTCAGTTTTCCCCCGGTCCCCCTGTTCATCGGTGTTTCAGCTGAAAGATACCTGAAGCAACTATAAGGTTGGAAGTTTCAGCCGTAATGCCGATGAACAGGGAATTCAGAGAGATCTGAAAGAACGGAAAGAACATTTTCTCAAAAATAGCGGGTGTAAAATGATACTTTATTTCAACCAAGTCGCCCGCTTCCACAAATATTCCAGCGGCCCGTGCGCATGACGGCTCATCCACCACCGGCAGAAAGCGAGCTGCACGATGAAGAGCACCACTCCTACCAGAAAGCTGGCTGTTATACCCAACTGAGAGTGAAGCGCAAGTCCCCAATTATAGAACAACAACGAACCAATGATACTCTGGGTAATATAATTTGTAAGGCTCATCTTACCGTAAGGAGTAATCTTCATCAACCAGTCGTGCAGGTTTGTCCGATAAAAAGCAAAGATAACACCCGACACCAATATCAGCATAAATGCAAACTTGGACAGGGAAGTTATGATAAGTAACAAGGGGGTGAGAATAGACTTATTAGCAATGAAATCCGGTAACATATTGCCCAATCCATACAGAGGAAAAAAAGCGATAAGAGCACCACAAAGTACCTTATTCCAGAACTTCAGATTCTCCTTCAGGAAAAGTCCCCGACGTCCTATCAACAAGCCGAACAGGAAAAGAGCAGCAGTCTGAAACACACGTCCATGGTCCCAAGCCCATGCAAGACTGGCAATCTGCCCTTCCCACAAATTCACACGCAGGGTTTCAAGAAATGTACCGTGACTCTGCACTTGGAAAGCCGCTCCCCAGTAACTACCTGTCGGAATAGAAGGAGTCACAAAAGAAGGGTCTACACAGGCATGTATCACATAATAAAGTGGCAATGGCTGTATCAGAAGCACACATGCCAGAATAAACAGCCATTTATCTTTCAGTCGGCAGGTAAGTGGTAAAATGAATCCGACTAAAGAATAGAGCACCAATACTTCAGCCGTGAAAAAGGCCGCATTTATATTACCAAGAATGAATAATAATATCAATCGCCAGCAGAAACGCAAACGAAAATCATTGCCACGCATACGCTGATTATTATCCTGAATAAAGAAACTAAACCCAAAAAGCAGGGCAAACACAGCATAAGCCTTTCCTCCGAACATGAAAAAGAGTCCGTCCCAAATGGCTTTATCTGAAAAGTTAAGCCACGCGCTCTGAGTGCTCGTATCGGGAAATGAATAGAAATTAAAGTGTTCAATGGAATGTAATACAATGATGCCCATAACGGCGAGTCCGCGCAGCACATCGGCTACGTCAATACGGGTGCGTTTTTCCAATTCCTGTACCATATTAGTATAAGTTCATTAGTAATCTGCTCTTTTTAATGTTAAAATCGCAAATATAGAATTTATTATCCACTTTTGGAGTCAAATTCCCAATTTCTTCCAGAATTGCCCGCCATCTTTGCAATACAATCAGCAATAGTCAAAGAAAACAATAATATTAGTAAACTCTAAAAAAACAAGTAACTATGAAACTGAAAATGTATCTAGCTCTATTGGCGATGGGCATGTTAAGCCTGCAAGGTTGCAACGATGATGATGACGATCTTCCAAACTCTAAAGTTCCTGAAGCCGTACGCAATGCATTCGACAGCAGTTTCTCCAACACCGCTAATCTGAGTTGGGAAACAAAAACTGTCTCACAAGGACAATACTACAAAGCGGAATTCAACAACAAGAGCGACAACGGGTATAAAACGGAAGCCTGGTATACGGCAGATGGTTCATGGTACATGACTGAAACTGAAATGCCATATAGCGATATTCCGCAAGCAATAAAGACCTCTTTTGAAAGCAGCGAATACGCCTCCTGGAAGAGAGATAACGAAGTGGAGCGTATTGAACGTGCCGGAACTGAGAAAGAGATCATCTACATCATAGAAGTGGAATCGGCACAGGATGTAGATATGGATCTGCATTATTCAGCAGACGGCATCCTCATTAAAGCCGTGAATGATGACGGTGATGGCAATAACGAATCATTGCTACCGGATGCCCCGTCGAGTACGGTTACTGCCGTAACGGAATTCATACAGAAGAATTATCCCAATGCCCGCATTATTGAGATTGAACAGGAAAAAGGTATGATCGAAGTGGACATCATACATGAAAACCAAAGCAAAGAAGTATTGTTCAACACAAGCTATGAATGGATTTCAACCTCATGGGATGTATATGTACTCCCGATTAAAGTGACAGAGGCCATTAATGCCTCACAATATAGCGGTTATGTAGTGGATGATGCCGAATATGTTGAAACTCCTACCGGAAACTACTACTGGATAGAATTGGAGCAAGGCGAAAAGGAAGTGAAAGTAAAGATCAACGAAAACGGGGAGTTTATTTAATCGGTGATAATCAGATACAGCTTGAATCATAACTTCAGGCTCTATGAACATAGCGATAATCGTTCAAAAGTTATAATTTGCTATTATAAACTTAAGATTTTTATCGCTATGTTTATTATTCAATCGAATAAATATAATGCTCATATCGAGCCCACGCTATCAATAGGAAGAAAAATTAAAAGGCTTCTAAAGCGGACGGCGCAATGATAAAATAAGCAAATATATTCCTATCAATGTCACAACTAAGCCAACAGCGACAGGTACGACAATGTTTTCCTCCGCAATGAAACCGAGAACTGTAATAAGCACACCGGACAGTCCGAGACCAATGCCCAACACTTTCTGTGTAAACCTGTCAGTCCGTTTAGACTCTTCAGTATCGCCTGCGTTTTCCTGACGCATCCTTACATTCCGTCCTGAAATATAGGCCATATATTCCGGAGCGATGAATTCTTTTGCCTTCAGCACCACCTCAATCCCGGCAAGCAGTATCACAGGAACCGCGGTACCGACTATCATTTCCCATGTCCTATCGAGAGCCAAGCCGAAATGCGGAGTCACAAATTTGAATATCAAGTTAATGGCAAGGCTTATAAATGTCGCTGAAAGTATCGTACGCGCAGTTTGCCGTTTTGAGAACAAAGACCATATTACAGGAAGGTAAACCGGAACTCCCGTCAATGCCGCCACGCTGATTACAACGTTTACAATACCTCCCATAGAGCGTATCAGAAGCGCTACAATAATAGCCATTATTCCGAATCCCCATGTGGAAATCCTCGCCACATTCATTAATGTCTCTTCAGAAGCATTAGGACGCATTCTCTTGAATATATCGTTGGTAACCACACCTGCCGATATATTCAGAGTGGCATTGAGAGAGCTCGCCGTTGCGAAAATCATTCCTCCGAGCATTAAACCAAGCAATCCGTCAGGCATGGCTTCCTTACACATCAGAAGATATGCCCCTTCGTTTTCAAGACCCGACAATGACGGATTATAAACTCGGTAAATCATGGGTATCAACATCCACAGAATCGGACTGATTGTGTAGAGCACCCCGAAAAGCCAACCTGTTTTCCGTGAATCCCTTTCCGTTTTTACTGAAGTATACCTCTGAACATAAGCCCAGTTGCCTCCGAGGAAAAACATATTATAGATAGCAAAGGCTATCACGAACCCGGGAGTGTACTCACCTTCAAAGAGTTCGAAAAATCCTTCCGGAACCTTTTCGAAAAATGTACCGACTCCACCAATCTTGTCGAAAGCAAGCGGAACAGCTATCACTACTGCCGCAAAAAGAATTACAAACTGAAGGACATCAGTCACAACCACTCCTCGCAAACCTCCGAGAGCGACATAAACCATGCTGAATGCCCCTAAAGCGAAGATAGCTGTGGTCAGAGGAATACCCGTAGTAACTTCGACTATTTTAGCTACGGGATAAAGAAACGACCCCGTAGTAAAAACCGACACGGCCAAAAAAATATAGGTATATGTCTTCTGCGTCTTGACACCAAGACGGCCCGTTATGTATTCGGCAGCCGTGAGACTGTGAGTACGATGCCATCGGGGAGCAATCCATGTGCCTACGGCATACCCGGCAACAGCCATTGTAAGCTGGATAATGATTGATACCATTCCATACGAATAGGCTATCGACCCCCACACGACGAAAGTTCCTGCCGAGAAAAATCCCATGAACAATGAAAGTCCACTCATTCCCCACGGTACGTTGCCGCCACCTGAGAAAAAACTTTTCATATCCTTTCCCGTCTTGGAAAAAGACACTCCTGTAATCAACACTCCTATCGAAAATAGGATAATGGTTATGTAATCAAGTATATTCATTTCAGTTTATTTATTATCAGTGTTATCTTAACACACATATACTCCCATAAGCCCCGGGCAGACATCACCGCAAGGACGGACAAAATTGACATAAATGGCGTCGGTCGTCACCGGCTGATCAAGTTCAAGCACATTGAGTGTCTGATGATTGCCAGTAATATGATAAAGTTCCTTACCCTCTGAATCCCGGATTATGTACTCCCTGTAACAAGTCGGGACACAAGCATCGAAATGCCCCATCTGGACGGTCTCCATTGCCTGATCCGTATCGGTATCGAAGTACAAGATAATGGTTTTAATTTGTTTCCTCCCATTCCACTTGAAACAGACTTCAGGTCTTGCATCATCGAAAGCTGCTACCCAGGCATTAGTACCTATATACGGACGGTAATAAGAATTCCTCAAATTTTCCGAGTTGAAAGACGCAAGAGACGGGGCAAACGACATCGCTATATTCTTGCTCTCCGGACGACGTTTCGGACACCAGAATTCAAATTCCTCCACCCCTATTCCTTCAGGTGGAACCTGCTTTCCAAAATTCGACACGGCAGGGTTTATGTAGTTATATACGGCAGTCAATCCTGTGACTAACCGCCCGCTCATCGGTACTGAAATCTCAGGATTTTTCATCAGGCAGATAAAAGCATAACGCGGAGTCGCGTATGAATAGGAAAAGTCTGCAACAATCTCATTCTCATCTTTTTTCAAATCGAATTCTAGAACTGCATCAATAGTATCCGGAGTGTAGTTCTCACTCTTGGATGAACTTCTCAACTCCATAACAAGCCTTGTTGCATTATCTGCCTTTACATTCATCCTGACCACCGGCACTTTACCATTCACCGGTATGAGTTGAGCTATAGGATAATCTAATCCAAACCAGGTACCATCGGCTGGCAAATCGTCAAGTTCAAGCACAGATGACACCGATATTTCCGCAGAGTCGGCAAGATTGTCCTCAACCGCCACAGCAATACCCGGTATAAAGTTCCCGTTTTTAACAAGGAGTGACTGCAACAAACCTATCCTGTCCCTATCAACAAGGTCTATTGGCTTATATCCTTTTGAAAGACAAATTGACGCGGCACGTCCAATGACTTCTCCACCGAGAGCCGACGTACACATGACACGAGTAGTACCGTTTGCCACGTGGCTTGAGGAAATGATGCGTCCACCCACGAAAAGGTTATCAAGATCCGGAGTTACATAGCAACGGTAAGGAATCTGATAGACACCTTTACTGTGCCACTGATGACAGCCATTTCCTCCAGCATACACACCATCCGCAGGATGAAGATCAATTGCCCATCCACCATATGCCACCGCATCATAGTGGGTTGACTGGTTGATAACATCCTGCTGCGTCAGAGTATAAAGACCGTTGAACCTGCGACTTTCACGTTTACCCGGGAAAAGCCCCACCCATTCAAGCGTCAGGGTCTTTGCCTGAGGAAATTTCCCGGAATTCTTTATATAATCCCAGACACCATAGACAACTTTCCATAATTCATATTTGATTTCCTCCGTGTCCAGAATAGTATCGAGGCGTCCGCCATACTCAAGCCACCAATATTTACAGCCCAATTGATTTACATTGAAATAATTTGGATTCTGTAACTTCGGTATCAATGTTTCGACATCCTTTAACGCAAAGTTTGGAGCGGTATATTCCACCGGCTTGCCAATGTCCTTGATATAGAACAATATGCTATGCCCGAGCAATTCTCCATACTCTTGCTTGTCTGGTGCAAATTCTTCACCATACACAGTTCTGTCTTCCGCCCCCATTCTGAATGATGCTCCGGCAAGATAACCTAACGTACCATCTCCGGTACAGTCTGCAAACATCTGTCCTGAAATAGAGTATTCTGTCCCGTTCTGCGAATTTATAGCTGTGACAGAAGATATGTTCCGATCATTGCTCTTATCAACCTTATATAAGGTTGTGTTAAGAAGCAAGGTGATATTCTTTTCTGTCAATACCTTATCCATCAGCACCATGTCAAAAAGCACAGGATTCCCCTCCTTATTGCGGTATACATTTTCTACAAGGATTTCGTCGATGATACCTCCTTCACGTGACCACCGGTTGTTGTTACCCATGTGTGAAGTGGCACCTAGTGCCCAAAGGCGAACTTCACTGGAAGCATTGCCTCCAAGTACGGGACGATCCTGTATAAGGACAACCCGAAGTCCTTCACGGGCGGCGGCAATTGCACTGCACACCCCCGTAAGTCCACCTCCAGCTACCACATAGTCCGCATTCAATACTACATTTGTAAAAGTTCTGTTTTTCGCTATATTCTTTATTATCATAATCGTTTTCGTATTATCGGACCCCGATTAGAAACTTTGTTATCCTCAAAGGTCGTCCGCATCGGAAAAATATCCTCAAAGGTTGTCATCAATGACAAGGTAACTATCTTTATTAACATTGGTTTCCAATCTTTTGTCTACCTCATTGTATCTGTTGTTATGAATCAGAACACCAGACGTATTAGTGGCATTTCCACCCAACAATACGGCATTCTTTGCGATATCAAACGAGTTGTCTTCGATTATAACGTCCGTTACTGCATCCGGATTGGCTCCCGGGGAAGTACGGATATAACTATATTCACTAAGCACATTCCTCCTGATAACAGTGCCTATGCTCATACCAGTTCCTCCGCTGCCGATTAGATTTATACTTTGGTGACCGGAATGCCCTCTGTCATCAATACCGAACCAATGACTGTAATTACCCTCCTTAAGACGGCAATTGACGATATCGATATACCACTCAGGCTGTTTCCCCCGATACAACAGCGATCCTCTGCCTACAATTCCGTTACACCGTGTCATCGTCATACCGGAAATCACACAATTCTGTACAGAGCCATACAACTGATAAGCTCCTACATCGACTGCCTCATTATTAATGAAATACAAATGATGCCTTACGGTGGTAACACTTATTTCAGATGTGGCATCCGGTTGTACAAGAAACGGCTGATCCAACTCAATTTTTGTCAGAGTATGGCTGCGGATACGTCTGAACTGCCCGGCTCCCGTCCCGTTAATAATATAGACTCCTCCGCCATTCCAGTGGTTTTCAGTCCATTGATTAGTTTCCGCATCTTCTGGGATAGTAATTATATTACCCTCGACGGATTTTATAGGTCCGTAATATCCGCCACTACCACCATCAAGAGTCATACACTCGCGGTCATTGGTATAATCGAACGGAATATAATTGCGCGCTTCATAAAGGTTCCTGCTTTCGTCAATACTTGAAGCATACCCAAAACCGTCCCCCTGCTTATAACAATCTTCGAATATCAACCCTTTGGGATGTACCAGCATATATGGTTGGTTAGTACCTGTGGTATGTCTCTCGAAACGGCAATTTTGGACAAATCCTCCCGCTGCATAGAAAGTGTACATGCCGGCTGAATTGAAGACGCAATTCCTTACTTTAAGATTCTTGCCACGAAGAATTATCCCTGTTTTGCTCCATCTGCTGTGAAACTCCGCTTCGACTTGATCCCTATTCGACTTCACCTGATATATCATACCGCTGAGCTGCCCTGTCTGACGCACAATCAGATTCTCGAGCAATATCGTTCCTTGTTCTTCCACGGGCCCCGTAGACATGATGACTCCCCATGCACGTGAAGACCACATTACTAAGTTTCTCAAACCGAAATGATGAGTTCCGCTAATAAGGCTGTTAGGCAACTCATACAAATCCCAATTAAGAGGATTCCAGAAAATATGAGTTAGTTCCTTTGATTCTCCCTCAATTAATGTGTTTGGAGAAAGAATGAGCTCACCTGTAAGCATATATCTGCCTCTCGGCACATATACCTTACCGCCACCATTTTGTCCGGCAGCATGAAGAGCTGCACGGAAAGCTGCGGTTTCATTATGGACGCCATCGCCCACGGCACCGTAGTCCATCACATTAAATACTTTCACCCCCCACCAGTCAGGAGATTTGGACACCACATCTATCCGCAAAGGTTCACTCCATGCTGTCTTTCCCCCCATTCCGTTATGGTAATACAAATAATATGTGCCTAATGGCGTGTTGTCCGGAATATCAACACTTACGGAAAAGTCGTCAAAAAAATCCGTAACCTTGCATCTTACATTTTTTCCGCCTTTTAGCGGAACAAGTACAGCATGCGCCTTGTCCTTATCCCGTAAAAGATTCTTTCCCTGAACCCTGAGATAATCTCCGGCAACCGCACATTCACCATCCTCGCTCAAAGCCCAACGGACAATCGGAACGTTCAGATAAAAATAAGCCTTTTCATTATTGACATCTGTCATTTCCACACTGAAAACCCCGTTCTTCAAATCCTCGGGTACAATAAACTTAAGAGACTGCTCCTTTTGCTGCAGCAAGTCCACCGCTTTAGCCTTATAGGACGCCAACGGCCCGGTACGAAGGTTGGTACCATTTACATCGGGCAGCCTGTCCTCTACAGGGAGCGGAACATACGCAGGCTCGGCATTGCCGACATTTCCATTGTCGAGGGTAAAAACTTTTACCGACTTTATCTTGTCAAGATATTCACCCCTGATAAGTACTGCATCATTAGGCCTTGTCTCTGCAGTTGTTACCTGAAACAACTTAGGTTCGAATTTACCATCTTGCCTATCGGCAGAATAGCCGTTGCCGGAACAAACCCATAAAAAGGTCAATCCAGATAAAAATATTTTATTCAGTTCCATTATTTCAAATATTGTTTAATAATATAATCAGGGATTTTCGTGTCGTAATAATCCAACAAATAGTTATCAAGATTTCCATTGATTTCATCTTTTATCTCAGTCACTTCTATACGGTATAAGTTAATATCACAGTCCGTGAATTTCAAACCTATATTCCCATAGGTTATAGGTTCTTTGGTATCTGAGCCTTTTATGACGCTTTCGCCATCCCACAAGACTTCGTAATCCTTATCCATTACACGAATCCTAAGTTCGTGCATGCTTCCGTCGTTATACGAATTTACTTTCACCTTTTGGAGCGGCTCTATAGTATTCCCACCCGACTTATATTTATTCAGAATGATTTCATTACCGTTCTTCAGGCTTACCCCGTAATATTTCAGCATTTTTGAATACATTGCTATATTCTGGTAACGCATCTGCACTGAAAATTCAGAAGTACTCATAGCCGGCTCCGGAAAAGAGAGCCGAACGGCAACTTCATAATCAGCCCATTTCTTGTCGCCTAAATAGTATATACCATCGCCACGTTTTCTCCAATATCTGCTGCCGTCTTCTGCATAAGGCAATTCTGCAAATTTGATACCGTTCCAGACCGGATTCACAACACTTGCAGGTACATTAGATAAACTACCATCTGCAAAATTCTCTCTCAAAAGAGTATTCGGCGCAATCGGCTCCTTGTCGACAAAATTATCTTCCGCAGGGATAAAATTATCGCTGTTTTCAATAGTCCAATCCCTGAATGTCACCTGCATTTTACGAGAAGAATCCACATCGTAGCCTATTTGATTGTCATTTCCGGAGCAGGCATAAAAACCGGACAAATGCGTTTCTCCAAGATCGACAAAAACAGCAGGGCCTTTAATCCACTCATCAGCGGCATTTTTATAATGACTCAAAAAAGAATTCCCTTGTCTCGTAAGCCTTATCTCAACAGGAAAACCGATATACCCCACTCGTCTGTAAGAGGTACTACCTCCTTCCTGCTGCCTAAAAAAAACGAATAAATCTCCAGTAGCAGTCGCTTCAAGATGTACATTCGCCGAACTTTGACTATCAGTGGATCTCATCATAATACCGGCAGAACCTTTCTTAATATCGTCAATTTTCACCGTTATCACAGACTTTGAACAATCGTCATGCAAAAACGGCTGTTCCTTATATGCAAAACTGTATTCATCAGATTCAAAGAAGGCATTTTTTGTGTTCTCTGTCTTAATTGTCAGAGTGTTGGAATCCATAGTAACAGATCCCTTAGCAGCTTTTCCATAGCTTGCGAATCGCCATTCATCCTGTCCGGTCTTATCCGCTGCATGCAGAGTTCCGACAAAGATTAAGACTGTGAGCAAAACAAGCAGTTTCCATGTAATTCTAATCAACGTCATTTTGGGGTTTAATTATTAATGGTTGGTTATATATTATGTCTTTCGCACTCACTGAGCACGTACAAATATATGTTCATAAGTATCAACACACAAGCATTTTATAGTATAAATCATCGCAAACGTTCCCGGGAACGTTTTAACACGTGAAGAACAGAAATATGTTGATTTACAAATAAGCGGAATCCAGTCGTGTCCGACTAGATTCCGCTTGCATTCAACGTGGAACATTTTTTAGTGGTTCAATATGAATTTAATAATAGGAGCTGGTGCGTCAAGACTGTGAGGATGATGATCGCAACCTTCTTTGATGATTACCTCAATCTCTCCCCGAAGTTTTTTATAACGTGTTGCCAAAATTTCAAGATTCTCATCATAAGGCACAGTTTTATCGCTGTCCCCTGCTACAGCTATAATCGGAATCTTCGCTTTTGCCAAAGGTTTCAGATTGTCGATAGGATTACCCTTGAAATTTTTCATATCCTCTTCCTTGATATTCCACTCCTGCAGAAATTCCTGCCATAAGTCAGTCCTTTCACGACTGGGCCAGCTCGTAATATCGCACACCGGAGCATCAAGATAGATACACGATACTTTCTCCGGATTTGCTGCTGCCCAATCGACTGCAAAGAGTCCGCCTCTACTAAATCCTTCAAGGACAACTTTTTCCGAAAAGCCGTAATACTTAATCATGGCATTGTAAAACAGGGTTCCGAGTTCCTGAGATCTCGGGCTTCCATAAAGGAATGCCAAGTCATAATGCACTACATGGTAACCCAATGCTAGCATTGCGATATCTACAGCAGGAAAAGCCCCGAAAAAAGCAGGCCTCCAAATCCAAGGCTTACCGGGAAGAGGCTTGGCAGGGGCTACTATATTAGCCTTTCTCCCGTTGAACTCGAAATCATATTTATCATAACCCCTCCATTTAGTCTTGACCCCGGGGAAATCCTGAAGCTGGAATTCTTTGGAATTTCCAGTCATCGCCCTATACGCACATTTTGCCATCTCCAAAGATGCCACCCTGTCCGGATGCAGTTTATCAGGGAAATGTTCTCGCATTCCGGAAGTCGCGGCATGCATGTCTACTATTTCAAGACAGTTTTTCTCTGCAACCTCCCTAATGCGAGGGATTACACCATGAACTATAACGCTATCTTTAATCGAACCTTTTTCAATATAGCATGTAGCCGGGAGACACAAATAAATTTTAGGTTTAGAATCCATACCCGAGAACACGTCAATCATAGCCTGCATGTCTCCTTTAAATTCATCCTTATGCTTCCAATTACCACCCTTTGAGTCATTGGTACCGAATTTAATAAATATTATATCTGGTTGAAAGTCAAACACCTGTTTATACACACGAGTATTTATATAGGGACTGTCTCCGGAAGAAAGCACAGTGGTGCCACTAACTCCGAAGTTTCTCACGTCATAACCGGAACCGAGCATCTGCCCAAGCACCGCAGGATAGCTGTCCCTTGCCTGATTGGATAAACCTGCACCGAAAGTGATGCTGTTGCCAATACAGGCAACCTTGATTTTTTCTTTTTCCACAGCAAGGCTGGCAGGAGCAAGCATAAACATAAGCCAAACTGCCAATAACAGAGTTCTAATCATATTATAAAATTTAGTTGTTCTGTTCTGCAATCCACCTCAGAACAGTAGTTTTGAATTCATTGAAATAAGGGAAAGGAGCCCCCTCGATAAAACCCCAACCATGTCTTCCTTTCGGATAGACATGCATTTCAGCAGGAACAGCATTCCTCAGTAATGCCTGATAGAACACGATGGAATTTTCCGGTTTTACCGCCGGATCATCTGAACAGTGAAAAAGAATGGTCGCAGGGGTATCCTCAGCAACTTGCTCTTCCGTAGAGAATTTAATTACAGTATCTTCAGATGGACTTTTCCCCATAAGATTAAATCTTGAGAACTGGTGGGTAATATTCTTTTTCATAGATATTACCGGATAAACCAAAATACCGAAATCTGGCTTCAATTCACCCTTCAACGTCACAAGCCCCGTTGCCGCAAGATGCCCTCCTGCAGAAAATCCCATCAGACCAATTCTACAAGAATCAAGATTCCATTTATCCGCATTGGCCATCACGATTTCAAAAGCCCTTGTCAAATCTTCGACAGGCACCTCTTGCCTTCCCGCTGGCATCCTGTATTTGACGACAAAGGCTGCAATGCCGTTCTGATTTAGCCATTTTGCCACAGAGACTCCCTCCGAGCCGAAAGAGAGTCCCTTGTATCCACCACCGGGACAAACCACGACTGCTTGACTACTCGGTTTATCCGTAAGGTACACATGCAATTCAGGCATTTCATCATCAAGGGAAGCAATCTTCTCAAATTCAGCCTTACCATATAGTGGTAGAACTAAGTTCTGTGCATTGACAAGCACAGAACCCAGCGTTATTAAAATGATTAAAAATAAATTTCGCATATTATTTGATTTCAACACTAACTACATATTTGATATCATCAGAAGCAGCTGCTATACTTATGTCATATCTACCCTTTTCCAAATTCCATCCACCCAACTGTTCATCCCAAAATGCCCAGTCATCAACAGGAAGTTCCACTTCAACCACCTTGGACTCACCTGATTTCAAAGAAGTGCGTGCAAACCCTTTAAGTTCTTTTACAGGCCGTTCGGAAGACGGGTTGATTTGAGAAACATAAACCTGAGATATTTCGTCACCGTCACGTGTTCCCGTGTTCTTCACACTGAACGACACCTTTACCTTGTCACCAGGACTGTAGACGAAGCTATCGGTCCCTGCATCCGAATATTCATAGGAAGTATAGCTCAAACCATGTCCGAAAGCATACATAGGGGTAATATTCTTAGAATCGAACCATCTGTATCCGACATAGATATCTTCTGAATATGTCACGGTTTCATTAACTCCCGGATATGTTTCGGGTCCAAACGCATGAGCTCCGCAATCTTCAAGGGTTGCAGGAAATGAGATAGGTAGTTTGCCTGACGGATTGACATCTCCGGACAACACGGAAGCTATAGCATGTCCAGACTCGGAACCGCAGTACCATGCCTGCACAATGGATGGGACATCTTCAGCAAAACGCAAATCCACGGCATTTCCGGAGACAAGAACCAGTACGACATTGCTGTTCACTTCGAGAATTCTACGTATGAGTTCCGGCTGTCCATAAGGAAGGTTATACGATTCTCTGTCATATCCTTCGCTGTCCTGCCTCCAGTTATGATTAAGACCTCCCACAAATATCACAAGATCACTTTCCCTAGCAAGTTTTACCGCTTCTACCGCCAACTGCATATTGTCATAAGCCGGAGAAGCGATCCTTCCGTCTATCATTGGAGTATAAGCACTATATCCCCTTGCAAAAGACACTTCCACTTCTTTTCCAAAAAGCGATTCGATACCCGCAAGCGGAGTAATTTCATATCTTGGTTTAAGAGCAGCAGCACCTCCATTACTGGCATGAGTTCTGACAGCATTTTCCCCTATTACAGCTATTTTCCTGCATTTTTTAGTATCTACCGGAAGAATATTATCGCGATTTTTCAACAATACTATCCCTTGCTCTGCGATATGGCGTGCCAAGTCAGTATGCTCTTTCGTATTAAAACTTCCCCAAGGGCGATTGCGGTTCATTGCCGTTCTTAGATTAAGTTTAAGAACACGTCTGACCTTATCGTCAAGTTTTTCCATAGGTACTTTGCCATTACGAACAAAATACAGGAGAGAATCAGCCATATAATACTCATTATATGGTTTTAATGTTCCCATTTCTATATCAAGTCCGTTCATTGCAGCCTCATACGCATTCTTTGTTCCGCTCCAGTCCGAGATGACTGCTCCGTCAAATTTCCACTCCCCTTTAAGAATATCATTGATGAGATAGTTATTGTGGCAGCAGTATTGTCCTCTGAATTTATTATATGCCCCCATTACAGACCATGCACCAGCCTCTGTTACAGCAGCTTTAAAGGCAGGAAGATAAATCTCTCGCAGTGCCCTTTCAGACACCTCTACATTAACGGTATCTCTCTGATACTCCTGATTATTAAGTGCAAAGTGCTTCACACATACAGCAATACCGTTATCTTGAATGGCTTTGATATACGGAACAGCAATTTTCGAAACTAAAAAAGGATCTTCACCCATATACTCGAAGTTTCTTCCGTTAAGAGGTGTCCTTGCGATATTTACTCCCGGAGCAAGCTGAACGTCTTTCTCCCGATAGTTCGCCTCTTCACTGAGAGCTTGACCGTATTGAGACGCAAGTTCCATATTCCAGCTGGATGCAAGAACCGTAAGAGCCGGAAATGCCGTACAGGAATCATTGGTAGTTTCCGCTTTTGTCCAACTGTTGTAAAGGACTTCGCTTCTTACACCGAACGGTCCGTCATTCATCCACAACTCAGGAATGCCGAGTCGTTGCACTCCGGGAGAACTGAATTTGGACTGAGCATGACATAATGCCACCTTTTCTTCCAGCGTAAGACGTGGAATAATATCTTCTACTCTCTCGTCTATCGTTTTGGATTCATCAAGATAAACGGGCAATTGTCTGCTAGTTCCTGTTTTGGATTCTGATGTACACGCGGATATCAAAATAAGGACAGACAATACAGTCATCGTAATTCTACTCATAACTAATTTAATTTTAAATTTCATTTACAATATTCAACCACCGGAAGCGTCGTCATTCTTATCCTTGTACATCCGGACGGTACCATTTCTATCTCTTCACATTCTGACGAAACCTGAATTTTCTCTTCAGGTAGCCCAGGGGTCGTATCACCCAAAAGTCGCCATTCAGGAATTTCAAATGCAGTTACTTTAAGCTTGACAGGTGTTGAATCTGGTGTCCACGGGAATCCTTTCTTCCCTGTGTTCACCACTGTTATTTCAGGGTTTTCAGGCAGACCGAAATTCCACTTAGAAGCAGGGGTCACGTTATATGCAGGAAAAGCTACAGATGTCTTGAACTGGTCCTTTATGATCTCAACATTCTCATCAATATCTACAGAATACAGCAATGGCCCCATATATACATTAATTCCGGCATCAGTTCTTTTCTCTGCCCTCGGCTTCATATCGATGTCCAACTCTACGACATCCCCATCCTTAAATCGTCTTTCTATCGTACTGAACCCTCCTGCATGATATTCTTTCGGCTGTTCTGCATTGACTGTCAACTTTGCATTCTCTACCCATGATGGAATCCTCATGGTAAACGGTATTCTGACAGGAGCACCATCGAGAGCAAACCTGAATGTTATTTTCCCGGAGAAAGGATAAGAAGTATCTTCCGTTATACATACTTTTGTGCCATTAATTTCTGTCCTATATTCCGACGGACCGTACAAAGCGGCAACTATCTCATGCTCGTCACCATTCATCCACATCCTTGAAATATAATTCGGAAACATCCTGTGGACATTGCCGGAACAACATTCAACATCAAAACCCGGTCTGTAAGCCTGACGTGACAAGCCCTCTTCACCATACGGAGCCATGGAACTTTTTTCAGTTGCCAATAACTGATTCGGAGATGAGAAGTACTGCAAAGCCTTGAAATCTTTATTAATAGCTCCCAAGGCTGCATTATACACAGCTGATTCCATCTTATCCGCCCACTTAACATCTCCGGTTGCCATCAGCATGTAACCGTAACTCCATATAAAGTCACTGATATCACAGGTCTCATGCAGCGCTTCCGCATGCTTAGGAAACAAGCTTTCATATGAAGCCGGTATCCCATCTGGAAGTTCGTTTTCCCGTTCCACGGAAGAATAGAAACCAAGCGCGGCATCGAGATATTCCTGCCTACCGGTATAAAGATACAGAATCAACGGCTGTTTGGAAACTTCAGCAGCCGTCACACCATGTACATCAATCGGCTTTGAAGAGACCATATCTCCATGGATGAACACTTCATTGTCTTTTGTTCCCCCGTTCATACTGAACAGATCCCAAATATGCCCGGCTTTCTGCAAGATTTCCTTGTCGCCCGTATATGAATACATTTTGCACATACTTTCTATGATACAAGTCTGCCTGTTGGTCAAAGTATCATTCAAGGCAGAAAAATGTTTTTTCAGCAGAACCGGAATCCTGTCGTCTTCGGTATAGTCGTAATATGCAAGCAACGTCCGTGCGAATACAGAAAATGCCCACTGGTTCTCACCAAGGGTTTCCGGACCTAGCATTCCGTTCGCCCGGGGATGGGATAAGACATATCCGACATTGTCGGAACCGAGCTGCATAAGTACGCTGTCTCTCAGGAATATTCCACACCTATACAGACCGTCAATCATATATCCCGACTGTTCATAAGGCCACCAACCTTTCGCTATCGGATTCCCTCCCTCCGGGATTATTCCATTCCACAGACATGTGTTATAAGGATAACCAGACTCCTTGCGATTAAGCCCGAGGCCGTCTCTCTGTCTCTGTAATATTTCTCTTAACCACGAAGACGGTCTTATATTTTCTATATTCGCTTCCTTATATACTCCATAATATTCAGGAGTGTCAGTCACATCAGCACATGAGCCAACCTCCAAGACAAGACCGACCGCAATAAACAATCTAATCAACTTCTTTTTCATGATTATCGGTTTTCAATATTTTATTTTTTCTCATCCATTCTACCAGTTCGACAGTCCAGTCATGTCCATAACCATCGACAGTAATTTCAAAAGCTCCGTGTCCCCCATCATCGACAGTCTTCCAATCCAATGGAACTCCGGCCTCCAAGAGTTTTTCCTTGACACTAAGTGCAAAACCGTAACCGCTGTCATTAGTCGCATGACGCATAAAAAAAGGAGGAGTCTCAGCATCAAATCTGAACGGCCATTTCTGTTTCCCGTAATACCAACTCGTTAATGGAATCACATAGTCAGGGCGCGAAAAGGCGTCTGGGCAATCGGCTGAAGCCAGCCTCAATACAATCAGCGCACCTGCCGACTGTCCTGCTACTCCGATTGCATTTTCATCTATATTCCACTCGGAGGCTTTCTCTCTGACTGTCCTTACGGCTTGTCTTGCATCTTCCAAAGCCACGTCAAGTCCACGTTTCACCCTGTATTTTACACCGATTACCGCTACTCCATATGGCCTCAACAGCTCTGCCGCCTCACGCGCATTTCTGATAAAGCCGGTATAGCTCAATCCTCCTCCCGGGAAAAAGATTACCACCGGAGACTTCTCTGACTGACGGGGAAGGAAAACTTCCAATTCCGGTTCGGAAATCCTGTCGATACGCGCTATTGAATTGATATATTCCGGCCCGGAATATTCATAATCGGGAATTTCACCCTGCCATACAGGCAGCCTTTCAATACCTCTATTTCCTTCTGCCATACCGGTCCACCATTGAGACACCGCATCTGCGATATATGATATACACCGCTTCCAGTCATAACTTTTCTGATTGGAACAAAAGCCCTCATAATCAGCAAAATCACAATTACAGGAAACAATTTGAGCCGTATCGGATGTCATCCATAATATGTCGGTATTTTGCCTAGCAGCCATCAAGCGGATTTTACAGAAAGTATTCTCATTAGTATTCAAATCTCTGCATTGTATGACAAATACTCTATATCTTCCTGTCTTTTCCGTAAATATGATCTCCGCGGCTTCCTTTATTCCCCTTACACAGCGGTATGTTACTTCCGGGCTGTCTGTCAAATCCAGTATTTTCAGCCCAGAAGCAATTTGGTTTTCAATATAGGTGGCACTTTCTTCAGGGAAATCCACTCCAAGAAACAGCACGGACGGAACATCCGGGAGTTTTCCGGCACTAGGCCACACCGGACAGAAAGTCATCGCAAACAAAATAACAAAGAAAAAAAGCTTCATCTCAAAATGGAATCAATAATTCGGAACACTCTATTTAATCTTCAATTTAAAACCCCAGACCAAATCGCAAGGAGGATTCTTTCTGACAGACTCCGGTATGATTATTTCTATTCCGTCTCCAGTTTTTTTCCATTTGAGGGGACGATTATGCCCCATCAGAAATACCGATTTGGCAGAAACCGGAACGAATGATCTGATTTTCACCACAGACGGCATATATTCATCCTTGGCATTCAAGTAAAAGGCATATACGTTGTTATCTTTTGAAGTAAACGCTATTCTGTCCTCTTTGTAAGGAGCAATTGCTTTCGTTCCATGGATACCCTCTGAGTTAACCTGCATCCAGTCACCGATTTCCTTAAGTCGCTGATATGCCTCCGGAGCAAGTTCTCCGTCAGGACCCGGTCCGACATTCAGTAGAAAGTTTCCTCCACGTGAAACTATCTGTACAAGGGTAGTCAGAATGTCATGCGTGGATTTGTAACTATCATCTGGTTTGTATGACCATTGAGTAGCCATAGTCATACAAGCCTCCCAAGGATAGTCCAAGGCACGATCCGGTATTTTCTGTTCCGGAGTCCTGTAATTTTCATAGATGGTATTCGTATGTCTTGCCACCATCATGATTCCAGGCTGATTGGTTCTTACCGTCTTTGCGAATCTTTCCCACTGCGGATGCCTGTCAGGAGAAGCATCGCACAAGTCGAACCACAGCATGCCGAGGTTACCGTACTTTCCTCCGGTCAGTTCATTCAACTGATTGTTGATAAAGTCATTTAAGCGCTGCCATTTTTCCGGGAACATTTCAGGAGGATAATTTATATTCCTGTCTTTGGGAGGGAAATAATCCCACCAATAGTCATTATTGTTCCAATCTGCTATGGAATAATAAGCACCTGCCATCATACCTTTGCCACGAAATGCATCGAAAATTCTCTTTGCAATGTCAGCATTCGCATCTGTGTGGAACGGACATTCGACATCGGTTATTTTATAGTCGCTGTACTGAGTATCGTACATATTGAATCCGTCATGATGCTTAGTTGTGAAGACCACATATTTCATTCCAGCATACTCCGCCGCTCCAGCCCATTTTTCAGGATTGAATTTTACAGGATTGAATGTCTTTTTCAAATCTTCATACTTCCGGACATAGTCAAAATAGTTCATTCCTTCCGGCCTCACCATACAGAATTTATATGCTTCCGGACAAATGGACCAGGACTCTACTATACCCCATTGGCTGTATGTTCCCCAATGGATAAACATACCGAATTTCATATCCTGCCACTTTTCTATATTTTCCCTTACAATGCTTTCCTCCGGATAGATATAAGGAGGTTTACTGTCAGTATTCTTTTTGTCCACCATCGGATCCTGTGCAAATACTGCAATTCCTCCGATAAACATGGCAAAAAGCGATGCTATTATTTTTTTCTTCATTTTCCTCATTTTATTTAGAATCAATACTTCTTGCTTCGTAAATCTGGCGGGCTATAGTCTCCCCGATAAGATTATATGCGTATTGGCTGTAATGGATGTCATCCGTCATCATATTCATCTGTGGAAAAAGCCAAGGATCCGCAGCTACAAGATGAACTCCATGCATTTTTTCAGACAGTCTGCGTTGTGCCGCACGAACCTGATGATAGCCCTCTTGCGGACGGTCGACATATTGTCCTGTGAGGACTATATAGAAAGGAAGGTCGGCATCATGAAGATGCTTTCTGAACCGGAGTATAAGATTGCGAAGCGCCGCCTCATAATCCTCACCGTCCATTTTCCCATCATTGATAGCATTTGCGTCACGTTCTCCTTGAAGCCAGATCACCCCACTGAATTTCAATCCTGTAACGGCAATCGCAGAATTACATTTAGCCATCGCTGCATCGAACAAAGGCAAGACACCCTTTTCCGCCCAAGTACCGTAGATTGTCTCTCCTGTAGTGGAGCATGCACTTCCTCCCCTCGCCGCAGATACCACTACAACCGAATCACCTGTCATTTTATTAAGGTTCCACGCGAACGAAGGACTGATGCTGCCGCTGTTCGCCTTGCCGAAATACTTGCCGTTCTCACCTACTGGGTCCTGCAGTATTTTCAACGAATCTCCGGATTGTACATAGTCGAAACACTCTTTGCTATAGTATTTCATCGAAGTTCTTCTATCACCCATTCCGGAAGCATTACTCTGTCCAGCTATGAGCCACATACTCTTTTGGGCAACTCCCGAAACGGACAGCCCCGCTAAAATCAACAATATAAAAAATCGTTCCATAAAATCGTTTATAGTGAAATTTCAATGACATTCATACCCCATGGAGCAAAATCAAGATTGATCTGCCCTTTCTTTCCCGCCGATCTAATAATTTTACCCTGAAGAGCCTTAGCAGAACGGAAACCTGTCTTATTCGCAACTAACTGCGACAAATCCAGAGTTACAGTGCATGACTGACTGTCATTAGACTGACACATTGCAATCAAGTATAACTTCGTGCCGTTCTCTGACAAAGCGGTAAGGAATTCAATCTCCGGATTATCGCAACCGACCATATCCGGTCTGAACAGAAGATCCGCTTTCTTACCGTAAATATTACCGGGTGCAAATCCATATGTGACATGTGGGCCAACCTTAGGAGTCATGTAGCCATATGGAAACGAAATATTACTGTCCGAACGCAAACCAGCCTCCGCAATCAGATAATCCACAATCCAGCCAATCTGCCAGTACGCATGCCACGGGAACATTGTGGAATATTTTTTCAACTCATTCATTCCGTGCCAGTAATAGACTGCGCATCCGCTTTTCTGATCGACAAAAGCATTTCTTCCGATTGACGCAGCTCTTGCCATAGTAAGGAAAACCGGTTCCTCCGTCCATTCATACATTTTCACAAACAAACCTGCATAACTTGATATCAAAATCGGTCCGTTTACTGCCGTACCTCGTATATGCTCCACACCAAGACCAGTCTGATTCAGCTCCCAATCTTTATATGCTTGCTCGCCGATGTATTTCGTTTCATCAGTCATTACCGGATTGGTGAATATAGACGTCGCGTAAATCATGGCGGCATCTATAGACGCCTGTTTATATGCCTTGTTACCCGTTATTTCATACAAGTCCATATAGGCACGAGATGTCTGTGCCGTACAGAAATCCCAGATATTGCGTCCATCACCGCATACTCCGAGATAATATCCTTTATCCACTCCGTTTTCCTGCTGCCAGTCTGCACCTTTGCAGGCTGCGTCAAGGTATTTCCTGTCTTTCAAGTGCTTATATGCTATGTACAATCCATACCAGGTTGGCCTGTAATCCTTAAGATCCGGGAAAGACGGTTTCATAGAAAATCTGTCATAGCCGACCTCAAAACTTCCATCATCTTTCTGCCATGCAAGCAATCTGTCACCTGCCATCCTCAACCTTTCAAGCAATTCCTTGTCATCAGGATTGAATAGAAGCATATTTCCGAAATCGACCATAGTATAATAGGTCGTATGCAAAGGTTCTATCCAATTGCCCCTTTCCGACTCCACACCGTCTATATCCGCATATTCTCCGAGAGCGGCACCGCAGAAATATCCCGGTTCTGTCTGCTGCTGAATCATTTTATAATTCCTCACATAGTGAAGACGGCTGCTCATTACGGAATCCTGCCCGTTTCGTGCAATCATAAACATGGTACCAGCGTCAGCAATCTTGGAGCCATTAGCACCTATTGTCTCACCTCTGCTCTGCCATGTTTTCCAGCTCGACTCTTTATCTTTACGCAGGAATTTCTGAAGCCGGCTCACGCGCTCGGACAAAGACACCTTGTTGGTAAGCAAATCCAAGGATGATGGTAAGGCGAAAACATCGTTCACTGCATGCTGGAATACATCGAACCAGCCCGAGTTCTTCAAGGTATAACGGAATCCAAATACCACTTCATCTCCGGCTTTGTGCTTAGCTCCCACCTGTCCGAGTACCGGATGATAAACCACGGGAGTAAGTTCATTATGCCTGTTCGCTAAACTCAATCCCAAGGAATTAGGACTCTTATCCGGAGCTTTGCCGGCTATCGGGTCGGTTTCCGTCCCCGGATCTGGAATAACAGCTAAGGTATAGCCATCCTTCGACGAATACAGCGGACACAGAGTCATCGTATTACGTTCTTGGGCAAGCATCGGAACACAAGGAATGCCCATGCTGTAAGTTTTTGCCATATTCAGATTATACTGGATTTCATTGCCATACCAATTACCCGGAATCATCGCCCATGATATATTGTTCTCTTCGAAGACGGTAATCGTAGGGGTGGCGATGGATACGGAACCGTTCGTCGACAGTCTGACCTTCATATCGACCTTTATATCAGACGGAAATAATGGATCTACCTTCCATATTGCTTCAACGTCTCCGAAACGGAGACTGTGAGAAAATTTCAGAGTACCATCGGGAAGCATTTCTGCTTTTGACGGATAGAACGTAAAATCCTTTCCCTCAAGATCCTGATCGACCAAATCCTTTGCCGGATTACGATCTATATACAAAACCGTGTAATATCCCTTGGGGGCAGGAATCTGCTTCCCGTCGATTTTAATACACGAGATATGCCAGCCATCCTCCTCCTGTTGCCATTCAAAATCAATACTGCCCGTATTAAGATTCAGTTTGGGCTGAGCGGACATCAAAACACTCACACAAGCAATGAGTAACGTAGAAAACAAATATTTCATAAATGTATTTTTCAGAAAATTATTTTTCAACTATTTCTATTTCTATATTTTGCACAGATTCTTCAGTTCCAAAAGCGGTAGCATTACGCGACACTACGGTCACCGTAAACTTACCCGGTTTGTAATATGTGTAATCATAGAACCCCGGAACAACCTCGCTGTACGACTTAATAAGCGTACCATAATCAGGAATCACTTGGCTCGGATCGACAGGAGAAGTAATTACCCAGCTTTCAAAATCCTCCTTACCGTCAGGCATGCCTGCACAAGTAAGCGATGTTCCAAGTGTCCACTGATAAGCGGGGAAAATAGCACCGGTCTGATCTTCCTGCAGTTTATTCGTAGTTGTACCACATTTTGCAAAAGAAGCATTTGTCCATATCGTATAAGGAAGAGCATCCGTTTCAACTGTATTATTAAGATTGAATGAAGAGATTGTATATCCTTCCTGTTTCTGTCCCTTTTTCGCAGTATAACGGAAAGCAAGATAGATATCCCGTCCGTTCCATTCTGACAAATCTATTGCTCCGGAATTAACATTAACACCTTTTTTAGTCCCCTCAACAGGCCATTTCGCTTTTTCAGAAATATCCAACCAAGTGGCACGTTTTATTCCCTCCATGGTGATGTCACCGTCAAAGTCAGTAGAAAGAAGAAGCTTGATTTCGGCATACTCCTCCAAGTTATCTCCATCTTTTTTACAATTGAAAGACAGGACTGGAGAACCATTCTCCCTTCCGCGATTTCTATAGATATAACGCGACCCTTTTATAGTTCCTCCCATCGTTCCGCCATTATAATTATCAACTCCGGTAAAAATCGTCACGAAATCAGCTTCTCCTGAGAAGTGGAAGCGAACATTCTCTCCAACTTCGTATACATTCTTTTCAAGCCTGGTCACAACAGTTGATTCGGTCACGCTGTCAACTTGACAGGACACAATGACTAAAGCGGTGACTAAAGCGGGAAACAGGTTTCTAATTATATTTCTTTTCATTGTCTCATACTTTTAATAATGTTAAATATACAATTACCAGCCTTCATTCTGTTTCAATTCAGGATTAAGCATTATTTCTCCGGAAGGGATCGGAAGGTAATAATGAACATCGGACACATTGTTGCCAGGAGTCATGATATAATCAAGTTGCGCTCCATTGACTCCTTTTGCATTCCTGCCATCATCCCTCGTAGCCTGAAGCACCTCCACAAGATTGTGCCAACGTTTGAGGTCTAAACGTCTCCAGCCTTCAAAGCATAGCTCCCTTGCTCTTTCATCCATAATAGTCTGAAGGAATGCCTCCTTTGAGTCTGTAGCTTCAGCAGGCAATTCATAAGACGGACTCTCATCCTTCATCACTGCGATTGCCGTAGCACCGCTACCCTTAGGACCTTTCCCGCCCTCGAGTGACCTGATCACCACCTTCGGAGTTTCACTGTAGGCATGTCCCCTGTCGAGCAATACTATTGACTCAATAGGTCTGGTGGCTTTAGTGTCCGGTTTCCCGTCAGAACCAAGAATCTCAGGCAACTTGGCAGTAGCAATTGTAAGAGGACCTTTAACGTCTCCGACACGATATGCCTTGGGAGATTTGTTCTCTTCCGTTGTGCATGTGACAGATGCAGTATTGTCGGTAACATCTACAATTTCCACACAAACTTCATCAATGGTATAATTTTCTCCCGGATTGGTAAGTTCAATATGATCAATAAACTTGCGACCGTCCATCTGTCCGTATGCCCTTTTTCTCACCGCGTTGACATAGCCTATAGCCTCAGGTGTCGAACCATTATTTATCTGACACAATGCTTCGGCTGCCATAAGCAATACATCGGAATAGCGTACTATACAGAGGTTGGTTCCTGTATTACTCTGATATGCAGGCCAAATCTTTGCATACTGACGGTTGAACTTGTTGACCTGACGATCATAAACCAATCTGTCATTATCAGGATCCTTATGCGAGCCGAAATAAGTAAGAACAAGACGATCGGCACCATCAAGCTTCGTAGGGGCATTGGTAAACGGAGCGATAGCCCAGTTACGTCTTTCATCATAAGAGCCTAACAATGCCTCAGTATCCTGCTCATAATATGAAAACATTCTTTTGGTGATCTTCATTGTATTATTAACCATAAAGGACACATTTGCTACAGCTTTGCTGCAATTGGTACCAAGCGAGGTCGACAATGAAGGAAAATATTCTTTCAGTCCGTCAGACGTACTTTTACAATACGCTTCTATCTCCCATAGATTTTCACGTATATCATACTTGTCCTGAATAAGCGGAATGAATGCTTCTGCAAAATTAGGAATCAAGCTGTGAGCAGGATCGTCGATGACCATCTTTGCCCATTTGTATGCATCTTTGTACCTTTCAGTGTTGTAGCAAGGGAATCCGGCATTGAAAAGGCAGACCCTTGCCAGCACTCCCCTGACAGCAGACTTATTGATTCTTCCTCCAAAGTTAAATTTGGTAATCGGAAAGACCTTACTCTCTGCCTCTTCCATCTCGCGAATTACAAAATCGTATATATCAGCCTCCTCTGCCTGCTTTGCAGAAGTACTATTAACATCCGAAGATGCCTCCGTTACAAGAGGAACCCTTCCATAATTTTGTACAAGATTGAAATAACAGAATGCCCTTATAAATTGCACTTCACCTTCCATGGCGAGCTTTGTTTCTGTTGTCATCTTGGCATCAGGAAGATAATGAAGGAACTGACAGCAACGCTGAATCGCCGCATAAAGATTCTTGTACATAGTAGCATTAGGAGCATATCCAGAAGTATAGCTATACACCTTAGGACCTGTTCCGGCTGCTGCATTATACATTTCATCCGTCACATTCCAGATGACGAACTGAGAGTTCATGCTTCCATCAAAAAGTCCTCCTCCCGGTACGCTAAGAGCGTCATAACAACCCACTAAAACCTTTGCGCATGCCGCACTATCTTTGAAAAATGTATTCGGAGTGTCCGAATCTATCGGATGCAAATCCAAATTAGACAAACAGCCTGTAAGAGGAAAAAATGCAATTCCGAACAATATACTTTTAATAACCTTATTCATATCCATATAAATTATTATATCACATTAAAACGAAATTTGTGCACCAAATATGAATGTACGTGGTACAGGGTATGCCGAATAGTCATAACCTGGAGTTCTTGCATTCGACATCGTGCTGACGGTAGGGTCCTGTCCCGAATATCCCGTCACCGTAAACAAATTCTGGGCAGAGAAATAAATCCTCATGTTGCTAACAAAAAACCTCTGGCTCACCTGAACAGGCAGAGTATATCCTATATTCAAATTTTTCAGTCTCAAATATGAGCCGTCCTCTACATAACGGTCACTGCCCCAAGCCGTATTGTTTGCAGATCTTGCACGCGGAAGTTTTCCGTTAGGATTGTCCACGGTCCATCTGTCGGCATACGAAGCAAACTGATTGGAACTCAATGATCTGCCTTCTTCTAAATAATAACGGTTCATATTAAGGATATCATTGCCGTAGCTGAATGTAAAGAACAATGACATATCAAAATTATAGAATCTGAAAGTATTTGTTATACCGCCCGTAAAATCAGGATTCGGATTACCTATAATCGTCAAGTCTTCTTGAGTAATCTGAAGATCGCCATTCAAATCCTTGAATTTCTGATATCCGGGAAAGACTCCCTTTCTGTTTGCATGAGTTGACTGTGAAACTACATCATCTCTCAATATCCAGCTGCCATCGCTTCCCTTACGGAAATCTTCATATTGATAAAGACCGTCTGTAAGGGCTCCGTACATCATACCGATAGGCTGGCCCACCTTCGCAATATACAATGCAGCCCCATTCGGAATCTTCAGATTATCAGCAGGAAGCACACTCTGGTTGTTGGCAAGTGCAAGCACTTTGTTCCTGTTGAATGAAATATTGAAATCGGTAGTCCAGTTAAAATGTCTTCTCTTCATATTAACAGTGTTTAGAGACAGTTCGAAACCTTTGTTCTCCACCCGGCCTATATTCCTATATGCTGAACCATAGCCGATATGGGCAGGCAATGTGGCATTGATCAGAAGATCTTTAGTATCTTTCTTATAATACTCGGCGGTCAAGTATATTCTATTGTCGAAGAAGCCCAAATCCATTCTAGCATTAAAGGTATATGTAGTCTCCCATTTCAATTTAGAATTACCTATCGATGAGACAATCGCTCCCGTTGTAGGATATTCATCATTGAATGAATAGTCATAATATGTCCCTCCGGAAGAAAATCCCATCTGCGGAAGATAAGCGTATTCTCCGATACCATTATTGCCGGTAGACCCATAGCTCAAGTTAAGCGATCCTTCGCTAAACCATGATCCGATATTGTTCTTGACAAAATTCTCATCTGAGAATCTCCACCGAACGGCTCCTGAATAGAACTTGCCCCACCTATTGTCACGTGCAAATTTTGAAGAACCGTCCGCACGCATCGTAAACGTCAGATAGTATTTTCTGTCATAGTTGTAATTCGACCTAAAAATGAAAGATTGTATTGCCCATTCTGTCAACTTCTTGGACATGATTTTCTGAGACAGCCCTTCATCAAGTGCCTCTATTCCTCTCCATTCTGATGTAATAGGAATCTGTGTAGCTTTTGCTTCGAAGATATCCGAAACATTTTTCTGCTGAGTACAACCGACAGTTACGGCAAGGTCATGAATATTATCGAACTTTTTGTTGAAGTTCAAAGTGTTCTCATTCAAGACATTGTTAGTTCTTGTTACTCTTCTCGAACCGTTAATTCCGTCATTTCTTCCTGGAAGTGTACTTCCGGCTTCTGTCTTGGAATTATTGAATATATCAGTCTGGGATTCAGTACTCGTATAAGAAATCGAAGTAGTAAATTTCAGACATTTGAGAATATTCCAATTGAACATGGCACTGGTTCTCAACTGTCTTGTGATATATTTCTGATCAGTATTTTGCGTCTGGAGCAATGGGTTGAACATCGGCACTCCACTTTCCGGCCTTTCAGGATCTTCAAGTTCATGGGTCAAGTCCACACCGTTTGTGGAAATAGGTCTGTATGACCACACTTTATACATATAAGCAGAAGATCCCTGTCCATAGTTAACTTGCATACCAGTTCTTTCCTTCTCCGCATAATTCGCTCTCATGACAAGCTGCATACGATTGCCTATCTTCTGGGTGATGTTCATGCTGCCAACATAGTTCTTCATACCGGTATTGAGAATGATACCCTTCTGATTGGCATAATTGAATGAAGCCATATATGTGGTCTTCTCAGTACCGCCAGATGCGCTTACGCTGTATTCGTGCATCTGTCCTAGCTGACTGATCTCATCTTGCCAGTCAATAGGTCTCACATTCTTATAGTCATCGAGTGTCCATGGAGTTCCATCCGGATGAGGATCCCTACCATCGAGATACATAGAGCCATAAGCCGCATCAAGTTCATTCTGAAGTCTGACAAATTCATAAGGTGACATCATTTCATACCTATTATAGTCTTTCGACAAGCTATAACGGTACTCGAAATTAATTTTCGGAGCGCCCTTTGAACCGGAATCGGTAGTAATAACAATCACACCATTAGCACCGCGTGCACCATATATGGCTGTCGCCGATGCATCTTTAAGTATCTCGATACTTTTAATATTCTGAGTAGGAATTGACGAGTTATCGGGAGACTCTAGTGGAATACCGTCTACCACATAAAGAGGAGCATTGCTCTGGGTTACAGAATTGCTACCCCTAATCAGAATGTCCGGAAGACCTCCAGGCTGTCCATCCCCGACATTGACCTGTACACCGGCGACCTTGCCGGCAATAGCATTTTCAAACGTCACTGCCTGAAGCGCCTTCATATCCTCAACGTTGACAGAAACAACGGAACCGGTAAGATCCTTTCTTGCTACCGGACCTCCGTATGGAACCACCACCACTTCCTCGAGCATTTTCGCATCAGGTTCAAGAGAGATTCTCAATTTCTCTCCCCCTTTTGTAACCCGCACCTGATAATCTTTGTAACCAATGAAAGAGACAGTGACAGTCTGTCCGACAGGTACTCCTGTAAAAATGAAATTTCCATCTACATTTGTGGATACACCTTTGGTACTGCCTTTGATATAGACGTTAGCTCCTATGACAGGAGTTTCGGTTTCATCAACGACAGTTCCTTCAACGGTAACCATCTTAGTTTTTTCCTGTGATCGGACTGGCATGATGCCTGCAAATGAAACCAGCAGGCACATCAGAAAAAAAACAATTTGTTTTCCTGATCTTGATTGAATACGATTTAATGTTAACATACTTTGGCATTATAAAAATGATTAGAATTAATATATTGAGAAATGTTTCGATCTGGGCTATTATAATAGCTTTTAACGCAAGCAAATTTATATAAGTACAATCAATTTTAATAGCATAATGCCTCAAAAATCAACGGAAACGTTCCCGGGAACGTTTGGATTTTGCAGAATGTCTAAAAAGTTGTAAGTTTGCAGACAAACCTACAATCATTCATGTTATGGAAAAGCCAATTACAATAAAAGACATAGCAAAAAAACTCGGGTTATCCACCTCCACAGTTTCCAGAGCTTTATCGGACAGTTGGGAAATAAAGAAAGAAACCAAGGAGCTGGTTATCAAGACTGCTGCAGAACTGAACTATCATCCGAACACGCAGGCAAAAGGGTTGGTCACAAAGAAAAGTTATACTATCGGAATCGTTGTGCCTGAATTGGTCACATCTTTTTTTCCTATGATTATATCCGGAATACAAAAAATACTAATGCACGAGGGCTATCAGATCCTCATTACTCAATCCAACGAATCCGCTGAAACAGAGCGTACCAATCTGAGTCTTTTAGAACAACACATGGTAGACGGTATAATAATATCCACGACATCTGACAGTTTCGTCAACTCTGATATGTATCAAAGCCTACAGGATAATGGGATTCCACTTGTGTTTTTCAACAGGGTGCCTTCCAACATTGATACTACAAAAATTATTATTGACGATAAGAAAATGGCCTATTCGGCAGTGGCTCATCTTATAGGTGAGGGATACCGGAAAATATTTCATTTTGCGGGTCCAGAAAAATTGGATATAACGAAAGATCGTATGAACGGATATATAGAGGCCATGCAGGATGCCAATCTCCCTATTTCAGACTCTACCATCATTCATTCCGGTATTTTTATTCGTGATGGAGAACAGACTATGGAAGATATACTGTCCGGAAACGGTGAAAAACCGGATGCTATATTTGCATTTAACGATCCTGTTGCTATCGGAGCGATGAAAGCCTTGAAACGGCACGGATTGAGGATACCGTATGATGTCGCTTTTGTCGGCTTTTCAGAATCGGATATGGCCACTGTCGTCGAACCTTATTTGACGTCTATAGAACAGCCGCGTGTCGAAATCGGAGAGATTGCAGCAAGCTGCATGCTGGACAAGATTCGTACAAATAGATTGCTCAATAAAAAAATTGTACTGGATGCCAAATTGAATATCAGGGAATCATCGCATAAAAAACACAATTATGATAAAGACACTATTCTAACATAGGAGGGGTAGTGATTGACCTTGATCTGTAAGTAAGCCCTCGTAATGTTCACTTCTTCCTCCTTTACTTGGTTGAACGTGAGGAACACAGGCAAAGTGAATTCCAGAAATTCGGTATACCACTCATCACCAAGATCAAAAACAATATGAGAAACTCCCTGATAAGTATACCCGCCATTGATGTCAACCTTATCAATGACGGGCAACTTGAAATCTTTTAGAACTGACGTTAGTATATGATCAATCAGCGGAAGAATTTAATGCTTTCAATAGCTCACCTTTCACCGTATCCGTTCCCGGAAAACCTACTGACCGGTACGTTTGTTTCCCTGCACGGTCGAGCACCAGATAAGTAGGTACGCCACGGACTTCGAATTTATCACAAATAGCTGCCCACTGAGCATTGGTCAACCGGTAATGCTCACCATGAATATCGGGTATCATATTGTTCCATGTTGTCCCCGGAGAATTTTCACCGGCAATAAAGACATACACGATATCTTTATCTATCAGCTCCTCCTTCATGGGTTTCATCATCTTCATAGCCATCTTACAAGGTCCGCACCAGGTGGCCCAGAAATCAACAAGCACTACTTTACCCTTGAACGGCTCGACAATGGCTTCAAAAAGGGCATCGTCCTTCACATCTTCGGGCAGAGTACGAACCATAAAACTGCGCTTCTTCTTATTTTCTTCTATCTTCTGAAGCAGCTCCGTATTCATTGCAGTCAATTGGTTCAGGAAATAGGGATTCTCAATCGTGCGTAATGTAGCAAAATCGTCTTCAGACAAAGGCATAAAATCTTCCAGTTTTGAAGCACATTGCATTGCTGTCTGCACATCATGATAGATACCTTTACCTCCTATTAGCTCTCCAACCGCCTTCTGATTAGCTTCCAAAGCCACTTTGCCACACTCCTGAAAGAGGTTGTCATACTTATCTCTCAGCACCCTCATTATAGAAGCATCCTGCGACGAAGGATTATCACGGTACTTCTTCATTGCTTCCTTATCCTCTGGACTTACCTTGGATGAGTCAAGCAGGTAATCAAAGATACCGACGGTCTTAACAGACGGCAAATGGATATATGCGGTATTCCTTACCATACCGGAATAATTGAAGCAATACACAGACTTGGGTGAATTAATGTAATCCAGTTTACTTAAAAAGTCAAAATAGCCATCTGACGGTTCTTTTGAGAGGTACTCCTTACCGGCATCACGCAACGACAGTCCTTTTTGCTGAGCATAAGCCTGCAATAGCTGATAATCATATCCACATAACAGTCCATACAATGCATCTTTATTCAGCACCGTCAACAATTCCGCATAAGCTGCACTTATTTTCTTATTGGCACGGATCACATTGTCCGCTTCTTCATATTTCCGCATGCAATATGCTTTATACTGATCCGGAGTCATGTCATATAAGTCTTTCAACTCAACAGAACAAAGAGGAATTTCCAGTCCGGAATTCATTTCCGTATTCAATCCTGCATTCAGTCCTTCAAAATAAACCTTCTTCCCTTCAGCCTTCGTGTCTTTCTGTAAACGACTGGAAGCACGCGTCATTTCACGAAGATTTACGGTAACCTTGGTTTCTCCACCCGGAGACAACAAAAAAGAAACAACAGATCCACCCACACTTAAATAGGCGACAGAAGGGTGTGAAACTGATATTTCCGTATGGAAATTTCCCACTTCATCCAACTCTAACTCTGTATTCTTTTGTCCATAGGCAGATAAGAAATCAGCAGAATGTAATTCAGCTTTTATCCGGAATGAAGGCTTATAATCCAAAATACGACCACTAATGATAGCTGTTCCCTCTTTGATTTCAGGAGTCGGCAAAGCTACAGCAGTCATTTTTCCTGCCTTCTCTAGACCTTTAGGCAATTGGAGTTTAGGCAACTTTCCAGTCAGGCTGATACCGAAAAGATTAAAATCTCTCTCACCTTCCCCTTCCACAAAATCGAATGATTTTACAGATGGTGGCAAAGGTGGAAATATCAAAGAGAAAGTGGCCTCTCCGGATTCTGGCATCCAAAATTCCTGTCCCAACTCAATACCTACTCCCTGCCGCACCTGATAACGTTCACCATTATCTGCCACCAGACAAGTAGCAGGGGCAATACGTATCCAGTACTTTGGAGTAAATTTTGCATCCACATCAATCACTGTAGCTGTATCCGATAAATGAACGGCAGCTATCTCAATGGTTTCCGTTGCCTTTGCTATAAACGGAGGGCGATTAATCGTCTTCTGTGCATTCAATGCACTCCAAGACAAAAGACACAATAAGAATAGTAGTTTTTTCATTAGACTCATTCTTAAATTGATACTATCGCAAAGCTTCCACTTCTTCCGGAGTCAATGGTATCTTCTTGCCTAAGCGGCGGGCACCGGTTTCTGTAATAAGATAATCTTCTTCATTGCGAATACCACCGAAGTCACGATATTCTTCCAATTTGTCATAATTGATAAAGTCAGTGAATTTCTTACCTTCTTTCCACATGTCAATCAATTCGGGAATGAAGTAGATACCCGGTTCAACGGTATGTACAAAGCCCGGTTCCAAAGGAATGGCAAGACGTTGAGACTTACGTCCGAACTGTGTGCTCTTGGGTTGACCGTTATAGCCTACCCACACTTCGCCCAGATTTTCCATATCATGCACATCCAGTCCCATCATGTGTCCCAGACCGTGGGGATAGAACAATGCATGAGCACCTTCGCGCACTGCATCATCCGCATTTCCTTTCATCAGACCCAGTCCTTTCAAACCTTCTACCATTACGCGGGCAGATAAGTCGTACACTTCCATATAAGGAATACCCGGACAGAGAGCCTTTACAGATTCCAGATGCATAGCATTCTGAATTTCGTAAACGGCACGTTGCTTCGAAGTAAACGTTTTATCGGCAGGTACAGTAGACGACATATCACCACAATAGCCCGATGGAAGTTCCGCACCGGCATCGATCAGAAACAAGTCACCCGATTTAATTTTATTACCATGATAATGATTATGCAAAGTCTGTCCGTTGATTGTGGCAATTGTAGGGAAAGAAAGTTCACAATTATTCATTTCGGCTACACGGTTCATCTCTGCCACAACTTCATATTCGTACATACCCGGACGAATCACTTCCATCGCCTTGATATGCATGTCGGCAGTCACATCACATGCTTTTTCTATTTCTGCAATTTCTTCGGCAGATTTATAATTACGCTGTGCCACCACCGCACGGATAAACGGCACGGAACCTTCCTGACGTGCAGGCGGAATACCCAGCCAATCCATGAGTTTCAGCTTATGTTCGGGACGGTAAGGCGGGAGATAATGCACTGTCTGACCTTTTTGTACAGCTTTGTGCAGATAGCTGATAATCGCGGCGGAAGGAAGCGTCTCCCGAATGCCTACCCGTTCACTCTTCTCTTTCAGAGTCGGCTGCGTACCCATCCATACAATATGATCGATAGTCAGTTCGTCTCCGAAAATGATTTCTTTGTCCTCATCGATGTCAATGATAGCGGAAAGTCCGGCAAACGACAAGCCGAAATAGTAGAGGAAAGTAGAATCCTGACGATAACGAAAAGCATTATCTTCATAATTCAGTCCTTGTTCGTCATTTCCCAAGAATAGTAACACTCCGGAGCCAATATTTTTTTTCAGCAGGGCTCTGCGCTGCACATAAGTTTCTTTATCAAACATAACGTTGCAATTTTTTAAGTTGATACGCACAAAGATAATGCAAACCGAAAGCAGCACAAAATAAGCTTGCCTATTTTTATTGCTGATGTACAGCTTATCTTCACTTTTAGCAAAGATAATGTAAATTAGGCGCCAATCTTTCATGCTTGCATGAAAAACTTATGCTGAGAACATTTCGCGTTCCCGAACTATTCACTATTTTTGCAAAAAGTGTGAAGATAAGTTGCGCCTCGGCATAAAAAATGAACGAGTTCATTTTATTCTGTCTCGTTTGCATTATCTTTGCGGCGAGTAAAAGAAAAGAATAAGTATGGCACAAGGTTCCAGACAAGTACAAACTCAAGCGCAGCAACAGGTACAGACACTGTCGCCCCAGCAGATTCTGGTAGTGAAGCTATTGGAATTGCCCGCTGTAGAACTGGAAGACCGTATACATGCGGAACTTCTGGAAAATCCGGCTCTGGAAGAAGGAAAGGAAGATACGGCAAGTGACGACTTTTCTGAAAATTCCGATACGGAAGGTTCCGCAGAAGACAGCGGAGCCAATGAATATGATTCATTAAGCGACTATTTGAGCGAAGACGATATCCCCGACTACAAATTGCAGGAAAACAACCGTAGCAAAGGTGAACAGGCCGAAGAAATACCTTTCTCCGACGCCACTTCTTTTTACGAAACCCTGAAGGAGCAACTAAGCGAACGTGACCTGACCGAGCATCAGCGTGAACTGGCGGAATATCTGATCGGATCATTAGATGACGACGGCCTGTTACGTAAGTCTCTGGATAGCATCTGTGATGAACTCGCCATCTACGCCGGCATCGAATGCACCCAGGAAGAATTGGAAGAGGCACTGAAGATCATCCAGGACTTTGATCCCGCCGGACTCGGTGCACGCAACCTGCAAGAATGCCTGCTCATTCAGATTCATCGCAAGATAGAGCAACAGCACTTCACCCCGAGCCCTCTACTTTATATAGAAGAAGCGATCATCTCCGAATGTTACGAAGAATTTACCCGTAAGCATTGGGACAAGATACAGCAGAAGCTCGGACTGGAAGAAGATGCTTTTGAACAGGCTATCAAAGAGATCTGCAAACTCAATCCGCGTCCGGGTGCCTCTCTGGGTGAAGCCATCGGCCGGAACATGCAACAGATCATCCCCGACTTCATTGTAGATACATACGATGACGGTACCATCAATCTGGCTCTGAACAACCGGAACGTTCCGGAACTGCGTATGAGCCGTGATTTCACCGAGATGGTGGAAGAGCATACCAAAAACAGGGCTAACCAGTCGAAAGAGTCGAAAGAAGCCATGATGTTCCTGAAGCAGAAGATGGATGCAGCACAAGGCTTTATTGATGCCGTGAAGCAACGCCAGAATACATTAATGACTACCATGCAAGCCATTATCGACCTGCAACGCCCGTTCTTCCTCGAAGGAGACGAATCATTGTTGCGCCCTATGATATTGAAGGATGTTGCCGAACGTACCGGATTAGACATTTCAACCATCTCCCGCGTCAGCAACAGCAAATATGTACAAACCAACTATGGCATCTATTCACTGAAATTCTTCTTCAGTGATGGATACGTCACCGAAGACGGTGAGGAAATGTCTGTACGTGAGATTCGTAAGATATTGAAAGAATGCATTGACAATGAAGATAAAAAGAAACCTTATACAGATGATGAACTGACGGATATACTGAAAGAAAAAGGATATCCTATAGCACGCCGCACGGTAGCCAAGTACAGGCAACAGTTGAACATACCGGTAGCAAGACTGAGGAAGTAATTATTAATTTGAGAACTCTATTCATGGAAGAACAACATATTGTAGCAGACAGGACCTTAATCCGGACAGCCCGGGTGATATCGGCTATATTCACGCCGTTTTCCATTCCATTCCTGGCGTTTCTGATTCTGTTCCTTTTCTCGTACCTGCGCATCATGCCTATACAGTATAAGCTGATTGTGCTTGGAGTAGTGTACTGCTTCACTATTCTTATGCCTACGCTCACCATCTTCCTGTTCCGTAAAATCAATGGTTTCAGTCCCGAAGACTTGGGTGAACGTAAGCGGCGCTTTATGCCATTCTTGCTTACTATTACTTCATACGTATTCTGCCTGGTGATGATGCACCGCCTGAATATCCCTTGGTACATGACGGGGATTATTCTTGCTGCATTGATCATGATGGTTATCTGCATTGTTGTCAATCTGAAATGGAAGTTAAGCGAGCACATGGCAGGTGTAGGGGCTATTGTAGGAGGGCTGGTATCTTTCAGTGCCTTGTTCGGATACAATCCGGTATGGTGGCTATGCCTGTTCATCCTGATTGCAGGTGTCCTGGGCACAGCACGTATTATTTTACAGCATCATACATTGGGAGAGGTACTGGTAGGTTTTGCCGTAGGATTAATTTGCTCTTTATTAGTGCTTCATCCATTGAGTAATATCCTGTTCCGTATTTTCCTCTTTTAAGAGAAGTAAAAAGGGCTCAGATTGTAATTTATAATTAGTAATTTGTAATTATATAAGTATTAACCTTTAAAAATAATGATCATGAATTTCCCAGAAAATGTAAAGTACACCAAAGAACACGAGTGGATACGCCTTGAAGGCGATGTAGCTTATGTAGGTATCACCGATTACGCCCAGGCACAATTGGGCGATATCGTATTCGTAGATATCCAGGCAGAGGGTGAAACATTGGCAGCCGACGAAGTATTCGGGACCATTGAAGTAGTGAAAACCATTTCTGATCTTTTCTTGCCCGTAGGCGGAGAAATCCTGGAGCAAAACGAGGCTCTTGCTGACCAACCAGAACTGGTTAACAAAGATCCGTACGGTGAAGGCTGGCTCATCAAAATGAAACCGGATGCTGATGCAGATTTCGATTCATTACTGGATGCTGCTGCCTACAAAGCGTTGATTAACGATTAACTATTAGTGGTTAGTGATTAGCATTGATATTGAGAAGTTTGCTAATCACTAATCACTAAACACTAATAACTAAATAATTATGTCTCCATTAGTAAGCATCATCATGGGCAGCACCTCCGACCTTCCTGTTATGGAAAAGGCCGCTCAACTGCTGAATGATTTACATGTACCGTTCGAAATGAACGCTCTTTCTGCACACCGCACTCCGGAAGCTGTAGAGGATTTTGCAAAGAACGCCCGCGGACGCGGCGTTAAAGTGATAATCGCAGCCGCTGGCATGGCCGCCGCTCTGCCCGGAGTCATCGCTGCCAACACTACACTGCCTGTCATCGGAGTTCCCGTTAAAGGTTCTGTGCTGGATGGCGTAGATGCTCTCTACTCTATCATTCAGATGCCTCCCGGAATCCCTGTAGCCACAGTTGCCATCAATGGCGCCATGAACGCTGCCATTCTTGCTATACAAATGCTAGCTTTAAGCGATGCCGATCTCGCTGAAACTTTTGCAGCCTACAAAGAAGGGCTGAAAAAGAAAATCGTAAAGGCGAACGAGGAACTGAAAGAAGTAAAGTACGAGTATAAAACGAATTAAAAAGGAGTAATTAGTGGATTTATTCAACTATTCCCGTCGGGAAACATCAGAAGTAAATATTGGAGCCACCCCTATGGGCGGCTCCAATCCTATACGCATACAGAGTATGACAAACACCGCCACACAGGATACAGAAGCCAGCGTGGCACAGGCTAAACGTATTGTAGATGCCGGAGGTGAATATGTACGTCTGACAGCACAAGGCATTAAAGAAGCGGAAAACCTGATGAACATCAATGCCGGTTTGCGCCGAGACGGATATATGGTTCCACTGGTTGCCGACATCCACTTCAACCCAAAGGTAGCAGATGTAGCAGCACAGTATGTCGAGAAAGTACGTATCAATCCGGGAAACTATGTAGATGCCGCACGTACCTTCAAGCATCTGGAATATACAGACGAAGAGTATGCACAAGAGTTGCAGAAGATACATGACCGATTCGTTCCTTTCCTGAATATCTGCAAGGAGAATTATACAGCTATCCGCATCGGTGTAAATCATGGCTCACTGTCCGACCGCATTATGTCTCGCTACGGCGATACACCGGAAGGTATGGTGGAATCATGCATGGAGTTCCTGCGCATCTGTGTAAAAGAAGACTTTACAGATGTTGTTATCTCCATCAAAGCCTCCAATACAGTAGTAATGGTAAAAACGGTTCGCTTGTTAGCTGCTGTAATGGAAAAGGAAGGAATGCAATTCCCGCTGCACCTTGGCGTTACAGAGGCCGGGGATGGCGAGGACGGGCGTATCAAATCTGCATTGGGCATCGGTGCATTGCTAGCTGACGGTCTGGGTGATACCATCCGTGTTTCTCTGAGCGAAGCTCCGGAAGCAGAAATACCTGTAGCACGAAAGTTGGTGGATTATATCATGCAGCACCAGGATCATCCTTACATACCCGGAGTGGAAGCAGAAGGTTTCAATTATCTTTCTCCGGTACGGCGTGAGACAACTGCCGTACGCAACATAGGCGGGAATCACCTGCCTGTAGTCATTGCCGAACGCATGGACGGAAAGTTTGATACGAACCCGCAATTCATTCCGGATTATATCTACGCCGGACGTGCCTTACCGGAAATTCGTGAAGAAGGAGTGGAATACATCCTGGATGCGGATATATGGGAAGAAGAGCCCGGAACCTATCCGGCTTTCAATTACCAGCAAATGCCACTTATGGGCAATTGCCAAGCCGATTTGAAATTCATGTTTATGCCTTATATGGCACAAACAGAAGAAGTGATTGCTTGTCTGAAATATCATCCGGAAGTAGTCATTATATCACAGAGTAACCATCCTAACCGACTTGGGGAACATCGTGCCTTAGTTCACCAATTGATGCAGGAAGGATTGAAAAATCCGGTTGTATTCTTCCAGCACTACGCTGAAAATGAAGCAGAGGACTTGCAGATAAAATCTGCTGCTGACATGGGAGCACTTATCTTCGACGGCCTTTGCGATGGTATTTTCCTATTCAACCAGGGAAATCTCACTCATGCCGTAGTAGATGCCACAGCCTTTGGTATTCTGCAAGCAGGACGTATACGCACCAGCAAAACGGAATATATCTCCTGTCCCGGATGCGGACGCACCCTGTTCGACCTTCAAAGCACCATAGCACGTGTAAAAGCCGCTACTTCACACCTGAAAGGATTGAAAATAGGTATTATGGGCTGCATTGTCAATGGTCCCGGAGAAATGGCTGATGCTGACTATGGCTACGTAGGTGCCGGACGTGGGAAAATCAGTCTGTATAAGAAGAAAGAATGCATTGAAAAGAATATTCCCGAAGAAGAAGCTGTAGAAAAGCTGATTGAGCTGATTAAAGCTAACGGGGATTATGAAGAAAAATAGTTTAAAGAAAAATGGCAAGCAGGATAAATCTACTTGCCATTTTTCTTTAAACTATTTCTTCTGACTGAACAGCCAACTCATAAAGTCGGGATAACTGAAAGCCGGATTCCAGCTACCATGATTACATCCCGGAAACTCAATGTATTCCACATCAGCACCTTCCTTCTTCAAAGTCCTGTATGCCGCACGCGAACCTTCAGGTGTAACCACATTGTCAGCATCACCGTGGAAAATACGAAACTTTACAGACTTGGCAGCTTTCAGGCGCGCCACATTTACTGTACCGCAAATAGGCACAGCAGCAGCAAATATCTCCGGGAAACGGACAGCCATGTCAAAGGTTCCCATTCCTCCCATAGAAAGTCCAATGATATAAATACGCGATTTATCAACCTGAGGCATTGCCAGATAAGTATCCAGCAAATCCTTCACTGTCTGAAAAATCGGAGTTATCGGTTCGTTCAACGGCATCTCATTCGGCAAAAATGATTCAGGACGTGCCGAGTATGCCCAATAGCCCGTTTCGGGACACTGTGGTGCGAGCACGAATGCCGGGTATTTCTCCCGGTTCACCGGATTCAAAAACATCTGTCCACCATGGGTCAATTGCCTCTCATTATCATTACCACGCTCCCCTGCACCATGCAGAAAGAGCACCAAAGGATACTTCTCACTCTTTTTCATGTTCTCCGGTTGCAGCAAGCGATACTGCAAGGTATCTCCCCGGGAGGAGATAAAGGTTTCTTTCTGGTAGGTTTCCTGAGCAGACAAAGGTAACAGGAAGAAAAGAACACAAATTGCACTGATTAATCGTTTCATAGCATTGTTATTTTACATGTTTCACTTCTGAACGTAAAGATACACCATTCTCATTAAATGCTTCCACACAGAAGTAATAATCCTGATCGATGGTAAGAGATTTCATAAGTAATTCATTATTTCCATATACCATCCAAGAGCTATAAAGTTTATCGGGAGCAATACCCCATAACACATTATATCCCTGTGCACCTTTGACCGGTTCCCAACTGATAGTAATATCACGACGGTCCGCATGGCGATCAAGGGTTAATTTCTTCGGCTGTTGCGGTGTTTTCCCCATGCCCAATCCAAATACCCGAAGTTCAGAAATTGCCAAGTTCGGGGTCGGTACATCTATGTTCTTATAGCGGATATAACGCGCAGATTGGGATTGTCCGAGTTCAACATAATCATTCGGGGTATCTTTATAACTTTCTTTGCGGTCAACCAATATTTCCCAATTCTGTCCATCCAATGAACCCTCAATCACATAGCGGTGGCGAAGCCCTTCATAACGACCATACATATCACTTTGGTAATCATGATAGTTGATCTGAATAGCAGATACAGCAGCCGGTTTTTCCAGATCGATCATTACCCATTGGCGTTCATCGTTAGCCTCAGCCAACCAGAATGTCTTAGTCAGTTCATCAGTCAATGCAGAAGGTTGAAACTCTCCTTTCACAGTAGAAGCGGTAACCGGCTTGCCGTAAGAGAGCAACATCCACCCTCTGAACTGTCCTGCCTTACCCGGCACGGCAGGAGCATAACGGGGATAATCTCCAAAACGGGTATCCACATACATAACACCATCTTTATCGAATCCAGCAGGAAACATGCAGAGACGACGTTCCCAGTTCACGTTGATGGAAAGAGACATCGAAGCAAAATGCCAATACTGTCCACCGGGACCAAGCACAGTGCTTCCATGCCCGGCACCATTCATATAACCACCCGGTTTATAAGATACCGGATTATGTTTCTGGTAGGTATAAGGTCCCATCGGATGATCTGCTACGTATACTCCGTCCGCATAAACATTGAATTCCGTACCCGGCGCACCGTATTGCATATAGTATTTACCATTATGTTTTGTCAACCAGGGGCCTTCGATGTAACCGCCCAATACTGTATCCGTATGATTCTCACCAAAACGCTCCCAACCATGTTTAGGCATATCCAGATTGAAAAGTTCTTTCGTCTCCCCTTTCTTTGTGAAACGGTGATTTTTATCTAATTCCATACCCCGGATAGGGTAAACATTGGAAGATCCCCAGAACATATAAGCTTTCCCATCGTCATCAATAAACAAATCAGGATCTTGCAGATTATGCAGAATGGCAGGCGTAGCTTCCCAATCACCGGAAGCAGGGTCATCGGTATAAAGGATGCTCATAGAACCTGAAGGATCGCCTGCAACATAAAGCACAGAGTCCTTATAATTGTGTGCAGCCGGAGCATTGCATCCCTGAGGATACCAATTCTTACCGGGACTTACAAACTCCCAGTTCAATAAATCCCTGGAACGCCAATAGCCGTGCGAGCGCGTTACGAACATATAATATTCCCCGCGAAATTCCACTACTGCCGGATCGGCCCCCGAACGGTAAGAAATATCCCGGTCGGAATTATAAATCATATAGGTATAATCTATATTCAAGGGATTACAATATGTATCCTGACGCATATCCTGCGCCGGAAGAGTAGTCCACGCAATCAGGCAGACTATAGTCAATAACAGATGTTTCATTCTTTCGTTCTTTATATTACTTGCACAAATTCTGAGGAACTTCATATTGTTTTTGTAAACGTGCAAGTTCTGCCATTAGTTCAGCAGTTACTTTCTCCATTCCTTGCTTTCCGTACAGATTGTGCATTTCTGTCGGATCAGTTTTCAGATCATACAGTTCCCATTTGTCTTCCACATAGAAGTGCATTAATTTGTAGCGTTCCATCTTTACACCATAATGGGCACGGACACTATGAAATCCGGGAAATTCATAATAATGATAATAGAGCGATTTACGCCAATCACGCGGTTTCTTTCCCGTCTCTACCAACTCCCGGAACGATACACCCTGCATATCCCGTGGTACTTCGATACCGCACATATCCAGAAAAGTAGGAGCAAAGTCTATGTTCTGCGTCAGTCCTGTTACCTGAGTTTCCGGCTTGATATGTCCGGGCCAGCGCATAACCATCGGCATGCCGAAAGATTCTTCGTACATGAAACGCTTATCAAACCAACCATGTTCTCCCAAGTAGAAGCCCTGATCGGTAGTATAGACTACAATCGTATTTTTATCCAGTCCGGTACGTTTCAGATAATCAAGAATCTCTCCCACACTTTCGTCTACACTCGCTACAACTCCCATATAATCTTGCAGGTAACGCTGGTATTTCCACTCCGCGACTTCTTTGAATGAACGTTTTCTGGAGTGGAATTCATTATTTCTATCACGGTATGCATCAAGAAAGCGGCAGCGTTCATCCGGTTCCATTGTTCCCAGAAAAGCATGCGGCCAAGGGTCGAACAGTAAACTGTCACTATCCATACCGGTAACCATCTTCAGATCGTGTCCTTCGTACATGTCACAATAGATATTCATCTTTTGCATCTGTGCCGCATAACGACCCTCATAAACATCAAAATAATTATCAGGAAGTGGAAAAGTAGTATGCTCATACAGATGGTAATGTCTTTCTGCGGGTACCCAGTTTCTATGAACAGCTTTGTGATGCATCATCAGAAAGAAAGGTTTGTTCTTGCCTTTCCGTCCGTCGAGCCATTCTTCCGTGTATTTAGTAATCAAATCCGTCACATACCCCAAATGACGTGTGGTATCATTTTCAGTAATAAAATGCGGATTACAATATTCTCCCTGATCATCCAGAATCATCCAATGATCGAAACCTGTAGGCTTAGAAATAAGATGCCACTTACCAATAACAGCTGTCTCGTAACCATTTGCCTGCAATATCTTCAGAAGGGTTTGTTGCGTACCGTCAAAACCTTTCGCCCAGTTCTTCATGAAACCATTTTTATGGCTATGTTTACCCGTAAGTATGGCAGCACGGCTCGGCCCGGAAATAGAATTGCAACAATAGTTATTCTGGAAAACCGCTCCTTCATGCCCGATACGGTCAATATTCGGAGTCGGTGCCACTTTCCCTATAGGATGACCATAAATACTCATAGCCTGACGGGCATGGTCATCACTCATAATAAAAATGATATTGGGGCGTTCGTTACGGACTTCCTGTTCTTGACCTTGTACAATGGAGGAAGGCACAAAAGGTAAGACGACAAGCCCCAAGGATAATTTAGAAGTCATGGCACTATCGAATTGTCAGATTAGCCAGAATAGGCGCATGGTCGGATAAATAGCCATTGTCCGGCTTGTCTGCTATCACTCTGAATTTATTGGCTACCACCTGTCCATTGACAAAAATAAAGTCGATCAACTGGCGTTCTTCAACCGGAATGCGCCCAAAATCATGGAAACTCCATGCAGGACCATAAACTACGTCAGATGTGGAATAAGTATTCTGCATCCCCCCTTCCGTAAGAACAGAAATCGGGTCTGAATCAACAGTACCATTAAAATCTCCCGTAATAACTACCGGTAAATCCGAAGCTATCTCACGTATCTTTGCAAGCAACAAAACTGCACTTTCACGACGGGCAACCTTACCAATATGATCGAAATGTGTATTAAAAGCAGCCAATTCTTTACCACTGACTTTATCTTTAAGAACAGCCCACGTCACAATGCGTTCGCAAGCAGCATCCCAGCCTTTTATTCCTATAGAATCGGGTGTTTCACTCAAACCGAAATTTCCACTCTTCACAAGATCGAAACGATCGGTCTTATAAAACAGGGAACAGTATTCCCCCTTTTCTTTTCCATCGGCACGCCCCACACCTAAAACCGTATATTGCGGAAGGCGGTTCTTCAGGTCATCCAACTGGTTCTTTAATACTTCCTGCATACCTACTACATCCGGAGCATAATAAGTGATCATTTGTGCCGCAGCATCTTTACGATATTTCCAGTTGTTCAAACTATCCGCTACATGGTCCAGACGAATATTGAATGACATCACATCAACCTTAGCTTCCGGCTGCTTGCTGCACGAAGCAACAAGCAGAACGAAAGCAACTAATACACTATTAAAAAACATGTTTTTCATAATTATGTAACCTTTTTAATTTAAGTATGGTGTTTTAAATCCTAACTTCTTCAATCCTTTTTGTACATCCGGATGACTCATAAACAATTTCCATATTAAACCTGTACGATAATTTTCTATCATAACAATAATAGGTCCCTGATCTATAGCCAGATAAGATGGCGCAAACCAATCAGCAGTCAGGTTAAATGCATCCTTGAAACCATATTCTCCCCAAAGCTTATCGCCAAGCTCTTCATAGAAATATCGCATGGCTTGCAATGAATATTCCGGTGCATAAGGAATAGACGACAAGGCGGCTGTTGGAGTAATAACACCATGATCATTACCAGGACAATGCGCAGAGTACCCTTTATCACCATCACTGGCTGTCAGTCCCCAGCACTGTTCTCCATACCCTTTATACCCCTTCGGATTATCTATGCAATAAGCACGATTAATCAGAGTATGTGCTTTCATCTGTTCTTCATAATCAGCATAATAATCTTTCAAGCCACGCGGATCAAGTCCCATATAAGAATAATGGGTAAAGAACAAAGGTCCACCATAATCACTTCCCAATGGCAAGGTTATATCGTAATACTTCTTACCATTCTTGAAAACGATAGAATTGGCCCACCCTTTATGATATACCGACTCTGCAATGGGATAAGTGGGTGAAGAAGCAGCAAGTATATACGTAATATGACACTCATTATGCCCTTTTATCTGATGGTTCATCGACCAACCGTTATTGGGTGACCAATGCCAATAAAGTACATCCTCACCACCTTTAGTAAACCAATTCCATTCAGCCTGACGCCACAGGTCATTAATAAGACCACGGATACGTCTTTCCACCTGATTATCTTTGTTGAAATACTGATGTGCAGCCAGCAACCCTTCGAACATGAAAGCAGACTCTACCAGATCGGCACCATCATCTTTCCGGCTGAAAGAAATGGTTTCTCCATTCTGCCCATTTATCCAGTGCGCCCAAATGCCATGGTAACTGTCCGTATTCTTATCATTCAGAAAGCTGACTATTTTCAGCATACGCTCTGCCGCTTGTTCACGCGTTACAAATCCACGTTCTGCACCGACAATAATAGCCATTACCCCAAAACCGGAACCACCAATGGTAACAATATCGTCATTACCGTTACTACGTTCGCGTGCCAAGCCCGAAACCGGATGTCCGTAATCCCAGAAATAACGGAAAGTCTGTTTCTGTACGAGGGTCATCAGTTCTTCATCAGACAAGTTCTTCTCCTTCTTACCACCAGAAGCTGCCGGCAGCAGGCTAAACGGGTAAAGCAGAAGCATCACATATATTATAAGTCTCATCATATATTCTATTTATCAGTTTAGTGCAGGGCTTTCAAAGCCTAACTTTTTCATTCCCTGCTGAATTTCCGGAATAGCCATGAATAAATTCCAAAGCATTCCTGTCCTATAATTTTCTATCATACAAATGATTGGTCCCTGGTCTATAGCTATACACTGGTTATCATACCAATTAGCTGTCAGGTTGAAAGCATCTACGAAACCATAATCTCTCCAGAGTTTATCACCCATCTTATAATAGTAGAAGTGCAATGCAGACATCGACTCTTCCGGAGTATAAGGAAATGCAGACAATGCAGCCGTAGGAGCAATCACTCCTTTATCATTTGTAGGTGAATGTGCCGAATAACCATTATCACCATCACTAGCTGTCAGCCCCCAACAAGAGGCTCCATAACCAGCATATCCCTTAGGATTCTCCTTACAATAATTATAATTGATCAGAGTATGGTTTTGATTCTGTTCCCAATAATCAGCATATTGATCTTTCAGTCCTTTCGGATTAATGCCCAAGAAGGAATATTGAGATAAAAATAACGGTCCACCCTTATCAGCTCCCAGCGGAAGCTTGTATCCATAGTAGGTATTACCATTCTTCAAACCGCCATTCCTTGCCCATCCAGCTTCATAAACCGCCTTATCGATAGGATAAGTAGGAGAAGAAGCTGCAAGCACATAAGTTATCAGGCACTCATTCCAACCTCTGATCGGAAGATTCTTCTCAAATCCATAGTTCGGGCTCCAATGCCAATACAGAACAGACTCTCCACTTTTCTGAAACCAAGTCCATTCAATAGCTTCCCACAGGCGGGTTATATCAGAACACAATTTACTCTCAGCTTCCGAACCGTCCTTGAAGTATGCACGTGCTGCAAGTAGTCCCTGGAAAAGTAAAGAGGTTTCTACCAGATCCGCACCATCATCTTTATCACCAAATGGCTTTGTCTCACCAGTTGCACCGTTAATCCAGTGTGCATAGGCTCCATGATAACTCGTACACTCTTTATCCAGGAAAGTTACAATCTTCTGCACTCTTTCAAGAGCTTCCTGTCGGGTTACAAATCCTCTTTCAGCCGCTACCAGCATCGCCATCACTCCAAATCCTGTTCCTCCGGTAGTAACAACATCACCGGAAGTTGTTCTTTCGCATGCCATACCGGAATGTGCATGACCGAAGTTCCAGAAATACTTAAAAGTTTGTTTCTGCACCAAAGTTAATAAATCCTCGTCAGGAATGCGATCAAACTTATCCGAATCATCCATCCCTGTACGGATTTCATAGACTTTGCCATTGGTAAGAGATACTCCGGAAGTGGATTTCACCCCCGGATTGATCACCAGTTTATATGAGGAAAAACTTTTAAAGCCACCTGTTGGAGTCAATGAGAGTTTATCCTTTCCCTGTAGTTTTGAATCATACGCCACCGCCTGATCATTCAGTTTCAATATGATATTACTCTGAATCGTAGCTTCATCCACTGCATCTGTGAATGTAAGCACAATACTGGCATTGGGAGCTACATTTTCAAAGGAACTCTGATCCTGTTTTTCACCAATGGATATATTTTGCAGTTCAAATTTTCCGGGTGCTTCCGAAGCATCATCTTTACTGCAAGAAATCAGTAATAAGGACAGTATAAAATAAACAGCTCTCATATTCACTCTATTTCTAACGGTCATCATTCTTTACCTGAATAAAGTTGTTTGATATCAGAAGCAGATATAGCTCTGTCATAGAAGCGGAACTGGTCTAACTGTCCCGGAAAATTGGATGCCCAACTCTGTGCTCCTGCACCTTCTGTCAAACTGGGTTTTGTGCTAAACTGAAATGCTCCGATAGCAAATGTACCCAAATCTTTAAATTTAAGCTTTCCATAACCGGGCAGCTCTTTTGTAAATGCACTTTCACCATTCCGGTAAACTGTTACTGTCGAATTACTACCATCATAAACAAATGCCATATGAACCCATTCGGTACCAAAAACATTGTCTATCTTAGCTTCTACCCATCTCTCATCATTGTCCTTCACGGATGTACAGTTATACAGATGCATCTTGAAGAAAGCCTGGGTCTCACTACTTGTATTTTCCAGATAGATATCAAAGTTACCCCAGAAAGTCTTGGTATTAGGAATACTGAAGACACCATATGCGGAAGTATTTCTCGTTGTTTTCATCCAGAAAGCCACCGTACAACTTCCTAAATCGGGTATAGAATCGGTCAGATAAGAAGGAACACGGGCTAACAGATACGTATCTTTTGTACCTTGATAAGCTTGTCCGTTGATTCCATCAGTATAAGTAATATCCCCTCCGGCACTCATGAGGAAGGTGTAATTACCCTTATCACGCATATCATTCTCAAAAGGCAAGAATAATTTCATTGGTGAGAACACTTTGGGAGCAGAACTATCCGGATAATCAAAAGCCGGATGATCCATATCCTGAAAACAAGATTGCAAAGTGAGTGCTGACACACAAAATGCCAACAATAAATTAATATATTTTTTCATGGTCATTACTATATGAATTAATAATTAGGGTTTTGAACTAACACGCCATTTGATTTGTCAATTTCGTCCTGAGGCAAAGGCAACAATGCATGCTTATCCTGGTAACCGGTCTTTCCGGCTGCATGCAGCACTTCCTTCGCTATTCCCCAACGTACAAGATCATAGAAGCGATCGAATTCCATACCCAACTCAACACGGCGTTCATGACGAATAGCTTCCCGCAATTCACTCTGATTATCAGTGGTAACCTCCGGCAAGATATTAGCATTCGTACCACGGGCACGGGCACGTACCATCTCAAGATATCTTCTTGCACTTGTATTATCACCCAGTTCGCAAGCAGCTTCCGCAGCCATCAGTACGACATCCGAATAACGGATCAGACGAATATTCACCCAATACCCACTCTTCGTATACTTTTCACGCAAAGCCGGATCTGTATACACTTTCTTATTAAAGTACTTTGCTATCACATCGGCATTGGCAACCGGTTTTTCTCCATAAGGCTTATTTGCAGGAATGGTCGAAGGATCTTCTCCTGTTCTAATAAAATACAATAAAGTCTCATCCTTTCTCGGGTCACCTTCTTCGAATGCATCAGCCAATAATTGAGTAGGAGTATGTTGGCCCCAACCTAAATTCCATTCACCGGCCCCACGACAGCCCTGTACCTGAGCATACTGGCTACCAATTTCGTTGGACCCCGGAAGAGCAGCAGTAGCAGTACATTGAAGTTCCAAAACAGACTCACCGCAGTTTTCACCTTTCTCACGGAAAATATCTTCATAAGGTGTATTCAAATTATATAAACCGGAAGAAATAACGTCCTCTGCTGCCGCACGCATATTGTTCCAATCATTACGCATCATATAAGTACGGGCATGTAAAGCACGAGCCGCTCCCCAGCTAAGACGACCGACATATTGTGCTTCCCAAGTCCTCGGCAGGTAAGATTCTGCATTCGTCAGATCTTCATCAATCAAAGTATATATCTGAGCAACAGAAGATTTGGGAATATTGGCATCTGCTACACTCCCTACTTTAAAATCAATCAAGGGCACTTCGCCAAAAGCACGTACCAAATTGAAATAACAGAAAGCACGCATCAATAAAGCTTCACCCTTATTAACTAAGTCACCGCCTGTCAATGAAGGATTCGACTTCATCTCCTCCAATACATCATTTGCTTTATGAATCAAGGTATAATTGGCATTCCAGTAACTTTTTACCATGCCATTACTTGCAGCATATTCAAAATCATCAAACATTTTTCCTGTTGCAGATCCGTCAGACAGTGTACTACCCTTTTCCGCATCTTCCGAACGCATACCATGAATAGCCAATGCCGTATTTCCGGAAACAATATGATAACCACGAAGCAAAGCATACATGTTAAAAATCTGTGTTTCGTAAGTACCACCAGTCAGGTCATCTTCAGTCAATACTCCTTGCGGTTTCTGATCTAACAGGTCACTGCATGACATCTGGGAACATCCCAGTGCCAAAGCCATCACATAATAAAATATCTTTTTCATACTGATCGTTTTTCTTTTATTAGATTTCATGTTTAGAATGATAAGTTAAAGCCTAATGTATAAACTACAGGCATCGGATAACCTCCACCATCTACACCAAACGCTGTTGCACTACCACCAACTTCAGGAGTATATCCGGTATTGCGGCTCCATGTTTTAGGATTCTGCACATTACCATAGATACGTAAAGATTGCAGTTTGATGCGGTTCAACAAACGGGGATCAAAGGTATATCCCAACTCTATGTTACGGATACGGAAGAAACTTCCGTCTTCTACATAGTAAGAAGAAGCTTCCAAGTTTACAGAACGGGATGGATCAAGAATCGGATCCCAGTTAGATGTTCCTTCACCATGCCAACGGTTCAAATGCCCTGTACGATAGTTGAATTGTGCATAAGCACTACTATCCCAGTTACGATAAACCTCATTTCCATAAACACCCATCATATCTACACTCAAATCAAAATTCTTGTAACCCAGATTTACGCTAAAACCATAAGTAAAATCCGGAGTAGGATTACCAATCATAGTACGGTCTTTCTCTGATATAATACCGTCACCATTTACATCGGCAAACTTCAAATCGCCCGGCTTCACAGAAGCTACCTGGTTAGGTGCTGAAGTTTCGATATCGGTTTCATTCTGATAAACACCTGCCACTTTGTATCCATAGAAGTAGCCGATAGGATATCCTTCAGATACACGGGAAACGCCATTAATTATTGAATAATCCTTGCTTATCAATGATACAACTTCATTATCAATAGTCGTTAGATTGGCTGAAACACCATAACGCCAGTTTTCACCGATTTTATCGCTCCAGGATGCTGCCAACTCAAAACCACGGTTACGAATCTCTCCTGTATTCTGCAATGCAGGAACCGTACCTGAAAGACCGGGAACACTTGTCAGCAAGTCTTTGGTTGTCTTATTGTAATAAACAGGAGAAATCTGCATGCGACCATCCAACAGATGCATATCAAAACCAACTTCCCATGAATAGTTACGCTCCCAACCCAATGTCTGTGAAATCAGTTTATCCGGTCCTTTACCTGCAATAACATTATCACCAAAGACAGCAGAACCCGAGCTTGTAATATTAGGATAGGCCGGATAGCGGGAACCTCCTGTATTCTGGCTTCCCAAAACACCCCATGAGCCTTTCAGCTTCAGATAATCGATTACATTCTGTTTCTTCATGAATGCCTCTTCACTCATAACCCAACCGGCACCGAATGAATAGAAATTATCCCATGTATTTCCTGTTCTCTTAAATACGGAAGAACCGTCACGACGATAAGAAGCATTCAGCAAATAACGATTTTTATAGTTATACAATGCACGGAACAGATAGGACATTGTAAACCGTTTATATTGGGATCCACCATTAGTAGCTGATGTAGCATCATCAATCATAGTAATCCACCACTTATCTATATCTTCGCCAATGGAAACACCATAACCTGGCAATTGACTGCGGCCACCCGATAAATCAGAATATTCATTATAATTCGTAGTAAGACCGGCAGTCAGAGTTAAACCATGATCACCAAACTGATTAATATAAGTCAATACATAATCGGACTGTGCTGCCATTGATGTAGACTTCGACTGACTGATACTTTCTTTATCCGTCAATCTTTCTTTACCACCTTCTACATCCGGGTTATACACATAAATAAGCGGAGAATAAGAACGTGACTGGCTGGAAGCATAATCCAGGGAGAAAGTAGCCTTAAAGGTTAGATTCTTCATTAAATCAAGCTCTCCGTAGATATTTCCTGCCATACGATAATTTGCAGATTTATTATGAGCACCTCTCAACACGGGTTCAATCATAGGATTCCAAACCTGAGCACGCTGAAAATCAGGAAGAGTATGTAGAAGACCGCTTTCCGTATCATAAACAGGAGCAATCGGAGCTGCTTTCAAAGCAGAGCCTACACCTTTTGCATCAGGATATAATGCACGTACACCGTTCACCTGGAAACCAAAACGTAAGAAGTCGGTCACTTTATGTTCACTATGCAAATTCACAGTAAACTTATTCAGCTTTTCACTCTTGATGGAACCTTCTTCCATTACATATCCCAAGCCCAGATAAAACTTACTTCTATCTCCCGAAGCTGTAATGCTAACCGTATTGTTAGTAAGGAAACCTGTTTGGAACATCTCATCCTGCCAGTCAGTATCTGCATTCCATACGGTATAATCGTACGGATCGCCACCCTGATTCATGCGTTGTTCATTATAAAGCATTTTGAACTGCTCTGCATTAGTCAGGCTAACGCGGTCTGTAACCTTTTTCCAACCCACCGAACCATTAATGCTGACCTGAGTCTTACCTTCTTTCGCCTTCTTAGTAGTAATGATAATAACACCATTAGCACCACGCACACCAAAAATAGCCAAGGAAGAAGGGTCTTTCAGGATTTCCATAGATTCAATATCCGCTGTATTCAGATAGTTGATGTTATCCGTAAACAGTCCGTCCACTACATATAAAGGAGTATAACCATTGATAGAGTTTGTACCGCGAACACGAATTTCCGGATCCTGCCCGGCACGTCCTGTATTGATAACCTGCACACCAGCGACCTTACCTTGAATAGAAGCCAAAGGATTGGTAGATGGTTTTGAAGCAATCTCGGCAGCTTTCACCGTTACAATAGAACCGGTCAAATCACGCTTCTTGGCGCTACCATAACCTACTACTACAACTTCTTCAATGAGCTGACTATCCTCTTCCATCATAAGATTCACTGTAGAACGCCCATTAAGCGCCACTTCCTGTTCCTTCATACCAATATAGCTGAATATTAAAGTGGCATTCGCCGGTACGCCAGGAATCTGGTATTTTCCGTCGATATCCGTAATAGTTCCCATATTCTCCTGTCCTTTTACCCGAACAGAAGCACCTATAACAGTTTCGCCTGTCTTATCTGTAACGACACCCGAAACTGTAATCTTGTTCTGCGCCATCGAAACGACAGCAAACAGTAACATCACACATGTAATTAATAGATTTCTTTTCATTTTGTATTGATTTAAAATTACTCTGCAAACGTATAGCAATAATTGATTTAAGTCAAAAAACAGGCTACCACAAGAGTACCACGCCTAAACATGGTACTACTTTATAACTACTACATACTCGCAGAACTAATTAGTTATCAGACATTTATTTTTAATAAAGTTTCTGTATTCGTTCTTTATCTATCTACTACCAAGCAGATACTTATTGAAGCGAAAATAGGGCCTTATTCACATCACGGCTATCACCACCTATCATTACTTCAAAGTCGCCCGGTTCGCACACAAAATCCAGATTGTAATTGTAGAACTTCAACATATCAGCTGTTAGCTTGAAAGACACTTGTTTGGATTCACCGGCTTTCAGGAAGATTTTTTCAAAGCCTTTCAGTTCTTTCACCGGACGTGTTACACTGCCTATAAGATCGCGGATATATAGCTGCACTACTTCCGAACCGTCATACTTACCTGTATTGGTTACCGTTACAGTTGCCGTAATCTCTCCATTGATATTCATGGACGATTTATCCAATGTAATATCGCTATAAGAGAAAGTAGTATAGCTCAAGCCATATCCAAACGGATAAAGCGGTTCGTTATCTACATCCAGATAATTGCTACGGAACTTCTGGAACCAAGCTCCTTGAGGCAAAGGACGACCGGTATTCTTATGATTATAGAACAAAGGAATCTGTCCTACACTCTTCGGGAAAGTAGCAGTAAGTTTACCACTCGGATTTACATTTCCAAACAGTACATCACCAATGGCAAGAGCAGCTTCACTACCACCAAACCACACATTCAGAATAGCAGGTACATTTTCCTGCTCCCAATTCAATACTAACGGACGACCGGTAAACAACACCAATACCACCGGTTTGCCGGTTTTCAACAATTCCTGCAAAAGTGCACGTTGCGTATCCGGCATTTCGAGATCTGTACGACAACTACTTTCACCGCTCATCTCGGAAGACTCACCCAAAGCAGCAACAATCACGTCAGACTTGGCAGCTACAGCAAGCACCTCATCCAGCAGTTCCTTATCTGTACGATTGTCACGATGCAGGGTACGGCCAAACATAGTAGCACGTTCTTCGTATTCGGCATCACTCATCAGATTACTCCCTTTAGCCGTAAGAATTTTAGCCTTGCCTCCCACTACTTCTTTCAGACCTTCAATCAAAGAAGGATATTTGTTCATCACAGCAGCCACACTCCACGTGCCCGGCATATTGCTACGGCTATCAGCCAAAGGACCTACTACAGCAATGGTACCTTTCTTTGCCAGAGGGAGTACACTATTCTCATTCTTCAAGAGAACAAAGCTTTCCGAAGCTGTCTTACGGGCTATAGCACGGTGTTCTTTCGTAAAGATTTGTTTTTTAGGACGGGTTATATCACAATATTTATAGGGATTATCAAAAAGACCCAGCTTATACTTAGCTTCCAGAATACGGCGACAAGCAGCATCAACAGCCTTTACTGAAACTTTTCCTTCTTCCAAAGATTTCTTAAGTGTGCTTGTAAAAGCATCGCTCACCATATCCATATCAACACCTGCATTCAGAGCCAAGGCTGCAACTGTTTGTGTATCCCCCATACCATGATCGGTCATTTCAGTGATACCGGTATAGTCTGTCACAACAAACCCATCAAAGTTCCACTGCTTACGAAGTACATCGGTCATCAGCCACTTATTTCCGGTAGCCGGTACACCATCCACTTCATTGAATGAAGCCATCACACTACCCACACCTTCTTCCACGGCTGCTTGATAAGGTAACATATATTCGTTGAACATACGTTGATGACTCATATCCACTGTATTATAGTCGCGTCCTGCTTCTGATGCCCCATATAAAGCAAAGTGCTTTACGCAAGCCATAATCTCATCATTACTACTCATATCCTTCCCTTGATAACCACGTACCATAGCACGCGCAATCTCCGCTCCCAAGAAAGGATCTTCACCATTCCCTTCGGAAACTCGTCCCCAACGGGGATCACGGGAAACATCCACCATCGGACTGAATGTCCAGCAAATACCATCAGCACTGGCTTCGATAGCAGCAATACGTGCAGATTCTTCAATAGCTTTCATGTTCCAGGTACAGGATAATCCCAGAGGAATAGGGAATACAGTTTCGTATCCATGAATTACATCCATACCAAATAAAAGAGGAATACCCAGACGACTTTCTTCTACTGCCTGTTTCTGAACGTCACGAATACGCTCCACGCCTTTCAAGTTAAAGAGTCCGCCCACTTCACCGGCACGGATACGCTTAGCCACATTACTACTCTTGGCTTGTCCGGTGGTTATTTCACCCGTAACAGGTAAGTTCAACTGGCCGATTTTCTCTTCCAGCGTCATTCTCTTCATCAGATCATCAATAAAGCGATCCATATCGACAGGAGATTTTTGTGCTTGCACATTGGCAGATACCAGCACCAATAAAATTAAAAACGATTGTACCTTAAGGATTAATTGTCTCATGCTTTTCATTCTTTATTATTTTTGGAGAAAAATGATTTCGCTGCAAATAAAGAGAAAGCACCTTAAACTGCCACAATACAGAGCTACAACAAAAGTACCTTTAGTGCAAAACACAAAAAAAGGAGGTACTATTTTAGTACTTCCTTTCACATTATAACGTTAATAATCAACTATTTAAAATTAATCATAAAATCCGTCAGACTATCTTCCTGAGATAGATTAAATTTCTTACGCAAGCGATATCTTGCCGCATCTACGCCCCTCACCGATATATTCAGCAACTTGGCAATTTCTTTTGTCGGCATATTCAAGCGGAGTAAAGCACAGAAACGTAAATCACCCGCCGTCAGATCCGGGTACTGTTGTTTCAGGTTTCGGAAGAAGTTCTCATGTATCCGGTCAAAATTCGCCTGGAACATATTCCAGTTTTCCTCATCCGAAACGATACTTTGATTAATCAATACTAAGAGCTTATCCAGATTCTTCCGCGTATACTGCCCTGATAACTTCTGTTGTTGTATTTCTTCTTTCAACGAATTCAAAAACTCCTGATGGGCAATATTGGTCATCACAACTCCGGACAGTTCTTTACTCTTAAAACGTAAATCAGCTTCCAGTTGCTCTTTCTCCAATTCGATAATCTTCTTTTCCTGTATTTCTATCTCAGCTTGATGGGTAATGCGTTGCTGTTCAATCACCCTGTCTTTCTTCTTCTTCACAGACTGATAAACGATGTATTGCAACAACAATAACAACAACAGCCCAATCAGAACATAACCGGTGATAGCCCAATATGATAGAAACCAAGGTCTCAAGACTTCAAAAGGTAGCGTTACCAATGCCAATACTTCATTCTCATTATAAATCTCAGCTTTAAAAACATACGACCCAAATGGCAAACGGGTATATTTCTTCTGCAGACTGCGGTCACCTTCCACCCACTGATCGGACAGTCCTTCCAATTTATACCTTACCTTGTAAGTATAGTCATTATAAACCGGATAGCATAAAGAGAAGCATACGGTATTCAAATCTGCATCAATCTTATTCTCTTTTTGCACCGACAATCTTTTTATTTTTCCCGTCCACTCCGACTCAGTCGTTATAGCCGATATCCACAAAGAGCGCCTAATAGAGGACTTGTACAAAAGAGAACTATCTGAATCAATCCGGGCAACAGCATTATTCAAACAGAGATAAGAACTGCCACTCGCCTTGTCATAAACCATCGCTGCTCTCTCCTCTATAGACAAACCATCAAACAAAGAAAACGGAATTCTATGTTCAATCCGGAAAACATTCATTTCACATTTCACCAAATATGCCATCTTGCTGTTTACAAACCAGTACAGATTGCCTTTTGCATGACTCACACTATGTATTCCTTTCAAATCCGCCAATTGCTCATTCATCGATTCATAAGGAATAATAGAATCATTCATATCTTCGTAAGTGTAAAACATTTCCCCATTTGAAAAAACAACCCGTCCGTTGATCTTAAACAAAGAGAAGTCCCCATCTTTCACATCACCCAGTTCCATATAGGTTCTGACATCTTCTACCCGTTTCAGATCCGGATTAATCCGAAAACGGAATAATCCTTTCCGTAAATGCTTCACCCAGATATTCCCCTGGGGATCCATCTCGATCTCCCGCACCATGTGGGTAAACCCGCCTAACGACCGCAGAAACCTCCAGATGCCCGAAGACTCCTCATTGTATAAATTCAGAAACGTATAGGTACCTTGCAATAAGAACGAACGTCCTTCCAGATTGACTTCTTTCATGCACATCGCTCCTCTCACATCCGAAATCAGCGATGCCTGCGAACCCGATATCTGAAAAGTTCCTTTATTATGTCCACATAAAATCTGTTTTCCCCATTCACCAACAAACCATGCCTGCTCTTCCAGTCCCGGCACAAGTTCGGGGACTCTGTTCCTAATCCTGTAAAGTCCTTGATTGGAAGCGATATAAGCCTCATCCTCTTTCACCAGCACATCATAGACCATTCCTATTTTCCGGTAAGGAGGCTCATAGTAATATACCAGAGAGTTATTTTGTATATAGGCTATACCTTCATCCAAAGCTGCCCAAACATTGTTATCGGCATCACAATACAGCCCTAATACGGTATTATTCTGTAAGCGGCTGTCCGTATTCTCCTTCCAAAGTAAACGTCCTTCTTTATCTATTGCATAAATCCCATTAGAAAGCGTACCGATAATATAGCAACTGTCTTTTGTCATTACAACCCGGTTCACAGAGTACTTTTCAAGCTCGGCATCACATTCTGTATGCCACTTCAGTATCTTTCCGCTTTGATAAACAAAACCGCCGCTCTTTTGTGTCAGGAATAAAACGCCATCATTATACGGAAGTCCTGCCACCACATCACTGTTTCCCAGTAATTTTCGTTCAATCAGATTTTCCAGCCCATTCTTTGCAAGAACAAAAAGCCCTCCGTTTATCTGTTGAGAATAAACCGTATCACCTACCTGAAATAAATTCAAAGGAAGAGTTTTTGTACGAATCCCCTTCACAGTATGCCCGTCATAAAAGAACAGAGAACCGAAAGATTGAAATACAATCTCCCCATGTGCCGACGTAATCGTCCAGATTTCATCATTATGGAACCGGAAATCTTTCGCTTCATCTTTTAAAGAGTGGTACACAAGGCTATCCAATGAATTACGTTCGAAATATCCGAACTCTTCGAAAGATCCCACAAATATCTTGCCGTCTTTACCGATATATACAGAACGTACGATATTCCTGGAAGGCAATTCATGAAGCTCCCAGCTATTTCCATCAAACTCCAACAGACCTTTGTTATTGCCAATATACATAACTCCCCTATCATCTTGAGCGATAGACCAATTCTGAATACCTGCATTATAATCTGATACGGAATAGCTCCTCACGATGGGAGAAAAAGGAATAGAGGAACCACGTGATAAGCTACTAAAAAGAGAAAATATACAAAATAGCAACAGAGATACTCTCATATATATTGATTTACAAGTAACCTGCCAGCAAAGGTAATTGTTTTCCACCAAAAAACCGGATAACTTTATGGATTATCTTTTCCGGAAAGGTAAAGATAGGCCGTAAAATTATCCGGTTACTTATTTTAAGAAGCTACAAACTATAACCTACACTACATAGTCAAAAATCATCAGGCTGCTTTTTCGGTATGAATTAAAATTCACCAAGCTTGTTTCTTTCCCCTTCTCTTTTATGACCGTAGTTTCCGGTACGCTCAGCATTTTCTTATACTCCTCCGAGTTACCCAGCACTTTCACGGCTTCATTTAAATCATCATCATCCTTCAACTGCTGTATGATACCACCACGTTGGAAATAATAACGCTTAATGATATCCTGAGCAATCATATTCTTGATATCTTTTGCAAAGTAATCCAAGTCACGGTCCAGATTATGACTAAGTTTCTGCTCAAGAGCCTTGAATTCTTCGGAAGCATCTTTCATATAACCTTCAAATTCTGCCATTTCTTTCAAATTCTTCAGAATCTTCTCGCTCTGCTGGTCATATTTAAAATCTGCCTTCTTCACCATTTCCTTAAACTCTGCATAATCAGCATCCGTTACTTCGAAATTCTCGGGAGAAGCAATTGTCGGGTGCTTCAGGCAATATTGAGTAGCATAATTAAAGATCAGATTATCATTTACCAGATAAAACAAAATATTAGGTAACTTTTCTTGTTCCACTGCAACGTCCGGCGTCACACCACCGCCATCACGCACTTCACGTCCGACAGCCGTATGGAATACTGTAGTCAAACTATCAGGAATACGCCCTACACTACCATCCGGATTACGATGTTTGTAATCTATTGCCTGTACGCAACGACCACTGGGAATATAATATTTGGAAGTAGTCACCTTCATCGTACCGCCATAAGGCAATGTACGCGGCACCTGCACCAAACCTTTCCCAAACGTGCGGTTACCTACAATCACTGCACGGTCATAATCCTGCAATGCACCCGCCAGGATTTCCGAAGCGGAAGCAGTACCGCTATTTACCAATACAGCAATAGGAATATCCGTATCCAATGGTTCGCGCAAGGTCTTATACGTATTACTTGCTTGTTTTATCTTGCCTTTCGTTGTTACAATCGTCTTACCACGGGGCAGAAAGTAGTTGGCTATCTCTACAGCCTCTTCCAGCAACCCACCGCCATTGTTGCGCAAATCAATTACCAATGAAGTGATACCCTGCTTCTTCAAATCAAGAAAAGCCTTCTTAAACTCTTTAGAAGGATTTCCTGAGAAAGTACTCAGGTTGATGTAACCGATATTGTTATCCAACTTACTATAATAAGGAATAAACGGCAACTGGATGTTTTTACGGACAATTGTAAAATCCAATGGCTTTGCCTCACCGGGACGCTCAACCTTCAGTTGGAAACTTGTCCCTACCTGTCCACGAAGTATTTTGCTCACATCCGTATTTCCGGTCAAATCTTTTCCATCTATTTCAAGCAAGATATCACCTGCTTTCAATCCCACTTCGGCAGCAGGCATATTTTCGTAAGGCTCCACAATTACTGTACGCTTCAATTTAGGCTCATATCGGATGATAGAACCTATACCTCCATAAGAAGCCTTAAGCATTTGTTCCAACTCACTCCGATCCTCTTCCGGATAAAATTCCGTATAAGGGTCCAGAGAATACAACATCGCATCGATACCCTCTCGTATTGTCTTATTCGGGTCCAATGTATCTACATAGAACATATCCAGTTCCTTCACGATGGAATTGAATATATCCAGGTTCTTTGCAATCTGGAAACTGCGGCTATCACCACTCTTGAAACTAAAAAAGACAACTACACCTACTACTAACAGTAAGGTAGTTATCCAGCGTACTTTCAGTATTTTCTTCATATCCTATTTATTATAGTTCACTGATTCTCGTTTTAATCTCTTCCCACCACTCGGCAGGCATTTCTGCACCAATCACCCGGATGATGCTTCCTGAAAGGATAGAACCTATCTTGCCACATTTCTCCAATGAATATCCACAAGTCAGTCCATACAAAAAACCGGCTGCAAAATAATCACCCGCACCGGTCGTATCTATCACTCTATCCACAGTGACAGCATGCACATGCACTTCCTCTGTCCCTTTACGAATAAGCGATCCTCTGGCACCCAACTTCACAATAGCGATGCTGCACATTTTAGCAATCACATCCAATGCTTCTTCCGGTTCTTTACCCGTAAATGCCTTTGCTTCCTCCTCATTGGCAAACACAATATCCACATACTTGTTTATCAATAAAGAGAAGAAATCGTGATCTTGCTCCACAATATTATAGCTTGCCATATCCAGGCAGATTTGTAATCCGGCTTCTTTTGCCAGTTCAATGGCACGAAGTATCATATCATGATCCTGCACCAGATAACCTTCTATGAACAAATAAGTATACCCCTTAAACATCTCCCGCGAAAGATCTTCAGCCTTTAATGTAGCGGCGGCACCCAAATAAGTACCAAAAGTACGTTCCCCGTCAGGTGATATAAAAGTAGAAGCTACCCCCGAAGGTAACTCAGAAGAAACTAATAAATTTGCTTCCGTTCCCCGTTCCAACAAACTTTGCCGATAAAATTTTCCATAAGCATCATTACCAACCTTACCAATGAATCCTGTTCCCGCACCAAGGCATGCCATACCACGAATTGCATTTCCGGCAGAGCCTCCAGTAGCCAATTCTGTTTCCATTTCACTGAAACATTCATTGATTATCAGCAGTTTCGTTTCATCAATCAGGGTCATGCTTCCCTTGGGCAATTCCATTTCAGTAAGAATATGGTCGTCGTTGAGAGTAGCAAGAACGTCAACAAGGGCATTGCCCATTCCAATTATTTTGTCCATTTCGATATTTTTTTTGCAAAGATATTGCATATTTCAAAATATCCTATTACTTTTGCAGCGCATTTGAGAAAAAACAACATTCTTCCTTAGCTCAGTCGGTTAGAGCATCTGACTGTTAATCAGAGGGTCC
>OGTB01000007.1_pt1 | contig 188646 bp, 180 predicted proteins | sample 1553611 | NCBI WGS metagenome assembly OGTB01 (sample SAMEA2580032, study PRJEB22360) | human gut metagenome | biome: human gut; feature: human-associated habitat; material: faeces | place: Denmark | collected 2008/2010 | reverse complement strand
TTGTCAAAAAGCAGCTTTCAGATTTCATTAAAAATTTATTATTTCAAACTTTCGGGACTTGAAAATATTATGTTTATATGGTACAATATGTGTATATTCGGCGAAAAAGATTTCTTTCGCAAAAAGAGAAAGAAAAATACCTTTATTATTGCTGCCCTCAAACAGGAAAAAGGAGGCTCCTATGGCTGAAAGATATGAAAACGGCGCTCCGAGAAGAAGACCTTCGGATGCGACGAGAGAACAAAGAACGCAGCGAATAGACAGAGTTCACCAAAACGGCTCTTCCCGTCCGCTGACGGAAGAAGAACTGCGCGCACGCAGAAGACGTATTGCGGAAAGAAAGCGCAGAAAAAAGAGAGAAAAAAGAATCAACGCGATTTGCGCAATAATTGCCGTTATAGCATTTTCCGCGGTGATATGCACGGGTGTGTTCTTTTTCAAAGAAAGAAACGCATACAACAGCGTTCAGGAACAAAAGGCAGCGGCTGACCAGCAGGCGGTTGACTTGGGACTCAAATACGAAAAAACAAAAGAAGAGATTTCAAATCTTGAAAAAGAAATAGCGGATTTGCAATCAAAACTTCCGCAGGAATAAGGAGGACAATATGAGAATAGTATACATACTTATCACTTTTGTCTGCCTTGCGCTTTCCATTGTTTTTATGTATTTCGGTTTTTCGAACAAATCGGGCATAACCGACGCAAACAATATGCTTGCGGAGCAGGAACAAAAAGTTAAAGACGCACAGAACAATCTTAACGAACTCCAACAGACGCTCGCTTCGAAAAAAGCGGAAAAGAGCGGGCTTGAATTGCAGGTTCGTTACAGAACCGAACCTACGGCATTTCTGACATTCAACAGCGTTCCGTCCTCCAATACGGCAAAGATACTCGATATACTCAAAGAGAACAACGTAAAAGCGACATTCTATATAACGGGAAGCCTCATTCAGACGGACGAGGACAGAACCGTTGTCAAGCGCATTGTTGACGAGGGACACGCGATAGGCATTCGTGCTTACGGGTCGGACAACGTTTCGGAAATCTTTTCGAGCGCGGAAAAATATATGGAAGACGTCCAAAAATGCGCCGCAATGATCAAGGACATAACGGGAACAGAAACAAAACTTGTCCGTATGCCAGGCGGAACGGAAAGAGCGAAATCGTACTGCACCCAATACGGCAACGGAACGGAAACGCTCCGCGAAATAATGAAAAGTCTTCACGACGCGGGATATTCCGTAACGGACTGGTACACGGATGCGGGCGATTACGATTCATCGGCAAGTGCTTCTTCCCTGCTTGAAGTCGTAAAGACCGCGGCAAGCTCGAGAACGCAAAACGACGGCTACAAGACTTACATATTGCTTATGTACGGCACCGATGTTTCGGTCGAACTGCTGCCTGATGTTATTAGTGCGCTTAAAGAACTCGGATACAACACATTCGAAAAAATCGTTCCGGGCGGATACGCATATATCAAATATCCGGTAGATTATTGATAAAAGAGGTCATATATGCAGGAAATAATGTCAAAAGAGGAGCTCGAAGAACAGAAAGAGATGATTCTCGACCTGCTCCGAAGCACGGAAAGAGACGGTATAGACAAACTTGCCGACTACCTTTCCGATTCGACGGACTTTTTCACGGCGCCCGCTTCAACAAGGTTTCATAACAATTTCAGCGGCGGTCTGGCGCAGCATTGTCTCAACGTTTACGAGAATTTCAAATCGCTGCTTGAAATCAAAGGCATTGAAATGTCCGAAGACAGTATAATAATATGTGCGCTTCTCCACGACCTTTGCAAGTGCAACACTTACGTGGTTGAGACAAGGAACAGAAAAAACGAGCAGGGACAATGGGAAAAATACAATATTTGGGCAACTAATAAAGACGTTGACATTCCCCTGCCCCATTCTTCGCGTTCAATAGCAATTATCAGAAAATTTATCAAACTCTCCATAAAAGAGGAATTGACCATATTTTATCACATGGGTCCCTACGGCGGAGAAGACTACGAATACAGAAATATGCTGAAAGCGGCAAACGAAAAATACCCGCAAACGGTTCTGTTTTACGTCGCGGACACCATAGCGTCATATCTGGACGAAGAAACGGTAACGGACTGACGAACAACTACAGTATAAAATTAAAAGGTCGCCTTACGGTGACCTTTTACTGTTTATGGTAGGGATATAAAACAGATTCCTTCAATAAATTCATGCACGGGGTTGCTCCGCACGGTGATTCTCGCATTGCGTAGCAAAAACTCCTTTTCATTTATCTATAATCCCCTTTTCTTTTTTCCGAAAACGACGATTTGAGAGAAGAGAAAAAACCGAAAAGAACCAAAAATAAACGACGATCTTCTTTCGAAAATCGTCGTTTATTTTTGGAGCAGGCGACGGGAATCGAACCCGCGCTGTCAGCTTGGGAAGCTGAAGTTCTGCCATTGAACTACGCCTGCATGCTTGTTGATTATAGCACAACAAACAAACTTTGTCAAGTGAATTATGTCAATTATTGGCTATTAAAATGTCCACTCTTATTTATTACAAATATCTGTTTTCAAAGAAAACTGTTTCAAAGAACCCGTCAACGTTATGATAAGGGCTCATATACGCATAACTCCACTGAGATTAAATTCCCTTGCGATTCGGATTCGAGGAGAACCGTAATTTTGACAGACGCCCGTTAAGGGATGGAAATAATTTCGGCTCAGAGGTAGGTCATTGTTTTAGACAAATCCACCCCTCTGCGTCAAACAGGAATTTGCCTTACATTTCCTTCTTGATGATTATTTTTTCTCCTGTTCGGGATTCTTCCACAAATCCGTGTTTCAGAAAAAGTGTAATAGACGGGTTGTCAATTGCAATATCATCATAGAGAACTGAAATCCCATTGTTTTTCGCTACGGAACACAGCAGAGTCAACGCCTCACTCCCATAGCCTTTTTTTCTGTATTTTGAATAGATAATAACATTGGCTATCTCATGCTGTATTTCGGTATCGTAGCGGTATGAAATTTCTCCAACGAATTGACCATCTTCATTTTTTAAATATCTATAATACCGCTTGTTCTCGTGGCAATCAATCCAATAATTGTACCAGCTGATCCATTTATCCTCCGGCCATGGAATTGTTCCGCCATAGGCATGATTGTAGGACATGGTATCTTCATCTTCCAGCATCATTTGCCGAAACCACAAGTCCTCATATTTTGGCTCATATAAAGTAAGCATCATTACCTCCTGCAAATTCCGCGATTTGTCTGATTCATTATAACATAAAAGTCCACCGTAATTCTATCAAAATTACGGTGGACTTATGGCAAAGAACCGTAATTTTGATAGAAACTCGTTAAGGGGTGCAACTACGGTTTAGAGGGGGGTGCATTTTGATTTTAGGGGGGGCAGGGTTATAGACACCAACTTTATGGAAAACCAAACAAAACAGATTGCGGTTTGTGTTGAGCTTGGGAATCGGTTAGTTTACTCAAGCATAATACTTTTAATCGAAAGCCTCTTTATGCTGTGCGAATACAGATACATAACCAGTTCATAGGTGAACACGAACAGTATCAGCGTAATAATGAACGCCTTGAAGTCAAAATTATATTCCGGCACATTTTCAATGTCCTCAAAAACTACTGACACCATCAGCCGCAGCAGTCCGTATTGATATACCGTGCCTATTGCAAAACCAAGATAGGAAATCGGACGGTAAGCACCCAATATGTAGCGGCTGCAAGTAGTATCGTCATAACCGAACACCCGCATCATAGCAATCGTCTTTGTATTACCTTTGACAACACTTGAAAGAGAAAGAAACAGCGTCACAAATGCTAAAATCAGTCCAATGGACAAAACCATAACGGCAAAGGTTTCACTTGCAAGTTCGTCCATTGAAAAGGACATCTGCACCATTGCTGAAAAACAGAACGCCGAAAACGCCACAAAGAAAACCAGTGACTTTTTGCTTCTGAGCGTTACACCACGCAAATCTTTCAAGAAAGGCGTGTCCTCTTTTCCGTCCCTGCCGATTTTGGACTTGTAATGCTGCCTTTCACGAAGCAAATCCAGCACAGGACTTTTCAGTTTCAGATAAGCAAACAACACAGATATTACGGCAAAGGCAATCGTCGGCGCACCAACCAAGGCGAATGTCAACAACGGATGAAACTGCACTTTAAGTTCTGGTATTAAATCTTGTAAATCTGGGGCTTGTTTTTGATAAAATGTCGGAAGGTAAAGATACCCGATGGCAAATCCCAAAATACAGCCGACAAGTACCGAAAGCCCAAAAATCCAAAAATGCCTTGCAATTTTGATATTAGAGTAGCCGAGTGCCTTGAGAATGCCAAGCTCCTTTCCGTGTGTACCGATATAGTTTTTAACATAGAACAACAGCATTACGACGGAAGTGGCAATCAGGCAGCCGCCCGAAACGACAGCAATCATTTTTCCCATAAGTACCTGTGCGTTATACATCGCCATTCCCGCTTCTGTTGTTATCTCATCCTTTATTGCCGCAAGGTCGATATTGTAGCTCAGAAACAGCGTACAGACAAAAACGGCGCAACAGGCAATAATGGTTATCCCGAACAGCTTAGCAGTATCCTTTAATCTAATTACCATATCGTTACCACCCAATCTCATAAGCAGATTTCTGCACAGCGTTTACATAGATTTCAGCAATTTCACCGCTGTTCATTCTGATAACCGTATCTGCCATTTCCGCAATATTAGCGTTGTGCGTGACCATTACAATAGTGAAACCATATTCGTTATGCAGCTTACAGATATAATCCAATACCTGCCGCCCTGTCTTTTCGTCGAGTGCGCCTGTCGGCTCGTCCAAAAACAAAACCTTCGGCTTTTTGGCAAGCGCACGGGCGACCGATACTCTCTGCTGTTCGCCGCCCGAAAGCTCGGACGGATATTTGGCGGCTTTCGCTTCAAGCCCCACCGCCTTTATGATTTTTCTGTAATCGGTGTTTCCCGCAAGGTCTGCGCCCATACGGACATTTTTATCAACGGTCATATCGGGAAGAAGATAATACTGCTGAAAGATAAACCCGATATTATCCTTGCGGAATTTGATCAGCGCTTTATCGGAAAGCTCCGCAATATTCAAGCCGTCGTATTCAATACTTCCACCGTCAACCCGTTCAAGTCCCGACAGACAATTCAGAAGCGTCGATTTTCCCGAACCCGATGCTCCTAAAATCACGGCAAAATCACCATCCGAGATTTGCAGGTCAATGCCTTTCAATACATCAGTTTTGCTTTCACCAAAGCCATAAGACTTGGTAACACCATTTGCTTCAATCATTGCGGATACCTCCATTTTCGTACCGATGCTTTAATCCCTCATACACATCAGTCAAAGCTCGGCTTGCAAGCGGCTCATCCCACTCATAGAAACCCGTTGCAATCATCGATGCGATGCCGTGCGTGTATGCCCACATTTCAAGATAAAAAAATCTTGCTGCTTCCTTGTCAATGTTGACCTGTTTGGCAATCAGTTCAATCAGCGCTTCCATTTCTTCGGGATTTTCTTTGATTTGCTCTCCCGAACGGTCACGCATAAAGAGCAGCTTGAATAGCTCTTTTTCTTCTTTTGCAAAACGGATATATGCCATACCGTTTGCTTTATACGGAACATACTTTCCGCTTGCTATTTCTTCTGCTCGAAAGGACTGATAAAGTTTGTTCGCCGCACTGATAATACCTTTCTGCACATCTGCCATATTCTCAAAGTGGCTGAAAATCGGACGGGAAGTCGTGCCGAGCTGCTCACCGAGTGACCGTGCCGAAACGGCGGAAAATCCTTTCTCTCGTGTCAGCTCGATTGCGGCATCAAGCACCTGTTCTTTTGTAAACATATAGCTTCGGGGCATAACCGTACTCCTTTTCATTATGAATACATCCGTAGCGTTACGTGCGTATTTTTATTATAGCACAGATATACCGAAAATGCAACAGGTTATTTCAACGATTACTCGGCTGTTTAACGATTACAACGGTACAGAAAGCTACAATCCCCCTAAAACGCACAAAACCCCTTCGCAGAATTGACTGCAGCGGGGTTCGTTTATGAGCCTGAACAGCCGAAAAGCCCTATTTCAAGCGGTTTTCGGGCATAGAAAAAGTCCACCGTAATTCTATCAAAATTACGGTGGACTTATGGTGGAGCATATGGGATTCGAACCCACGACCCCCACACTGCCAGTGTGATGCGCTCCCAGCTGCGCTAATGCCCCGAATATTACGTTCTGTTTTTCAACGAAAATATTATACCATATATATAAGAAAAAAGCAATAGGTCGAAATAAATTTATTTTCAAAAATATTCAGATGCTATTAAGGGCTGACAATATTCCAAACAGAAACGAAATCGGGGTCTTCAACTGTTCGACCGTCTTCCAATGTATATACACCGATTTCCGCGTTTCTTAAAGCAGAAAAATCGGCGGGTAAAGTATGAACCTCACCGTCGGCGGTGCAAACCGTTATTACGTCGTCATCAACAGACTTTATCTTTCCGTAAAACTGTTCCCTACGCAAAAACTCTTTTTCGGAAGTAAAAATATTCAAGCAGACAAGCAATGTTTTTCCTATTATATATTTCTCGTTCATAATGTTCTCCTTTGTTTTCAGTATAACATTATTTCTGTTTTTTGTCAATATGATGAGATATTTTTGCGCGGTTAAAGTGTGTTCCTTAACTCAAATAGGTTTGTGCCGCCTATACTTTATCAAAGTAGAACAACAGAGCGACGAAATTTGCATTTTTTTTATGCAAAGATACAAAACTTAAAAAAATTACGCTAAACCACTTTACAACTTTAACGCGATGTAGTATAATAGTGTCATATCAAACAAGACCCGACAAAAATCAAACGGGCAAAGGAGAGTAAAAAAGATGAGAAAAGTATTTGCAATGACCATGGCAATCCTGATGTTGGTTCTGTGCCTCGCAGGATGCGGAAAAAAAGAACAGACAGCAACAACAACCGCAGACGGAGCACAGCAGGGTTCCACAGCGGACACAAACACGGACAGCGCTTATGTCAAGAGCAACGGCAAGTTGGTTATCGGCATCACGGAGTTTGCTCCGATGGACTTCCAAAAAGAAGGCAGCACCGAATGGGTAGGATTTGACGCAGACCTCGCGAAAGCGTTCGCGGCTGAACTCGGTGTGGAGGCTGAGTTCGTCGTTATCAACTGGGACAACAAAGAGTTTGAGTTGAACAGCAAGTCTATTGACTGCGTATGGAACGGCATGACCCTGACCGACGGTGTTAAGGCGGCAATGGAGACTTCAAACGCATACTGCAAAAATGCGCAGGTAGTTGTTCTGCCTAAGGACAAAGCGGCGAACTATTCTTCCGTTGAAGACCTCAAAGACCTCAGTTTTGCGGCAGAGGGCGGCTCTGCGGGTGAAGAAATACTGACCGAACTCGGCTACAATGTAACTCCCGTAACGGCGCAGTCCGATGCTATCAAAGAAGTTGCGGCGGGAACGTCCGATGCGGCAGTTATCGACTTGCTTATGGCAGGCGCAATGATAGGCGAAGGCACAAGTTACGACAACCTTACGTTCTCTTTTGAACTGACTTCCGAAGAATACGGCGTAGGTTTCAGAAAAGGCTCCGACCTTGCGCAGAAACTTAATGACTTCTTCGTAAAAGCATACGCCGACGGCACTATGGCAAAACTTGCGGAGCAATATTCCATCTCTTCCGCAAACATCATTGAGCAGAAGTAATTAAAACCGAAAAAAGTCAAGGCAGAAGATCTTGCGGGTCTTCTGCCTTGCGGAACGTATTAAGGACGGAACAAAATGTTTGAAACTGTAATGAAATCTCTGATGATAGGCTTCGGAGAGACATTGAAAATATTCTTTTTGACTCTGCTTGGCTCGCTCCCGCTCGGACTTATAATCTCGCTGGGGTCAATGTGCAAGTTCAAGCCGCTTCAAGCCCTTGTCAAGATAATCGTTTGGATAATCCGAGGCACGCCGCTTATGCTGCAGCTCATTATCATATATTACGGTCCCGGGTTGCTTCTCCAAACGAATATATGGGGAACAGGCTCAAACGGACGAATGATAGCGACGCTTGTGGCATTTATAATCAACTATGCTTGCTATTTTTCCGAAATATACCGCGGCGGTATCGAAAGCATACCGAAAGGACAGTTTGAAGCGGGACAGGTTCTCGGAATGACAAAAAAGCAGATATTTTTCAAGGTCGTGCTTTTGCAGGTAGTCAAACGCATTGTTCCGCCCATAAGCAATGAAGTTATAACGCTTGTCAAAGATACTTCCCTTTCAAGAATAATCGCCATTCAGGAAATTATTTATTTTGGCGAAAGATTCATCAAAAACGGCGGACTTTTGTGGCCGCTGCTCTTCACGGGCGTTTTCTATCTGGCATTCAGCGGCATTCTGACACTGATTTTCGGCAGAATCGAAAAGAAACTTGCGTATTTCAAATAAGGAGGGAAAAAAGATGCCGGTACTTGAAGTTAAAAATCTGAAAAAGAATTTCGGGAAGACCGAGGTTTTGAAAGGCGTCGGATTCTCTCTTGAAAAAGGAGAAGTTCTCGCTATAATCGGTTCGTCGGGCGGCGGAAAGACAACGCTTTTGAGATGTATCAACTTTCTTGAATTTGCCGACGGCGGACAGATTCTCGTCAACGGAAACACTATTTTCGACGCCGACGACAAAAGAAAGCAAAGCGAAGCGGAGATAAGAAAAAACAGACTGCATTTCGGACTTGTTTTTCAGCAGTTCAATCTGTTTCCGCAATACAGCGTTTTGAAAAACGTTACGTTGGCGCCAACCCTGCTCGGAATAGATACTGCCGAAAACATAACGGCACGGGCAACGGAACTGATAAAGCGCGTCGGACTTGCGGACAAGATGAACAGTTATCCGTGCGAACTTTCTGGCGGACAGCAACAGCGTGTCGCAATAGCAAGAGCGTTGGCGCTCGACCCTGACATTCTTTGTTTTGACGAGCCGACCTCGGCGCTCGATCCCGAATTGACGGGCGAAGTGCTTCGGGTCATCAAAAGCCTGAAAGAGCAGGACAGAACGATGCTCATAGTCACGCACGAAATGGAGTTCGCAAAAAACGTGGCGGACAAAATAATGTACATTGCAGACGGGCTTATCGAGGAATACGGAACGCCGGAGCAGGTGTTCAACTCTCCAAAATCCCCGAAAACAAAGGCTTTCCTTTCAAAATCTCTTGAAAGTATATAATAGTACACAATAAATGCAAAAAACGCACCCTGACGGGTGCGTTTTTTATATCTAAAACTTATAAATTCTTTTCAAAAATCCCCGACGGGAAGTTTCGACAACAAAGTTTCCGCTTTCTGTTCTCGGGGACTTTTCATCTCCGAACATTACAAAATATTTTGTTATGATATAACCTCGGCGGCATACCGCATCATAAATATTGACGCCGAGCAGCGGAGTTTCACCGTCGAATATAACGTCGTTTTTCGCTATTGCACGGTTTATCAGTTCGTCGGCACGGGCGAAAAACGCATCTATCTGCGGCTGCATAAACAAGGAGTTCGTAAATGTCGCGGCAGCTGCGTTTTCAATCAGTTTTTCGGGAAATGTTTTATCGGAAAAATCCTCGGATACAGGAATACCGTTATTCTTGCAAACCAAAAGCAAAAGCGCGCCGATATCATAGCAGGCAATGCGAACGGGAAACAGACGTTCCGTATCTGCGACCGATGAAATCATCCGTTGAAGTTTTCGCAGATATTTTGATTCATCAAGGGTTTTCAGCGTTTGCAGTTCAACAAAATTTGCCGTTCCCTCGATTTGTTCGATTGACGTCTCATAACGAAATTCATATTCAAACTGTTCGGCACGCATTTTGCGAAGCCCGAGAAATCCCGTGAATTTTGCGTAATCAAAATGTTCCGCAAGTTCCGATAGGAGCCTGTTTTCTTCGGCTTTTACCGAAAGGTTTTCATTTGAATAGCAATATTCGAACAAGGCGTCCATCTCATCGGCGTAACGCTTCTCCCCGCTTATCGTCTGAAATCCGTGGAACATTTCGTGCACGATTTTCGAGGTGAGAACATCTGAATCCGTCGGTTCGGAAACGTTCCATATAGCAATAACTTCTCCGTTAAACTCTATCGCCGTGTTGGCAAAGAAATCATCGGTTTTTTCGATGTATTGTCCGTCAAAGAAGCATTTTTTATCGTTATACAGCGCAAATTTCAAAGGTTTGAAGTCTTTCCACAGAGCGTCAAAGTCAATTTTTTCTATGCGGCTGTTTATTTCGGAATAATATTCGTGCAGTTCCATATTTTCCCATTCTATTGGTCGGAGAACACGTCGGCATAGAGATTATAGAGTTTGTAATACTCCCCTTTTTTCTCCATAAGTTCTCGGTGTGTTCCGGTCTCTTCAATTCCGTTTTCGGTCAGAACCATTATAACGTCGGCGTTTCTTATTGTGGACAGTCGGTGCGCAATAATAAACGTGGTTCTGCCTTTCGAAAGTTTTTCGAGAGGTCTGAATTACTTTTTATCATTAATAATTTTTTTGCTCAATCTTCCAATTATACTACCAAGTGCATTTTCAAAGGATCGATTATTATCTGGATATCCTGTGTTCGCATGAGCCAACTCATGAAACAGAACCTCGCAAAAACATGATATATCTTTCAGAATTTCACGCTTAAGTATAATTCTATCATCTGCAGATTCGTATACACCAAGAATATCACCAGATGTCATTTCGTTAATATTTTCTGACACAAGTATTCGATTTGAATATCTCTGATTTCCATAGATTGATAAAACCCATTCTTTTAAAGAAAAAATATATTTTTCACTTTCTGACAGCTCTGACTCTTCAACAAATTCGTATTTAAAGTTCTCATTGTATTCACGTAAAACAGTACTAAATGTTCCAATCTCATTTCCGTCATAATCTGTACATTTTTCTACTTTTTCATAAATTGAATCTGGTATAACAACAACTTTTCTGCCAGACTCTCTAATTTTTTCTTTATCATCATTCGTCATATTATACGCATTTGTCTGAGAAATAAAGATTAAGCGATCTGCTGCGTTATACTTTTTAATTGCATGTAATTGAACATCTGTTAACAATATCTCCTCACAATTAGTACCCTTAGGAATTTCACATAACTGAGCAATTAAATATTTAATAACGGCATCTGACTTTGAATTTAAAAGGATTTTTTTAATTATATCTGAATATGCTGTTCTACCTACTGAACTTCGCTCTCTGTTAAGGCTTTTATTAAGATTAACACTTATTTTTGTTATATTATAATCAAAAATATACTTGGGCTCTTCTGCTATTTTTACGCCATGAACATATATCGAACCAGATGCATTGTCTTTTTCATAAATTTCTCCGTTTTTTGTAACATCAAGAGGCTGTTTATTAGAAAACACAAGAAATAGTGACTTTGCTTTTTCTATATCAATATCGGTTACACCAATAATAAATTCTGTTCCAACCATTTGAGAGTTTGTAGAATCAGAAATTAGTGCGTGCAGTGTATTTGTATCAGGGAAACCCTTTTTCGGTCTCATACCAAACTCGATATTGCAGTGCTTCGATATAATTTTAATATATATTCCATTTTTATAAAGGACAGCAATGGCATCCTTTAAACCGACACCAAATTTCCCTATAACAGACGGATGTTCTTTTTTTTCCATACTTTCATTTTGTGTAAGGTGTTTGTATTGTAAACCACGTCCAAAATCTCGAATATGCCAAAAGCCATCAAAACTCTTATCTACGGTAATCATTTGTGTATTGGTTAATATCATTTCATCAAGAGCGTTTGCTATGATTTCCCTTACTGCATGATAATTTTCCCAATTATCCAATATCTTTTCAATATTCAAGTCAAATTGTCTTTCCATCACTTAATTCTCCTTATAATCCGATTTTTAATATTAAACCTACAAGTTGAAAAATAAGCGCATTGAATAAATACCCGTTATATTTATTGCATCAGCAGTACTGCCCATTTACATTATTGGTCGGAGAACACATCGGCATAGAGATTATAGAGTTTGTAATACTCCCCTTTTTTCTCCATAAGTTCTCGGTGTGTTCCGGTCTCTTCAATTCCGTTTTCGGTCAGAACCATTATAACGTCGGCGTTTCTTATCGTGGACAGCCTGTGCGCAATAATAAACGTGGTTCTGCCTTTCGAAAGTTTTTCGAGAGATGTCTGAACAACAAGTTCGCTTTCATTGTCAAGTGCTGATGTCGCTTCGTCAAAAATCAGAACGGACGGATCACGCAAGAATACACGGGCAATGCAGATACGTTGTTTCTGACCGCCCGACAGGCGCACTCCGCGCTGTCCGACATGGGTGTCGTAACCGTTTTCGAGAGCCATAATAAAATCGTGAGCGCCCGCAAGTTTTGCGGCATTGATAATCTCTTCGTCAGTCGCCCCGGGTTTGCCGTAAGCGATATTGTCGCGAACCGTGCCGACAAATATGTAAACATCCTGCTGAACTATGCCGATATTCTCTCTCAAAGATTTTTGCGTTACGTTTCTGACATCTTCGCCGTCAACAAGCACCCTGCCCTCGGTGACATCGTAAAAGCGCGGGATAAGACTGCAAAGAGTGGTCTTTCCGCCGCCCGACGGTCCGACAACCGCAACATTCGTGCCCGCCTTGACATCTAGGTTGATATGATTCAGGACTTTGCCGAGATCCTTGCCGTAAGAGAAGCCGACGTCTTCAAAAGTAACATCTCCCTTGACTTTGCCTATATCTACGGCATCGGGTGCGTCTTCAAGCGCGACAGGAGTATCCATTATTTCAACATAGCGTTCAAAGCCCGTCATACCCTGCTGGAACTGTTCCGTAAACTGAACTATTCGGCTTATGGCGGTCAGAAGCAAGGAGATATAAAGGACGAATGCGACAAGATCGGACGGGTCGATTTTTCCGAGCGCGATAAACGTTGCGCCGAAAACGACTACCGAAAGATACATAAATGCGTCAAAAAAGCGTATACCGCTGTGAAAAACGCCGAAATAGTGATAACTCAACTTCTTCGCGGACAGAAACTCATCGGACGTTTTGTCAAACTTTTCGCGTTCGACATTCTCGTTTGCAAAGGATTTAACAACTCGAACGCCGCTTAAGCAGTCTTCAACGTTTGCATTGATATTACCTATCTTTTCTCTGCGCAATTTTGCGGCTTTACGCATTTTTTTGTTGTAAATAAACGCAAACAGAAACATAAACGGCAAGATAGCGAAGATTATCAGCGTCAGCGGTACGCTGACCGTGCAAAGAATGATGAACGCTCCCGTTATTTTCAAGCCCGCAAGATAAAACTCTTCGGGACAATGGTGCGCAAACTCCGTTATATCGAACAGGTCGGTCGTTATGCGGGACATGATCTGCCCGACTTCCGTTTTGTCGTAATACGAAAACGAAAGGCTCATGAGTTTGTCGAAAAGTTTCATTCGCATATCCGTTTCCATATATGCGCCCATGATATGTCCTCGGGACTCAATATAATAATTTGCAAACACGTCAAGCACACGCATAAGTAAAATCGCAAGTCCCGTCAGCCATATAAAGCGCAGATTTGTATGCGTTTCCGACGCAACGGAGGTGTTCATCAGCATACGGACAAGCAAGGGGAATACAAGTTCAACAGCCGCGACCACGGTTGCACAGCCGAGATCGCGGGCGAACATCTTTTTATATGGTTTATAATAAGGCAAAAACCGTTTTAACAGGGATTTTTTACTGCTTTGTGCCATCAGAATTTACCGTCTTTCAGAATTGATTTCAGTTCTTCCATAAAGGTGTTTATATCCTTGAACTGTCTGTATACGGACGCAAAACGGACGTATGCAACATCGTCTATATCGCGGAGTTTTTCCATGGCGAGTTCTCCGATACGGCTGGACGGGACTTCTCTTTCAAGTTCGTTGAGAAGCGTACTTTCTATCGAATCAACAGCTTTTTCTATCGTCTCGTAAGCGACGGGACGCTTGTTGCAGGCACGAAGAAGGCTGTTGAACAGTTTTTCCCTGTCAAATTCCTGACGTGCGCCGTCCTTTTTGACAACGACAATGGGAGCGTGTTCAACCGCTTCGAATGTGGTAAAGCGTTTTCCGCATTTGCAACATTCTCTGCGGCGCCTTATTCTGTCCTCCGCGGGACGGGAGTCGATAACCTTGCTGTCATCAAAACCGCAATACGGGCATTTCATATATTTTTACTTCCTTTCAAAAAGTCGGCTGAGTTTGTTATATGAATCAATAATTTCGCTTCGGTCGGAATAATTCTGCGAATACACCTCTATCGTAAACATTCCGTCATACCCGTTTTCGGAAAGTTGCCGACGGAAAAGAGAGAGGTCAAACGTGCCGCAAAGAGGGAGCAAACAATCGCTTGATTCGTCAAAATCGTTGCAATGAACAAGTTTTAATTTGCCTTTTGTGGCGTCGATAAAATCAAACGGGTCAAAAGACGCTCTGTGCGCCTGTTTTATATCAAGTGTAAAACGAACATCGTCTCCGCATTTTTCGGACATATACCGAATAAACTCGGAACTGCGGCTGTGGCAGCGGCTGACGTTTTCCTGACAGAAGTACACGCCCTCTTTTCGCGCTTCACGATAGTATTGTGTATACACTTCGCAATACTTTTCGGGAGTAACAGTCTGCTCTCTGCGCGGACCGTGAAAATTAACGACTTCCGCACCGAGCAATGCCGCAATTTCAAAAAAGCGGCGGTACTTGTCAAGCGCGTCCGCCTGTCTGCGAGGATATTCGCAGAAGAGGTAGTAATAGTCGCTTGTGGACATAAACGGATGTACGGAATATATGCGAACACCGTTTGCAAGCGCGATATGTTTCAGTTCCGAGACAAAAGACGGCGTAAGTTCGGAGTCGGTATTGAAAAATATCTCCGTATTCTTTATTCCGTTTTTCGCAAGATATTCAAAAGCCTTTTCCGTTTCGAGCGGATAAAGGCAGGCTGTCGAGACGCCTATCATTTTGCAAATACTGTCCTTTATAACAAGTTTTATATTTTCTGTCGGCAAAAATCATTTACGGTTCTTGTCTTTTAACTTAACCGCAAAGAAGTAACAAACAACCGCAATGGTCGCGGTCATACACCCGCCGCCGAATATTTCGACCGTCGCGGTGTAATTCTGCGGGTAAAAAAAGACGGAATAAACCATCTGAAAAATTGCCAGAACAGAAAGAGTTTTCAGCATATAAAGCGCGCCGTTTTCGCTTTTTAATATACCGTCAGAAAGTTTTTTGAGTGTTTTTTCAAACATAAAATATCATCTCCGTAAATCTCAAAAATCAAAGTTTTACGGATATATGATACCATATAAGAACTACGGTTGCAATGCACAAAATTCAGCAATCGCGGGAAATTTCCCCTGTCGCGTTTTTTCGCTTCTCTTCGAATTTCAGAACGGCAATAAGCGGAATATACGTCAGAACGCCGCAGACGACGGAAACGCACACATACACGGGAAGCAATCCGAGAACGGAGACGGTCTCCGTTACAAAAGCGGCGGCAAGGAGTTGTCCGAAAACGTGTAACACGGAGCCTGACACATTGACGCCGAGAGGTGAAAAAAGGCCGCACTTTTTAGCCGCTCCCATTGCAAGAACGGCAAAGACCATTCCCGTCAGAGAAAATATCGCGGACGAAAGTCTTCCGAGAAAAAGCATTGAAAGAAAACTTCTGGTAAGTCCGAATCCCGCAGCGGTCGGAAAGCCGTACTCATAAAGCACATAGGTCAGAAGCACGTTGCCTATTCCTATCTTTACGCCGGGAACGACGATATTGAGTTCGAGAACGCTCTCAACGTAAGAAAGTATCAGAGCGGTTGCCATGAGAAGAGCAAGCCGAACGATTTTTTGAACTCTAACCGACAACGGCGTCAACCTCCCCTCCCGCATCAACGACAACGGCAAGACGGTTTGGCATACAAATTACGGAATTACCCGAAGAACTTATCTTACCCATTTTTTCGCACGTTTTGTCGGGGCAGGTCATATCGCAGACAAACGCTTTTCCGTCTTTTACGACGACTTTTCCAACTCCGTCTATTGTATATTCCCTGTCCTTGTCAAGCGGCATTTCGCAAACAGTTTTCCCGTTCAAAATAACGGAAACATTTTTTGCGGGCTTTCCGCGCAGGAACAGCCAAGGGACAAACGCCGCCGCGCCAAGCACGATTATAAGAACGAAATCCGCTATGCGCACGCGAAACCGTCGGTGCGGCTGCACGGATTTATTCATCTTTGACAAAGTCGCCGGAAGTCAATTCAAAATTGATATCTCCGTAAACGCTGACGCGGCAACGGCTGTTGACAAGCACCGCGCCTTTTATATAGCCTTTTTCAATGGCTGATTCGATATAGGATGCGCTCTTTTCGTATCCGAGCACGACAAACGCCGTAGCAAGAGCGTCGGCATAAGCGCCGTCTTCCGCAACGACAGTCGCACTCAAAACATCGGTATCTGCGGGATAACCCGTGGACGGATCGATTATATGATGATAGCGTTTGCCATCATATTCGAAGAATCTTTCATATGTTCCCGAAGTCACAACACAAACATCTTTACACTTGATATTGCCGAGATACTCGGACGTCTGCCCCGAGGACAGCGGACTTTTGACAGCAACCGTATAATACGAACCGTCGGGCTTATCTCCCCAAACAACGACATTGCCGCCGAGAGAAAGCACGCCTGCGGAACAACCTGCATTTTTAAGTGCGGAAACGGCATAATTGCCAGCATATCCCTTTGCGATACCGCCTATGTCGATACCGCCGAAAGACTCAAACGTAACGGTTCTGTCCGCATCATTGAATTTGAGTTTTGAAGTTCCTACGAACGACAACATCGCGGCAATGGCCGCGGCGTCGGGAGGTGTTTTGTTTTCGGGAATATTCCAAAGTTTTGTTACGGGCGCTATCGTCATATCAAACGCGCCGTCCGTAAACTCATACATCTCCGCTCCCTTTTTCAAAAGCGCGTACTGTTCCTCGCTGAAAGAAAGAGTGGTGCCTTTATCCGCAAGAGAAATATTCTTTCCGTCAGAGAAAAATTTATTGATAACGTCAACCGCATCGGCGGCTACGTTTGCGTAGGAATCGTCATCACCGTAAACAGTCAAAGAACAATCGGTGTCAAGCGAATAAAAAGTATATCTTTTCGCGGTTTTGTTCTTTTCCGAATCGTCTTTTTGTCCTTTGCATGAAGCAAGCAAAGCAACCGCAAAAACGGCAACAAGAACGGCAGAAAGAATTCTTTTCATCATTCGTCATCTCCTATCTTCCAATCGATGGGTTCAAGTCCGTGTGAAACAAGAAAACGGTTTGCCGCAGAAAACGGACGGCTGCCGAAAAAACCGTTATACGCCGAAAGCGGCGACGGGTGTGAAGATTTGATTATATAATGTCTTTTTTCGGTTATAAGGCATTCTTTCGATTTTGCGTTTGCGCCCCACAGAATAAAAACTATCGGGGTCGGGCGTTTGTTGAGTTTGCGGATTATGTTATCCGTAAATATTTCCCACCCTTGCCCTTTGTGGCTGTTCGGGCTTCCCGCGCGGACGGTCAGCACCGTATTCAAAAGCAGTACCCCGTTATCCGCCCATTTTTGCAGGCAGCCGTGATTCGGCGGGTCAAATCCGAGATCGTCTTTCAGTTCCTTGAAAATATTGACAAGTGACGGAGGCGGTTCTATGCCCTTTCGGACGGAAAAACACATTCCGTGCGCCTGCCCCGGACCGTGATACGGATCCTGTCCGAGAATGACTGCACGGACAGCCGAATACGGTGTCGCTTTCAGAGCATTGAAAATATCGTTCATCGGAGGATATATCGTCCGTGAAAAATATTCCCGTTTCAGAAATTGACGAAGATTCAGATAGTATTCGCTTTTGAACTCATCTTTGAGTATCTCGTCCCAATCGTTTCCGATATTAACCACGTTTCTTTTCCTTTCCGCCTCTGTAAACGGCGCTGTAAATCACCGCAACGGATACCCCGCCCACGATGTTTCCGAGCGTCACGGGCAACAGATTGTGAATAAAGAAGTTCTTCCATGAAAGCATTCCGAGGTTGACCACGGATGCCGCTTGTTCAAGTCCGAGAGAGGACTGCGCAAATATTCCCGCGGGAATATAGTACATATTGGCAATACTGTGTTCAAAGCCGCAGATTACAAAGACCATTATCGGGAAGAAAAGTCCCGCGATTTTGCCGCCTACCGAATCAGCCCCGAAGTTTATCCAGACCGCAACGCATACAAGAACGTTGCATAGTATGCCGAGAACAAACGCCTGTCCGAAACCGAGCGCACATTTGTTTGCGGCGGCGGTAACGGTCGTCAGAGCAACTTTTCCGCCGAACATTCCGAACTGTCCGGAAAGAGACAAAAGTGCCGCGGCAAGCACGCTGCCCACATAGTTGCCAACATATACGAACAGCCAGTTTTTAAGCATATGACGGAGTTTTATTCTTTTGTCAAGAAGAGCGACCGCCATAAGGCTGTTGCCCGTAAAAAGTTCGCTTCCCGCGCACAGAACCATTGTAAGTCCCGCAGGGAAAACGCAACCGCTGATTATCTTTGCCACACTTGCGTTTGATATAAGCGCGGAGGCTGTATTCGACGCCGCACCCGCAAGCGCAATGAAAAAACCCGCAAGAAAACCGAGTGCTATCATACGGGGAATGCCGAGTTTGGATTTTACCACGCCGACATCCGAAGTGAATGCGGCAATTTCTGCGGGAGATTTCATACTTTATACTTCCTTGAATATTTATTTAATACATTATAGCATAACACAAAGCATTTTTCAATAAGAAAAAAATGATAAAAATGTATCAAACATCTTTGCAAAGCATACAATCAAACGAAGAGGTGGGTATATGAACAAAGGACTGAGTAAAAAACTATTTCGCCGCACGGTATGTGTGCTGTTGTGTGTAAGTATTATATGTCTGCTCGCGCTGAAAAACACGACATTTTTCGCAAAAGAGCCGAAACAGGCAACCGTGGTTATTTTAATGTACCATTCCCTGCTCAAAGACCCCGCAAGACAAGGCAAATACGTCGTATCTCCCGACCTTTTCGAAAATGACCTGCGTTGGCTGAAAGAAAACGGTTATTCGTTTGTCGGAATGCAGGACTTGATAAACTTTGTCTATTCGGGAAGTTCTCTGCCCGAAAAAAGCGTTGTTATAACGTTCGACGACGGTTATTACAACAACTATCTTTACGCATATCCCCTGCTCGAAAAATATGACGCAAAAATGCTCATATCCTTCATCGGAAAATATACGGACTTATATAACGACGAAAAGCCGAACGCATATTACTCACATATAACATGGGATATGATAAACGAAATGCTTTCAAGCGGGCGTGTGGAGATAGGCAATCATACATACTCAATGCACACGAACGGACAACGAAAAGGTTCAAAAAAGATCAGCGGAGAAACAGACGAACATTATACCAAGATTTTAATTGAAGACATCGGAAAATTACAAGATGAAACTTATGAACATACGGGCATATATCCCGCCGTTTATACATACCCGTTCGGAGCAATCAGTTCAGCGTCGTTTGACGTGCTGGCGGATATGGGATTTCTTGCAACGCTGTCCTGTGCGGAAAGGGCAAGCGTGATAACGCAGGGAGAGCCGAACAGTCTGCGCTGTCTCGGACGTTTTCTACGCCCTGCGGCAATGTCAAGTGCGAACTTCTTTGAAAATAAGATAAAGATAGAGGGATTATACGAATGAAACTTCCGAAACTGCCAAAGCCGAAAAAGATACTGAAAATACTAAAATGGCTGAAACCGAACGGAATCGAAGCGCTGATAGCCTGCGGGCTTGTGGTTGCAACCGCCGTTGCCGTGGCTGTTATCCCAAAGAACAGAAATGATACCGTGCAGGCTTCGAGCGAAATAACCGATTGGGGGCTCAGTTTTTCAAACGGAAAGAACAAAGTCCCCCGCGGAAACGTTTCGCAAAAGGAACTTGACAAATACGGGGCATTTTACTGTGACGACAGAGATGAAAAGGTCATATACCTGACCTTTGACGCAGGATATGAAAACGGAAATGCCGGAAAGATACTTGACGTTCTTAAAAAAGAGCAGATTCCCGCCGCATTTTTCCTTGTGGGCAACTATTTCAAAACACAGCCCGAACTTGTGCGCAGAATGGTTGAAGAGGGGCATATCGTAGGCAATCACACAACAACGCACCCCGATATGAGCAAGATAAAAGAACTTACCGATTTCCGAAAGGAACTTGAACAGACCGAAAATCTTTATCGAGAAACAACGGGCAAAGATATGCCGAAGTTTTATCGTCCGCCGCAGGGAAAATTCAGCGTGTCAAACCTTCAACAGGCGCAGATGCTCGGTTACACCACGGTTTTTTGGTCGCTCGCCTACGCCGATTGGGACAATACAAAACAGCCGACACGAGAATATGCGCTCGAAAAACTCAATTCGCGAATACATAACGGCGCAATAGTTCTGCTGCATCTGACATCGAAAACCAACGCCGAAATACTTGAAAAACTTATACAAGGGTGGAAAGCGCAGGGATATACGTTCAAACCGTTAACAGATCTGAAAAAATAACGCAAAAACGCGGAGGTAAATCCTCCGCGTTTTTGCGTTATTTATTGTTTTTATGTAAATAAGCAAGCGCCAAAAGAACTGTCTTTGCGTCCGTTATCAAGCCTGCGTCAATGCGTCGTATAACTTCGTCCACCGTAACGCGCTCAACCGTGAGAAACTCACCGTCATCGAGATGCTGTGTTCCCGAAAGTTTGACCTTTGCAAAATACAGGTGAATTATTTCCTCGCAATAAGCGGGGCTGACGGGCATGGGCATAAGATAACAAATATCTTCGCAAACTGCGCCTATTTCCTCTTCACACTCGCGGACGGCACATTTTTCTCCCGTTTCACCGGGATCGACTTTTCCTGCGGGGAATTCTTCCGTATATCTGCCTATTCCGTGCCTGTACTGACGGACAAGATATGTATACCCCTCGTCATCTACGGGCATAACGCAAGCCGCCTCGCAGTGCTCAACAACTTCACGCAGACATTTGCGCCCGTTTTCCTCTATCGTGTCAACGCGGACGCCGATGATTTTTCCCGAATATTTTTTCTCGCTCGATAAAACTTTTATATCTTCCATAACCTTAGCCTTTCGTCAGTTAAGTTCCGCTATCGCGGAATTTGCTCTTCCTCTCAGCAGTTCGGAAGCAATGAACAAAACAAATATTCGAATACAGCGGTGGAGCAAGTCTTTTGCTTCCGGGTTCGGCGCGTCATAGTCGGCTATGGTCTCGGAAACGGTTTTGTCTATATCGCTTCCCGGTTCAAGTTCTCCGTATTCGACACGTTCGGACGCATCCACAAAGTATTCGTAAAACAACGCATCGGAAACAATACCCTCGCGGGAACCGTCCACACTGCCGCAAACCGTATTCAGCACGGTGGCTATATTCTCCATGCTCGTCACGGGACGCAGCGCATTGATTATCAGAATACGCGCAAGATGATCGACCGAATACTTTTTATGTACGGGACGTTTGACCCAGCCGCGGTGAACCCAATTCTGCAATGTGGGAGTATCAAGCCCCGTTATATTTCTGACGGTCATCAGCATAATGCCGTCGTTTTTCTCAAAAACATCCTCAAAAAGTTCTTTTGCGGAGCGTCCGTTTTTTTCGGTAACGGTTCCGGGGAAATATTGAAGCATTTCTTCCTCCGAATGTATATTTTTTGTGTTTACTGTTCAGTAAATATTGTAGCACACATTCGGAGGAAAGTCAAGTCAAAAACGGTTGTTTTTCTTTTTCCGTTATTTCAATATCTCTTCGGGGTCGATATAGGCACCGTCGCGTATGACCGCAAAATGAAGATGAACTCCGCCGTCGGATTCCGCAACCGCCGAGTTCCCCGTCCTCCCGATAAGATCTCCGCAGAGAACGTTCTGTCCCCTTATAACGGCAACTTCGTCGTCAAGTGACTGATAAACGGTTCTTGTTCCGTCGGCGTGTTCTACAACAACGGTCTTGCCCATAACTCCGTCGGTATAAACGTCCTCGACTATTCCGTCAGCCGCCGCAGTTACGTTCATCGGTGTTTCGGTTCTGTAATCGACGCCCTGATGAAGCCGCCAATCTTTCATTATTTCGGAGAATACGGGAACCGAACCCGAAAACGGCTGCGAAACCGCACATTCGACGGGAGCTTTGAACAGCTGTGTTTTCGTAACGTTCTCCGCGGAAGTCGGTTCAGGTTCGGGCTTGTTCGGAGAAAGCGTTATTCTCGGCGTGTCGGAGTTATTTTGCACCAAGTTCATATCGTCCGCAGTTTCTCTGCCGCGAAGTTTGAAATATGCAATGCAGACAACACCCGCAAGCAAAACCACAACTGCGATATAAATTCCTCTGCGGCGCAGAAAAGAAAAAAACGCACCGCTTTTTTTTCTGTAAAAATCAGACATATTTTCCTCCGTTTTGTTTTATTCAAGAAAAGTTTTCCCCTACGGAGCTTTTTTATTCAGTCTGTTAAAAAGAGACAGAAATATATGGCAAATATGCACAATACTGTCACACATAATTCGTACATATTTTACCGAGTCGGTATTGACAAAAAATAAACAATGTGATAGAATAAAGACATAAATAATATGAAAGAAGTGGACATTTCCATGCTGTACATTATTGATACCGCCAATGTTGACCAAATCAGAAGATGCAACGAGTTCTTCCCCATCGCGGGCGTTACCACGAACCCGACCATCATTTCCAAAGAAAAAAGAGATTTTGTTGAACTTATCAAAGAGATAAGATCCATAATCGGACCCGACAAAATGCTCCATGTTCAGACAACGCAGGAGAAGTGCAGTGATATAATCGCGGAAGCGGAAGCACTTCGCGACATTGCGGGCGACAATTTTTATGTAAAAATTCCCATAGGTCCCGAAGGACTTAAAGCAACGATGGCTCTTGCAAAGAGAGGCATAAATGTTACCGTTACCGCAATCTTTACACAGCAGCAGGCTATGCTTGCGGCAAGCGCGGGCGCAAAATTCGTTGCTCCTTACGTCAACAGACTTGATAACCTCCTCAGCGACGGCATTCACGTTGTTGAAGAGATCGAAGAAATGTTCAGAACAAACCATGTTGAGACAAAAGTTCTTGCGGCAAGTTTCAAGACCATCGAGCAGGTTCATAAGATAGCTATGGTCGGCGGCGACGCAGTCACAATCAACCCCGAACTTTTCGATCACCTTATCTATCACCCGCTCACCCAGTACGCGATAGACGATTTCAACTGCGATTGGAAGAGCGTTTACGGAGACAAGAAGATTCTCGATTTCATCAACGAATACGAGGGCAAACAATAATTTACAGACAAAATATCACGGCGCAGTCGGTTTCGACTGCGCCGTATTTTTATTCTGTTTTTAATTCAAAAGCAACTCAGCGGTTGCTCAAAGCCGCACCGTAAGCCGTTGCGTATTCCGAAAATTCGGGAACATGAAAATGTACGTCGTGAAGGTCTTCCACTTGTTTGCACAGTTCTCTTATATTCGGAAATTTTGAAAGATTTCCTATAAGCACTATATCTTTAAGTCCGACGGTCTGCGCCGCAAATACACTCATCATACCCACGGTCTGAAAAACCATGTTCACAAGTCCCGCCGCGATATCTTCTTTTGTGGAAAAGTCCGTAACCTTTCCGAAGTTGGCGGCTGTGACTTTTGACGGCATATATCCGTCTTCCGTCTTCGAAAGTTCGCCGACATAGAGGTCAACTTTGTCAAGGTCACCTTTCAGCGCCATTTCCACAATGCTTTCATAATTACGAACATCAAGAAGTTTTGAGCCGAGACCGAGCAAAGTACCGCCGCCGACGCCCGTACCGCCCATGTGGCGGTTAACGCCGTTGCCCGCTTCGACAAACGCAGTGCCCGTTCCCATACTTACGATTATGGCATGGTCAAGCCCCGACATGGCAAGTCCTCCGAGACCTATGGACGTGAACTCGTTGACTTTATCGGTGGGTATACCGTAAAGTCCTTCACGAATATACGTTGAGCCGACGCCAGTGACCTTTATCTTATCTATATCTTCAAGCGTCAATCCCTCTTCGCTCAGATACTTGCCGAAAGCGCCGTAAACCGAAGTCAGCGGGTCGGTCGCTTTTACCTGCATGGGAGCAAGCATTTTACCGTTGCTGACGCAAACGATTTTTGTGGTGCTTCCGCCGACATCTATGCCGATTACGTTCATCAGAATCAGCCTTCCTTTTTACGAATATTTATAAGACGCAGTATAATGGGGCTGCAAACCATATTGACGCCGAGTTCAATCAGGAAATTGATACCGACAAAAGACAAAATGATATAAGAACCTACATTGGGACTGCCTGCCGCTTCCGCCCAAGATGTGATAGTATCCATAAAGAACAGTTTGCAACCGAGCAGAAATACACCTGTATTTACAATGGGAGCAACAATGGCAGAGCAGAAAACACCGAAATAGCCGTTGACTTTTGATGCGAGTTTATATATAAGCCCCGCCGCAAGTCCCGCAAGCGTTCCCTTTGCAAGAACGGTTATGATGGTTCCGGGAATATTAACGGTCAAAAACGCCGCAGCATCTCCGGAAAGAAGCACGGTAACGCCGAATGCAAAGCCGAGCCAAGAACTTGTTACGGGTCCGCACAGCGCCGCGCCTATAACTATGGGGAAAAGCGAAAGTGTAATGGAAAAAGGAAGGAACGGTCTTGAAACAAGAGCAACTATCTGCAAAACGACCGTGATTGCGGTCAGAATAGCGACCATTGTCAGATTCTTGGTAAAACTTTTTCCGTTTTTATTTGTGTTTGCCATAATATTTCTTCCTCATAAATGTGTTTATTTGAGAAAATTGAATATCATTCGTATTTCTATTATCTTTTCCTGAATTATCGTTTTTCCTGCAAAAAAAGACTATCTCACGCGTTTAGGCATGAGACAGATAACCTTTTCGACTTGATTACGCGTTGAACTGAGCGGCAAGCTTCGCTTTTTTGTTGGCAGCGGTATTCTTGTGCATGATACCCTTTGCAGCCGCTTTATCAATGATCTTGTATGCTTCGTTGAGAGAAGCCGCGTCCTTTGCCTCAATGCCGGCGTTAAGTTTTTTAAGATTCGTTCTCATCGCAGACTTGAAAACCTTGTTCTGCATATTCTTAGAGTTGGTAACCTTAACTCTCTTTTTTGCGGATTTAATGTTAGGCATGAATGTCACCTCCTGAAAAAACACTTTCGTACTGACTTATTATATCAGAATATTGCTTAAATTGCAATACAAAAAATAAAATTTCCGTTTTTTTTCACTATTTCGCTATGACAAGTTTTTGGTCGCCGTTTTTCACCCAACCGAGTTTGCGCATTGCCAAGTCTATCGAGACGGTCAGAACAGCAGGAAGAACTATGCATATAAGCAGAAGTCCCAGCCAATCAAACCATGTTGCGGAATAGCCCGTGGAGACCCAACCCTGCCATACGCCGATAGGCCCCACCATACCGCAGGTGCCCATACCCGAGGAAATCGCGGGACCGTTCATTTCCATTTTGAAAACCATTGTGGAAATGGGACCTGTTATCGCGGAGGCAAGCGTCGGAGCTATCCATATACGGGGATTTTTCATTATGTTTCCTATCTGCAACATACTTGTTCCGAGTCCCTGCGCGACAAGTCCTCCTACCTTGTTTTCGCGGAAGCTTGCGCACGCAAAGCCGACCATCTGCGCACAGCAGCCCGCAACAGCAGCACCGCCCGCAAGTCCCGTAAGACCGATGGAAGCGCATATTGCCGCGCTGCTGACGGGCAGCGTAAGAAGTATACCCACGATAACGGAAACGATGATACCCATAACAAACGGGTGCTGTGTAGTCGCCCACATTATAAGTTTGCCGAATTCATTCGCAAAGCTGCCTATCGGGGGCGCAATGAATATGGCAAGCAGTCCGCCGACAAGAACCGTAACGGCGGGAGTGAGAATTATATCTATCTTTGTCTTTCCCGCAAGTAGATTTGCGAGAACTGCAGCTATGAGAGCGATAACAAAAACTGCAAGAGGTCCGCCCGCTCCGCCTTTGACGTTTGCTGCATATCCGACAGCAGCCATTGAGAATATAACGAGCGGCTGACATTTAAGGGAATATGCTATGGCGACCGCCATTGCGGGGCCTGCCATTGCGGAAGCAAAACCGCCGATGTCGTTAAGTATGCTCCAACCGGTAAGTGTTCCCAGAGTATTGATTATCGTTCCTATCAGAAGCGAGGCAAAAAGTCCCTGTGCCATCGCCGCCATGGGGTTGATAAAATACTTGTTGAAAAAGTTTTTCATACTATCTCTCCCCTTGTTTTCCGCTTGCGAAAAAACAATATAAATATTGTTTTTATGATAACATATCGCACAAAAAAATGCAACCGTTTTGGTATAAACATCACAGAAAATTGCCAATACTTGTTATGAGGTGATTTTAATGCAGATACGCACGGATATGGCGGCGGAACTCACAAAAGAATGCGGTTCTGACCAAACAAGCGGAATAAGACAAAACGAATACGAAAAAAACGGAGTAAAAGTCAGCGTCACAGACATTTTATCGGACAGCGCGGAAGAAAAAACGGGAAAAGAAAAAGGTCGGTATGTCACGATATCTTTCGGTAAAGACGATTACGACGATACAAGCGTGGAAAACACCGTAAACGCGGCGAAAGAAGAATTTGAAGAGATATTCGGAAACAGAAAATTCACACTTGTGGTAGGGCTCGGCAACCCCGCGCTTACAGCAGATGCGATAGGTCCTAAAACAACGGAAAAACTTGTGGTCACACGCCATCTGAAAGGTCATGAGGGGTTCGATTCGCTCGGTCTCGGAGAAGTCTGCCAGATAACGCCGAACGTGTTGGGAAAGACGGGCATAGAGACCTCGGAACTTGTAAAAGCCGTTGTAAGTGCTGTTCACCCCGATGCGATTGTGGTCATCGACGCGCTTGCCGCCCGCGAAAAATCAAGGCTGTGCAAAAACATACAGTTGAGCAACACGGGCATTCGTCCGGGGTCGGGGGTCGGAAATCACCGTAACGCACTTGACAGGCAAACGCTCGGTATTCCCGTATTTTCGATAGGCGTTCCGACAGTGATTGACCTGTCTGACGAAAAAAACGGCGGGCTTATAGTTACCCCGAAAGACATTGACCTTGCCGTTGAACGCTGTTCTGACGTGATCTCGGGCTTTTTGAACAAAGTCTTTCACCCGAACGCTGAAAAAGAAACGCTTTCCGTGTTCTTAAACTGCTGAAAGGCGCATATACTTTTCTGAGGTGTTAAAAATGCGGAAGTTTTTCAGCGTTATGAGAAATCCGAAAATAAATGTTGCGGCGACCGCCGTCTGTTTTTCCGCGCTGTCGGCGCTTCTGCTTGCGACGTCGGGTATGGATATAGTCGCGGACACGGGAATGAAGATAAAAGAACTTTCAGCAAACGTTTCGGCTGACTATAAAAAGTATGAAGGGACTGACGAAAATGCGAACAGGTTGGACAGGTACCTCTCGGAGAAGACAGATGAAAATGTCCCGTGGCTCGAAGGCGGCTATGTTACGGAGGAAGATGAAAAAAAAGGCGCGTATCCGATAGTCGAGAGGTTTTCAAAAGGTGCGGATTACATGGATCACGCAGACGGTATATATGTCATAAACGAACATGATATAGACTTTGACATCTCCGAACTTCTAAAAAAAACGCCGCCCGCCATACCGAAAAAAGGCGTTGATGAACCGCAGATACTGATAGTCCACACTCATACCACGGAATGTTACCATTCGGGAAGCGCGGACAGTTACGATAAAAGCGAAACTTTCCGCACGCAGGATGCGGCGGAAAACATGATAAATATAGGCAATATCATCGAACAACGGTTGACTTCGGCGGGCTATTCCGTCATACACTCAACAAAGATACATGACCTCGATTACAATCATTCTTATTCGAGTTCTTATGCGGATATAACCGCGTACAAGCAAAAATATCCGTCGATAAAAGTGGTTTTGGACGTGCACAGAGACTGCCTGCTTGCAGGCGACGGGACAAGATATAAGACGGTCACAACCCTGAACGGAGAAAAGAGCGCGCAGCTGATGTTTCTTGTAGGCGCGGGGAATGCGACGTATCAGTTTCCGACATGGCAAAACAATTTCGGGCTGGCAATACATTTGCAGGACACGGCGAACAAACTGTACCCGACACTGATGAGACCGATGATAGTCAGCAACAGCAGATTCAACCAACATCTGACGGACGGCTCAATGCTGCTTGAAGTCGGTTCGGACGCAAACACAAAAGAGGAAGCGGAGCGTGCCGCGGACTATTTTGCGGACGTCATGATAACCTATTTTGACGGAGAACAATAATATACAACGTATAAAAGCGGCTTGCCACGGATATTTGCGTGACAAGCCGCTTCTGCTTGGAACACTAATTTTTTCTGCAAGAAAACAGAGCCGTTCCGACGCATATCCCGACACAGACGCCGAGACTTGCAAACAACCCGAAGTTATCCGCAAAATACCCGACGCTTTCAAGCATCGGGTATTGAAAAGTTTTATTTGATTTGACAGAAAATACAGAAACTTCACGTTCGTGAATTCATTGTTTGTCAGCTTCGTTTTCTATCGGTTTGAGAAGACAATGCACAACGTATCTGCCGGAAGCGCGGCTGTACTCGCAAGTCGAAAGCGTCAGTATTTTGTCCCCCGCAGCATATTCAACGTCACAGGAAAAATCGGAACGGCCTTTCATTTTGTTAAAATATGCTGTCATATCATCGTCGCGGTCAAACTCACGGCTGTAACTTTCCTTATCGGCGTCCGTGGTTTTGTAAGCGGAGAAAACTTCGAGACGGTAGTTCACGTCCTTTGTAAACAGATATATGTACGGGTGTTCCTCATAATATCCGTTCTTCGAATAATTGAGCAGGCACGCGAACATAGTCCCGTTTTTCATATTATGTCCGAATATGAACGAACGGGCGTCCGAAAGGTCTTTTGAATTTGCTGCGTCAAGAAAGAGTGTGCCGCTGTTGTTGTATCTGCCGTCTATCAGGTGACGAAGATATTGCTCATTGTTTTTCCCTTTGACAATGGGATAATTGAGGGGTGTACCCTCGCAGTATATCCATGCAAAAATATCCTTATTCTGCTTTGCGAGTTCGTCAAAGTCTATATCAACGGTAATATCGGTCTTATTGTCGTCGGAAGCGGGAACCTCGATTTTTTTAACGACGAGATCAGCGACGGCTTGAAACGCGTCCTTGCTTTCATTGTATTCATTCTGAATGATTATGATATTATACACGCAAAATCCGATAATGCCGAGAAGCACAGCCATAATGAGAACAAAAACTATCCGCAGACCTTTTCCGCTCTTTTTTACAGTTTTGTCTTTCATACTTTATCTCCCGTATCAATCTTTGCGAAGCGAACGCAAGAGAGCAATTTCTTTTGCGTAGCCGTCAAGTTCGTTCGGCGTTTCAAGACAGAATACACAGTTTCGGAGCGCGGGGTGATTTATTATTCTTTCAAACGCTTTTTCGCCTATATGACCGAGCCCTATCTTTTCGTGTCTGTCCTTATGGCTCTCAAAGCCGAATTTGGAGTCGTTCAGATGTACGGCTTTCAGGCGGTCAAGCCCGACGATGCGGTCAAACTCTTCAAGAACGCCGTCAAGGTCGTTGACTATATCATATCCGCCGTCGTAAACATGGCAGGTATCAAGGCAAACACCGAGCAATTCGGGATGTTTAACGCCGTCTGTGATACGTTTCAATTCCTCGAATTTTCCGCCTATCTCACTGCCCTTGCCCGCCATCGTTTCAAGCAGAACCGTGGTCTTCTGTTCAGGAAAAAGAACTTCGTCCAAAAGGTCGCAGATAAGTTTTATACCAACGTCCACGCCTTGTCCGACATGGCTTCCCGGATGAAAGTTATAATAATTACCCGGAACTTTTTCCATTCGCTTCAAATCGTCCGCAAATGTAATACGGGCGAACTCGCGTATTTTTTCGTCCGCGGAGCACGGGTTGAGCGTATACGGCGAATGCGCAACTATCTTCCCTATCGAATATTCCGAACAAAGACGATGAAATTCGGCGATGTCCTCGTCCGAAATATCTTTTGCCTTTCCGCCGCGCGGATTGCGGGTAAAGAACTGAAACGTGTTTGCGTTTATCGAATGAGCGGTCTTTGCCATTGCGGAAAACCCACCCGAACTCGAAAGATGACAGCCTATATAAAAATCGGTCATATTATTCTCCGTCTTTTTCCACTTCGCCGTGGACGATTATTTTACCCTCGGAATCGAGAAGATTTTTCATCGCTTTCTTTGTTCTGACCTCGCTGACGATATTTGTCACGCCGACAACCATCATCAGTATGCCCGAAAGAACGAAAACTGCGTTTTTAAACAGTTCGGGAACGACGGCAACGATTATACCCGCCGCGATAAGAAGAACGGAAATAACGACTTCGAACCATCCCGAATGCTTTTTCAGGCGAAGAAGATCAATGCCCTGCTGAAAGCGGACTATACCGAAAACGGCTATGCCGAAGCCGATAACCATGCGGATAATGCCCACAAACTCAGCAGCTCTGAAACAGATTATAACTCCCGCACACAGCGCAACAAGTCCGAAAACAAGTCCGAAGCCGTTGCCCACAGGCGTTTTGATATAAATTATCACAGAAATAAGCGCATACATAAAAAGCGCACCCGCGATAACATAACTTATGGCAACTTCCCTGATAATGTTCGGATTGACGGTAAACAAAAAGCCGAATGCCACAAACGCAAGAGAGGCGATAAGCATGGGCTTATTCAGAGATCTGAAAAAATCTTTCATATTCAAACTCCTTTGTCAGATATCTTTTATTGATATTATATTTATTATATACCATTTTTTCATTTTTTTCAATACCCCGCACAAGAAAAAACGACCCTCCGCCGAAACAGCGAAGAGTCGTTCACAGAAAAATAAGGAAATATGAAAAAAACAAACAAGCAATTTTATCTGCCGAAACCTCCGCCGCCGGGACGTTCGCCGTTCGGTCTGTCTCCGCCGTTGGGAGCGCCGCCGCCGTAGATAAGGCTTGTCAAAGTAAATGTTTCGGAAAAATCTCCCGCAGAAACGGTATATGTACCTCCCTGCTTCATTGCGGGACAACTTATAACAACGGTTGAATACGCTTTTTCGGGTTCGTATTCGGCAAGTACTGTGCCGTTTTCATCCGTCAATGTAACTTTATCTGACGCATTGCGGTTGCCAACGGAAACAAGCGCCGAGCCCTGTGTTGAAGATGTTCCGAAGTTCTGCGCCATGCCGCTTGAACCAACGGCAATAACAGTACCTCCGCTTATAATTCCGCTGCCGTCAAAATCAAGCGCGCCGTCACCGTTTGAAGTGGGACCGCTGACAAAAAGATTGCCGCCTGAGACTTTGAGAGAACCGTTTGAATCGACTCCGTCACCGTCCGCATTGACGTAAACCGTTCCGCCCGTAATTTTGATATAAGAACTGCTTGACGCAGACCCGAAAGCATCGCCGCCGCGAGGACCTCCGAAGCCGCTGTTGTCATTGCCGCCTGCGGCGTTTATGCCGTCGTCGGAAGCGGTCAGGTCAAGCGTTCCTCCGTTTATTTCAACGGTCAACCCCTCAACGCCCTCATAACTTTTCAAAACAGTCAGTTCACCGCCGTTTATAACGGTTGCGTTATCGGCATGAACGCCGTCGTCAGGCAAAGTTATGTCAACCGTTTTTGCCGCATTTTGCGTGCCGTCTGTTTTATCCGAAACAGCGCCGCACGCACCGAGCAATAGGGCGACCGATAAAAACAACGGAAGAACATATCCGATTTTTCTCATTTTACAATTCCCCGCTTTCGGTCTGCTGTTTTGAAACGCTGATTTCAAGGTTACCGTTTCTGACGCGCAGTTTGTCTATCATTTCTTTGACAGATGCGTCTTTTTTCATTTTGATATCGTAAGTCAACCGAAAAAGGCTGCCCATATTCGTGGTTTTAACTCCAACAAGTTCGCATTTGTCCGTATAGGAAGAAAGTATATCATCAAAAACCGACTCGTAATCGAGATCCTCGGGAATGGTTATCCTCATGGTTTTATACTGTTTCAACCGTTTATCCGTTCCGAAGCCGAAACGGGAATAAAGCATGGTTATACCGATCATTACGACCGCAAACAGCAGCGTATACGCAATGTAGCCCATGCCCGATATAAGTCCCGCCGCCATTGCGATAAAAATGGCACCTATCTCTTTTGCCGTGCCCGGCGCGGAACGAAAACGTACAAGGCTGAACGCGCCCGCAACCGCAACACCTGCGCCGATATTGCCGTTGACCATCATTATAACGACGCATACAACTGCGGGAAGAAGCGCCAGAGTCGCAATAAAACTTTTTGTGTAACGAGTTCTGTAAGTATACGCAAGCGCCGTAATTATGCCTGCGGCAAGCGCGACGGCGACGCAAATCAAAAAATCGCGAACCGAAACAACTGTTGTTTGAATATATAGCAAACATTTTTTATTTCTCCTTTTTCGGGGAATATCATAGTCCTGTACGCCGTGCCGTATTTCGAGAACGACGTTTTGTAAATTTCGTTTTCGGAAAGAAGAGACGTCATCCAAAGCGGAATGCCCGAATGTGTCTTCAATTCCATAAGTACAAGCCCGTTGCCGAGCAGTTTTTCGCCGCCGACATCTTTTTTCAGAGATAAATCCGTCGTTCTTGCCGATATGTTTTCATCGAATGTGACGCGGAAATCGCTTCCGTCAACCGCAAAAAACGCTTCGCGGTCATAGGATACGAATGCGGACTGAACAAGCGAACCGTAAAAGCGACGAAAATACTCTATTTCGGAAATTATCTGCGTTTGTTCTTGCGGCAATTGTCCGTCATTGAGCCACTTTGCGGCTGTGTTTTCAGAAAGAACGGTTCTGCGTTTGTATACGACAGAGTTATATTTTTTCTTCGACTCAACAAACACCGTTTCGTCGTCGGATTCGACACGCTTATAACTTCTGACGCGAAGTTTTTCCTTGTATACGGGTTTTTCGTTCGAACGGCGGATAAGGCGGGAGTCCGCTGTGTCGTAATAAATGTTTCTTATAACAGACCGACCGTATTTGTCGGGCGCCATATATTTTTCCATACCGTTTTTTATGAGTTCTTTTTGTTTTTCCGTTATGATATACTTTATCTCATAGCGTTCAAATACGGTTCCGCTTCCCATTTTACGAGAGTTCCTTTCGTTTTATTGATTTTATTATACAAGGTCTTCTTAAAGCAAACTTAAAGAGCGTGAAAAAACTTTCACGCTCTTTAAGTTTCATTTTAAATATATAAAAATCATTCCGCTTTATGCGAATGTTTCGAGATAAGCGTCCGCTATCGCGTTCCAAAGAACGGGACCGACAAGCCCGTCGGGAACAAATCCGTATTCGCTTTGAAACGCAGAAACGGCGCGTTTTGTTTTTGAGCCGAAATAGCCCGTTACTTCCGTGGCGGGAATATTCGGGTCGAACTGCGAAATTCTGACAAGGTATTCCTGCAACAACCGAACATAAGGTCCCTCAAAGCCCTCACGCAAAAAAGTACCCGGAAAAAGTGCGGCTTTCCCGCTCTGGAACGTAGGCGGCGCGGCGGCGATTATATCGTTATATGCGTCGCGCAAAGCGTTTCTTGTTGCCCTGCCGACTATGCCGTCCTCGGTCAAGCCCGAATAACGCTGAAACGCAAGCACCGCATTTTCCGTTGCGGAGCCGAAATAACCGTCGATACTTATATTCGGGATATAATCGTTATAAAGTCCTATCGTCGAAAGATAGTATTGCAGAACTTTTACTTCAAGTCCGCTGTCACCCTCTCGCAAAGTGTCGGAAAACGGCGTGAGGACGTCATTCAGCGTCACGCCCTCGGAATCTATATCCGCAAGGCGTTTGACCGCCGCCGCAGTATAGGCTATTCTGTACCATGTGGATTTTCCGACATACCCGACAGGCTCTATCGAGAATATCCGCTGAAACGCAAGCACCGCCTGCTCCGTTTCAGGTCCGAATATGCCGTCGGGGTTGGGGATTCGAGGAATTGCGGGATAGTTTCCCGCTATTCGGTTCAACCGTGTCTGAACGGCGTAAACGTCGTTGCCGAGATCTCCGAGACGTAACGGCGAACCCGGATAGGACGGGATATTTACCTTTACGGGAGAATTCCGAACTATCTCGATATCGTCTCCGTAATAATATTGAAGCATTTCATACGGTGTGTAACCCCTGTTTGCAAGCGTTACCGTGCCCCATTGAGAAAGTCCTCTGCAAGTGACGGTCGTTCCGTTGCAATACTGTGCAAAAAGAGGGTCAATATTTCCCTGTCGACGAATGTAGTCATTAAATATATCGTCAACTATGTCGCTGATGTTGCCGAATATCTCCCTGTCTTTGAAAAAAGCCTGATCGTACTGCGTGTTGCTTGTGATGTCGAAATTATACCCCTGACTTCTGTACCATTCCGTATATATTCTGTTCAACGTGAATGTAACGATAGCGTAGATATTTGCTCGGAGAGCCGCCTCGGGCCAAGTGGGATAAAGTTCGCTTGAAGCAACGTTTTTTATGTAGTCGATAAAGTCAACCGTCACGTTCTGCGCATTTGACGACGGAGAGCCGAGATGAACGACGACCGTCTGCGGAACATAAGGTGTCAAAGATGCCATATCCGTCGCCTCCTTTAAAGCGGGAATCCCGGGGTATCGGTCGTGGTTTTTCCGCCGCCCGCAGCGGGAGCCAGCGAAACAGGCTGTATGGAAAGAATGCCCTCAAACACGGGAACTTCGGTTATGTTCACCTCGTCGTAACAGGGAAATTCGACATCAATGTTGTATCTGTAATACGGTCTGACATTGCCGCCGGGGGTCTGCGAAAGGTCGCGGCTCGGCGCGGGGACGGACACAACAGGCGTATTGCCCGAAATATCCGTTTCGTATTCGGCATAAAAGTCTATTCCGTTTTCTCCGCTTGAAATCGTGACTTTGCAGCCCGGCAGAGGAACTGCCTGCTGTGCGGTCGAGACGGCGACCTTGATAAAACCCGTACCCGTTCCCTGTGTCTGCGGAGGTCTGTCGTCGCGTTCCGTTTGAGTTGAAGCCGAACCTCTCGAACGCATATTGTTCCCGCTTCCGTTTTCCGACGGCGGAATGTCTTCGATATTCGGCAACGGGCTCATGGGAAGCGTCGGTTCATCGGCAAGAGGAGAATTTTCGGGAGGAATATTCTCTTCTTCAAGATGAACTATCTCTTCGCGTTGTTCGCCTGCCGCGGCTTCGTTTTCCGAAAACTCGGAAACGTTTGTTTCATTTCCGATACGGTGTTCGGAAACTCTGTCTCTTTCAAACTCCGACGGTTCAATGCTTCTTGTATTGCCCGAATACGAAAGCACGGTCGGTGCGTGAGCACGGTAATAATTCATCAGTTCATTTTCGTATTTTTCCGACAGTCGCTTAAAATCATCTTTTTCCTGCGCCATAAATCTACCTCCGAAAAACATTTTCTCTGAAACATACTATGCAAAAGGGCAAAAAAATAGCACACCGCAAAATGATATGCACCCCAAAAGTCAGACACTTATGGAGGTGCATATCAAAACGGTGTGCGTTTCTTTACACAATATTATTTTCGTCTCGGGCGGGTGCGCTTATTATCTTTGAAATCGCTCAATTTATCGCCCGATTCTTTCATAAACTTCGATATCATATCATCAAAAGACTGCGGTTCAGGGGGTCTTTTTTCCCTTACAAACGCAGGTGCGGGAGCGGAACTTCTCGGACACGGCTGTTCTTTTTTTGCCGTGTCGTCCGCTTTTTTTATGGAAAGATTTATTCTCTTTTTGTCATCAATACTGATAACTTTGACACGAACTTCCTGCCCTACCGCAAGAACCTCGTTAATGTCTTTGACAAACCCGGACGAAACCTCGGAAATGTGAACAAGCCCGCTTTCTCCGTTTTCAAGTCTGACGAACGCGCCGAAAGGCATTATCTTCGTCACTTTTCCGACAGCAATATCTCCGACCGCAACTGCCATATAGGGTTTTTCCTCCGAATTCCGACGGTTTTTTCCGTCACTTCCTTATTATTTCCCCGAATCGGGAGAGACGTAAACTTTCTCGTCGCCCTTGCCGTAACCGAGGTCTTTTTCCGCAATATCCTGCTTAAAATCCGCCTCGTTCGTGGGGTCGAGAATTTCTTTCATCTCATCATTTTTCATATTTTGCTCTTTGATCGCGTTTTCAACATCCGCATTTGATTTTTCGCTTGCGGAATTGGTCGCCATCATCGTAACAACGCCGATAACGAGCGCAACAACGACGACAATAAGAACCGCTCTGACAACAAATACCGATTTCAACATCTTTTTTACCTCTTATCGGAAAAAAACTATGTTTTCTTTTTTTTCTTTTTAATAAATCGTTTTATAAGGCTTCCCAACGTCAGATACTCGCAAACCCAGCCGATAAAGACCGTCAGCAACACGAATAATCTGATCTCACCGTCACAAAAAACAAACGTAAACACAAAAAAGGCAACGGCGGAAAGCAAAAAATATACGGAATCCGAAAAAAACAAAAGAAGCGAAGACGGCGGCTTGAACAACCGCAAAGCGGAAAGTCCCGTATAAACCGCTCCGAGAACGATTCCGAAAATCAGGGAATAAAGAAACAGCAGCAACTGAAAAGAATTGTCAAACCCCATCAGCCGAAGACCTTTTCGCGAAAAGATTTTTTTCCTCTCGCCCTGCCCGTATACGCAACACTCGAAAAAGAACCCGTTGCGCTGACCTCCCCTGTCTCGGAAGAAAGGTCCGTTACGGTCATGCCTTTGCCCCTGACGCAAAGATGACCAAGACAGGTATCAAGTTCTATCCTCTCTTCGTTGAACGACGTTATTTCGGTAACACCGCTCACCGTCAGTTTTTCTCTGTTTTCAAGAACAACAGAACTTGCAATACTTTCTTCCGTCATACGCATTCACCTCGTTAAAAGGTATGACGCAGACGAAAGTTTTATGCGTTTTTCTCATCAACAACACGGTACATCGACGCGGCGTCCGATTTCAATGCGTGTTCCGCAACCGAAACGACTTCGACGCTGACGGTCTTGTTGCCGAAAGTTATTTCAATCACGTCTCCCTCTTTAACATCGCAAGCGGGTTTTGCGGTTTTTCCGTTGACCTTGACTCTTGCACCGTCCGAAGCCTCTTTTGCGACGGTGCGCCGTTTGATGAGGCGGGAGACTTTGAGAAACTTATCCAATCTCATAAGCAATACCGATAAAAAGACAGTTTCCTATGCACCCAATGCGGTGGGTGCATAGGAATTATCATACGTTAATAATTGATTACTTTACGCTGTCTTTAAGAACTTTTCCTGCTTTGAATACGGGAACTTTGCAAGCGGGAATTTTGATGGTCGTTTCGGGGTTCTGGGGATTTCTTCCCTCTCTCTCGGCTCTTTCACGAACTTCGAAGCATCCGAAGCCTACTATCTGGACCTTTTCACCCTTTTTAAGAGAATCGGTGATGATGTCGAGAGTTGCTTCAACTACCTCAGCCGCTTCTTTTTTTGCGATACCGCACTTTTCAGCAACGGCAGCAATCAAACCATTCTTGTTCATAACAAAAATCTCCTTTGATATATTAAAAATTTTTTGTTTCAAAAAATCCCTTTATGGTTAATATTTTACACTAAATCTCCGCATTTTTCAAGGCTTTTTCTATTTTTTCTTCACAACTTGCTTGATTTCGTTCATTGTGACCAATTTTAAGATGAATAATAGTGCAATATACACAACTGCCCCTGCCGCAATTGCGGGAAAAAGCGCGATTTTTTGGGATATTCCCCACATATCAAACAGTTTAAGAGTACCCCATGCCGCGCCGAAGCAGGCAATGCCCGCAAAAAACGGTTTGAGCAAAATATCTATAAAGTTCGGAACAAAACCGAGGTATTTCTTTATATAGACAAGATTGATGATGAACATAACGGGATACGCAATGTTCGTGGCAACAGGTGCTCCGTATATTCCGAGAGGTTCAAGAAGAAGAAATGTCAGAATACTTTTGAGAATAACGCCGACAACAGTTGAAACGACCGTCTGATATGCCTTGCCTATCGCTTGAAGCATATAAGTTGTTACGTTTGTAAAGCCGACGGCGACAAGCGAAAGCGAAAGAATCGAAAGCAGTTCGCCCGCAAGAGGTGTTGACCCAGAGAAAATAAGTTGAATCGTCGGCTGCGAAACGGCGCTCAGTCCGAGTGCACACGCAAACGCGATTATAGACGAATATTTCAGCGCAAGGTTTCCCGTCCTCTTAACAAGCACGGAATCTTTTTTTGCAAACGCCGCCGAAATGGACGGAACAAGGCTGACGCCTATCGTTATAATGAAGAACGACGGCAGATTGAATATTGCGGTAGCCTTTGTCGAATATGCGCCGTAAGCCGCCTGTGCCTCGACCTCGGGCATAAGCGTTTTGAGGCGGTTGATTATCACGGTCGTATCGATAAGCCCCATCAACTGCACGGTTATGGAAGAAAGTGCAACGGGCAGCGCTATCATCATAAACTCTTTCATCAGAGTTTTCGGCGGAGTTCCCTCGTCCGCCATGAATTGAGCGACCGTTATTCTGTAATCTTTGTTTCTGAATATATAGCGCAGGAACATATAAAGGCACGAACCGAAAGCGCCGAGAGAAACGCCCGCTATCGCGCCCGCAACGATTATGTGTGCGGGATAGCCGTTTTTCTGCAAATATGCCGCGATACCGACGCCCGCAACAAGTTTTATCATCGCATCGACAAAGTTCGACACGGAAGTCGGTTTCATATTATTATAACCTTGGAAAAATCCTCGGTAAACCGAAACGACGCTGATGAAGAACACCGACGGCATTATCAGAAGCATACAATAATACGAATCGTCATTGTTGATAAACTGCGCTATCGGTCTTGCAAATATCATTCCGAGCGCCGTAACCGCGGCTCCGAACGCAACAAAGATGACCGTAACGTATTTTATCAGTTGTTTTACGTCTTTATATTTCCCGAGCGCAAGAGCTTTGGAGACCATTGCCGAAATGGCGATGGGAATGCCCGACGTCGCAAGCGAAAGCAGGAACGTATAAACGGAATACGCGGCGCTGAAATGGCTCATCGCGGCGTCGTTTTGGTCAACAAGTCCCGTTATTCCGACACGGAAGACAAGTCCCGATATCTTAACAAGCAAGCCCGAGAACGAGAGCATAAGAGCGCCTAAAAGGAAGCCCTCTCTTTTTCCCGATTTCCCCATATCACACGCCTCTCTTTTCAAGAAACCGTTTTATCAGTTTAACAGAATTTGCAACGGCAAATTCAAGAAAATCGCCGAAGCTGCCGAATGCGGAGTCGTCCCCGTTGTCCGAAACGGCTCGAACGACGCCGAAAGGAATGCCGTTGAGCAGACACGTCTGACCTATCGCGGCACTTTCCATTTCAACGACGGAAGCACCGAATTCTTTGCGGATACGCCGCGCCGTCGCGGTTGAGCTGACGAACTGATCGCCGGTTGCCACGATACCCTGCGTAACGGTTATCCCGTCGATTTCTTTTGCGCAGTCAAAAAGTTTTTCGCGAATCCCGTCGTCGCATTTCATCAGCGGAGTTTCGAAGTTGCACACCTGCCCTTTTGCGTAGCCGCGTTTTTCACAATTGAAGTCATGCTGAACGACGGATGTCGCAACAACGACGTCGCCCGGCTTCAGAGACGGGTCTATTCCACCGCCGACGCCGAGGTTGATAACCGCGTCCGGTTTATAAAGAAGAATGACCGATTGCGCGCACACCGCGGCGTTGACCTTACCCTCGTAGCTGACAGCGCAGATAATTTCATTTTCCTTATATTTGCCCGAATATATATACGAGCCGCCGATCTTTTTCTTTTCGGTTTTATCAAGAATATCTATAACAGCTTCGATTTCAGAACTCATTGCGCTTATAATTGCGATTCTCATTTTTGTTTCCCCCATAAATGCTTTTGCTATTATACCATAAATATATATAAATTGCAAGCCCGAAAATATGATATATAATTAAGATGATGATTTTCTGCCGCTTTTTTGGTGTTTTTGATGTTTCGATATTGCTTTATCCACGTTTCCGATACGGACTGCCCGCAGCGGTCGGCTTTTTTGCAAATTTTTTCCGTATATATTGAAATACGCTCTTTGATGTGTTAAAATTATCTGTAAAGGAACAGTCGTTCCGAAAAGAAAAAAAAACGGAGGCATCGAAGAATGACAACATTTACTCCCGCAGACATACTTTTACCCGCAGATGGACTTGAATACATGAAATGGGCGGTTGTCGCCTGCGACCAGTATACGTCCGACGAAAACTATTGGAAGAAGACGAAAAGACTTGTCGGAGACGCGCCCTCTACCCTTTCGATGACTCTGCCCGAAATATATCTTTCAAAAAAGGGAAAAGAAAAAAGAATAGCGGAAGTTAACGCAAAAATGAAAGAAAATCTCGAAACGGGCAAATTCAAAACAATTGTCAACTGTTTTATTTATCTTGAACGGACACTTTCCGACGGAACCGTGAGAAAAGGACTTATAGGAAAACTCGACCTCGAAGATTATTCCTTTGAAAAGGGAGCAAAAACACTTGTCCGCGCGACGGAAGGAACGGTTCTCGAACGCATTCCGCCGAGAGTTGAGATAAGAAAAAACGCGCCGATAGAGTTTCCGCACGTCATGATACTTATCGACGACCCCGAAAGAACGGTTATAGAACCGCTTTCGCAAAAACGGTCGGATTTCGCACCTCTTTATGACTTTGACCTTATGAACAGAAGCGGTCACGTCAAGGGTTGGATAGTTCGCACCGACGCCGCGCAAAACGCGATGAAAGCGCTTGACAAACTCGGAAGCAAGACGGTTTTCAACAAAAAATACGGTTTCAAAAGCCGCAAGCCGCTCGTATTCGCGGTAGGCGACGGCAACCATTCTCTGGCAACGGCAAAAACGTGCTGGAACGAGATAAAGAAAACGCTTACGCCCGAAGAAGCGGCGGTACATCCCGCAAGATATGCGCTTGTCGAAGTGGTGAACCTGCACGACGATTCGCTGAAATTCGAGCCCATTCACAGAGTTGTTTTCGGCGCGGACGCTGCAAAAATGACGGTTGCTTTGGCAGGATTTTTTAAAGATATTTTCATAGCACCGAAGCCGCCGAAAGACATAGCGGGCAGACAAGTTTTCGTAATGCTTTCAAACGGCAACAAACAGTATGTTTCCGTCACCGACGAAAAATCAAATCTCACGGTCGGCTCGCTGCAAGCATTCCTTGACGAGTATCTGAAAAAAGAAACGGGAACCGTCGATTACATTCACGGTGACGAAGAGGTCGAAAGACTCTGCAAAAACCCCGAAAACATAGGATTTCTGCTTCCGACTCCCGCAAAAGACGAACTGTTCAAAACAGTCGTGCTTGACGGTGCGCTTCCGAGAAAGACTTTTTCCATGGGACACGCGCAGGACAAAAGATTCTATCTCGAAGGAAGAAAAATCAGATAAAAGTCTCCGCAGCTCGATGGATCAACAGAGCATTTTACGGAGCTATATCTTGGACAGCCCTATGAACGGGACGCAAATGACTTTGCGTATGAGAAGGTGAAGGAGCTTTTAGGAGATTCCCCGGAGCTTCAGGAGCTCCATACATTCTGGACACCGAAAAAGCCGATAGCAGATCAGGTGTATGAAGAACTGTACCGACAGATTGATGATATGATAGGAGAAGCAAGTTGTGAAGCATACGCAGGGGGATAATCCGATGATTGAGCTGCGAGCCATCAGTGAAGATAACTTCAGAGAATGCCTGCTTTTGAGAGCAAGTGTAGAGAATGAGGATTTTGTCGATCCTGTGACCTATTCACTGGCGGAAGCATGGGTTTACTATCAAGACACAAGGCCGTTTGCCATATACAGCGATGACACGATAGTTGGGTTTGTTTCCATGTATGTGGGAGAAGACAATTATCAAATCATCAACTTCTTAATTGACGATGCATTTCAGAGGAAGGGATATGGATCAAAGGCGGTAAAGCTCTGTATTGAGTATTTGCAAAGGGAATTCTCTGCCTGCAGAATCTCTGCTCCGGTAAAGATGGAACATATTGCTGCGCAGGAGTTCTGGATAAAGCAGGGCTTTTGTCTTTCCGATACGATTGAGGATGGATATGTATTTATGAGACTCTTTTTGACTTGACAAAAAACGAACCCATGCCTTGCAGTATTTGCACCCGGAGAGCTTTGACGGACTGATTGCCAGGAGCCGCCTCTATGTCATCCAATATGACGGCACTTGTTATAAACTCGTTGACGGTGAATGGAAAGAATGCAAAAAGAAAAGCGCGTTCCGAAATCGGAACGCGGGGATAAAAATATCCCCGAAAACCGAGGTTTTCGGGGAATTTCTTTTGTTTTTCGACTCAACCTTTGTTTTCGGTCTCGTTCGATGCGGATTCTTTCTTTTCTTCGGTATGTTCTTTATCCTCGTCCTGTGCCCACTTTTCAGCAGCTTCTATGCCCTTTGAAGCGGAGCGGATAAGGGTTTTGCCGAGGTTTTTGAAAGCATGGCCAAGATCTTTGCCTGTTTCTTTCCAATCGTCTTTAAGTGCCATAATTCAAACTCCTTCCGTAATTTCTTACACATACGCAAATATATGAAAGTAATTTTCCAGAAAGAATATTTCGGATAAAAACGCCGTAAAACTTATCTCTTGGAGAACTGGGGCGCTTTTCTTGCGGCTTTGAGACCGTACTTCTTTCTTTCCTTCATTCTCGGGTCTCTCGTAAGAAGTCCCGCCTTCTTCAAGGTCGGACGCATATCTGCATCAAGTTTGATAAGCGCTCTGGAAAGACCGTGTCTGATAGCGCCTGCCTGACCGGAAACGCCGCCGCCAACAACTGTGGCAACGATGTCATACTTGCCGAGAGTGTCGGTAATCATCATCGGCTGACGAACGATGAGTTTGAGAGTTTCAAGACCGAAGTAATCGTCAATATCTCTGCCGTTGATGGTGATCTTGCCGGTTCCCTCGTAAACTCTTACGCGAGCAACGGACTTCTTTCTTCTGCCTGTTCCGTAAAAATAGGGCTTTTTAGATTCGTACATTCTTCCGTTCCTCCTTAGTCAATGTTCCAAACTTCGGGTTGCTGAGCGGCGTGCGGATGAGCCTCGCCCTTGTAGATGCGAAGTCTTCTGAGCGCGTTTCTTCCGAGAACGTTGTTCGGAAGCATGCCTTTAACGGCAAGTTCGTAAGCAAACTCGGGGTTCTTGTTCATAAGAATGGAGTATTTAACCTCTTTGAGGTGACCTACCCAACCGGTGTGATGTCTGTAATATTTCTTTTCGAGTTTGTTACCGGTGAGAATCGCTTTGTCTGCGTTGATAACGATAACAAAATCTCCGCAATCGGCGTGCGGGGTGTATGTCGCCTTGTGCTTACCTCTGAGAAGAGTTGCCGCAACGGTTGCGGTTCTGCCCATCGGCTTGTTAGCAGCGTCGATAACATACCATTTGCGCTCGATGTTGGACGCATTAGCCATAAATGTAGCCATTTGAGTTTCCTCCGTATAAGATAAATTATAAAAAACAACATTTTTTCCGCGGTCTCTCAACCGCGCTCAAATATTTTACCACAAAACCGAGGACTTGTCAATACCCGATCTCGATTTATTTTAATTCTCCGAAACAATGCTTCGATTTTCGCCGTTTTTCTTCGATTTGCTTCGATTTACTCGTTTTCGATTTTATTTTTTTACAATTTGTTTGGATTTCGGAAGTGCAAAAATGCGTTAAAAACAGCATTTGCAAACGGTTTTTCAATAAAGTGTTTTAACTTTACTTCCGTTTTAATCAAAACATAATCCGCTTGTAACGGATTATTCATATTATTTATTATACATAATACTTGAAAAAACAGGAAAACCGTGGTATAATAGGAAAGAACGGAAATATTCAACCACGTTGACAACGGAGGAATGTAAATGTCCGAAAAAGACAGGCTTGACAGAAGCAAACCGAAAAGGAAAAGACGTGTAACGTCCAAGGACATTGCACGGATGGAACAAAAATACGGAATGCCGATGTACAAAAAGAACCCGGACAAATATGCGAAGAAGAAACCTCTTCCCGTCCGCATACTTTTGGGCTTTTTGAGCGTTGTTGCCCATGTAGGGCTGATCTGCGCGGTCGTCGGTATCATAATTTTCGGTATTGCGGTCACATTTATATACGCATACACGGAACCCGAACTGCTTGAAAAATTCGAAGACAGGGATATAAACCAGTCTTCCGTCATATATGCGCTTGACGAAAACGGCGAATACGTCGAATATCAAAAACTGTATTCATCCGAGCACAGAACATGGGTCGGTTCGGACGAAATATGCGAAAACATAAAAAATGCGATAGTTGCGATAGAAGACAAGCGTTTTTACGTTCACATGGGCGTTGACCCCATAAGAACGACAAAGGCGGTCATAGGATATTCCGCTGCGAAGTTGACGCACACAAGCACATCGGGACTTGACGGCGGTTCGACGATAACGCAGCAGTTGATAAAGAACGTTACGGGAGACAACGAAAACTCCCCGACGAGAAAAGTCAAGGAAATGCTCCGAGCGCTTTATCTCGAACGCAATTATTCAAAAGAGCAGATACTTGAATTTTATCTTAACACGGTCTACTTCGGAAATAACCAATACGGCGTTCAGACAGCGTCTCAGTATTATTTCGGCAAAAATGCGTCCGATCTTTCGGTCGTTGAAGCGGCTTCCCTGATAAGCATTACAAATGCGCCGAGTTATTATGACCCGTACACCGAGCCTGAAAACAACCTTGAAAGAAGAAATCTGACGCTTCGCTATATGTACGAACAGGACATGATAACGGAGCGCGAATATAACGAATACAAAACAGCGGAACTTGTTCTTCGCGACAGGTCGATAAAGACCGACGACAAGGACAGAGAAAGTTGGTCTTACGCAACGGACACCATATTTGAAGAAGTCGTTGCGGATCTGATGGAAAAGAACAACTATTCAAGAAGCGAAGCCGTCAGCAAAATGTACACGGGCGGATTAAAGATATATTCGACAATTCAGACCGATGTTCAGGGAATAATGGAAGATTATCTTTCAAATCCCGATAATCTCGGAAACGAGAGATATTACAACAAAGAAAAAGACGAATACGAATATCCCGAAGTCGCCATGGTGGTCATGAATCCGTCGAACGGAGACATAATCGGCATAATCGGCGGCAGAGGAGAAAAAACGGGCAAACTCAGTTACAACAGAGCGACGCAGGCTGTGCGTCAGCCGGGTTCTTCATTGAAACCCCTGACCGTTTACGGCAAAGCGTTTGAAGAAAACCTCGTGACGCTCGGAACTATCATAGAGGACTCCCCCGTCATGAAATACGACGGAAGCGATTGGCCCGCAAACGCGGACGGAAAATACCACGGAGACATGAGCATTTACAAAGCGCTCACAAACTCCTACAACCCGCCCGCGGTACGCGTTTTGAAGCTTCAGCAGGACAACGACGGCACGTTTTCTACCGTTTTGAATTTCGCGAAAGATACTCTCAAGCTTTCGGGACTTCAAGACGACGACAAAAACGGACTTGCGCCCCTTTCACTCGGTGCTTTGAGCAAAGGTGTCACCGTTCTTGAAATGACAAGAGCGTTCTCCGTATATGCAAACAAAGGCACATTTACCGACTCACGCTCTTATACAAGAGTTGAATCGTACAGCGGAAAAACCGTCCTGCAAAAAGACGTTTCCAAGCAATCCGTATATTCCGAGCAAACAGCATACCTGATGACATACACCCTTGAAAACGTTGTTGCGGAAACTTATTTCGGAAGAGCCGCAAAAGTTTACGGAGTTGAAACGGCAGGTAAAACGGGAACGACTTCATTCTACAACGACCGTTGGTTCATCGGATACACGCCGTATTACCTTGCAGGTATCTGGTGGGGTTACGACTACAACCATTCGGTATCTTCGAGACGCGCGATGCAGACGGAGATCTGGGGGGCGGTCATGACAAAAATACACCAGGCAAAAGGCATAACTTCAGGCAAGTTCGAACAGCCCTCAGGTCTTGTTTGGGAGTCGTACTGCACGATCACAGGTATGCTCCCCGGCGCACAATGCGCAGGTCACACGGCGTTCACGTTCTACAAAGAGGGAACTCAACCCACAAAGATATGCGACGGTCATGGCGGAAGCGTAGACCCGTCTCCCGATCCGAATCCGGACGCAACGACAACGGAGCCGAGTTCGAACCCGAATCAGTCCGAAACCACGACTGATCCGTCACAGCAACCTAACCCTCCCGAACCCGATCCCGAAGGATAAAAAAGCCGTTTCAAAACGGCGGGAGGCATTTTGATGAAAACAAAAAATACGGGACACGGACTGTTCCTGTCCCTGCTGATAAATCTTGTTCTGAACTTGACATGGCTTTTGCCTGCGGCAATACTGCTTGTTCTCCACTTCTGGATAAAACTGTCGTATTGGTGGGCGGTGGGCGCTGTCGGAATATGGCTGTTCGGAATACTTTTCTGGACGCTTTTCCTATCCTTTTCCGCAAGAGCGGGTTCGGAACGGGACAATCCGAAAGTAAATAAAAATCCGTATTCGGCAAAAGCGATATTCGGCAAAGCGATAGACCCGTTTTATCCGAAAAACGCACAAACTGTGCACGGTCACAACGGAGCAAACAAAACAAGCGATAAATAAAAAAACTTTATTTAATATAAGGAGTGCATTTTCCATGACACTGATGCAAAAAGAGATCTTTGAGCAGCCGCGTGCGCTCAAAGAATGCTACGATTATAATAAGGAGACGCTCGAAAAACTCGTTGCGCAGTTGAAAGCATCGAACGTCAACAATGTTATCATCGCCGCAAGAGGAACTTCCGACCACGCAGGTATCTATTTCAAGTATCTGCTTGAATCCAAAGCGGGCATTCCCGTTGGACTTTCGGCTTGCTCTACCGCTACCCTTTACGGCGGAAAAATCAATTACAAAGGTATGCTCGTTATCGGTATTTCCCAATCCGGTGCGGCGGCTGACGTAAACGAAGTTATCAAACAGGCAAAAGAAAGCGGCGCTGTTACGGTAACCGTAACGAACACGCTCGGTTCTCTGCTTGCGGATGCGGCTGACTATCACCTCTACTGCGATGCGGGCGAAGAGAAGAGCGTTGCCGCAACAAAAACTTTCGGAACACAGCTTTACATACTTGCAAATCTCGCTTGCATGTGGGCGGGCGACGAAGACGGTATGAAAGCGCTTCAAACCGTTCCCGCATACGTTGAACAGGTTCTTGCAAAGAACGACGAGATAGCGGAACTCACCAAGAGATACAGATTTATGAACGAGTGCTTCATTCTTTCGAGAGGTATCAACTATCCCCTTGCACTTGAAGGCACTTTGAAGATTCAGGAAACGAACTATGTTCGTGCAAAGGGTTATCCCATTTCCGACTTCCACCACGGTCCGTTCGCAATGGTTGACGACGGCATGCCCGTATTTATGTACATGCCCGGAGGTCCCGTTAAAGAAGACGCTAAAAAGATGATTGAAAAACTTCACGGCGCCGGAGCAGACCTGCTTATGGTATCTGACGATGACGAACTTCTCGCAGAGGGAACCGTAAGCTTCAAGATCCCCGATTCAAAGGGCAACGACATGATAGCGGCATTCGGTTTTGCGACATTTGCACAGCTTTTTGCATCAAATCTGACGAACGTTAAGGGAAGAAACCCCGACGCTCCGAGAGGACTTAAAAAGGTAACCGTTACGAAGTAATTTCAGAAAAGAGAGTATATTTTAATGGTAAAGGCAGTTTTAGACAAGCAATTTCAGCCCATGGCTCTTGTTGTTCGCGATTTTCTTGCGGCGGCGGAAAAAGCGGGCGCACAGGATATTGCGATAAGCATTGAGAGAGACAACGGTCATATTTCGACCTTTAAGACAAAGATTTTCAAAGACGGAACGGGTCACGACGACGAGAACTTCAAGTTCATCGAAAGACTGACCAAATCCCTGCTTTGGGTCAGAGGCGGTTGGAAGATCGTTATCGGCGGCTCGAATACGGTCGGAGAAAAAATAAAAGCGGCATATACAAAAGACGGTCTCCGCGCATTTGACGTGGACTTTATGAGCACTGTTTACGAGCGTCCGTTCTGCGTTGAAGTGGTTGACTTTGACAAAGTTCCCGAAACGCACGAAAATTCCGAGCCCGTTGGAAGACATCTCGACGGCTGCCGTATCGGTTTCGATGCGGGCGGCTCCGACAGAAAAGTCAGCGCGGTAATAGACGGCGAACCCGTTTATTCGGAAGAGGTGGTTTGGTTCCCGAAGACAAATTCCGACCCGAACTATCACTATCAGGGCATTCTTGACGCAATGAAGACCGCAGCATCCCATATGCCGCGAGTTGACGCAATCGGCGTAAGTTCTGCGGGAGTATACGTTGACAACCGCATAATGGTGGCTTCCCTCTTTCTCAAAGTTCCGAAAGAGGACTTTGATAAGAAAGTCAAGAATATGTACATCGACGTTGCAAAAGAAATTGGCGATGTTCCCGTAGTTGTTGCAAACGACGGTGACGTTACCGCTCTTGCGGGTGCGATGAACCTTGACGACAACGGCGTTCTCGGCATAGCGATGGGCACAAGCGAAGCGGGCGGATATGTTGACCTTAACGGCAACATCACAGGCTGGCTCAACGAACTTGCGTTCGTTCCCGCAGACTATTGTGAAAACGCTATGGTTGACGAATGGTCGGGCGATTACGGCTGCGGCGTTAAATACTTCTCTCAGGACGCTGTTATCAAACTCGCTCCCGCAGCAGGTATCGAACTTGACCCGACGCTGTCCCCTGCGGAAAAACTCAAAGTCGTTCAGAAACTCCATGCGGAGGGCGACAAGAGAGCGGCGCAGATTTACGAGACCATCGGCGTATATTTCGGTTATGCGATAGCATACTATTCGTTGTTCTACGATATAAAACACGTTCTTATTCTCGGAAGAGTTACTTCCGGTGAGGGCGGAAACATTATTCTTGACAAGGCGAACGAGGTACTTGACACGGACTTCCCCGAACTTGCGAAAACGTTGAAGCTCCACATTCCCGACGAATCGTCCAGACGTGTAGGACAATCCGTTGCGGCGGCAAGTCTTCCGAAACTTCACTAAACGACAATCACGGACGGCGGCAAAGAAAATCATTTCGGCGCAGTCTCCCGCGAGAGGAGGAAAACAGAATGATAGATAAGTCTATGCTTATAGGCGAAGTTCTTGACGCTCATCCCGAAACGGCACAGACCTTTATGGCGTTCGGTATGCACTGTCTCGGCTGTCCCTCTGCAAGAGGTGAGAGCATTGAGTGCGCAAGCGAAGTTCACGGCATCGACGCCGACGAACTCGTTGAAGCGCTCAACAAAGTTGTAGGCTAAACAAAAAACGGCGGGCAGAAAGCGTCTGTCCGCCGTTATTTTAATAATCGGTATTTAGGCTGAGCGTTTTCAGCCATGAGAGTTACTTTGTTATGAAATTAAAGCCCATTGCACATATAAAAACGGATTTTCCCGAAAAATTCGGCATTCCCAGACAAAGCGGAAGAGTTCCCGAATTAAAGGGAAAAATCATATTTGAAAAAGAGTTCAGAGATCCCGACTTCACACGCGGGATAGAGGAATTTTCTCATCTGTGGCTTATCTGGGAATTTTCCGACAGCGAAAAAGATAAGGTCAGTCCGACCGTCAGACCTCCGAGGCTCGGCGGCAATGTCCGCGTCGGTGTTTTTGCGACGCGTTCACCCTTCAGACCGAATCCTATCGGGCTTTCCTGCGTAAAACTCGAAAAAATCGAAGAAGATGAAAAACTCGGCAGGATTTTGACCGTCGGCGGCATTGACATGAAAGACGGAACGCCGATTTACGATATAAAGCCGTACATACCTCATGCTGACACAGTACCCGACGCAAACGGCGGTTTTTCGGACAGGGCGAGAGATTACAGGCTTGACGTGGAAATTTCTGACGAAATAAAAAGGGACATTGACGAAGAAACTCTTTCGGAAATCAAAGGAATTATTGCGGAAGACCCGCGTCCGTCATATCAAAACGACGAAACAAGAATTTACAGGTTTACGTTCGCGGGACATCAGATAAGTTTTCGGGTCAAGGACAGAACCGCGACGATAACCGAAATTTTGGATTAAAAATACTCTTCATTATCTCCTGTTCCGTAGGAGACAAGCATTTGCATATATTCAAAAAAATAAAAGAAAGAGCCGCCTTTTGCGGCAAAACATTTATGAAACCGATATTGACACCGAGACTGCAATGTATTGCGGATATGATAGAAAACCGTGAAACGGTTGCCGACATAGGAACGGATCACGCATATCTGCCCATATTTCTTATATCGGAAAACAAATGCAAAAAATGTATCGCCGCAGACGTGGCAACGGGACCGTTGAGCCGAGCGGAGAAATACATAGAAAAGCATCTCGGAAAAACGGACAGGATAGAGACTGTTTTGAGCGACGGTCTGAAAAACATAAACGAAAACTGCGACGTAATAACGGTTGCAGGTATGGGCGGCGAAACAATAGCACAGATTTTGGAGGCAAATCCCCTGCCCGTCGGACAAACCGTGATACTGCAACCGATGTCAAAAGCGGAGGAATTGAGAAAGTTCCTTTACAACAACAATTTTTTTATTGAAGACGAAGTTGCGGTAAGCGAAGACAGGCGTATTTACAGCGTAATCAGAGCGGTAAAGTCGGAGCAAATACAGCCGACGGAAGCCGTTGAAATATACATTTCCGCTCCCCTGCTTGCAAAAAAGGATTCGGATGCGGTAAAATACAAAGAAAAGGTTCTGCGTGCGGTCAAAAAGAGGTTGAACGGACTTGAAAAAGCAGAGAACAAAGACGAAGAGTCCATAGCGGAACAAAGAAAAATATGCGAGAGGTTGGAAAAAGAGATATGAAAGCAAGAGAAATATACAAGGCGATAGATGAGATCGCGCCGTTTGAAGTTCACGCATCATACGATAATCCCGGATTTCTTGTCGGCGACGAAAATGCCGATATAAACTTTGCTCTTGTCAGCCTTGACATCACGCCCGAAGTCATAAATGAAGCAAAAGCGATAGGCGCGCAGATGATAATTTCCCATCACCCCGTTATTTTCAGACCGCTGAAAAACATTCACCCGGAAAATCCCGTTTACGGACTGATGAAAAACGGGCTTTGTGCGATTTGCGCTCACACAAACCTTGACTGCGCAAACGGCGGTGTAAACGATCTGCTTATACGGCTTGTCGGCGTCAAAGGCGATATTGAAATATTGTATGACGGAGAGGGACTTCCGATAGGCAGAATGGGAACACTTTCCCGTGCAACAGACATACACAATTATGCGATTAAAGTAAAACACGCGCTGACGGCGAATTGCGTCAGATATGCGGACGCCGAAAAAGCGGTCAAAAAAGTGGCGGTCATAGGCGGTGCGGGAGCGGACGACATTGAAAACGCACTCAAAGCGGGCGCGGACACATTCGTGACGGGCGACGTGAAATATCATCAGTTCCTCGACGCGAAAAATATCGGAATAAACCTTATCGACGCAGGACACTTCGCAACGGAAAATCCCGTTGTACAGGCTCTTCGGGACAAACTCTCGGAAAGACTTCCCGAGGTTAGATTTGAAGTTTCATCGGTTCACACGGACAGCATTTTAACGGTGTAATATGGCATTTGACGGAATTATGCTCCGCAGCATTTGTGCGGAATTGAACGAAAAACTCGCGGGCGGCAAGGTTGACAAGATTACCCAGCCCGAACGCGACGAAATAAACATAAGATTCAGAGCGTTTGACAAGGCAAACAAATGCAATGTCAACAGAACGCTGTTGCTCTCTTCCAACCCATCACAGGCGCGAATACACCTGACGCAGACGAAAAAAGAGAATCCGCCTGTCGCGCCTAATTTCTGTATGCTTCTGCGCAAAAGGCTGACAGGTGCAAAATTTATCGGAGCGTCGCAGCCCGGGCTTGAAAGAGTGCTTCATCTTGATTTTGAGTGCAGCACGGAACTTTACGAAACCGTAACCAACCGTCTCACGATAGAAATCATGGGACGTTGCAGCAATATTGTCTTCACGGACGAAAACGGCAAAATCTACGATGCGGTTCATCAGGTGGATTTTTCGTCTTCGGAAAAAAGGCAGATACTTCCGGGATTGACATACACGCTTCCGCCGTCACAGGACAAAGAAGACCTGCTGTCGGCAGACATCAAAAGCACTCTTGAACGGGAACGTGCGGGGCGCATAGACAAGCGTATATGCGAAAAATTTCTCGGTGTCGCTCCCCTGCTCGGACGCGAAGCGGCTTTCAGTTGCAAGGGCGCTACGGATGCGGATATTGCGTCACTTTCGGACGGAGAATTCGAAAAACTCGCAGACTTTTTGCTCGAATTGCGAAGCAATATTGAAAACAAGCGGTTTTCACCCGTTTTTCTTTACTCCGACAAGCCGCTTGAATACTATTGCTTTAACATAGAACAATATGGTTCTGCGGCAAAAAAGATATCCGAAATAAGCGCGTCCGAAGCCGTGGAAAGATACTTTTCCGTAAAAGCGGCGGAGGAACATATCAAGCGTTCGTCCTCGGACATGACAAAACTCATAGCGACGGTCATTTCCCGTTTGAGCCGCAAGGTCGAAGCGCAGAGAGGCGAATTGAAAGAATGCGAAAAAGCAGACATATTCAAGCGTTACGGTGATATTATAACGTCGAATATGTATCTGCTGAAAGGCGGAGAAAAAACGGCTCGCCTTGTGGATTATTATGCGGAAGAGCCGACGGAATGTACCGTGGAACTCGACCCGAGACTTTCCCCCACCGCAAACGCGCAGAAATACTATAAACTTTACAAAAAAGCGCAAACAGCGAAAAAAATGCTGGCGGAGCAGATTCCCGAAGCGCTTTCGGAGATCGAATACCTCGAATCCGTTCGCAGTTCTGTTGAAAATGCGGATTCAGTTGCGGAACTCGGACAAATACGCAGAGAATTGTCCGAACAGGGCTATGTAAAACAGCGCGGAAAACAAAAAACTCAAAGACAGAAAAAGCCCGAGACCTGCAAGCCGTCCGAATACAAGTCCACCGACGGCTTCACAATTCTTGTAGGCAAAAACAATCTCCAAAACGACGCTTTGACGCTGAAAATTGCAGACAAGCACGATATTTGGTTCCATATCAAAAACTATGCGGGAAGCCATGTAGTTGTGGTGACGGACGGAAAGACGCCGCCCGATTCAACGCTTGAAGAAGCAGCCGTGCTTGCTGCGACATTCAGTTCGGCAGATGCGGGCGCAAAGGTCGAAGTCGATTATACGGAAGTCAAAAACGTTAAAAAGCCGAGCGGCGCGCGCCCCGGAAAAGTTATATACGTCAACTACACAACTGCGGTCGTAACCGCAAAGGAAAAGCCGAGAGAATAAAAATGAAGACAACTGTAAAACATTTCAACGAACTTACCCCCGAAGAACTTTACGGTATACTGCAACTCCGAGAACGTGTTTTCACGTTTGAACAGAGATGTTCCGAACCCGACCTTGACGGATTTGATAAGGTTGCATATCACATTTTTCTGACCGACGAAAACGGCACGGAAGCGTGTCTGCGAATGTTGCCGAAAGGCGTTTTGCACGATGAAGTTTCTTTCGGACGCATAGTTGCGGCAAAACGCAGACAAGGCCTCGGGGCGGCGGTGGTAAAAGCCGCGCTGCAAGCCGCAAAAGACGTCTTTGACGCCGACACGGTGGAAATAAGCGCGCAGGCGCACGCCCGTAAATTTTATGAAATCATGGGATTTGTCACAGAAGGCAATGTCTACGAAGAAGCGGGAATTGAACATATAAAAATGTTCAGGACACTGAAAAATGATTGAATTAAAAAAAATCACACAAGATTTGATAAGAGAGTATTTCAAAGACTTTGAGAGCGATTCCGATATTTATATGGATATGTCAAAGTTTTCCGAATACCGTTATGATGAAGAAAAAGTGAATGCATACTTTGAAAGGATATCTGCGGATACCACACGCAAAGCATTCATCATCACAGAAGCAGGACGCCCTATCGGAGAAATATGCATTAAGCATATAAATACAGCAGAAAAGCGCGGAGAATTGTCTGTTCACCTGCAAAACGACCGCTGTAAAAACAAAGGTTACGGAACTCTTGCGGAAAGACTTATGTTACAATATGCGTTCGGAGACCTCGGACTTGAAACAGTCTTCGCAGATGCTGTTTTGAAAAACAAACGAAGCCAACACGTTCTTGAAAAAGTCGGATTTGAATTCATAAAAGAAGAGGGCATTTTCCGATATTACAAAATATCAAAAGAAAGATTTGAGATGCTCGAAAGTCTTCGCAACATTGATATTCGGGTAAAAACGAATCGCCTTACGATAAGAAAAACCGCCGCAGACGATTGGCGCGACATTCGCGAAATATGGATTGACTTTTCAAAATCTCCGTACGCGCAATACGATGTACCGCACTCAACGAACGAAGAAGATGTCAAACAAAGAATAGCGCGGTGGGCGCAGGCAAACAACAACGTCGAACATCAGTTTTTTTCAATACTTCTCGGTGAAAAAGTTATCGGTTATGCGGCGTTCAACGCTCGTGAAAACGGATATGAAATAGGATACGCTTTCAACTCCGCGTATCACGGCAATGGGTACGCAAAAGAAAGCCTTTCTGCCTTAATCAAGCAGTTCAAAGAACACGGTGTACGAACGTTTTTTGCTGGAACGGCAATAAACAACACGCCGTCCGTTCACCTGTTGTCCGCGCTCGGCTTCAAAAATGTCGGCACGGAAAAAGTGTCGTTTTATAAGGACGAAAACGGAGAACCGATATTTTTCGACGGCGGAATTTTTGAACTGAAATTCTGAACAGAGATTTCTTACAAATAAGCGCAAATCCCCGCCGCTCGTTTTGAGCGACGGGGGATTTTCTTATATATAAGCTGAAAAATACGCAGCCTACCCTTTTTAATTACTTATTCGGGAAAATTACGACCTTGATACCCTCTGCACGGTCGGCAACTCCGAACGCTTCTTTCCAATCATCCATTTTAAAACGGTGGGTTATAAGAGCGTCACAGTTGAGTTTGCCCTGCTGCATAAGTTTGAGCGCGGTATCCCAACTCTGCCATTTATGACCGAATGTGCCGACAAGTTTTATCTGACGTGCCGTAAGAAGAGAGTATTCAATCTCAACATCTTTTGCTGTCAGACCTATCTGAACAAGCGCACCCATTCTCTTCAAAAGCGACATACCGAGACGGATACTTGCCTTTGCGCCGGAGCATTCGTAAACGATATCCGCTCCCATACCACCTGTAAGTTTGTCAACAAGCGCAGCAACATCCTCTTTTTGAATATCAACGGCATAGTCGATACCGAGTTTCTTGGCAGTTTCAAGGCGAAGAGCGTCATTTGTAAGTCCCGTTATGATAACGGTCGCACCGAAGCCCTTTACAAGCTGAGCAACAAGAAGACCTATCGCACCGCAGCCCTCTACGACGACAACATCGGTCGGGATAACGGGAACAGCGTCGTAAACGGCGTGAACGGAAACTGCGGCGGGCTCGCAAAGAGAACCTGCATCAAACGGAATGGAATCGGGAAGCTTATGTATAATAGCCTCACGGACAACGCAATACTGCGCCATACCGCCGTCACAGCCGTAGCCTATCGAAAGTCTGTCCTTACACATAAGGAAGTTACCGGTATTGCAATAGTAGCAATGTCCGCAAACAATGTTGCCGGTTTCGGTAACAACTCTGTCGCCGACTTTGACGCTTTTTACATCTTCGCCGACTTCCGCAACAACGCCGCTGAGTTCGTGACCGAGCGTTACGGGAGGATTCGACCATGTTGTGCCGTGTTCTATTTTAATGTCGGTTCCGCAGATTCCGACTGCTTCAACCTTTATTTTGACATCGGTTTTTCCGCATTTCGGCTCGGGAATATCGCACATTTCGACAAAGCCCGCGCCCTCTTTAAGTTTTCTTATGGCTTTCATACCGTTCATCTCTTTCTTATATAAATACGTTTACAGAACGGGTCTGTAAATTTCTACCATTTGTTCTTCGCTTGTCGGAACATACGCATTCGCAAGCAGTCTCTGTTGAGTTTTGACGACCTGTGCGGCAAACTCTTTGAGTTTTGCTTCGTCTGCGCCGTAAGCGGACAGCGGCTTTCTTTCTATCAGCGAATTGAAAAGCGTTTCAAATTCATTGAGCGCATCTTTTTCGTCGCAGCCGAGGATTTCGGCAAACAGCGAATAAAGGCTCTTTATATCGCCGTTCGGAAGCGCATTATCGTAATAATGAAGCACGCTCATAAGCATTTTGTGGTTTGCCTCGCCGTGCGCGATATGATACTCTCCGCTGAGCGGATAAGACATTGCATGAACAAGTCCGCACCCCGCGTTTCCGAATGCAACACCCGCATAGGTACTGCCGAGGACAAACGAATCCATGATTTCTTTTCTGTGTTCCGCGCCCTTTTCACGCATTTCAACATAACCGCCGAGAATACGTTTTATCGCCTCAACGGAGAAGAAACGCGAAATATCGCTTGCTTTCGGAGAAAGATAACTTTCTATCGCATGTATAAGCGCGTCAACGGAACTGAAAATAAATACTTTATACGGAAGCCCTTTCAGGAATTCGGGGCAAAGCACCGCCGTGTCCGCATAAAGTTCGTCTTTTGCAAGTCCGAACTTCGTGTTCAATTCCTCAAAAGCAACTATCGAAATATTCGTCACTTCGCTTCCCGTGCCGCAAGTGGTGGGAATAATAACGAGTTTTCTTTTTCTGACAGCGGGTTTTTCGCCCTTAAAAACGGCAAGCAGGTCGTCAACGCCGTCAAGCGAAAGTATTTTCGAAATATCTATCGCCGTGCCGCCGCCTATCGCGATAACACGGTCATAATCGAACTTCGAAACCTCTTTCAATATAGCGTTCACTTTTGTTGAAGACGGCTCGCCGCCGCCGAAATCGTCCTGCGCGACAACGTGACAAGGCAGATTTTTCGGGGTCACGAAATTATCGCGAAGAAAACCGTCCGTCAAAATAAGGTCTCTTTCGTTAAGCCCGAAATTCACAATGAACTCGTCGAACGTATCGCACATCTTGATTTCTGGAACTATTCTGAAAGATTTCATACAGATTACCTCTTCGTCGATACAGCGTGTGGCTCGGCACACGCTGTATCGTTATAATAAAATGCAGATTTATTTCTTGTTTGCAACCGCTTTTTCAGCAGCCTTGACAATAGCCTCGGCATTTATACCGAACTTTGCGGCAAGGAAGTCACGGCTTCCGACTTCACCGAACTTATCCTGAGAACCGAGTCTGATAAGCGGCGTCGGGCACTCTTCGCAGAGAACTTCCGCAACGGCGGAACCGAGACCGTTGTTGACATAGTGGTTTTCAACGGTAACGACGGTGCCTGTTTTCTTCGCTGCGTCGATAACAGCCTGTCTGTCAAGAGGTTTCAAAGTGAACATATCTATAACGGTCGCTTTGATACCTTTTTCTTCAAGTTCTTTTGCTGCTATGAGAGCCTGTCCCACACAGTAACCCATTGCGATGATGGCAACATCGTCACCCTCGCGGAGAACGTTCGCTTTGCCTATTTCAAAGGTCGAACCCTCTTCGTATATAGCCTCGCAGGATTTTCTTACAAGACGCAGATAGTCAACGCCGGGTTTGGCTGCTATCTTCGGAAGAAGATCTTTGAGCATGGTTACGTCGGTCGGCTCGATAACGGTTACTTCGGGCATACCTCTCATTATTCCGAGGTCTTCAAACGGCATGTGAGTACCGCCGTTGAGAGCTGCGGTAACGCCGGGGTCGGAGCCGATTATTTTAACGGTACGTCCCGCATAAGCGCAGGATACGAATATCTGGTCGCAGGCTCTTCTTGTTGCGAAGATACCGAACGTGTGAGCGAACGGGATTTTTCCCTCCGCGGAAAGACCTGCCGCAACACCTATCATATTTGCTTCCTGAATACCGCAGTCAACGGTTCTTTCGGGAAGTTCCTTTGCAAAGGGTTTTGTTCCCATTGCACCCATAAGGTCTGCGTCAAGAAGGCAGATCCTATCATCTTTCTTTGCCAGTTCGATAAGGGTCTGGCAGAAAGCGTCTCTCATTGCGGTCTTTTCCGCAACGACTTCATTTCTGACTTTGAATCCCATCTTATTTGCCCTCCTTAATTGCTTCTGCTTCCGCGTCAAGTTCCGCAACGTATTCGGCGCATTGTTCTGCGTTTACGTTTGCGTTATGGCAGCTTGCTTTGCCTTCAAGTGCGGATATACCCTTGCCCTTTATCGTGTCAAGGATTATCATAGAGGGTTTGTCCTTTACGGTCTTTGCGGCTTCGATAGCGTCGTGAATGGCGGCAACATCATGACCGTTTACCATTACGCAATCCCAGCCGAAAGCCTTGTATTTCGCAACAATGTCGCCGAGAGAGCAAACATCGTCGGTTGCGCCGTCTATCTGCAATTTGTTGTAGTCGGTAAAGCCGATAAGGTTGCCGAGTTTTCTGTGAGCGGCAAACATAGCCATTTCCCAAACCTGACCTTCCTGGGACTCACCGTCGCCGAGTATAAGATAGGTATAAGTGTCGTCTTTGCCGTCCATTTTATTGCCGAGCGCGATACCCGCGGCTGCGGAAGCGCCCTGACCGAGAGAACCTGTCGTCATATCGATACCGGGAGTTTTTCTCATATCGCAGTGCGACGGAAGATTCGTGTTGGGCTTGTTGAGAGTGTACAGCATTTCTCTGTCAAAGAAACCTTTGATTGCAAGTGTGCTGTAAATTGCGGGACCGGAGTGTCCTTTTGAAACAACGAGCCAGTCTCTGCCGTCCCATTTCGGGTTCTTGGGGTCAACTTTCATCTCGTCAAAGTAAAGAACAGCCATAACGTCGGCAATGGAAAGAGAGCCGCCGATATGTCCTACGCCGATAGAAGCGATCGTTTTCACGGTCTCTTTTCTTATCTCGTTGGCTTTGAGTTTCAACTCAAGGATTTTTTCTGCGCTTAACAAAGCATTTCACCTCAAAATATATTATTTATTTTTATACAACTTAAAATTTTATCCTATTTCAGGCAATTTTTAATAACAATGGATTTTTCCTGCGTTACTTCATAAAGAGTATGGCTTGTACCCTCTCTGCCTATGCCTGTCTGCTTATATCCGCCGAACGGCTGATGAACGGAGCGGTAGTTGCCCGAAGAGTTGATAACGCACGTTCCCGCCTGAACTTTGTTTGCAAACTTCATCGCAAGGTTGATATCCTGCGTGATAACGCCGGAAGAAAGTCCGAACGAAGTCTGATTTGCTATCTCAACAGCTTCGTCAAAAGTATCGAATCCGATTATCGGGAACACGGGTCCGAAGATTTCAAGGTCGTTTGCAACTTCGGAATCTTTCGAGACCTCGATAACGGTCGGGTCGATAAACGCGCCGTTGCGCCGCCGTAAAGAAGTTTGCCGCCGTCTGCGATGACCTTGTTTATTTCTTCTTCTATACCCTTTGCCGCTTTTTCGGAAACAAGACAGCCCATAGCGGTTGCGGGGTCTGCGGGATCGCCCACTTTGACCTCTTTCAGAGCCGCAATGAGTTTTTCGGTAAATTCGGCTTTGACGGTGTTCTGAATTATAAATCTCTTATTTGCGCAGCAAGTCTGTCCCGCATTGTAAACTCTGCCGCCGACAGCCTCTCTTACCGCGACTTCCATATCTGCGGAATCAAAAACGACGTAGGGGTCGTTGCCGCCGAGTTCGAGGAAGACGTGTTGAAGATTATGTGCGCCGCCTTTCATAAGTTCTCTGCCGACAGGCGTCGAACCTGTGAAACTTACGCCGTCAATATTGGTCGTCTGCGAAAGCCATGCGCCCACTTCTCTGCCGCTGCCCGTAATGAAGTGGCAAACGCCTGCGGGAACGCCCGCTTTGAGAAGAAGTTCGGTAAGCATCATCGCAGCCATCGGAGTATCGGACGCGGGTTTGATTATAACGGCGTTGCCTGTTATGATAACGGGCGCAACCTTATGAGCATAAAGTTCTATGGGGAAATTGAACGGGGTGATCGTGGCAAATACGCCGATGGGCTCTCTGACGGTGAAAATAATGTCGCCCTGAGTTCTCGGCTCTGCGTTAAGGGGTACGGAATTGCCGTAAAGATGACGTGCGGCTTCGAGGAACGACTCAAAAACCATGCAAAGACATTCAAGTTCGCCTCTTGCGTCGGTTATCGTTTTTCCGCCCTCTGCGGTCACAACTTTTGCAATCTTTTCAAGGTCTTCACGGACATAAGCGACAAATCTTTTGATTATCGCCGCTCTTTCGTAAAACGGGGTTGCCGCCCAAGCGGGTTGAGACGCTTTCGCTATCCTTGCGGCTTCTTCAAAATCTTCCGCAGTACCGCTCGCGACTTTGCAAACAAGTTCGCCGGTATAGGGGTTGATGTTGTCAAAAGTCTTGCCTGATCTCGAATCTCTGTACTCGCCGTTGATTATCATCTGCATAATCGGACACCTCTCTGTTATTGTATTTAATTTGCGAACAATACCCGAAAACGCACAAGATTCACTGTATTCGGGCACAGCCTTTCGGTCGGCGCAAACGGTCTGCGCACGACATTTTATTCCAATTCACATTATACAATATAATAACCCGTTTGTCAAGAAAAAAAGAGAATATCTCTTGACAAAACATACAATAAATGATAAGATATTAACATCAATAAAACAACGAAAGAGGGCAGTTTTATGCTTAACTTTGAACTTTACAACCCTGTCCGCATCATCTTCGGTCCCGGTGAAGCCGAGAATATCGGAAAATATACCAAAGAGTACGGCACAAAGGCAATGCTCGTCACCTACGACGTACACGACTTTTTCAACGAATTGCTTGCAAAACTCGATAAAAGTTTCAAAGATGCGGGCGTTACCGTCACAGAATTTTTCAAGGTAAAACCGAATCCGCGTCTTTCCGACATCGAAGAAGCGATAGATATATGCAGAAAAGAAGGCATAGAAGTTATCGTTGCGCTCGGCGGCGGCAGCGTTATGGACTCCGCAAAAGCGATAGGTGCGGGCGTTAAATACGACGGCGACCCGTGGAAGATGTTTGTTTCCCGTCACGACAAGGCGGTTGCAGTTCCCCCGACGGACACGCTTCCCACGATTATGATACCGACAAAATCCGCAACTTCTTCCGAAACGAACAATGTAGCGGTTGCAACAAATGACAGAACGCACGAAAAAGCATATATCTGGGCGCCCGTTCTTTATCCGAAGATCTGCGTAATGGACCCCTGCGTAACGGCGACGCTTCCCAAATTCCCGATGGCTGCGGGCGCGGTTGACGCAATGTCCCACGTTCTTGAAGCGTATCTGAACGGCGACCAGAACTCCCCTGTTCAGGACAGATGCCACGAGGGACTTCTCATGGCGGTAATGGATCTTATCAGGAAGATTTTCAAAGACCCCGACGACATTCAGGCAAGAGCGTCGCTTCAATGGGCTTCCACGCTGACTTGGAACGGCTATCTGCAAGCGGGACTTGCAGCACCCACGCCCTGCCATCAGATAGGACACGTTCTCTCTGCGCTTTACGACATTGACCACGGCGTAACGCTTGCGGTTATCATGCCCGCGTTCTTCCGCTACACCGCACACCTGAACGATGAAAGAGCGGCAAGATTTGCTGAACTCGGATACAGAATTTTCAGACTTGACAGAGAAGGAAGAAAAAATATCGACGTTGCTGACGAGTGCATTGACAAATTCGTTGCGTTCGTCAAAGAAGTCGGCGTTCCCGTAAATCTTAAATCCGTCAACGTTCCGAAAGAAGATCTTGACAAGATAGCCGACGAAGTTATCGCACACGGCTGCGACGCGGACGGCAATCTTCCGTCCATTCCGAAGATAGGCAGAGACGGACTGATGACCATACTCAACATGGCATACGATTTTGAATAAAGGACGCTTTGTATGAAGACTGTTAAAGGCGAAAACAGATATTCTTTTTTAGCGACTGACACCGAGACGGAAGAACTTGTCGAAGTGAACGAAAGCGGAGAGGTTATCTGGAAAATCGACACCGCGCTGACCGTGTTTGACCTTTGGCATCTTTCCGATGACAGAATACTTTTCTGTCATTACGGCAAAAACGGAAGCGGTGCAAGAATCATTGACAGAAGCGGAAAAACGCTGTTCCAATATACAACCGAACATGAAGTATTCACCTGTCAGCCGCTTGAAAACGGCGGAGTTCTCGTCGGAGAATTGAGACAAAAACGAATCGTTGAAACAGACGACAAGGGAAACATCGTAAAAACGATACCGTTCGATTATAAAGGCGACGAGCCGCACGAAACAATGCGAATGGCGAGAAAACTCGAAAACGGAACGTATATAATAGTCTCCCCCGGCTCAAAGAAAATAGTTTTTCTTGACAAAACGGGAAAAACGCTCAAAGAGTTTGACACCCGTCCCGACACTTTCGGCGCGGTTATCCGTCCCGACGGCAACGTTGTTTACTCCTGCATGGAGGGACTTTTCGAACTCGATGAAAAAGGAAACGAAGTTTGGTCTTTGACGAACGAAGACGTTCCCGAAATCAACATCTGTTGGCTGCTCGGCATACAACTCCGCAAAAACGGAAACATCGTTTGCACAAACTGGCTCGGACACGGGCATAACGGAGAGGGCGTTCCCGTCTTTGAAGTCACACCCGACAAAAAAGTCGTTTGGCAATGCGATTGCAGAGACAGACTGCCGAATTTGGGAAACTTCTGTCTGCTCGGAGAAAACGACGAAGAAGTCGCAAAAATCCCCCTCAGATAAAATCTTGATAAACACAAAAGCAGACCGCGGTTCAAAACTGCGGTCTGCGATTTTTATGCAATTAAATAAAGATATGTCACGCTTAAAATCAAGACAGACAAGCCTAAATCAAACCTGCAAAGCGGACAACGGCAACGGCAAGACAGAATATTCCCACTCCGATAAACAAACACGGAACAAGCATATTGACAGCCGTTTTGATATATGTCGCACGCAATTTGCGCTGTGCTTCTTCAACGCGCGCAATATCCGCTTCGGTGGCGGTTACGGGATTCATGTCCGTAGTCTCCACGGTCGTTTTGCGTGACATGAAAATATACAGCGAAAGCCAAAGAACGCCGATAACTATAAGTGCTGCGCCGACAATGATATATGGCATCATAACAGTATCGCTTTCAGTTCGGCAACGGTATTTGCAACGGCATCCGCCTTTTCAAATTCATGCGGGTTCTGTCTGTATCCGTAACCGACGCCTATCGCGGAAAGTCCGTTCTCTTTTGCGCCGAGGATGTCATATTCACGGTCGCCGACCATAACCGCCTTATCGCGTTCGGTCAAGCCGAACTCTTCAAGAGCGTAGGCTATTACAAGTGACTTATCCGTGCGGCTTCTGTCATGCGTTGCGCCGTAAACGCCGTCAAAATACCCTATCAGACCGAAGTGGTCGAGGATATCCTCCGCCATATCTTCGGGCTTTGATGTTGCAAGCAAAACCTTTTTGCCGTTCTCTTTCAAAGACGTCAAAAGGTCGGGAATATCGTCATAAACGGTGCATTCGAAAATGCCTTTCGGACGGTAATACTTCCTGTAAGAATCAACGAGTTTGTCCGCTTCGTCTTCATCAACCCCGTAATACTTCATAAACGACTCATGAAGCGGAGGACCTATAAACGGGCAGAGTTCGTCAAGATTTTCGGGCGCGGTATAACCGCAATGTTCAAGCGCGTAAGCAACGGCGGACGTGATACCGATTTTGGGGTCGGTCAGAGTTCCGTCGAGATCGAACAGTATAAATTCTTTATCCATTTCCTCTTTAAGAACAGGGCAGACAATCGGTCTGCCCTGCTGTATATAAAAATTTCAAACGCTGAATGTTTCGGACTCGGTCAAAGTCCCGTATTTAGTTGCCCTTTGTTATATCGTTGAGCAATTTAAGAAATTCGTCGTCATCCTCGGTCGAAGCGGAAGCAACAGGTGCCGCAGGCGCTACGGGAGCGGGGTTAACGGGTGCTACGGGAGCAGCGGGAACTTCGGGAGCAACTCTGGACGGAGCGATATAAGCCGCATTCGTCACAGGCTGTGTTCCGAAAGACTTGTTCTCATCTTCAAAACGGGTAGCGATAACGGTTACCTGAAGTTCGTCTTCAAGAGTATCGTCAAGGTTAACACCCCAAATGATGTTTGCATCGGGAGCGGCGTTTTCTCTGATGATCTGTGCCGCAAGTTCGATGTCTTCCATGGTAACTTCTGTATCGGCGTTGAAGTAAAGGATAACGCCCTTTGCACCCTTGATGGAGGATTCAAGCAGCGGAGACTGGATAACCGCGTTTGCAACGGTCTCTGCCTTGTCCTTGCCCTTTGCGGACTGAACGCACCAGTGAGCCTTGCCTGCATCTTTAAGAATTGCGGTGATATCGTTGAAGTCAAGGTTGATTATGCCCTGGCTCTGAATAAGCGTTGTGATGGACTCAACACCCTCTTTAAGAACGCTGTCCGCGATTTTGAATGCGTTGAGCATGGTTACTCTGCTTTCGGAAACGAGTTTGAGGTTCTCGTTCGGAATAACAACAAGAGTATCAACCTGTTTGAGCAGGTCTTCGATACCTTTTTCCGCTTTTTCTATCTTGGTCTTGCCCTCGAAATTGAACGGTCTGGTAACGATTGCAACGGTAAGTATGCCGGACTCTTTTGCTATCTGTGCAACAAGAGGAGCAGCACCTGTGCCTGTTCCGCCGCCCATACCTGCGGTAAGGAATATCATGTCCGCGCCTTTGATTGCGGAAGCGATGGCGTCACGGCTTTCTTCTGCGGCTTTTCTGCCGACTTCGGGATCTGCGCCTGCGCCGAAACCGCGGGTGATTTTTTCGCCTATAGGAATCTTCACGGGAGCAAGCGAACGCTTTTCAAGCTGTTGGCAATCGGTGTTGATGGCGATAAACTCAACGTCTCTGACCTCAGACTGAATCATACCGTCAACGGCGTTGTTTCCGCCGCCTCCCACTCCGATGACCTTGATATTGACCAGCGTTTTATCTTCTAAACTTTTGAATGCCATTTGTCTACATCCTTTCATTTGTGTACAATATATATACGAATATAATATAGCATATCAGACCCGAATAGTCAACACTTTTCGTCAAATTTCCGGTATTCGCGTCTTAAAATTAAAAAAAATTTCGTTTTTTGTCACAAGCACCGATAAGTTTGACTATTTACGGGAAATTGTTTTCTGCGTTTCCTGAAATTACGGTTCTATATCGCTGTCATAAGAAGAACTTGTCCCCTGCTCGGAAGACGAAGACGGTTCCGTTGTGTCGGGTTCGTTCTGCTCGGGAGCGGTCGTAGGCTCCTGCGTTATCGGCTCGGCAGAGAATATATCCGAACCGAGCGAATATTTTCCTCTCGAAAAATCCTTGACGTTTATAGTTGCGACAACAGACATATCGTTTTCGCCGACAATGTATTTCAAAGTGTCGAATTTTCTGTCAATGTCGGAAAAATCGCCGAGAACGACAGTCACCGTATCATTCAGAAGAAATGCTATCCTGTATTTTTTTGAAATATCCACTTTGGTTATATTGCCTACTCCCGTCCGTTCCGCCTGAGCCTGAATATTTGCGATAAAATCACCGTAAATAAACGTCGAAGAGTCTATTTGCTTTCCCTTTTCGTATTCGCCGATATCAGCGCCGATAACCGTAAGAACAGCGTTATCGGGAGTTTTTGAAATCTCCAAAACACGCAGGGACGAATCCGTGAACACATAATATCCGTCGGACATAAAAGCATAAGATTTTTCGGCACAGCGGAAAGTGATGTCAACAGTCGTCGGAAAATGTTTTTTCACTTCGACGCTGCCGACATAAGGATAAACCGTCTTTAATTTCTCGGCAATCTTGTCCGCGCTGAAAGAGAACAGAAAAGTCCCCTTTCCCTCGTCCATTGCCGCCAAAAGTTGTTCGTCGGGATACGGCGTTTCATTTGTCACGTTTATCGTTTTTGCAACAACGCATACGCGAAAGACTATCGCACCGACTATCAAAAGAAGTATTCCGAGAAAAATCAGTCTGTTGCGAAGTATACGCCGTTTTCTTTCCGCCTTGCGGCGTGCTCTTATCTCATCGGAAGACAAAACTTCCTCCTCATTTTCGGGGGGAATTTTTTTTGTGCGCTTTTTCATCGAAACACTCCTTTCATTTTAATTTTCTTTGTTTCAATCTTCAAAAAACTCTATATCCGCGCCGAGATCGCGCAAATCTTTTTCTATATGCTCGTAACCGCGGAGAATATATTCGGCACGGTCTATTTCAGTTGTACCCTCCGCCGCAACGGCAGCCACGCAAAGTGCGGCGCCCCCGCGCAGGTCGTGGGCTTCGACGCTCGTTCCGAACAGCTTTTCAACGCCGTCGATAACGGCAACGCGCCCCTCGGTTTTTATATCTGCGCCCATACGGAGCAGTTCGCCGACATATTTGAATCTGTTTTCAAAAACGGTCTCGACAAATACCGTCGAACCCTTTGCAAGCGACATCAAAGCAACGAACGGAGACCCCGCATCTGTCGGAAAACCGGGATACGGCATGGTTCGAACGGAATCGACACCTCTTATGCTTTTTATTTTCTCACAGTCTATCGAAATGCTGTCGTCATATGCGGAAATATCGCAGCCCGCGTCGCGTAAAAGCGAAATAACGGAGGAAAGGTCATTGGGACGGACATTTTTCAGCAGAGCACAGCCGCGGCTTGCCGCAACGGCGCAAAGATATGTAGCCGCAACTATTCTGTCGGGAATTATCTGATAATTTACGCCGTGAAGTTTTTCGACGCCGCATATCTCTATGCGTGACGTTCCCGCACCGCGGACATCTCCGCCCATGGCGTTTATAAAGTTTTGCAAATCGACTATTTCGGGTTCTCTTGCCGCATTCTCTATCACGGTGTCGCCTTTTGCTTTGCACGCAGCAAGCATAATATTTTCAGTTGCGCCGACGCTCGGAAACGAAAGGTTTATTTCGGCGCCTTTTATTCCGTCGGTCCGACATTCGAGAAACCCGTTTTTGCCGAGGACGGATATGTTCATTTTTTCAAGAGAAGATATGTGCAGGTCTATCGGACGACAGCCGATGTCGCACCCTCCGGGAAAACTGACCCGTGCCCTGCCGCATTTTGAGACTATCGCTCCGAGAAAAACGATGGAAGACCTCATTTTTCTCATCAGTCCGTCGGGGATAACGCATTTGAACGCGTTTGAAGCATCTGTTTCCACCCTGTCCGAATACCGTTCCGCACGCGCCCCGAGTGCTTCGAGAATTTCAACCGCCGTGTCAGCGTCGCTTATATGCGGGCAGTTCGAGATAACGCACGGCTCATCGGCAAGAAGCGAAGCCGCCAAAATGGGAAGAACGCTGTTTTTTGCGCCCTGAATGCGAACAACGCCGCAAAGCGGTCTGCCTCCGTTTATTACAAGTCTTGACATTGTTTTTTTCTTTCCTCTCATAGTTTTCGACATTAACATAATATGCGAAAACATAAAGACGGTTCGAAAAAACAGGTTGTCCGAGACCGTTTATCAAATTAAAGAAATTGCGTTATTTCTTTTTTGCGACGGCGAATATCTCATCGACTATATCCGAAACGGAACGTTCGTTGAAAAGGGACTTTGCGGCACGCTCCATGGCATTCAGTTTATCGGTGTTGAATATAACGTCGTTCACGGCATCATAAAGACTTTCGGGAGACAGGTCTTTTTCTTCAAGCAAGACCGCCGCACCCGCGTCGCTGAATGTTTTTGCGTTGAAATACTGGTGATTTTCGGTCACGTTCGGCGACGGAACAAGAATGCTCGCACGTCCGAGTGCCGATATTTCCGTCAGAGATGTAGCACCCGAGCGGGAAACTATAAGGTCTGCCGCCGCCATAAGTTGCGGCATATTGTATATATACTCAAAAACGTGTATTTTATCTTTGTTTTCAACATCATCCAACTCATCGCAGACTGTCTTATAATCTCTCGATGCGCCGTGATAAAGGCTCATTGTGCCGTCGGCGGCCACCTTTTTTGCAAAGCCGACGAATGCCTCGTTCAGTTTTGTTGCGCCGAGGCTGCCTCCGCAGGAAAGCACAATTCTTTCGTTTTCGGGGATACCGAGTTCGGCGCGCGCAGTTTTTCTGTCAAGTTCCAAAAACGCCCTTCTGACGGGATTTCCTACGAGGCGTGTTTTCTTTTCAACCCCCTTTATCGGCTTTGCAAGTTTGAAACTCAGGAGTATTCTGTCAACTTTTCCCGCAAGCATTTTGGTCGTAACTCCCGCAAAAGCGTTCTGCTCGTGTATAACGGTCGGGATATGTCTTTCACAGGCGGCGCGAATAACGGGAGCTGAAACATACCCGCCCGTGCCTATCGCCGCATCAGGGTGAAATTCATTGATTATGTGCTTAACGGCTCTCTTTGAGTCGAGAAATTTTTTTACCATACGGACGTTGTGTCTCACTCCCGCAAAACTTTTGTCGCGGCTGAGGCCTGAGGTTTCTATAAATCGAATCTCATACCCCGCTCTGGGAACAAGTTCGGACTCAAGATTGCGCTTCATTCCGATAAAAATAAATTTTGCGTCGGGGTCGCGGCGACGGAGTTCGTCCGCTATCGCTATTGCGGGATTGATATGTCCGGAAGTACCTCCGCAGGCTATAAGATAATTCATATATTACCTTCCTCCGCTGTCGCCGTCTCATCGGACGTCGGCGCGGTCAAATTCTTATTATCGTCATCTGTCGGTTCGCTTCCCTTTTCAACTGTCGCAAACCTTGAAATATACAAAACAAGCCCTATCTCCGCAAGCAGAACCGTAAGCGCCGTACCTCCGAAACTGAAAAACGGAAGCGGAACGCCCGTAACGGGAACGGAGCCCGTAACAACGGCAATGTTGAATATGACCTGAACTGCGGTTTTGCTTATGATTCCAACAACCATCAGAGAGGAAAAAGTATTGGGAGCGTGCATCGCTATATATATGCCGCGCCAAATAAAGAACGCAAACAGCGCGATAACGAACACGGCGCCTATCCAGCCGAGTTCTTCGCAGACGATAGAGAAAATAAAGTCGTTCTGCGGTTCCGACATATAAAGATATTTTTGTCTTGATTTTCCGTAACCGAACCCGAAAAGTCCGCCCGAACCTATCGTGGTCAGCGACTGGTATACCTGCCAGCCGTCTCCGAGCAGATCCGTTTCGGGATTGAGCCATGTGTCTATTCTGGCTTTCATGTAAGGAACGCTGAACGCAAGGATCGTGCCCAAAACGCCCGCACCTGCGGCGGGAACGGCAAGGAACACAAGGCGACAGCCGCCCGCTATCATCATAACTATACCTATCGAAGCAATCAGTATAGCGCCCGAAAGGTGTGTTTCAACGGCAACGAGAAGACACGGAACACCCCATATAATACAGGGCAAGACAATACCTTTTACAAACTGTTTCATATTGTCGCGGTTTCGCGCTATGTAATCAGCAAGCGCCATAACAACGGCAACTTTTGCAAGTTCGGAGGGCTGGAACTGAAAACCGATGTTGAGCCAGCGCTTCTGCTCACCTTTGCCGAAGATGAGAACAGCGATGAGCAACACGACGCAGACACCGTAAAAAAACCATGCAAACCGACGGTAGAACTTATACGATATAAACGACGCTATAAGCATTGCCGTCAGTCCAATAAGCACGGCAAACAACTGACTTTTTATGTAATGGTAACTGTCTCCGTAACGGTTCAGCGCGTCTGCGTAACCCGCGGAAAAAAGCATTGCAAGCCCAGTGAAAAGCAATGCGAAAACTCCGACAAGAAAAGGTATGTCGAACATTGGCAGACCTTTTTTTCGGAATAACGGATTTTTTTTCTGTTGCGCTTTGTCTTTCATCAAAGGCCTCCGGTCAAAATGTATGCGACTGCGGCAAAAACAACGCCTGTCGCAAAATATGAGAATACAACTGCGTTTTCGGAAACGCCGACGCTTCGCAAAAAGGAATCAAGCGGAGCGACAGGCAAAAGACGGTGCTTGCCGCGTGTGAAAAAATATACGGCACGGGAAAGCAAAAAACCCATTCCCTGAACGAGCCAAACAAAACCGACGATAAATATAACCGACGGACATTTCATCAAAAAGCAGAGCAGAACGGCACACGTTCCGCAAAAAGATGTTCCCGAATGTCCCTCAAAAATACGGGCGGGATTTTTTCCGAAGATAAGAAAACCGAGCACCGCGCCGAGAAGTGAGAACGAAAGAAAAGTTCCGTTCGCATCACCAACACCCTGACGTCCCAACGCAAAAAGTGAAAGATAAGCAAATACGGGAACGCAGGCAGCAGCGTTTAAGCCGTCCGAACCGTTCGTGATTCTCGCCGAAAACGAGAAAAAAAGTATCACGACAGCGGAGAGCGGGATATACAGAACACCGAGATCCGTGCCGTCCGAGAACAGGAAAAACGAAACATATCCCCCGCCGTTATAATTATAAGAATAAAACGCAAAGCCGACAGCCAAAACGGCGCGAAGCACGACAGGAACAAACCTCGGCAGTCGAAATCTTACGTTTTGCGTAATTGTCAGCATATCATCCGCAAAACCGACAGCGGCAAAAAGCACCGCAACGGCAAGCAAAAATACATATTCGGAACCAATTCCGCCGCCCACGGTCGCCGCAATCAGGAATCCGAATGCAGACGAGGCAATTACGGCGATACCACCCACGGGAGGAACGTCCTTTGCGCGCTTGCGCCATGCGGGATATTCGACCACGGTTATTTTCCGCCGCGTCATAACACGCTCTGCGGGGCGCATCAGAAAAGCACAAAACAAAACGCAGAGAATAAACGAAACGGTTATTGCGACAACGGACGCTGCCGACAGAGAAAAAGTCATTTTTGTTCCTTTATCTCAAAAAGTTTTTCGGCGATCTTTTCGCCGCTCATGCCGCGGCTCGCCTTTATAAGGATATAATCGCCGTCTTTTGCAATCTTTGAAAGTATGACAGCCGCTTCTTCGTTATTTTCGCACGAATAGCAGTTTTCGGGCGCAACGCCCGCGTTTTTTGCACCTGCAATGTAACTGTCGTTGAAATGTCCGAATGCGACAAGTGCGTCAATGTCCGTCAGCATTTCGCCGACTTTGCGGTGCATTTCGTCTGAGAAGTCTCCGAGTTCGAGCATATCGCCGAGAACCGCTATTTTTCTGCCGTTTTTGCGGCGGAGTACGTCAAGTCCCGCTTTCATGGAAGACGGGCTTGCGTTGTAGCAGTCTTCGATTATGTTCAGTCCGTCACGCGAATAGGTCTGCTGACGCATAGGAACACCTGTAAATTCGGCAAGTCCCGCCACGATATCGGAAAGAGGCACACCCATGCAAAGTCCAACAGAGATCGCGGCAAGCGAATTGTAAACATTATGAACTCCCTCGCACGGAATTATGACCGTTATATCGCCCTCGGGCGTTTTTACGCAAAAACGAAGGCTGTTGTCCTCCATGGCTATCTCGGATGCGATTATGTCGCAGTCGGGATTGTTTATGCCGTAACGGATTATCTTCTGCGGGATTTTTCCGAGCAGCAGGTCGTTATATGCATGGCGCAGATATTCGTCGTCGTAATTGAGAATAAGCGTTCCGTTTTCGGAAAGTCCTTCAAGAATCTCAAGTTTTGCAAGCATTATGTTTTCCTGCGAACCGAGATGTTCGATATGAGAAACGCCGATATTGGTGATAACGGCAATATCGGGACAGGCGATGTTCGTCAGAACGGATATTTCGCCTTTTGCGGACATTCCCATTTCGGTAACAACGACTTCGTCTTCGGGGCGAACGGCAAGCAGCGTCAGAGGAACGCCCGTTTCGCTGTTCTTGTTGCCCTCAGTCTTATGCGTTCTGTATTTGCGGCCCAACACGGAAGAAATATATTCTTTTGTCGTGGTCTTTCCCACGCTGCCCGTAACCGCAACGACCTTTACGCCGAGAGCAAGACGGTATGCCTTGCCGAGGTCTTGCAGACCTTTGAGAGAATCGGGAACAATGCAGCAAGGAAGAGATGTGTCAAGAGGTCTTTCGCAGAGAAAACACGCGGCGCCGTTTGCTTCGGCTTTTGACGCAAAATCGTGACCGTCCACGCGTGCGCCGGGCAGACACACGAACATATTCCCCTTTTTGACCGCACGGGAATCTATTGCGAATCCATCAAATTCGCAATCCCCGGTACAAGTGACATTCAGCATTTTTCCTACATCTGAAAGCAACATAACTCTTTCTCCGTTCCTATCTCTTCATCTTTCATATTCATATTCGGCGATGATGTTCACATCGTCGAAAGGCAATTTTTTTTTGCCGACAATTTGGTACTTTTCGTATCCCTTACCCGCGACAAGCACAGTATCCCCCTCATGCGCTCTCGAAAGCGCAAGTTTTATCGCGTCGCGTCTGTCAGGTACGACCGAAAAAGTATCTTTTTCCATTCCCGCAACAATATCGCGGATTATCGCCTCGGGGTCTTCCGTGCGCGGATTGTCGGAAGTCACTATGACTTCATCCGCAAACCTTGCGGCGTTTTTACCCATAACAGGGCGTTTTTCTTTATCTCTGTCTCCCCCGCAGCCGAAAACGACAATAAGTCTGCCGCGGGTTATTTTTCTCAAAGCGACAAGTGCGGAAGTCAGTGCCTGCGGCGTATGCGCATAGTCCACATAGACAGAAAACGGCGCTTTGATAAAAACGCGCTCCATTCTACCGGGAATAACTATCGGAGCGTCAAATGTTCTCGCAATATCTTCAAGAGAAACTCCGAGTTCTGCTGCGGCGGCAACGGCGGCAAGCGTGTTATAAACGTTGAACATTCCGATAAGTCCCGTCCGCACAGGTACTTTCTTATCTTTATGTTCAATCAAAAATTCACTGCCGTTTTCTTGCAGAACGATGTCTTTTGCCGCATAATCCGCAAAACCGAGTACGGAAAATGTCTTTACCCCGTCGGAAACAAGAGACGAGGCGTAGCGGTCGTCGCCGTTTACAATAAATATATCAGATAGGTCTTTCAACCTTTTCTTGCTTTCGAAATACGCCGTGACCGTTTTATGATAATCGAGATGGTCTCTGCCGAAATTGAGAAACTCACCCACGCGAAAACGGCACGGGTCTACCCTGCGTTGGTCAAGCCCCTGTGATGATACTTCGCATACGACAGCTTTTGTTCTGTCCTCTTTCATACGACGAAATGCGGAATAAAGAATATTCGGTTCAGGCGTGGTGTTTTCAAAGTTTACGGAACCGATGACCTCGGTCTTAATGCCGACGCCGTTCAATATATGAGAAAGTATATACGAAGTACTTGTTTTTCCGTTTGTACCCGTCAGACCGACAAGCGTCAGTTCTTTTTGAGGATCGCCGTTTTCAGCCGCACATATACCGGCAAGCGCGGATAATGCGTTTTCACAGCGCAAAACATTGTCTCCGACAATGCTCTTTTCCGTCACAACGGCTTTTGCACCCTTTGAAAACGCTTCGTTGATGTGCGCGGCACCGTCAAATCTGCTGCCGCTGACGGCAACGAAAAGACTGCCGTCCGTGCAGCTGTCAAGATGGGAGCAGACATTTGTTATCTCTGTCTCGGGGGCAAATCTGCCAGTAAATTCACCGTTTTTCAGGAGTTCGGAAAGTTTCATTCAAAAACAACCTTTCAAGTTATTTTTTTTCACTTTCCGTTATTTTGGGTTGAGTATACTCTGCCCAAACATCAGCCGCTTTTTGCGACCTTTTTGAATCTGACCTGAACCGTCGTCATCTTTTCGACGGTCTCACCGGGAGATATGCTTTGATAATATGCAACGACGCCCGAACCCGTTATCGGAGTGACGGACTCATTGCTTCCGAGGATTTCGATATTCAGTTCGCTGTTTGTCAGCAGTTGATTGCATTCCGCAGGCGTTTTTCCTTCAAGATTCGGAACGACCGTCGTTGTTTCGTGTTCACCCTCTTCGGTATAAAGCAACACCGTACTGCCTACGGAAATTGTTGTATTGGCGGCGGGAAGTTGAGATACGACCGTCTCGCCTTTGCCGACAACTTTAACCTGCAAGCCGTCCGCGACTATCTTTTTGGACGCTTCGTCAACCGTCATTTCTCCCACATACGGAACAGTTGTTCTGTCCGCGTTTTCGGCGGTCGAAGAAATTCCGAGTTGATTAAGAGCCTGCACTATTATGGATGTTCCGAGAGGTGCGGCGATATAAGAACCGTACTGAACCTCGGAATCGGGTTCGTCTACGACAACGAGAACCGCTATCTGCGGGTCGTCTGCGGGAGCGAAGCAAACATACGAAGCAATACGCTTGTCGTTGTCCTCCTGTCCTACTCTTGTGTCGAGTTTCTGCGATGTACCGGTCTTTCCGCCTATGCGGTAGCCGTCAACGTGGGACTTTTCGGAAGAATCAGCCGTAAATTCAAGGTATTCGCGCATTATTGCGGACGTTTCGTCGGAAACGGTCTGGCGGACAACGGTAGGTTTGTTTGAAACGACCGTATTTCCGTCCGAATCCGTTATGCTGCGGACGATATACGGCTGCATATAATTTCCGCCGTTAATAACGGAGCAAACGCCGCTTATAAGTTGCATCGGCGTTATTTTGAACGTCTGACCGAACGCGGATTCCGCAAGGTCAAGCGTTGTCATGGTTTTCAGAGAGTGGTGATAACCGGTCTGCTCACCGGGAAGCCCCACACCCGTTTTGTCTCTGAGTCCGAAAACGGTCAGATAATCATAGAATTTTTCCTGTCCTATGCGCATACCGAGCGTCATAAATACGGGGTTACAGGAATTTGCAAGTCCCTCTTTAAGATGTTCGGAACCGTGACCTGTTCTCTTGTGGCAGTTGACGCGGGTAGGTCCTATATCGAGATGCCCGCTGCAAAAGAACGTTTCTTCAAGGCTGACGAGGTTTTCTTCAAGCGCCATAGAAGCCGTAAATATCTTGAATGTCGAACCGGGTTCGTATGCTTCAAGGCATTTATTCTTTTTGTATTCCGCGAATTTTTCGTTATATGCTTTGTAATATTCGGAGCTTCCGACCTCAAATTCAGCCGCAAGCGCTTCAAGCGTGAGTTCGTCGTTTATAACATAGTTCTCGTTCGGGTCGAAGTCCGGTTTCGACGTCATCGCAAGTATTTCACCTGTGTTGACGTCCATGATTACGCCCGCTATTCTGTTCTGAACGTTATGTTCTACCCTTGCGTTGTTTATCTCCGATTCGAGCATCGCCTGCATTTTCAAATCTACTGTAAGTTCGACCGTGCAGCCGTCTTTCGGGTCTACCTGACGCTCATAGGAAAACGGCATCGACGTTCCTATCGAAGTTTTGGTTGCAACAAGTTTTCCCGCAGTACCCGTCAGATAATCGTCGTAAAGATATTCAAGACCTTCAAGTCCTTGGTTGTCGGCACCCACAAGGCCGAGAACCGTCGAAAGCGTGTTTCCGTTCGGATAATATCTCTTCGGGTCTTCGGTAACGGTTATTATCGCCGCATAATCCTTGTCTTCGGATATAAAGTCGCTGACCTTATCCGCAATGTCTTTTTCCACGCGGCGCACAACCTCGACGCTCTGAACGTTTTTGAGCGTCATTTCATATATCTTGTCTCTGTCTTCGGAAAGTGCGGAAGACAGGCCGTCGCATATCTTTTCGCGCAGGTCTTCGCTGTCTATCAGTTTCGGAGCCATTACGACCTTGTAAGCGGACGCGCTTATCGCAAGTATGTTTCCGTCCCTGTCCGTTATCGTGCCGCGCTTCGCCTCAATGGCGATATCCTGCGTCTGCTGTGAAACGGCTATCTGCTCATATTTGGAATGTTTTATTATCTGAATGTAAAAAAGTCTTCCAATAAGGCAAATCAGGGCAATCATTGCTATTACCCTGACAACCGCATATCTGTTTTTACTGTTCGACTTTGGTCTTGACATAGTTTAATTCCCGTCACATATTCCGAGGAAGTTTCTCCCTATTATCTATGCGAAGTTTACTTCAAATATTCAAGAACGATGGAGAATGTCTTCGAAATCTTGTCCGCAAAACTCTCACCGGAGGAAACAACTCTCATCTCGTCTGTCTCCGTTGCGGGCATATATATAATCTGATAATCATTTATCTTTTTCATTCCGAGAACGGTCTCCGCATACTCTGAAACGCCGTTGTAATCGGTGCGTTTCTGATATTCGACTTTAAGTCTTTCGCCCTCGTTATACGCTTTGTCGTATTCTTTTTCAAGAACTTCCGTGCGATAGTTTATTTCATATTTTTTAATATAGCAGTTAACGCTGATTATCATCAATGCGACTATTGCGATGCTAGAAAGTATTTCAAACGCGCCGAAACTCTTTTTGGAAGTCTCTTTTCCCGTTCTCTTCTTCATTGCCTTGTCCACCCTATTCCTTTATAAATATTCTGAGCCTCGATGAGCGGGCTCTCGGATTTTCTCTTATCTCTTCTTCCGTCGGGGTTATCGGCTTCAACGCCTTTCCGAGCGGTTTTTTGCCGCATACGCAAACCGGGAAATCCGGCGGGCAGGTGCAGGGGTTCTGCGCCTTTGCAAAAGCGGTCTTTACTATTCTGTCTTCAAGACTGTGAAACGTTATAACGCAAACTCTGCCGCCGCTTTTCATCTGCGGCATTATACCGTCAAGCAAGTTGCTTATCTGTTTCAGTTCGTCGTTGACTTCTATTCTTATAGCCTGAAAAACACGTTTTGCGGGATGTTGCTTTTCGCGAAGTGCCTTTGCGGGCATTGCGCTTTTTATAATATCGACAAGTTCAAGTGTCGTTTCAATAGGCTTATGATTTCTGTATTCGATAATTGCCGAAGCCACGGAGCGCGAGTATCTTTCTTCACCGTATTCAAAGAAGATTCTCTCCATATCTTCTTTTGAATAAGTATTCACAAGCGTCTTCGCCGTAAAATCGTCGTCCCTGTTCATTCTCATATCAAGCTCTGCATCAGCCATATACGAGAATCCTCGTTCCGCGGTATCGAGTTGATGCGACGAAACGCCGAGATCCACCAGCAGTCCGTCAAGCATTATTCCGTTTTCCCGCAGATATTCGGGCAACCTTGCGAAGTCCGTGTGCAAGAGGGTCAAACCGCATTTCAACCCCGCGAGTTTTTCTCTGCACGCTCCGATAGCCTCTGTATCTCGATCAACGCATATCAGCCTTCCTTTATCGGACAAGCGTTCTCCGATGGCTCGGGAATGATTTCCTCCGCCCGCGGTACCGTCCGCATAAACTCCGTTCGGTTTGACAGCGAGACCGTCGATAGTCTGATTGAATAATACCGGGATATGTTCAAAATTACTCATTGTTCGACGACTTCTTTTCTTTGAGTTTTTCTCGGATTCTGTTTCCGAGATCCTTGTCGTTGTTGAACTCTTCCCAGTCCTCGGTCTTCCATATTTCAAGTCTTTGTCCCGCACCGACGATGGTGACGTCCTTGCCTATTCCGAAGAAAGAACGCAGCGTCTGAGGAACCGTTATTCTTCCCTGCGAATCGACATCTGCTTCCTGCGCGTTACCGAGGAAGTACAACGTTTCGTCGTTGGACTCAAAATCGTTGTCGTTGTCTATCTTGGAGATGAAGTTTTCCCAGCCCTCCGCGGTATACATATAAAGACAGTTGCGAAGACCTCTTGTGAGGATAACGGTGGAACCGAGATAATCTCTCTGTTTTGCGGGCAGGAACAATCTGTTTTTCGAGTCTATTGTGTGGTTGTAACTGCCGATCAAACCGAATCTGCCGATGCAAAGCATATTGTCCTACCTCCGTTTCCTCAAAATTTCTTGGGAGCGTAATGTACTTTCAATCTTTTTTTCTCCACTTTCGCTCCACTTGACAATATTATAATATAAATCGTTCGCTTTTGCAAGGGGTTTAACAAAATTTCTCGCCAAATATATCGTGATATTAGCATGTGATATTGTATATTTTTTACAAACTTTTATGGGATTGCGCCCCATTTTGCGCCAAAACACCTCCCAATCCCCCACAAATCGCCCAAAACCGCGCCCCACTCGGCGCGGAAACATTTGAACCGCCCCAAAACGGGGTGATTTAAGTCCGAATAAAGTGTGCATACACAATTATGACAGAGACGAAAACGCTTTCGTCCGCGCTTTTGTGACAAACGTATTTGTTTGTAAATATTTCCTTGACAAGAGCAGATAATAATGTTAATATATAATATAATCAATTTATAAGAGGAAACACCATGAAACTTCTCGTCATCGACGGCAACAGCATAATGAACCGTGCGTTTTACGGCATAAGAACGCTCACCAACTCACAGGGTGTCAACACCAACGCGCTTTACGGTTTTCTGACTACGCTTCACAGGCATTTAAAAGAAGAGGAAGAGTGTCGTGTCGCTGCGGCTTTCGATTTGAAAGCGCCGACTTACAGGCACGAAATGTTCAAGGATTACAAGGCGGGGCGCAAGCCCATGCCCGAAGAACTGAGAGAACAGTTTCCCATAATAAAACAAATGCTGGACGCGCTCGGAGTCGTAAGAATAGAGCGCGAGGGGCTTGAAGCGGACGATATTATAGGAATACTCAGCCGCGAATGTTCGGACGACGGAGAAAAGTGCGTTATCATAACGGGCGACCGCGATGCGTTCCAGTTGACGGACGAGAACGTGACCGTAAAACTTGCAACGACAAAGCAGGGCGGAACGCAGGACGAGATATACACTCCTGCCGAGATCAAAGCCAAATACGGGCTTGATGTCAGCCAACTCATAGACCTCAAAGCGCTCATGGGCGACTCTTCGGACAATATACCGGGCGTTGCGGGCGTAGGAGAAAAAACCGCAGTAACTCTTCTTGAAAAATACGGAACGCTTGAAGGCGTTTACGAAAACATCGAAGAAATCAAAGGCGCGCTGAAAACAAAACTCGAAAACGGAAAAGACAGCGCTTTCATGTCAAGAGAACTCGGTCGAATAATCAGAAAAAGCGACTTGCTTGACATCACGGAAAAAGACATACTCCCCCCGAAGATGAACGAGAGCGAGTTTCTTTCCCTGCTCCGAAAATATGACCTTAAAAGAATAATCAAACTGTACGGTTTGGACGAAAGCGCCGCGCCGTCCGTCTCCGACGCAAAAAAGGAAACAAAAGCGTCGGAAGTCGAGGTTTCTGCGGTTTCGGACACAACCTGTCTTGCGGACGAAAGGCTTTTCGTTGTCTGCAACGGAGATATGATTGCGGTCAGGACAAAAGACGGCGTTTCTTTGCTTGAACTTAACGAAAATACGCTGAAAGCGATGGACGGCAAAAAAATAGTCACGCACGACGCAAAACCGCTTCTCAAAAAGATGCTGACGGCAGGCGTTTCGGCAACGCTTGAATTTGACACGATGCTTGCGGGCTACATTCTCGACCCGTCGAGTTCCGAATACCCGCTTTCGCAGATAATCGAGGAAAGTTCCTCGGTATCTGCGCTCACGCCTGCGGAACAATGTTATTACCTGCCCGAAGCGGAGGGATACCTCGAAACAAGACTTGAACAAAACGGACAAACCGCACTTTACAGAGATATTGAACTTCCGCTCTGCACCGTGCTTGCAAATATGGAGCATGACGGTTTTAAAGTGAACACGGAGTTCCTGAAAAATTTCGGCGAAAAACTCGACACGGAGATAGCGGACTGCACGGCGTCGATATATCTTTATGCGGGACACGAGTTCAACATCAATTCAACAAAGCAACTTGCCGCGGTGCTGTTTGACGAGATGTGTCTGCCCTACCCGAAAGGCAAAAAGACAAAAACGGGTTATTCGACGGCAAACGACATTCTCGAAAAAGTTCGTGACGCCTGCGAAGACCCCATAATCGACAACGTTATAGAATACAGAAAGCTTTCGAAACTGAAATCTACATATATTGACGGTCTGCTTAAAAAAGTCGGCGAAGACGGAAGAATACACACGGTATTCACGCAGACGGTCACGCAAACGGGAAGAATAAGTTCGACCGAACCGAACTTGCAGAATATTCCCGTCAGAACGGAACTCGGCAGACAACTGCGAAAAGCGTTTGAGGCAAGAGAGGGATGCACGCTCATTGACGCAGACTATTCGCAGATAGAACTGCGTGTGCTTGCGCACATTGCAGACGATGAAAACATGAAACGTGCGTTTATCGAAGACAGGGACATTCACACGGCAACGGCGGCGCAGGTGTTCGGACTGCCCGAAGCAATGGTGACGCCCGAACTCCGCAGACGCGCAAAGGCGGTCAATTTCGGCATAGTTTACGGTATCGGCGAATATTCGCTTTCTCAGGATATCGGAGTATCGTTCAGAGAAGCCAAAAACTATATCGAGAACTATTTCCGCACATACAGCGGCGTCAAGAAATATATGGACGGAATCATCGAAAGCGCAAAAGAAAAAGGCTATGTCGAAACGATGTTTGCAAGGCGCAGATACGTTCCCGACATAAACGCGAAGAACAAACAGTTGCAGGCATTCGCTTCCCGCGTATGCAGAAACACGCCGATACAGGGCACAGCCGCCGACCTGATAAAGCTTGCGATGGTACGCGTCTTTGACAGGCTTGAAAAATCAGGCACAGGTGCTCGGCTTATATTGCAGATCCACGACGAACTCATTATAGAAGCGCCTGTCGAAAAGGAAAAAGAAATAAGCGAAATGCTCAAATACGAAATGGAACACGCGGCAAACCTTTCCGTTCCCCTGCTTGCGGACGTAAACGCGGGCAAAACGTGGTACGAATCAAAATAATCGGAGATGTAAAAAATGAAACTGCTCTTTGTTTGCACGGGCAACACCTGCCGAAGCGCAATGGCACAGGCGCTTGCGGAAAAGATGATAAAAGACAACGGGCTTGACTTTGAAGTTGACAGCGCAGGACTGTTCGCGGACGGACATTCGCCGGCAAGCGAAAACGCAAAACGCGCGGTCGAAAAATACGGAGCAACACTTGACGCGCATATATCGACGCCGCTTACGCTCAAAGCCGTTTCCGAAGCCGACAAAATATATGCGATGACGGCAGACCACTTAAAGCTGCTTGTACTCAGCCGCCCAGAGCTTTCGGAAAAAGCGGAATTGTTCGACCCCGACGGAAAAGACGTTCCCGACCCATACGGCGGAGATGAAGAAGTCTATGAAAAATGTGCCGAAAGGATAAACGAATGTCTGAAAAAGAGACTCGGACTCGAAGAATAACGAACACAAACGACCCCGCGATAAAACAGGTTGCAAAAGCCGAAGCGGAAAATTTTTCGGAGCCGATGAGCGAAAGCTGCATAAAATCCTCGCTTTCTTCCCCGCATTTCGGACTTTATGTTTACGAAAAAGGCGAAAAAGTCGTCTGCCATGTTGCAACGGCAGGAGTTTTTCCCGAAATGCAGATAAATTCGGTCGCATCCTCCGAAAAAAGAAAAGGCTATGCAACCGAATTGCTGAAACACATTCTCTCGGAGAAAAAGAACGAGGGAATCGAAACTGTATCGCTCGAAGTCAGAGTATCAAACAATGCGGCAAAGGCGCTGTATGAAAAACTCGGTTTCACAGCGGTCGGAACAAGAAAAAAACTATACGATAAGCCCGTTGAAGACGGGCTGGAAATGATAACGGAGTTACAGAAAAATGCTTGTCTTGGGAATTGAGAGTTCATGCGACGAAACGGCTGCGGCAGTCGTTGAAAACGGAACAAAAGTCATCTCGAACGAAGTTGTTTCGCAGATAGACATACATACGCTTTACGGCGGCGTTGTGCCCGAGATAGCATCACGCTGCCATGTCGAAGCGATTTCTTCTCTTGTGCGCAAAGCGCTTGAACCCGTCGGCGGCATTCAAAACATCGACGCCGTTGCTGTCACTTACGCACCCGGACTTATCGGTGCGTTGCTGGTCGGAGTCAACTTCGGCAAGAGCCTTGCTTTCGCCGCAGGCAAGCCGCTTGTTCCCGTTCACCATTTAAGGGGGCATATCGCCGCGAATTATCTGACAGACTCCACTCTTACTCCACCGTTCACCGCGTTGGTGGTCTCCGGCGGTCACTCTCATATAGTCAATGTGGGAAATCACACCACTTTCACGGTAGTGGGCAAAACACGCGACGATGCGGCGGGAGAGAGTTTTGACAAAGTTGCAAGAGTTATCGGGCTCGGTTATCCGGGAGGTCCGAAAGTCGAAAAAGCGGCGGCGACAGGAAATCCGAGCGCGATAAGATTTCCCCGCACACACTTTGCGGACAACGAGTTCGATTTCAGTTTCAGCGGCATAAAAACCGCGGTAATAAATTATGTTCACAACGCACAGCAGACGGGAACGGAAATAAACATTCCCGATGTGGCGGCTTCGTTTTCGGTGGCGGTCACGGAAGTGCTGGCGGACAACGCGACAAAGGCGGCGGCGCGGTTCAACAAAAAACTTGTGCTTGCGGGAGGTGTTGCCGCAAACGGAACGTTGAGAAAACGTCTCGAAAAAGAATGTAAAGAAAAAGGAGTTCAACTTTTCATGCCGGACTTGCGCTACTGCGGAGACAACGCCGCAATGATAGCCTCACAGGGATATTATGAATTTCTTGCGGGTCACACGGCGGACGAGACATTGAACGCTTACGCGAATATGTCGATAGAAGAAAACCCGTTTTGAATCAAACAACATTCATAAAAGGACATTGCCCGAAGACAGTATCTTCGGGCAATGTCCTTTTTCGGTTTCAGCAGCAGGAATCGTTGCAGGAATTGCAGGTATTGCAGCCGCAGCTGTCGGAGTTGACGCAGAAAATTATAAGCGCCGCGATTATAAGCGTCCAGAAATAATAATTATTGCGGAACATTCCATTGACCTCCTTATGTATTTTTCGGTCGGCAGGCGTTTTCCGCCGTCCTCAGTTTCATACTATGCAAAAACGGATTTTCGTGTCACGATGGATTTACTCTTTCCTTTTTACGGCAGACTTCGTTCCAAAGCAGAACTCCGAAAAAGAAAAAAACATATTATATAATAAAGATGTTTAAATCGGAGTACAATGTGCAAAAATAGTGTTGAAAACAACACGGAGGGAGAGTGAAAAAACTTGACGCAGATAAAACGCGGGGACATATATTATGCGGATCTCAGCCCCGTTGTCGGCTCAGAGCAAGGCGGCGTCCGACCGGTTTTGATAGTGCAGAACGACCTCGGCAACAAGCACAGTCCGACGGTCATCGCGGCGGCGATAACTTCAAAGCTCGGCAAGACGGAACTTCCGACGCATATAAGGGTCGATGCGGCGGACTACGGACTCAGCAGAGACTCCGTTATTCTTTTGGAGCAGGTCAGAACGCTCGACAAGCGAAGACTGCGCGAAAAAATGGGACATCTCGACACAACGGCAATGAATGAGGTGGATCATGCGCTTTCGGTAAGTTTTGGGCTTGACATACAATAAAAACGGAATAATTCCGAAACAAAAAAGACGAACCGGCGGTATGTGCAAATTGCACTATACCGTAACCGATTGTTCAAAAAAATATAACCGATTTGTTTGTCCGATGTACTTATTGCCTATTTACATCGGACGCTTTTTCTGATAAAATATATATAAGAAAACATTAAGGAGTCTTTGTTTTGCGAAAGATATCTGCATTTATAATATGTGCGGCAACTGTTTTATCGCTGTTTGCGTTCGGTTCTTCCGCGGCGAAATCAAACGTATACTATTGTCCGAAAGCAAAAACCGTTCCGACGATAGACGGCAACATAACCGAAAGCGAATGGAATGATGCTCTGACAATAGAACTTGATTCCCTGAACGCAAAGGCGGCAAACGGATGGGCGATGAACCCGTTTGGGGCAAGCGACGCAAAAGCGACAGTAAAGCTTTTATGGAGCGACGACAAAACGCACGGCGGACTCTATATCTCGTGGAGCGTCACGGACGAGACGCAGTCGTTTGCGCTTGACAAGGATTCGCCGTACCCCAACGCGATGGATTCGGTTCAGCTTGTTATCGATCCGATGTATCAGCGCAGAGCGAAAGCAAGAGATTCGGTAATGATATATACGTTCGACCCTTATACATCCAGATCCGGAAACGGGTTTGAGGTATACCCCGAAGACGGCGCGACGTGGTACGAGCATATATACTGGGTGGGAAGAAATGAGTCGCTCGGGGTTCGCGTTTCTTCAAAGCTCAACGCAGAAAAGGACGAGGACGGCGGACGCAGATGGTTAGTGAAGGGCTACGATATCGAGGCATATCTGCCATGGAAAGCGCTGACGATACTGACGGGCAGACCCGAAGCGAAGATAGGCACAAAACTCGGAATAGGCTTTTTGCTTGTCGATTACGACTTCAACTATTCGGAATATATATCGGATTATAAAAAGAACGCGCTCAAAGACACCTCGGAGTATCAGACTCTGGTAAACGTGACAACAGACTTTTCTAACGGAACGAGAACCACAAACGAGAACATCTGCGCATATCCGAGAAATTACAATACAATTATTTTGGCTGATTTTTCGGGTGCCACGACATCGGAAACAGATGACAATTCGACGGAAAAACCCGACGACGTGGTTGCCACGCCCAATGAAACGCTCGAAGAGATATTAAAAAAGGACGATCAACTCAACAACGCGGATTACACCCCCGAAACATGGGAAATTTACAGCAAGGCATTTCAGGAAGCAAAAGATTACATAAACGGAAAATCCTCAAAAACAGAGGAAGAAGTCAAAGATGCGCTTATCGCGGCCATACGAGGACTGAAGCTGCGTTACGACCTTGATTCGTCCTCACAGCAAACGGACACAACGGACGAAATGGCGAAGCTGACCGAACTGATAAACAGTACAAAGAATCTGAAAGACAAGTATTCGGAAGACCAACTCGCTGATGTGAACAAATACGTTGAAGAAGCAACCGCGCTGCTTTCAAGTTCGAATCCGAGCAAAAGTCAGATACAGAACGCATACAATGCATTGAGCGACGCGATAAAAGCGTTGCCGGAATCCGAGGTGCCGCAGACTTCGGCGGAATACGGAACAAGAGAATATATTGTGGTAGTCGTTGTCGCGGGATCGGGAACACTCTTTGCGCTGATTTTAGTATTCATAGTTATGGTTCTTGTAAAACGTTCCTCGAAAAAGACAAAAACCGACGGAGAAAACAAAGTCAACAAATAATTCGTTCGGTTATTGTTGAAAATACCATAAAAACGAATAATGTGTAATTTATCTGTTATTTATCGGCAAAAAGGCTTTACATTCGTACACTTTTTTGCTATATTATATTTGTAATTTTAGAAAGGTGGTAAACCACATGAAAAAAACAATACTCAGCCTTGTTATGGTTGTTGCTGTTGCATTCAGTTTGTTTACGTTTGTCTTCGCTTCCGAAGCGGCGTCCCCCTCGTACAACATTCCTATTGCAACAAAAGCACCCACTGTTGACGGCGGCGCAAGTGATGCCGCGTGGAAAAACGCGCTCACAATAGATATCTCTCCCGCTGCTGTTAAGAAAAACGGCGGTTGGGCGCAGACTTCTTCCAATGGCGCGACCGGAACCGTTAAAGTAGTTTGGACGGAAGGCAGCAAAGGCGGTCTTTATTTCCTTTGGCAGATCAAAGATAAGACCCAGTCTTTCGCATTTCCTGTCGGAGCAAACGTAATCAACGCCATGGACTGCGTTCAGCTTTGCTTTGACCCGACAAACGCGCGCAAAGCAAAACTGACGGGCAAAGAATGTCAGGTTTATACGTTTGCACCGTATACCGCAAGATCAGGTAACGGATTCCTTATCTTCCCCGAAGACGGCCCGACATGGTTCGAGCATTACTGCTGGGTTGACATGAACAAGAGCACGGGCGTTAAACTCGCCGTTAAACTTAACGGTAAGACGTCCACGGGCAAAGACCTTGAAAACAGAGGTTTTGACGTAACGGGCTACACTCTTGAAGCATTCATTCCGTTCAAGGCTCTCAAGGTTGACGCAGGTCAGATCGAGGGCAAAGTAGGCACTGCATTCGGTATCGGCTTCCTTCTTGTTGACTACGATTGGAACCACTCCAAATTCGTTGCAGACAAAGGGCCCACCGCACAGGCAGAGAAATATCAGAAACTTCTCAACATAAGCGCGACCTACACAAACGGGTCGGGCACCAACAGAAACAACATCTGCACAAAGCCCAAGAAGTACAACACCGCATACCTTGCTGACGCAAGCGGCAAACTTCCGGACAATGTCGAGACCACAAATCCCGATAACGGAGACGAAAATCCGACAACCGCGGCAATTGATGACAGCGAAAAGCTGTCCGAGATCATTGCGCAGATCGAAGCAACGGACCTTTCCGTTTACACACAGGAATCCGTAAAGACTCTTAACGCGGCTCTTGAAGAAGCGAAGAAGTTCAAGGATGACGATACTTCCGACGAAGCAAAGGCTGCAAAAGAAGTTCTTATTGCGGCGTATGCGGGACTTGTTCTGAATGAAGAAAATCCCACAACAGATAATACCGATAATTCGACCACCGACAATTCGGCGGCGACAACCACGGAAGCACCCGCGGAAAGCAACGGCGGCTTCAAATGGTGGATAATCGTTATCATCGTTGTTGCGGTTGCGGCAATAGGCGCAGTTGTTGCGGTTGTCGTATCCAAAGGCAAGAAAAAGCAGCAATAATCACAAAGTGATATAACTGTTTACATAAAAACCGTCCGCGGAATTCCGCGGACGGTTTTCTTATTGACAAAGCATCTTCCGCGAAAATCTTAATAAAAAAAGTTTGTGCGCATATTGAAATTCATTTTTTTATGTGATATAATAAATAAAAGAATACAAAAGAAGTTCCCAACGGTTTGATCACTCGGTTCGAAAGACGAATAAAAACGCCGTTGAAAAAATAAGATATACCAAAAAGGACGAGCCGCAAAATCTGTGGCTGTGTCTTACGGAATTAAGGGGTGCGGAAAAATGCAGAAATGTTATGATTGCGGAAGAATATATTTCGGTTCGGCGCGTCATTGCCCGAAGTGCGGCGCTGACCAATGGGAGGGAAAATTCGGCGTTTGCAGTCGCTATTCTCTTCAAAACACATTGAAAAACATGGACATTAACGATTGCGACTTTGAAGAGTATATTTTTATCGGCGAAATGATAGTTCGCAAAATGCAGGAAGAAGAATCTTACAACGAATTCGGTTGGCGTCCCGTTGCGGCGCTGATAGACGCATATACACGGGACACGCCTTTCAAAGATTTCAAACGTGCACTTGAACTTTGCCCGCTGTACGGCAAGTGTATGCACGCGGATTTCGGAGACGACGCAAAGATAATCGCGGAGCAAAAAGCAGAAGAAGTATACGCAAAACCGGGTTGTCCTTTCAAGCCCGAGCCGAAAACAAACCCAATAGTAACATTGCTTACACGCTTGCTCAAAGACCTTGAAGAAATGCCGAAGACCGAAGAATACGATTTTGTCGGCAGACAGATTTCGAGAAAAGACCTTGCAAAAATGCTTTCCAAACTTAACAAGTTTGCAAACGGGGACGAGGATATGCCCTCCGCGCCGAAATTCATTTATTTTATAGGGCTTGCATACGAACAGGGACGTCCGTTCCCGCAAAACACGCAGTATGCAAAAGCGTGGTACAAGGCGGCTGCCGATCTCGGCGACGAAGAAGCAAAAGCCAAGTTTGCAAAATAAAACCGATTTACAAACTGATTATATTAAGCAGATAATTTGACCGCAGTTCAAAACTGCGGTCTTTTTTTTTGCGCCTTTATGCAATTAAAGTATATTTGCGTCAAAATGAGAAAAAATACCTCCGAAAGGATGTGGAGGCTTGAACAAAAACGATTATGCACGGCTGACGGACATCAAAACAAAAAATTCGCCCATTTTCAAGGATTGCTGTTTTGCTTTTCTTATAGGAGGGGCGATATGCTGCGTCGGTCAGACGCTTACCGACCTTTACGCAAATGTTGCGGGATTTTCCGCGGAAGACGCATCCACGTTGACAAGCGTTACGCTCGTGTTTTTAAGCGCGCTTTTCACGGGCATCGGGCTTTATCAGAAATTGGCGCGTATAGCGGGAGCGGGAACGCTTGTGCCGATAACGGGATTTGCGAACGCGGTCGTCTCCCCCGCCCTTGAATTTAAATCCGAGGGCAGCATACTCGGCACGGGAGTCAAACTGTTCTCGATAGCAGGACCCGTTATTGTTTACGGAACGGCGGCATCGGTTGTCTACGGGATAATATACTATATCGTAAAGTTGGTCTGCGACGTATGAAAAAAGCAGGAAAAAACACCTATATTCCATCGTCTGCTGTCACCGTCGGCGCATGGCAGGCAATAGTCGGGCAGAAAGAAAAAGAGGGACCGCTCGGCAAATACTTTGATTTGTATTCAAACGACGAATATTTCGGACAGGAGACATACGAAAAAGCGGAAGCGCAAATGCAAAAGGAGGCGATGAACCGTGTCTTCGAAAAAGCAAACCTGCGCGACGAAGATGTTGACTTCATTTTCGCAGGTGATCTGCTCAATCAGTGCGTCAGTTCGGCTTACGGCAGCCGTGATCGCGGGGCTGGTTATTTTGGACTGTACGGAGCGTGTTCTACGGTCATTGAAGCGGCGATAATCGCGGCGATGACGATAGACGGCGGCTTTGCAAAGCGAGCCGTGGCGATAACAAGCAGTCATTTCTGCACGGCGGAAAGGCAATACCGTTACCCGCTCAATTACGGCTCGGTGCGTCCGCCGTCGGCGCAATGGACGGTAACGGGGTCGGGCTGTTTGTTGCTGACGGACGAAGATATACCGAACATGCCTAAAATTTCGGCGTTTTGCCCCGGAACGATAATTGATATGGGTGTCAGCGATATAAACAATATGGGCGCGGCTATGGCACCTGCGGCGGCAGACACGTTGAAGAAGTATTTCAGAGACACAAAGACCTCGCCGGACAGTTACGACCTTATTCTGACGGGTGACCTCGGAAGTATCGGGCACGAACTTGTCAAAACGCTTCTCGAAAGGGAGAATATCTCTCTCGGAGCAAATTATCTCGATTGCGGAATGATGATTTTTGATGCCGACAAGCAGGACGTTCACGCGGGCGGTTCGGGGTGCGGCTGTTGCGCAAGCGTGCTTGCGGCATACGTTTTACCGCAAATGCAGGCGGGACTTTATAAAAATGTTCTTGTTGCGGCGACGGGCGCGCTGATGAGTCCGACAACAAACCAGCAGGGCGAAAGCATTCCCGCGATTTCACACCTGATAAGGCTGACGATTTAGGGGCGTTTGAAAATGGCTTATTTATGGACTTTTTTGTTCGGAGGACTTCTGTGCGTCATAGGGCAGATACTTCTCGACAAAACAAAACTGACGCCCGCGAGAATCCTTGTCGGATATGTTGTAGCGGGCGTTTTCCTCGGTGCGGCAGGACTATATAAACCGTTTGCCGAATTTGCGAAAGCGGGCGCAAAAGTGCCGCTGACGGGCTTTGGTTTTGCGCTTGCCGAGGGAGTAAAAAATGCGGTTGACGAAAAAGGCCTGCTCGGCATCTTTACGGGCGGGCTGACGGCGGCTTCCGCGGGAATTTGCGCGGCGATAGTTTTCGGGTGTCTTGTTGCATTGATATTCAGATCCCGAAAAAAATAAATTCGGAAATGTATGTTTTTCCTTTTTCACAAAAACAAGAGCGACGGGACTTTGCCTGCCGCTCTTATTTACTATCAGTCTATGTTTATCTTAATTTTGAAGCCTTCGCCGTAAATGCCCTGATTGGATTCGGGCTGAATGATGATGTAAAACTCGCCGTTGTGCGGCACTTCATATTCAAAAGTGCTGCTTTCCGTCTGACCTATCATATTGCGATATGACGCGGATTCATCATATCCGACCTTATAAATATTGTAGTGCCATACGTCGGACATATCCCCCGCTATGTTCAGCAGCAATTTGCCGTTTTCATAAGTACAGGTAACGTTTTCGACTTTTGACGGAGCGCTGTCGCATCTCATCTCGTAAGTCGAGCCGAGATCGCGTTTCTGCCATGACGAAAACGGAGAACCGGTTCCCGCTTTGTATATCTGTGCGCCCTCTTCTGTGTTTATATACTTTTTGGTTGATTTGTCAAACACTTTGAACGAGCTGTCCGGGAAAGACGAATAATATTTGTTATCCGCAAATTTATACCATCTGAGAGGTGTGGGTACTCTTATCCAATAGAAGTCCGAAATATTGTCTTCCGCCCGCAAAACGATATGGTTTGAGACAAATTCGTTTTTCTCCCATTTAGGTATGCCGTTATCTGCAATACATCTGAAAACGCAAACATTGGGATTTGTGTGAAGAATAAGATTGTCATAGATGCGGCAGTTGATTACGGAGAAAACTTCTTCCGTCAAAGGCCAGTTTCTGTCAATATAGTTGCTGACGCCTATTGAGGCATTATGATTGGTCGCACCCTGACTGTCTTCTATCCTGTTATGTGCTATAATGCTGTTCTGGGTTGCCATTGTTCCGATTCCGTCACCGAGGCAATTATAGCAAAGATTGTATTCAACGGTTATGTTGTCGGTGTTCCAGTCCACATCTATACCCATCGCATCAAACCGCGAACCTGCTGCATATATATCATAAACGACATTGTATCGGCAGACAGAATATTCACTTGTGATATACATAATACCGCATTGACCGTCAATCCCGCCGCGCTCCGTTGCGATTCCTGTCTGATAAACAAGGTTTCTGTCCATGGTGCAATTCACACCGCCCATGATATACATACCTATCTGACCGATATGATGAACGGTATTTCCGTCTATATGGACATCCGAAATCTTTTTGCGTGCCGTGCGGTTATAATCGTCATTGTCGGGAACTGTTCCGCTTGCAATTATACCGACACGTCCGAAGTAACTGACATCGTTTTTGAGAATATGTACGCCGGTAAGACTTTCTTTGACAGTACCGTCCCATCCGCCAACACTTATGCCGTATGCGTTCGAGTCCGCGTCGGGATATTCGCCGCTGAAATCATAGGCACGAAGAACATTGTTGACGATGTAAATGTCGTGATAACTTTCTTCTCTCGCCACTCCGACACCGTAACCTATGCCGGTCACGCGCGTTTCGTTGTGTGCGGAACTTGACGCATAAGCATTCACCTGCAAATCTCTTATGACGACACCCGACGAGTTCTGAACATTTATAATGTTTCCTCCTCGCAGGATCTCGTTTCCGTTCGTTATAACGGGTCGTTCGTCACCGTCGCCGTATGATGCAAAAGTTATGGGATTCTCTTTTGTTCCGTCAAGGTTTGAATAGGACAAACTACCTGTGAACGTATCGCCTTTCCTGAAAAGCACGGAATCGCCCGCTTTGAGCGAAAGCGAAGACGCTTTTGAAAGTGTTTTTATCGGGGTTTCGGGTGTCAACCCGTCGTTTGTGTCGTCGCCCTCCGAGCTGACATAATACACGGTACCGCCCTTTGACACGGGATACAACTGTTCTTCACCGAGGTTTTTATCCGTAAACGCATATACGGCTGAAGCCTCTTTGCCCGCAAGGTCGCTGTAACCTTTTTTATTGCCTATATTCACTCTGATTTTCATTCCCTCACCGTAAATGCCCTGGTTCGACTCGGGCTGAACAATAATGAAAAAGTCGCCTGTATACGGTACGTCATATTCAAAAGTGTTGCTTTCCGTCTGACCTATCATATTGCGATATGACGCGGATTCATTATATCCTACTTTGTAAATGTTGTAATGCCATACATCGGACATATCGCCAGCTATATTCAGCAGCAACTTGCCGTTTTCATAAGTGCATGTAACGCCCTTGACTTTTGACGGTGCATCATCGCTTCTCATCTCATAAGTCGAACCGAGGTCGCGTTTCTGCCACGATGAAAACGGAGAGCCCGCGCCCGCCTTATATACCTGTGCGCCCTCTTCAAAATTCAAATACTTCTTTGCAGTTCGGTCGGAAGCCTTGAACGAAGTGTCAGGCGAAACGGAATAGTATTTGTTCTCGGCAATTTTATAAAATTGAACGGAAGAATTTATATTTACCCAGAAGTATGTCGAGGGATCGACGTCCGCTTTCAATACTATATGGTTACCGACAAATTCGCAACCGGTGAATTTTTTATTGCCGCCCTCATGGAAGGCTCTGAATGCGGGAGCCGATCTGGTTGTCTGATATATAAGGTTATCATAAATATGGGCACCGAACACATCGCCTCCCAAATTACCCAATGTGAGTGACCCTGTATGGTTTGTGGCACCGAGGTTGCCTTCCAATCGGTTATGCGCTATCGTACTGTTCAGATTTGACAGAGTTCCGATACCGCTGCCGAGGCAATTTGATATGTAATTATATTCAAGCGTTATATAATCGGTCTTCCAGTCAATGTCAAATCCCATTCCGTCAATGCCTGCGCCCGCGTCATAAGCATCGTATATAATATTGTACCTTGCGGAGGAATATTCACTTTTTATATACATCATACCGCACTGACCGTCCATAAAAGCGCGTTCCTTGACTATACTTGTCTGATAAACGAGGTTTCTGTCCATTGTGCAGTTCTTGCCGCCGCAGATATACATGCCTATCTGACCGATATGGTGAACGGTATTACCGTCAAGGTGAACGCCCTTGTAACATTTGCGGATGTTTTTGGAATAAGTGTCGTCATCATCGGAATCCTGTGAATAGTCACCTCTCATTTGGATACCGTTAAGTCCGACATAACTTACATCATTGTTAAGAATATATATATCCGTCGCATAATCCAATGTTCTATTTGCCCAAACATAACCGGTAATTCCGTAAATGTAAGAATCCGTGTCGGGATATTCGCCCGTAATATCATGTCCCCGAATAATATTGTTTACGATATAAATATCAAGATTCGGATTATCTATTGCTTTTTTGTATTCATAAGCAATACCTCTTACTGCAGGACTGCCATGAGCAGAACTTGACGCATAAGCCTCTATCTTAAAATCTCTTACAACAACACCGCGGGAGTTATAAATGCCGACAATATCTCCGCCTCGCAAAGTTTCATTCCCGTTTGTAAATATGGGACGATTGTCACCCTCTCCGTAAGACGCTATCGTTATCGGATTCTCTTTTGAACCTTCAAGATCCGAATAATGCAAGTTGCCGACAAACGTATCGCCTTTCCTGAAAAGCACGGAGTCGCCCGCTTTGAGCGAAAGCGAAGACGCTTTCGAAAGGGTTTTTATCGGTGTTTCGGGCGTTAAGCCGTCGTTTAAGTCGTCGCCGTCCGCGCTGACAAAATACATAGTACCGCCTTTTGACACGGGGTACAACCGTTCCGCCTCGAGACTTTCATCAACAAATGAATACTCGGCGGAAGCGCCCTGCCCCGCAAGGTCTATGTACTCGACATTTCTGACGATTACGGAACAGCCCGAAAGCAGCCCCGCCATACAGCAGACCGCAAGCACGGCGGCAATCAATACGATAAGTTTTCTCTTCATGTTTTTCTCCCGAACCTAAAATGTTCTGTCAATGGGGTGAGGTTATTTTACTGTTTAATTGTTTTTTATCTTATATTTCCGCAAGACCGCTTTATGCTCCTCTGTCACGCGAAAACTTTCGATCGCTTTTTGAATAGTTTTATTGTGCGTCCATATGTCGAGTTTTTTGCCTGCTATGAAAGGCAGCGTTTCTTCGTAATTCTTTGCAAGCGCGGTTGCAAAATACCACGCAACACCCATTCTGACGTAATATTCATCGGAACGTATCGCGGCGATTTGCTCGGCATATTCGACTTTGAAATTCTCTCCGAGAAAGAATTGCATAAACATATTTACGCCGCACCGAACGGTATATGTTTTATCCGATTTGAGCCATGCGGTTGCTTTTGCCGCAAGCACTTCAAGATTTTTTGCAAGATTTTTCGGGCTTATCGCGTCGCAGGTCGCCCAATTATCGACAAACGGCAGAAAAGCGTCGAGACGGTCAATAATCGCGGCGGGATCTTTCAAGTTGGAGATAAGAAGCCCGTGGAGCGTATTTTCTTCCAGATAAACGTGAGGTAACGAGTTCAGAAATTCGGTCTCGACCTCGCTTGCTCGCAGTCCTTTTGCATAAGCGCGAAGAAGCGGAGCGCGGACGCCGATAATTTTTTCGGGCGCTGTGGTGGGTATGAGTTTTCGTGTAAACTCGGCGAACTTATCATCTTTCATCGCAAGCAGATCCGCTCTGACTTTTTCCGTTGAAACCATAGGTTTCTCCTTATATTACTAAGTATCACTATTATACAATAAAAGCATCGGAAAGTCAATATAATTACGACATATTAAATAAGGCAAAAGCATAAACATTATCAAAGGTCAGGCTGAGCATACACAGCCGAAGTTAGGAGTTTTGGGAAAATGAAGAAATACATATCTTTCATTCTGACTTTTATATTCGTGTTTGCGCTGCACATCAAAGCGACATTTGCGATCTCGGCGCAGAGCGCGATAACGGTCAACGCGGTTACGGGAAACGTCATATACGAAAAAAACGCGGACGCGAAACTTCCGCCGGCAAGCACGACAAAAATAATGACAGCGATAATCGCGATAGAAGAAGCCGACCCCGAAAAGGTCTGCACGGTATCGGAACGGGCGGCAAATGAGGGCGGCTCGCAACTCGGTCTGATAAAAGGCGAAAAAATAAAAATGAAAGACCTACTTTCCATGCTGATGCTCCGTTCCGCAAACGACGCGGCTGTTGTGATTGCCGAAAATGTTGCGGGATCCTCGGAAAAATTTGCCGAAAAAATGAATGAGAAGGCGGCGGCGCTCGGACTGACGTCAACGCATTTCGTCAACCCCAACGGAATGCCCGCGGACGGACACTACACAACGGCACGGGAGTTGGCAAAGATAGCCGTATATGCACTAGACAACACAGCGTTCAGAAATCTTGTTTCGTCAAAGAGCCGACATCTTGAATACGGGAACATAACGATAACAAACTCAAACAGACTGCTTTCGTCCTACGACGGCGCGATAGGCGTTAAAACGGGTTTCACCAAGGCGGCGGGGCGCTGTCTTGTTTCCGCGGCGGAAAGGGACGGCACGGTGCTTGTAAACGTCACGCTGAACGACCCGAACGACTGGCGCGACCATGCGGCGATGTTTGACCTCGGCTTTTCGGTTTCAAGTCGATATGTGCTTTACAAGCAGGGCGAATACACGATAAGACGCGACGCGCTGAACGGCGACGGACAAATAATCTTTGCCAATGCGGAAACGATATATGCATATTCCTGCGCGGGGAAAACGGTTGAACCGAAAATAACGGAAAACCTGCTTCCCTGTTACTTTGCGCCTTACGAAAAAGGAACAAAAGGCGGAGAACTTGTCCTCGATTACGGCGGGAGCGTTCAAAAGATAGAACTTTATGCCGTAAACGACGTGGGAGAACTCGAAGAGGAGAAATCGGGAACGGAGAGATTTATATATTATCTTTCGCAACTTTTCAAAAAGGTCTTGCCATAATGAAAATTTTGGTGTATAATGTAAGTTGTGATTAAGTATATCTGAAAAGGACGCATTAAATTTGAGAATTCATAAATTCATAGCGGAGAGCGGCTATTGCTCACGACGTGCGGCTGAGGAACTTGTCCGCGAGGGCAAGGTCTTTGTCAACAAAAAACCCGCAATAATCGGTCAGGACGTTGACCCGGAACGAGACAGCGTTTTCTGCGACGGACACAGACTGCATCTGAAAGTTGCGAACAAGAGATATTTTATCTTTTACAAGCCGAGAGGCGTTATAACAGCCATGAAAGCACAGGACGACAGAAGCGTTGTGGCAGACCTTATCGGAGGAATAAAGGGACGCGTTTACCCCGTGGGAAGACTGGACAGAGACTCCGAGGGACTGCTTCTTTTGACAGATGACGGCGAGACCGCGCAAAAACTTACTCATCCGTCGCATGAGATAGAAAAAACATACAGAGTAACGGTCAAGGGCGACCCGTCGGACGAACAGTTGGATACGCTCCGCAACGGCGTAACGCTTGACGACGGAGATGTAACACAGCCTGCGCAGGTCGAGATACATGCACAGAAAGACGGAAAAACGGTTCTGCACATAACCATTCATGAGGGCAAGAACAGACAGATAAGAAGAATGTGTGACGCTGTCGGGCTTGAAATCCATCTGCTGAAACGAATCGCTGTCGGAAATCTTTCGCTCGGGCATTTACAGCCGGGAGAATACAGACCGCTGACGACAAAAGAAACGGAAGAATTGCTTACGTCGGTCGGCATAAATCCCGCAACAAAAATAATTAAAAAGCCGCAGGACGTCAAAAAAAGCGACCCCGCGGCGCAGAAATACGCGCAAAGACAGAGAAAATCGACGAAATCCGTTTATGAGAAACGCTTTCTCAAACAGTTCGGCGACAAGAAAAAGAAAAAGTAAAACAAAGGGTGATACAAATGCAGAAAACTTACAAAATGAACATTGCGGGACTTGAAAGAGAATTACCTCTCTGCCCCGTCAGCGACAGTCTCGACATCGCGGCGTTTATCATCTTCGGCGACGTTGAATTGACCGTCAAATGCGCGGAGGCACTCATTCCCCTGCTTCCCGAACACGATATTATGCTGACGGCGGAAGCAAAGTCCATTCCGCTTATTCACGAGCTTGCGAAGCAGCAGGGCGAAAACGAATACATAATCGCAAGAAAAGGCGAAAAAGTATATATGCCCTCCCCGATAAGCGTCAACGTTCGTTCGATAACGACGCAGAGGATACAAACCCTCTATCTCGGCGCGGACGACGCGGAAAAGATGAGGGGAAAAAGAGTTCTCATCATCGACGACGTTATCAGCACGGGCGAATCGCTCAAAGCGCTTGAGGCGCTTGTAAGCAAAGCGGGCGGCAAAACCGTCGGCAGAGCCGCTGTTTTGGCAGAGGGCGACGCGGCGGACAGAAAAGACATCATCTTCCTTGAAAGACTGCCCGTTTTTCCCAAATAATCAAATATAAAGTTTTATCTCCCGCATTTCGATGCGGGAGATAAAACTTTATAAAGGGAAAACAATGTAGGCGGCTCTGCAGGAGGTTATGCCGTCAGTGTTGCGAACACAACCCTGCCGACCACGAAAACCACTGCCGACAGGATAATAAAAATCAGAACAAAGGTATTGACTTTTTTCCTCCAACGCATCGCCAGAATCACGGCGTCTGCAACTGCGGCTATAATCATGGGTATCCAACGCAAAAGGTCGCTTCCCTGCCCCGTAAACAGGTCTCTAAGCATCCACGTAAAGCAGGCGACCAGCGCCAGCGCCGCAAGAGCCTCTGTTACATGAAAAAGCGCGGCACGGGAGATTTCCGAGCGGTACATAACGGGAATTGCCATTGAAAACACCGTCAGAAAAGCAAGCGAATACCAAAACATAAACGGGTGTACCGCGCCCGACGAGGTCTGCGCGGTACGCAAAATCATTGCGGCTATCAGCATGCCGTATGAGGCAAACTGAACGGGAGCTATCGTATGCTCCGTATGCATCATACCCGACACAAGAATAACACCGGCGGTGACGGTCAGCATAGTGTAATCGGGAACGACATCGGAATTGACAAGCGATTGCCAAAAGCCTTTGTTGCCGAAAATCAGCAGCAAAACGGCGGCGACAAGAGAAAGCGCCGTCAAAGTATTGACAAAACCGTCAAAGCCCGTGCGGTACAGATCGGAAAAAGACGAGCGGCTGATGCGCACAAGACTTTGCGCACGCTCGGCGAAGAGGATAAAAAAATATCCGAGGAAAAACCATGAAATGACGGGATACAAAGAGGAATTTTGTAAAGCAGGCATAGTCGCACCTTCCTTTCGGCATATTTCAGCGTTGAATGGCCGTGATTTTTTACAAGACGTTGCCGCCGATAAAAACTTCGGGGCGCGCTTGATTTTTCCGACGTTTTCAAAATCATAAAAGCTCGGTAAAATCGGAAACATATCTATCGCAAAGGTTTTTCATTTCCTCGGCGTAAGGTTCGGACGGGTCACAGATTCCGACAACGGAAATTCTCGCTTTCGCGGCGTTTACAGCGGCATAAAAGGCGTCTTCGAAAACGACTGCGTCCGACGCTTCGGTCTCAAATTCGGAAAGCACTTTCAAGAATGAGTCGGGAATATCTTTTCCGAGACCGAGTTCGCGGGTGGAATAAACGCGTTCAAAATACCCGTCAAGACCGCAGCGTTTGAGAGGCGCGGTTATAAACGGCGTTTCGTTTGCGGTCAGAATACACATACGAACGCCCTTTTTTCCGTATTTTTCAAGAAATTCGGGAACACCTTTTCGCGGCAGCGCCTTGCTTATATAATAATCGCGAACATTGTCCTCTATCCACTTGAATATCTCATCAGATGTCATTTCGGGACAGTAATTGTCGTGCAAAAACTCTGCGGCGGCATACAGTGTCGGCATTGAGTTGAGCCTGTCGGTCAGTCCTTTTTCGGGTTCTCTGCCGACATATTCGACGAACGCTTCGCCAAAACCGGTCCATGCGCCCATGGTGTCAAAAAGTGTGCCGTCAAAATCAAATATAAACAGTTTTTTACTTTCAAAATCAATCAAAATCAAATACGACCTTTCCGTTTTCGAGTTTCAGATACGCGTCAAACGGTTTTCCGTTTTTGGAAATAAAACCTCTTATTTGGGACGTTTTGCCATTCGTCAGCAAAAGTTTCATGTTGGAAACAGAAATAATGCGCCCGCAAATAACATTTCTGACGGTAAACTTGCACCCGTTATCGCGATAGCCGCGGCAGCCGTAACCGAACTTCGTTCTTGCGACATCGTTGCCGCAAAGAGGACATTTGCCGACAATATCGCCGAAAAAGCCGTCATCGGTATCCGTTTCGGGCGGCTGAGGAGTTCTCACTCCCGCAAAGACTTCGGCAATCTCTTTTTCGGCAAGTCCGACGCTTTCGGGAACGGTCATCTGACCGTGAAAGACCTTTTTGAGCGCTTTGCCGAGTTCGGAAGTCTTATATTTATCCATGCTGATATTCATTCGTGTCAAAGCCTCGATGAGATATTCTCCGTCGGGCAATATGGTGTAAACATCTTTTTTCAGCAATATATACTTTGTGTTGCAGGCGTTTTTGATTATACCTGTGCGGGTCGCCTCCGTGCCGAGTTCAAGTCCCTCGAAAATGGCGCGGTATTCTTCCGTGTCGTCTTCGTTTTCGCTTTCCTGCGCTTTCGCTTTTTCTTCTCTGAACGGGTTTTTCAGATAATTGTTCAGGGTTTCTATCGTATAGTGTTTCGGCGGCGTGGTCTCTTTTTCAACGGGCTTGAAATCAACATTCACGCGGTCGCCTTTTTCGAGACGCGGCAAGATCTTGTCCTGCTTTCCGTATTCGTCAAAGCGCGTCCAGCCGGGAGTAACGATAACGGTTCCTTTGAGCGAAAAGTCTTCAAGGTCGCCGACATTTATCTTAATTTCGGTTTTCTCGGCGACGCATTCTTCGGAGCAGAACACGGCGACAAAACGGCGCATAACGGCGGAATATACCTGTTTTTCCGCAGGCGAAAGTTTTGAAGCGTCGGGAATCTTATATGTCGGAGTAAGCGCGGAGTGCGACTCTATTTTCGAATCGTCGAAAATGGTCTTTGCGTCCTTGAATTTGACGGGATAACCGACCGCCGCAACATTCGCGATTATCTTTTTTATCTTATCTTTTTCGGCTGTTGCAAGATATTCGGAGTTAGTTCTCGGATATGTCAGATAGCCCTCTTCGTAAAGTTTTTGGACTATTGCAAGGCTGTCGTCCATTGACATCTTGTACTTTTTTCCGAGAAAATTCTGCAATTTTGAAAGCGAATACAGTTTGCCGGGAGCAAGTTTATCTTTCTTTCTCTTGACGTCTGTAACAACGGCATCTGCCGCATTGTATTTTGCGCAGAGTGCTTCCGCTTTGGCAAGTTCGTCTTTCGTGAACTTCTTTTTTGAGTTCAGTTCTACAACCTGTCCGTTCGTTTCGGACTGCGAACGAAGCGCATAATACTTTTCGGGAACAAAATTGCGTATCTGCATATCGCGGTCGTATATCGCCTTTACAACGGGCACGATAACACGCCCCACGCGCAGAAGTGTGCCTGTTTTAAGCGTCGCAAATCTCGTCAGATTGACACCGTAAAGCCAATCCGTATATGTGCGGGCATAGCCCTCGTTCGCAAGATTTTCGTATTCGGTCTCTTCTTTCATCTCCGAAAGTGCGGAGCGTATCGTTTCGGGTGTCTGGTCGGGCAGCCACAGGCGCAGCAGTTTTTTGTTCCGAACGCCTGCGTGAGTTATGCAGAGACGGACTATTATTTCGCCTTCTCTATCTGCGTCTCCCGCGTTGATTATATCGGAGACATCTTCGCGCAAACAAAGCGTTTTTATGGTCTCAAACTGTTTTTCGACGCCAGAATCGACTTTTTTTGTCGCGTCTTTTCGCAGGTTGAAGCGGAATTCTTTCGGGAAACACGGAAGCGTTGCCATTGTCCACCGCGTCGAGCCGTCCGGATTGGGAGAATAATCATCTATGTCAGCCAAAGAAAACAAATGACCGAACGCCCAAGTTACAAGATACTCCCCGCCGTAAAAAAAGCCGTCTCCCCTGCGCATTTTATAATCGTTAAACGACTCAATGCCCGCAACGATGTTGCGCGCAAGACTCGGTTTTTCGGCGATTATCAGTTTCATCGTGTTCTTTCCTCTACCATCTTTCGGATGTTCTCTCGCGGCAACCAGCATAGTTAATTGCAGTTATTAGCAGTTAATTGCAGTCATTATATTATAATACTTTCGCGCCGAAAAGTCAAGGCGCGAGAAATACTTCCCGCGCCTCCGGATTAATTCTTTTTGAACAGAGCAAAACAAACTTTTTATCCATGTCTTGTGCCGCATAGGGTTATTTGCTTTTTTCTTCATTTTATGAAGAAACCCTTCGGTTATAATATATATATATCCTCATCATAAATCAAGACGAAGAGATTTTCTCTTCGCCTTGTGCCTTTATCATTTTGAAATATTGTTTTTCAATTGAGTCAAACTTTCTATTGCATTATCCTCTTTAAGAAAACCGCTCAACAAAGAATCCGTGTCTATCTTAACTTTTTCCCACGTTCCCCGTCCGGGCTGAACGATAGATATAAGTACTCCGTTTGAAACAAAATCAATCGCTTCAAGCTTTCCTCTAACATATCTATACGATACTCCGCCGATTGTATAAACTCCGCTGGCATCGGTTTTCAAGTTTCTTAAATCGTTTGAGTTTACAGCTGTTTTCCCGATAATATTCTCCGAAGAAACTCTATCTGACAAAGGACGTATTCTAACAGTTAAACTTACTTTGTTTTTTGCACCAGAGCCACTTACATTTATCATATATGAGTAACTGCCAAACTCGCCATGTTCAGGACAAAAATCAAGAACGCAGTTTCGAAATGAACCAAGCTCCGAAATCTGATCGAAATAAATAAACGAAGACGGCAGATTCATTGTCGCAACAACTTCTTTATATTCTTCGTAACTGTTGTAACACGGATAATCCTCACAAATTATCCCAGATTCAGCAGGAATTGTCGTTGTCTCTGAAATTTGTGCAGAAGATGTTCCGTAAATATATTTTTTAGTAGTGTTTGTCTTATTCTCACGACTTGTAGTATTTTGTACAGGAACAACTGACTCAGCAGTAACACCCGTATCCGAATTCTGTTTCGAGGTTGTTTCAATTACAGTATCCTCGTTTTTACCAAAAACAGAATCATTTACGTCTAACGAGCAGAATCCATCAAGGCGAGAACTCTCCGTGGGTTCTCCGGAAAAAGTTTTCGGATCTTTTTTCCCGGAAAATCCGATTGTCAAAATCGACGCAAACAAGACAATGCATACAACAACAAAAACTCCCACATACAGCAATGTCTTCTTTTTTCCGATTTCGACATTCGTTCTCGAAGAATTCTTTCTGTTTTCGGATGACTCATTTTTCGATGTCTTTTTAAAGTTCATAAAAGACTCTCCTTATTTAAGTTTTCAATTAAACTATCAACTATTCGCTTTGCGAATGATCATATATACTGCGATTTGATTCGATCAGATATCTGCAATGATCGCAAATTTCAAGGTTTTCAACGACGCTGTCATCATTTTTATAACGACCGTATATACACCTATCGTCATAAAAATGATCTTGCACAGAAGAATTCAAATCGGATGCATACGATGCAGCATGATCCAAAGAACGCCCATATAAATGTCCGAATTCATGAACCAATGTCTTAATTTCATTTTCTTTCGAATAGAAGTTCATTATTCCGATTAATCCAACGGGGTAATACGTCACTCCGCGTCCATAATTCACATAATGCTGTCCATCCTTAACAATACAATAATCATGCCCTAAAAATGCAATTTTAAACAGTGAAGAAGTATCGGGCATCGGGATTCTAAAAAGATTATTCGTAATATTCTTGTGATGTAATTCATTTGTAACAAAATTCTCGGCAGAATAGAGCAACGAATTCATACATTCGGAATCTTCTGCATGATTACACATAACATTGTATGCTGAATTGCAGTTCAAATCAGAATAAGAATCGAACCCCGTAATCGTATAATTGATCACAATCCCGAAATCATCCAAATACTTATATTTCAATGCTTTCATTGAATTTTCAATGCGAGAGGCATAATCGGGAAATCTCGAAACATATCCACCGTCATATAAGGCATCAACATTCACTGTTGCTTTATCGCTTACCACTATATTATATGATGAACTTTGAGAATTTGCCATAACCGTAATCGTTCCGGATCCAGGAACTGAAAAAAGCATATGTCCTGTCGAATCGATTATGCCTAATTCACTGTTCGACAGCGACCATGTAAAATTCTGTTCCAAACTGTCCGGAGAATAAGCAACGGCTTTTAGATCAGCACTCTCGGATGTTTGAATTTCATCCAAAAAATACCGTCTAGTAACTGTTTCTGCGGGAGCATTTGTCCGAATGTCGTAAAGAATCACTCCCGACGGAGGATTTTCAACAGTCTCAAAGATCCATTTAAAACTCGAACTGTCAGAATATTCGGCATACACAGCCGAATTATTTTCGCCTTTCATCGCACCTGTCGCAGTATTTGAATTACTCAGGGCGAGACCGTTATCGGTTCTTGATATCATCCACCTTGCATTTTTTCTGATTCTCAAAATATTTTCGGCGACATAATTGCTTTCATACTGTTCAACATTTCCGATATCGGCACAAACCGGCATCAACAAAGAATTGAACGGTCTAATCGAATAACACCCTCGCCCCAAATATTTAATCTTGAATATTTGCTTCAAGGTCTCGAAATCCGAAACATCCGAATCGGATTTTGCTTGCAAACTTAAATCGGTATTTCCGCTCAATCTGCCACTCGACGTAAGGTATAAATTCGATGCACAATTTTTGACAAAATAGCAACCGTTCGGAATTTGAACATACACGGTGCAGTTTTTCGAATAAACCTCTCCGAGATATGTAACCGATGCTGTTAAAGTCGTCGTCCCGGCACGAAGGCCGCTGACCGTGCCGTTCGTATCCACAGTTGCTACGGAAGTGTCAGAGACAGACCATTCAACGGACAAATCCGACGGAGTTGTTGTGGCAGTAACAGTAGAAGTTTCATTTTCGAGAATCGAAACGGAGCTTGAACTCAATGTCACAGTCGCCGCAACGTCATTTACATTTAAAGCTTCGTCTGTCAAATCGTCGAACAAACTGTCGTTTTCGAATTCATCGTACATTTCATCAACCGAAAAACATTCAGTATGTTTTTCAACGGAATCGACGGTTGAGGCATTGAAGATTCTGCCAAAAGGGAAAACAGAGAGAATGATTCCGCAAACGAGAATTACAGCAATCTGTAGCATTACTTTATTATTTTTCATTTTTACTTCTCCTTTTCATTCTGATTTTGAATTTCTTCAGCGCATAGTCCGATTTTTAATGAACTATGCGCAAAGGAGAAGTAAAAGCAAACTGTACGCCTTTTCAGCGGCACGATGTCGAACAGAATCATAGACGAACAAATATATTCTCAAATTTTACGCACCTCGTATCGGTTTTCGTGACAATACGATAACGCATAAAATTCAAAATGTCAATGCATTTTCGGGATATTTTTTTTTTTCGTTCGACAGGATTTTTCAAGCTTCAACAAAATGCGACACAATCACCCAAAACATTGCAAAACACAACAATTCCAAGAACTCTCGTGAACGAAAAAATGCGTAAGCCGAGATTCAGAAACCGGTTATACGCATATAAGAAAAACGAAAAAAACGGACTCAAATTTCAGCCACACCCGTTATAACGAAAAACCGGCTATAAAAATGCGGTCAAATTGTTTTTCGGAATGATGCAAATACATTCCACCTTTAAGCATTTATATGTTAGCACATTTATTAAAGTTTGTCAAGAGTTTTTTCGAATTTTTGTTTAAACTTTCAATAAATATTGAGACACTTTCCCGTGTTGCGGAATATTTATCATGACATCCTGAGGTTCTGCATCGCTGTTACATTATAATATATTATGAAAAAAACCGAAAAAGTATTGAAAAACGCGGTGATTTATGATAAAATAATAAAAATCGAAAGCGAATCGACAAAAGTGATTTGCGAAAACGCTTCGAAAACGATTTTGAGACAAGGAGGTTGAGAATGAACGGAAAGAAAAGTGCGCGAATACATTTCGTCACGGCGCTTATCGTTGCGATAGTTGCGACGGCTGTCGCTTTCACGCTGTTTTTCATATCGGGAGAAAACGGAATATACAGCAAGATCTCCGCAGAAAACTCCTCTCAAAACGAACAGCCGCCGCAAGCGGACGTCCCAGCGCTTTCAGAACTCAAAACGGTTGAAGAAATGCAGCAAGCAATAGACAAATATACGCAGTATCTCGCGTCCGACCTGCTTGAACTCGTAAACAACGAAAACGCAGTAAGAGAAAAAGATCTTGACCTTATTTCGGTCTCGGGCTTTTCCGACATAAAACTTGAAAGAGAAGCCGCAGAAAAACTGAACGCCTTTATTGCACAAGCAAAACAGGACGGCGAAACCGTAACGGTATTTCGCGGCTACACAACGGCGGAAGAGCAGCAGGAATACTATGACGCCGAATACAGAAAAAACCGGGGCGCGGGATATACAAACGACGAAATGGCGGAACAAAAAACACTCCGCTCGGAAGCCAAACCGGGATACAGCGAATATCAGACGGGGCTTGCAGTTTCAATAGGCGAAACATCTTCGACGGAGATTTCCGTTGTCAAGAACAGTTCGTTTTACAAGTACGCAACGGAAAATATATGGAAATACGGCTTTATTCTCAGTTATCCCGAAGATAAGACCGCTGTTACGGGGCATTCGTTCGAACCGTGGCATTTCCGCTATATCGGGGATTCGGAACAGGCGCAGTTCATAATGAAAAACGGAATGTGTCTGGAAGAATACAGGGACTATCTTACAAGCAGAATAGAGACCTTGAAAAAGAATATAGAAGACGAAAACTCCAAAAAGATAGGAACATACAATAAATAAAAAATTTTTCGCAAAGTAAAATGCTCTCCCGTTTTTCGAGAGAGCATTTTTTTACACTATAACAGTTGCAGGAACGGTATCACCGCAGAATATTGGTTGATTCCCTCGCCCGAATTGGGGGTGAGGAACGAAAACGCCATATCGGCAAGGAAGCAAACCACGAGGACCGTGCATACGACGTATCTTACGGGTTTCGGGATTTTCGAGAACAGATTGTCGAGCGCAGGAGCGATGAAATACACGAAAAGACTTCCCATTATGCCGAACAGCAGTATTCCGATGAAGCAGATTCTTCCGTTCAGATTAAGGAACATATCGCTGTAATCCCACCACTTTTCGTGGTACATTTTTTCAAGGAAGAAACTTGTTGCGTATTCGACAACCGAGCAGACGCCGCAGATAATAAAGAATGTCAGAATAGGCTTTTTGAGCCATCGTCGCAGGAAGATTATCGCCGCCATGGCGCCCGTGCCGTAAATCGGAAGCCACGGACCGTACATTGTGCCGCGGTTTACTATAATACCTTTTTCTGCAAACGTCAGACATATTTCCCATATCCAACCGACAAATGCGGCGGAAAAGAAGAGCAACAGCATTTTATCAAAGGTATAACGGCGTTCGGGGTGCAACGAACGGTGAACAACTTTTGTTTTTGTGCCGGGGGCAAGCGGATATGCGTCCGCAGGATACGGACTTTCCACGGGCACAGGCACATTCAAAGCACGGTCGATAAACAGTTCGTTTTTCGGTTTGCCGTTCAGAACGGCGTCCGCGCGCAGATCCATATAATACTCTGTCTTTGTGCCGGTATAATATGCGTTGACGTAGAAAATATTGAGCAGTCCGACGGTGAGCAGACCGAGAATACGCCACCCTACGAAAGACAAATCAAGCGTAAACGCGCGCCATTTCTGCCCTTTCATCATCTGTTTTGAAAGCGCAAACGCCTCTTTTGCCGTGACGGACGGATTTTCCGCAAGTATGTACGGTATCATCGAATATTCGTAATGTTTTATAATACCGCCTACGATTGTCAGCCACCAAAGGAATGAGAATATCTCTTTTTTTAGCATGACCCATACGACACGGGGCACGCTGTGTTGACGGAACACGAAAAATGTTTTGATTATTCTTGTTTTATATCGGCGCGCTTCCAAAAAATACCGTTTTTCGCCGACGCGGAGACTTGCCGAAATAAATATGTCGTACGCGATTTTGACAACAAACCCGATAAGAAGCCCTATGCCGACTATCACCGTGTTTGAGGACGCGAACATTATCGCGCTTCGGGCGATGTTGAGTATTGCGCTGTCGGAGTCAAACGTATGCTCAACAACGACCTGCACGCCTTGCTTTACGACGGGGCTGATGCCTTTTATCGAATCAATCCCGTCAATAATGCCGTCAAGCTTTCTGATTATCTCATCTCTTACCTTATCTACCGCGGCATCCTGTTTTTCGGTCTCGGACGAGCTGGTCAGCGAGCCGATGGAAAACATCGACGAATAAAGTCCGGCGACAACGGCGACAAACAGACAAACGACAACAAGCCGCCAATAATTGAATCTTATTGTCTGTTTTGCGCCTTTTTTCAGTTGCTTGAACGATTGCATTTTCAATCCCCTTTTGCATATACTTCGGCGATACGCCTCGCCTGCATTTCAATTTCTTCTCTCAAACTTTCGGGAGCCAAAACCTCGATACGGGAACCGAATTGCATAAGCCATCCGATAAGCGGCGGTCCGACATAAGTTTCGAACCGTGTGGTAAACGTGCCGTCCCCGTTATCGGTTATCCCGACATCCGTTCCGAATTTGTCGTAAATGACACCGACAAGGTCATTGGATGCTTTGAGGCGGACATATATCCGCTCACAGGCATACATTCCGAAAACGCGTGTTCCGTATTCCTTTATATCTATACCGTTCGGCAGAGGCAGTCTCGGAGAGTAGGAAATCGTGACGTTCTCCATTTTGTCCACGCGGAAGTGAGACACCTTTCCGGGGTGTTTTTCATCGTAGGCAAGGCAGTAATAATTTTCATCGTCCCACGCAAGCGCGTAAGGACTGACAGTTCTCATATCGCCGCGATAAACGCGAACGGGAACGCCCTGCGGAGTTTTTGACGCTCCGTAATTAAAATAACGGAAATTCACCTGTTTATCTGCGGCTATCGCGTTATGAAGAGCGTCTACATTGTAATAAATACTCTCATTACCGGTCTTTGCGCGGTCGTTGAAAAATATTTGTCGCCTTATCTGTCCCGAAAGAGAACGCGATGTCAGCGTTCCGAGTTTTGAAATAAGAACGTCGGACTTTTTCTGCGTTATGAACTTTGCGGAAGCGACCGCATCGGCAAGCAGTTTCAATTCGGCAAGTTCGAAATCCCTTGCACCGATATAATATCCATAACTCACACCGCCGCCCTTGACGCTTACAATATCCATACCGAAAAAACGGAGTTGTTCAATATCGTCATAAACGCTCTTGCGTTCAGCCTTTATTCCCTGTTCGGAGAGTGACGCAAGAATTTTTTCCATCGTCAGCGGGTGTTCTTCGTCGCTTTCTTCCAAAAACAAACGTGCAAGATACATTATTTTCAGTTTTTGAAGCGCACTTTTTGCCACGGAAGACACCCCACTTACGGCTGTTTTATCACATTTTTTTTTCGATAAATGTCTATGCTGATTTATTATACAATATTTTGTCACATTTGTAAAGACTTTGCCGAAAATAAAATATTTACAACATACTTTTGTCACACATCTTGATTGACAAGAATTTTCGGACGGCGTATAATATATTTATAGTATAAATATTCAATGCAAGGAGTTATTGTAAATGGAAAGAGTTTATAATTTTTCCGCAGGGCCGTCGATGATGCCCGAAGCGGTACTTAAAAGAGCGGCAGACGAAATGCTGAACTGCAACGGAAGCGGTATGTCCGTTATGGAAATGAGCCACAGATCAAAGGCTTTTGAAGAGATAATCAACGGTGCGGAAGCGACGCTTCGCGAACTTCTTAATATTCCCGACAACTACAAAGTGCTTTTCCTGCAAGGCGGCGGTTCGACGCAGTTTGCCATGATCCCGCTCAACCTGATGAAGAAAAAGAAAATAGATATATGCGTAACCGGTCAATGGGCTAAAAAAGCGGCGCAGGAAGCGGAAAAATACGGTCAGGTACACGTTGTCGCATCGTCTGCGGATAAAACTTTCAGTTATATTCCCGAACTCGATCCCGCAACGTTTGACACGGACGCGGACTACTTCTACATCTGCCAGAACAACACAATATACGGAACGCATTACTCAAAACTGCCCGAAACAGGCAACGTTCCTCTTGTTGCAGACCTCTCGTCCTGTATTTGTTCCGAGCCGATAGACGTTTCGAAATACGGGCTTATCTTTGCGGGCGCACAGAAGAACCTCGGTCCCGCAGGCGTGACGATAGTCATAATCAGAGAAGACCTTATCTCCGAGCCGATGGAATTCACTCCGACGATGCTCCGTTACGACATTCACGCAAAGAACAACTCGCTTTACAACACACCGCCGTGCTACGGCATCTATATGTGCAAACTGATGTTCGAGTGGCTCAAAAACGATATCGGCGGACTTGAAAATATGGCAAAGATAAACCGCAAAAAAGCGGATATCCTTTATTCGTATCTCGACTCTTCAAAACTTTTCAAACCCACGGTACAGGGAGACAGCCGTTCGATAATGAACGTTCCGTTCGTCACAGGTGACGCCGAGCTTGACGCGAAGTTTGTCAAAGAAGCCGCGGCTGCGGGCTTTGTCAACCTCAAAGGTCACAGAACCGTCGGCGGTATGAGAGCGTCCATATACAACGCAATGCCTGTCGAGGGTGTTGAAGCGCTTGTGGAATTCATGAAGAAATTCGAAGCGGAAAACGCATAAACGTCAAAGGAGCAAATACTATGTTTAAGATAAAGAAACTCAACAAGATAGCGGCGGTAGGCACGGATATTCTCGATGCGGACAAATTCACCTGCGCAGACGATATCGACGCGCCCGACGGTATACTTGTCCGCAGCGCGGATATGCACGAATACCCGCTGAACCCCGAACTCAAAGCCATTGCCAGAGCGGGTGCGGGCACGAACAACATTCCGCTTGACAAATGCGCGGAACAGGGCATCGTTGTTTTCAACACCCCCGGCGCAAACGCCAATGCGGTAAAAGAACTTGTCATCACTTCCCTGCTCCTTTCGTCCAGAAACATCATCGGCGGCATAGAGTGGGCAAAAACCCTTAAAGGAGAAGCGGACGTCGCAAAACTCGTCGAAAAGGGAAAGAGCCAATTCGTAGGTCCCGAGATAAAGGGCAAAACGCTCGGCGTAATAGGTCTCGGCGCAATAGGCGCACAGGCGGCGGAAGCGGCGTTCTACCTCGGCATGAACGTTATCGGATACGACCCGTTTATGTCCATAGAAACGTTTATGACAAAAATGCCGTTTGCAAAAAAAGTTGACGACGAAAACGAAATATTCGAAAAAGCGGATTATATCACTCTTCATCTTCCGCTCAACCCGCAGACGAAAGAAATGATAAACGCCGAAACGCTTGCAAAATGCAAAGACGGCGTAAGAATCGTCAACCTCGCAAGAGGCGGACTTGTCAACGACGAAGCGCTTGCGCAAGCCCTCGAAAACGGCAAAGTTGCGTGCTATGTCACGGACTTCCCGAACGACAAAACGCTTGAAATGAAAAACGCGATAGCTATCCCCCACCTCGGTGCGTCCACGCCCGAATCGGAAGACAACTGCGCAATTATGGCGGCGTCCGAAATTAAGGATTTCCTGCTTAACGGCAATATCAAAAACAGCGTCAACTTCCCGAGCGTAAGTTCGGAAAGAAGCACGGGCACACGCTATTGCATCATACACAAAAACATTCCGACGATACTCAATCAATGCACGGCTGTTCTCAGCAACGGCGACCGCAACATCGACCACCTGACAAGCAAATTCAAGGGTGATTACGCATATACAATAGTCGATATGACCGAAAACACAAACGGCGCCATCGGCAAAGAACTTGAAGCCATTGACGGAGTTATCAGAGTTACCGTGCTGTAAAACATAAAAATTTCAGGGGCTGTAAAAAAACTTGTGTTTCTTTACAGCCCCACATTTAACATATCCGAAAGGAGGTTTACGTTGTGAAAATCACGGTCACGGAAGACGGCAAAATAATTAAAGAATATCTTCTCGACAACGGCTTTTCGACATCACAGATACGCACGCTGAAAAGAGCCGAAAAAGGCATAACCGTCAACGGAGAACCTTCGACCGTCGGAAGACTTCTCAAAAACGGCGATATTCTCGAACTGAACACGGAAGATACCAGCCCGACGCCCGTCGAGCCTGCGGATATTCCGCTCGACATTCTTTATGAGGACGACGATATTCTCTGCGTCAACAAGCCGAAAGGACTTGCGACGCACCCGCACGGACAGCATACAAAAACACTCGCGAACGCTTTTGTATTCAAATATCCGACGCTTGTTTTCAGACCTATCAGCCGCCTTGACGCAAACACGAGCGGTATAGTTCTTATTGCAAAAAACCGCTATGTGTCAAACCTTTTGGCAAGCGAAATATCATGCGGAAGCATTAAAAAAACATACATCGCCATTCTTGACGGCATTCCGCCCGAAAAGGCGGGAACGATAAACGCGCCAATTGCGCGCAAAGCGGGCAGTACCATAGAACGCGAAGTTTCGGAAAACGGCAAAGAAGCGATAACGGACTATTCCGTGCTTGCCGTCGGTGGCGGACACGCGCTTGTCGAAGCGCACCCGCGAACGGGCAGAACGCACCAACTGCGCGTCCATTTTTCACATATCGGCTGCCCGATACACGGCGACGGCATTTACGGTGCGGACGCCGACGACTGCCGAGGGCAGACCTTGCACGCAAGCGCGCTGTCCTTTATCCACCCGAGAACAAACGAGCGCATAACCGTCACCGCACCCCCGCCGCAGGAGTTCGCTGACCTTTGCGAGAAATACAGCCTAATACGTACATTTTAAAGGCTCTATACTGATATTGGAAACAGTTTCAATATCAGTATAGAGCCTTTAAAATATATACTTATGCTAATTCCATGTCATCTTGCTTTGACACACTTTGATTAAAAATGAATTTTTCCCATTAAATAATCGTTTACCAACTTTTCAGTAGAAACGATAGTATCGCTCGATGCTGAAACCTCTCCGGAACAAAGAGTCTCAATAAAAGATTTTACTGCTCCACATTTAGGACATTTACAGGTAAACTTTACTGTCACATATAATTTTGATGCTGGCCTTTCTGAACCATAATCAGACCAAGAATGAGAAATCTCTTCATATTCAGTATTTTCAGGATCACCAAGTTTTGAACCACATTTATCACATATAAGATTTTTCAATCTCTGAATTCCTCTCTTTGTAGCATAAAAATTAAATCCGAAAAATACCGATGGAAGAATTCCTATTCCTGAGATTGTCATAAGAATATTTGAAAGTGAATCTATAAAACCTGATAATAGAGCAGAAGTCACACATATCCCTATGGAAATAAACAAATAAGTCTTTGTTTCACCCAAAATCTCCTGTGCTTCTTCAAGATTCTTATTCTTCTTTTTAAGTCTTTTAAAATAGTTTTCTTTTTTCATAAAAATCCTCCTAACGGTTCTTCAAAGCAAGATTCACATTTTAACTATTTAATTTCATGTATAACAATTTCTTTTACATTCCTATATGTCTTGATTTTGCCGTCTGAAAAGTGCACTGCATTAATTTTAAATACAATTTTTAATTCATCTAAACTTGTATTCCATATTTCCCTGGCATTTTCACCTTTTTCTGTATGTAACTGAATTCCATATTTTTCTGAAGATTTTCTCAATATATTCCCCCGTATTTCAGCAGATGAGGTAGACAACAAATCACCATTTTTATTAAATACTTCCATATCGCCACGTATAAGTTTAATGTCATACGGACTACTGTTTTTAACATCTAATACAAATGTGTAAAAATATCCAGAATCTCTATGTCCCGAAACCAAATTTTCGTTATAAGCATCGTTTGTTTTAGAGACAACAGTTATTGAAATATTCTTTATCGAGTGTCCTCTAATAGTAAATGTCAAACAACATATTAATGAAAATGCAAAAACTAAAAAACTGCAACATATAATATACTTCTGTTTTTTCTTATGTTTTTGTTCTTCATTTGTGATAAATTCTATCCTTTTATTTATATGCTCCAAAAGAAAACAGCCGCTCGGAAGAATTCCTTTTTGCACTAATGACATCAACGACGATTGTATATCCTTTGCATTAGATACAGATGTTACTTCATTAATAACATCCTTTCCATTATCTATAATATATTTAATCGCATTATTTCTGCTTGAACGAATAATTTCTTGCTCAAATGGCTGAAACAGATGATACACATCATTTTTTAATAATAATGACTTTACTAATTGTATAAAATCATCTTCTGATTTTGTTTGAGGAACTTCAACAGCGAACCCACTTTTAATAAGTTCTTTTCTGCGATAAGAGTATGCCAACCTCATCAAGGCACTTTTTGCTTCACTCTTATCATCAAATAACGGAAGTTTGATTTCTTCAACATATTTAACGGCTAAAAGGCAATCTTCGTATGATTCGACACAGTTTATAAAACATAACTTTGCGTGATCTAACAATTCAATTGTTTTATCATTTTTTTCAGCAGAATCAAAAAATTCAATTATGTCAATAAAATCAGATGCCGACAAGCAATAGTGCTCTGGGCTAATCACAATATCTGCATATTGAGAATATATTTCTTTATACCGACTATTATCTTTATTTACTAAATGCTTTTTTTCTTGATACCTTTGAGTCTCTTTATCAAGAAAATCGAAAATCATATATGTATTTCCGCAATATTCACATTTTGATGATATTTGTCCTTGATCAAAATGTAATTGAGCCCCACAAGATTTGCATTTAAATTCCATTTTTAAGCCCTTAATACAAGAATCATTATGCTAAAAATCAAATCATTTTTTATATATTATGTTAGATCCCTTAATAGTAAAAAAAGTAATATTGCCTTTAAAGCCATTTTTTATCCACGATTTTCTTTTAATACGACCCTCATTATTATAATCACATAAAAATAGCGAACTTTCTTTTTTAGTTTTTTCTACAATTTCAATGATTTTTTTCAAATACGGCTTATCTTCTTTACTACAACTCCAGCCATATACATAAATCTCATTGGAATCCCCTTTAATAAAATCTCTTTCTATCTTCTGCCACACATTGTCATTGTTTTTGATTATCTTTTCCGTATCTTTGTATAAAACGGCTTTTGCTTCCAGCATATAATCCGAACAACAATCCAAATTGTTGCTTTTACAATTTGCCCTATCTCCGCCGTGTCCAACTATAATTGTCTTTTTATCACTAGCCTTTCCATGTATATGACAAACACGAGAATCCTCCGGACTCAAACAGAATAGCCGTTCAAATGTATCTGTATAATTAAAAATAATAATTGTATCATCATTATTAATACATTTCAGGCTGTAATCAAACCCGTTTTTTTCAATGTTACTACAATCTATACTGCTTATCCACTCTGCAAACATGGAAGTAATACTACCGACAGACGATGTAATAAACTCTGTTCCGAAAGATACAGGCGATCCAAAACTGTTATGCTTTCCAAAATATTTATCTGCTTTTTGTATGTACTTTGCCCAAGGCAGGCTTCCTAAATCAGTTTCAAAATCACTCCAATTATCATCGTTTAACTCGTTAATCATATTCACTAACATAGCCGCAAAAAATGCGTTTCTTTTTTTATCGATTGCATTTGCGTCAGAAGATGGGAAATCAGTCACTATTTTTCTATAAAAATCTCCCGAATATATATTTAATTCCCTTGAAAAGGGCAATTTGTTATTATCGGAAGACATCGTAAGTTTATACTTTTCACATAGCCATTCACCAAACTTTTTATATGACGTTGCACCGTTCAAATGCCCCATATCATAACCATTTCCGATTATTATCAATCTACCCATAAAAGTTTAACTCCTTTTTTATAATTTCTGCTAAACAGTCTTATTTTAGATTAAATATAAAAGCATCAAAAAGTTTATATCAAATATAAAATATACTTGACTAAATACAACATAATCCGCATTATGTTGTAAACGAAGACTAAAAGCATATATTATTTATATACAAGACAGACGCATATAATTTATGACCTTTTCATTTTATAAAGCATAAAAAGAAAAGGTTTTGTTGCTATACCAATTTTTCAATTATTTTCATTTTTTTACATTTTTTAACGTTGTTCTGTTGACAACGCATTCTTTTTGTGCTATTATATCTATAGAAGATTTGTATACATATCAACAAAATATTCTTTAATACAACATAATGCGGATTATGTCGCAAGCGTCGCCGAGTGGCGGCGTTTTTTGTTTTTCGGCTATAATATCAAGTGCATATTTTCCATGCGGCGGCGGTGCTCGGTGCCAGTGGAGATGATATATATGCGGGTGGTGTTGATACTGCTGTGCCCGAGAATATCCGCAAGTTTTGCTATATCCTTTTCAATGCCGTAAAAAACGCGGGCGAAAAGGTGGCGAAGATTGTGCGGAAATACTTTTTGCGGGTTGACATTTGCTGCTTTGCATAAAGATTTCATTTCACGCCAGATGTTTGTGCGGTTTATCGGTTTGCCCGCTTTTGTTATAAATATCATACCGGTTTTTATATTCTGCTCTGCGGCATAGCGGAGCAGTTTTTTTCGGAGTTCTTTTACGATAAATATAACGCGTGTTTTTGCTTTGCAGTTTACAACCGCTTCACCTTGTTTTGCCGCTTCAACCGTGATATATCGAAGTTCGCTGACGCGGATTCCCGTTCCGCAGATTGTTTGAAGAATCAATTTCAGCCTTTCGCTGCGCTTTTCGGCGGCTTCGCAGAGCCGCGCGTATTCAGATTTTGTCAGTTCCTTTTTTTCGGAGCAAAATATCTGACGTTGAATTTTTAAGGTTTTGACTTTTAAATCATGCCAACGCAAAAACGCAAAAAGGCTGTTGATACTTGAAAGCATGGAATTAACGCTGCGTGCGGCATAGTTTTGCATTATTTGCCTTTTATATGCAAGCACGGCATCTTTTGTGATTTCTGACATTTGGACATATTCGGCAAAGGCTGCAACATCGCGGATATACTTTTCTATCGTGGCGGGGCTTCTCTCTTCCGATATGAGATACTCTTTGTATGCGGCTAAAATCGAGGTTGTGATAAATCGTTTCTGCACCTTTTTTCTCCTCTGAACAAAAATATTCCCCCTGACGGTATCAAGGGGAATAAAATTTAACTTATGATATTCGGTTTTACATATCGTTTGCAACGATGTCTTCAAGGGTCTCGCGGAGAACCGCAAGGGACGTTTTGCCGTTGTTTATCATGGCAACGGGAAGTCTGCCTATGCGGTTGTAGTTGGACGCCATGGAATAGTTATACGCGCCCGTGGTGGCAACCGCGCATATATCGCCGCGGCAAACGGAGGACGGAACCATAACGTGCTCTTGAATTATGTCGCCGCTTTCGCAGCATCTGCCGACGACGGAACACTCCATATCGCATTTTTCGTTCATTTTGTTTGCGATGAACACGGTATACGGGGAGCGGTAAAGCGCGAAACGCGGGTTATCGGTCATGCCGCCGTCAACGGAAACATAGTTTTTGTAACCGGGAATACGTTTGACGGTTCCGACGGTGTAAAGCGTCATTCCCGCGTCAGCAACAATGCTTCTGCCGGGTTCGAGACGTATGGACGGCAGATCAATGCCGAGCCCCGCCGCGGTCGCTTTAAGAGCCTCCGAAACCTGTCTGATGTTGTCCGCGATGTCTATAACGGGGTCGTTTTCTGTATAACGAACGCTGTAGCCGCCGCCGAGGTCGAGAATTTCGGTCACATAGCTGTGGTCACGCTTCATTTTCATGATAAAGCCGAGCATGATAACGGAAGCGTCGAGAAATACCTGCGAATCGAAAACCTGCGAGCCGACGTGGCAGTGAAAGCCTTTGAGCGCGATGTTTTTGAGAGAAAGAGCGTGAACGGAGATCTCTTCGGCTTGTCCCGTTTCGATGCTTGAACCGAATTTGGAATCGACTTTTCCCGTCGCGACCGCTTCGTAAGTGTGCGGGTCGATACCGGGGGTAAGACGAAGCAAAACGGGCTGGACAACGCCTTTCTCTTCGGCGATGCGGTCTATCGCATCAAGTTCTTCGATATTGTCAACGACAAAGTAGCCCACGCCGTTGGAAATGGCAAAATCTATATCAGCGTCAGTCTTGTTGTTTGAATGGAAATATGCTTTTTCAAGAGGGAAACCCGCTTTCATCGCGGTGTAAATTTCTCCGCAGGAGACAACGTCTGCGCCGAGGCCTTCTTCCGCGACGATGTGATACATTCTTTTGAAGGACGCCGCCTTGCTTGCGTAAAGCGCGCAGGAATCGCCGCCGAAATATTTTTTCATCGCGTCGGCATAGGTGCGGCAGTTTTCTCTTATGCGTTGTTCGTCCATAACATAAAGAGGCGAACCGAATTCGGAGATGAGTTCGGGGGTCGGGACGCCCGCAAAGGTCAGGATTCCGTTTTCAACGCCGATATTTTTGCAAATCATATTTTTAACACTCCTTAAAGCATCATTTTTCTGAGATGGTCGGGAGAAAGCGCGGAGAGGTCGGCGGGTGCGACATCGAAAACGGTTTTACAGCCGCGGCAGCCTCTGTCATACATTTTTTTAATCGCGCGGGCATAAGCGACAAGCACGCTGCCCGTGAATTCGGGGTTGGAATCGAGCTTTAACGAGAACTCGCAAACGTGGGTGTTCTCTTTGTCAAAGCCGGTTTTGCCGGAGCGGATAACGCTGCCGCCGTGAGGCAGCGCCGCGTGGTCTCTTGCCATTTCTTCGGAGGAAATGAAATGAACCGCGGTATCATAATCCGAGAAATAGTTCGGCATGGTTTTGATTTCGTTTTCTATATACGCAAGGTCGGCACCCTCTTCGGCAACGACATAGCATTCTCTGGTATGCTTTTCTCTTGTGGACAGCACGGGATCTTCGCCGTTTCTGACAGCTTCGACTGCGGACGCAACGGGAACGGTATACTGTCTCGCGTCTTTAACGCCCTTTATGCGGCGAATCGCATCGGAATGACCTTGGCTGACACCTCTGCCCCAGAATGTATAATCCTGTCCGACGGGAAGAACCGCGTTCATATAAAGTCTTGCGAGGGAGAACAGCCCCGGATCCCAGCCACAGGAAATAAGGGCGATATTGTCGCCTATCTTTGCGGCATCATCAACATTTTCAAAATGTTCGGGAATCTTTGCGTGGGTGTCAAAACTGTCGATAACATTGAAATGCTTCGCAAGCGCGGGGGTCATTTCGGGCAAGTCCGTGGCGCTTCCGCCGCAGATTATAAGAACATCGATTTTATCTTTGAATTTTTCGAGTTCGTCGGTATGATAAACTCCTACGCCCGCGGTTCTGATCTTAACAGTTGCGGGATCTCTTCTCGTGAATACGCCGACAAGTTCGGTATCGTCGTTGAGCGCAACAGCCGCTTCAACTCCTCTGCCGAGGTTGCCGTAACCGTAAATTCCTATCTTTAACATAATATATCACTCCTGTTTTAAGCATTCAATGCAATAAGGTCGTTCATATCGTACATACCCGGTTCGCGACCTATCATAAACTCCGCGGCGGCGACTGCGCCCTCCGCAAAAAGAGAACGGCTCGACGCTTCGTGTTTGAGGGTTATGGTCTGTGTGTCCGTGCCGATGATTATTTCATGTTCGCCGACGATGTTGCCTACGCGAACGGCGTGAATGCCTATTTCATCTTCCTGTCTCTTGCCCTGTCCGCTTCTGCCGAGGACGAAAAACGCCTTTTCGCGGACTTTTTTAATCGCATTCGCAAGCAACAGAGCGGTTCCGCTCGGAGCGTCAAGCTTTCTGTTGTGGTGCTTTTCGATTATTTCTATATCCGCTTCGGGGAACGTTTTTGCCGCGGTTTTTGCAAGTTCGGCAAGAAGCGCTATGCCGAGAGACATATTCGCGGACCAAAATACGGGAACGGTCTTTGAGGTTTCTTCTATAATTTTCTTTTCTTCGTCGGTGTGCCCCGTCGTTGCGATAATAACGGGCTTACCGACCTTTTTCGCGTATTCGCAGAGCGCGGGCGCGGACGCGTGGAAAGAGAAGTCCACGATGCAGTCAAAATCAACATTTACGCTGTCAAAATCCGCAAAAACGGGAACGCTTGCAGTTTCTCCGTTCGGGTCAACGCCGCCGACAAGTTCCGCGCCGCGATAACCGGTCAGCGCAAGTTTTTCGACTTCTTTGCCCATTCTTCCGCAAATACCGTTCAGTAATATTTTCATATTCGTTTATGCTCCGTTTCTTTTGCTTTTACACATTCAAACCGTGTTTGCGCATTATTGCGAGAAGATTTGCCTCGTGTTCGGGCTCCATCGGCGTAAGAGGAAGTCTTAAAAAGTTTTCGCCGTAACCCATTGCCGCCATTGCCGCTTTTACGGGTATCGGGTTAACTTCGCAGAACAGCGCGTTTATCAGGTCAAGCATATCAAGCTGCATATCGCGGCTTTTTTCGGTCTCTCCTCTGAAAAACGCTTTGCACATTTCCGACGTTTCGCGGGGGAACACATTGGAAAGAACGGAAATAACTCCTTTGCCGCCGAGTGAAAGTATCGGGACTATCTGATCGTCATTACCGGAATAAATATCCATTTTTCCTTTTACGAGAGCCGCGGTCTCCGCTATCTGCGAAATGTTGCCGCTTGCCTCTTTTATCGCGACGATATTCGGGTGTTCGGCAAGAACGGCGCAGGTCTTCGGCAGAATATTGCAGCCTGTTCTCGACGGAACATTGTAAAGAATTACGGGTTTTGTCGAAGCGTCGGCTATTGCCGTAAACGTTTTTATCAGTCCGTTTTGCGTGGCTTTATTATAATAAGGCGTAACTACAAGCATTGCGTCCGCGCCTATCGAGCAGGCATATTTTGTCAGGTCAATGGCATAAGAGGTGTCGTTTGAACCCGTGCCCGCGATAACCGGAACTCTGCCCGCGATTTTGTCAACCGCGAATTTCAAAACCTGTCTGTGTTCCTCGTCCGTAAGAGTCGAGCCCTCACCCGTTGTGCCCGCGACCACGATAGCGTCTATTCCCTCGGAAATCTGCCATTCGATAAGCCGTTCAAACGCTTCATAATCAACGCCGTTTTTGTTCAGCGGCGTTACAACAGCGGTCGCCGCTCCGGTAAATACTGTGTTTTTCATAACGATATCCTCCGTATTACAGAACTTTTAAATCGGGACGTCGCGAAAAAGAAAACGGGCAGAAGCCTGAAAGCCGCTGCCCGAAAAAATCCGAATGACCGATGACCTTTAAAAGATCAAAGGAAACAGGTTATCAAACAGATAGCTCTCCGCAAAACTGCGACAGCAATGCAAATCTTATTTCACACTGCCGGATCGGTCTTTCGCCGCAACCGTCCTCGGCATTCGCACCTTTCGCCGCCTCAGCCCTGCGAGAGCCTTATCCGAAAACGGTTACTGTTTGCAAAATGCGCCTCTATCATTGTATATGTGTATTCTATCACTAAAATCGCGATTTGTCAATAGGTCGTTTGTAAATTATCCGTGGAAAACTATCTCGACCTCGTTGTGCATCTCTTCGGGAATGGTCTCACGAAGAACGCCGAGAGCCTTTTCCTTGCCTATTATTACATCGACAGCCGCTTCGACCGCAACGGAAGATGTTGAGTAGCAGCAAACTATTTCATCTACAAACGGCAGCTGCGACGCAACATAGGGGTTTGAAACGACCGCTATCATATTCGGGTTTGCGACATGAACGGCTTTCAAAGCATCAAGCTGGCGTTTGGTCATAAGTCCGACCTGTCCCGAGCGTGAACGGAAAGACGTACCGAAAACGACGATATCCGCGGCTTTTGCCTGTTTTGCGAGTTCCGCTATCTGCTCATCGGTCGCATCGGGCGCAAACAGCGCGAGCTGCGCCTGCGGAACATATTTCGCAAGCGTTTCCTTGATAAGCGTCATATTGGAATACAGTCCGAAGCTAAGTCTGTTTGCGGGGTGCGTGGGCTCCATGACCATAACCTTTTTACCCTCAAAATCAATGGGAACGGCATTTTTTCTGTCACGGATAAGCGTCACGGATTTCTTGGCTATCTCACGGGCAACGGACCAGCCGTCACGTTTCGGAACATCTTCGCGTTTTTCCGACGAGAAAAGTCCGAGCGCGTATTTCTGTTTCAGAACGCGAAGGCACGCTTTGTTTACTATCTCTTCGTCAAGTATACCGTCACGAACTGCCTGTGCAAGTCCTGCGGGGGCGTTCCATGCGTCGTTGGGACCGAGGATAACATCACAGCCCGCTGTAATGGCACGGATAGTACCCATGTGCGGATTGCCGCAGTTCTTTTCGGATTCGGTCATACCCGCCATACCCATAGCGTCGGTATACATAACGCCCTCAAAGCCGAGTTCACCGCGAAGAAGATCGGTCATGACAGCCTTTGAAAGCGTAGCAACGTTTTCCGCGTCGTACATATCATATATGGCATGGTTGCACATAAGACCGCCGACGCCCGCTTCTATCGCCTTTTTGAACGGCTTCAAATGGATATTTTCCATTTCCTCTTTTGTCGTTCTTGTTTTTTCAAGCGCAAAATGTGAGTCGGAGAACTGCATTCCGGCTCCGGGGAAATGCTTTGCGGTGCCGATAAGTCTGCCGTCCGATTGAAGTCCTTTTATATATGCCGCGGCAAGAGTTGCCACTATATCGGGGTCTTCTCCGAAAGAGCGGATATTTGTTATCGGGTTTTCGGGGTTTATGTTAACGTCAACAACCGGACCGAAACATATGTTCCAGCCGAGGTAGGAAGCCTGCTGCGAAACAACTCTTCCTTCTTCATACGCGAGACGTTCGGCGTCTTTGAGATCCGCTATCGCGCCTATCGCCATCTGTTCCGCAAACTCGGTGGCTATGGAGCGGTCGTGAACGGTCTGACCTACGCCCGTTTCCATATCAACGCCGATGAAGAACGGAATGTCGGCTTCGCGTTGAAGTCTTTCCATATCGGCTTTAAAGCGCGCAAGAGCCTCCGCATCATGCCCGTAAATGACAGATAGGTTGCCGACATGATGTTCCATGGCGGTCTCGCATTCTTCCCAGCAGCCGATGCCTGTCGATACAAGCTGTCCGCATTTCTGTTCAAGCGTCAGCATTTCAAGAATCTGTTCGGGCGTTTTGCCCTCAAATCTCTTATCCATTTTTATTTCTCCTCAGTTTGTACGGAAGCGGTAAACGTCCCGTTTTTATACTGTTTTTTTGTGCAATGAGCGGAAAACAAGGCGCGAAGTCCCTCCGAATTTCCACTTGTACAACCGTTTTTATCAAGAATATACGCATAGGCCTTTGTTCTGAAAACATAAAAGAAACCGTCTGTTTCATATATTTTGAATATATCGGAATAAGAAAGCGTTTGACTGTCCGAGCCGTCGGCGTCGGAAATACTTATTGAAAGTCCGTCATCGGACACGGTAACGTCGGAGACAAGCGTTTTGCCCGTATCGTTTTTCCGAGCAAGTTTTTTCGGCATTATGAAAAAGCGGGAATATATCCAATAAGAACAGAAAATCACTATAACTATCGCGATATAGTCGTTCATTCCAAGTTTTATTCCGTTCGTCAATTTTGCAACAACATTATAAATATTGAATACAAACAACGCGGCGTAAAGAACGATAAAACCAATTACAACAGCCTTGTTTCGGGAGAAAAGATTGAACTTGAAAAATTTCAGCATATTCTCCTGCGTATACTCTGTTCTGACGGAAACCTCACGCATTTGCCGCACCCCGATTTTCAATATTTTATCAGTAAAATAATAACACATTTGACAAAAGCAGTCAATCAAAACCATTTCGATTTAACAAAAAAGAACTATTCCGCCAAATGATACAAATTTTGCCTGAAATTTTGGGAATAAAGACCAACCGAAAATTGTTGACACAGCTGAAATTATATGATAAAATAAGTTTGTAAACGGTTCGCAATCTTTCCGAATTTGAGAGTTTGAAACGGTTGCGGCAAAATCATATGATTCCATGAGGTGAAAGAGAATGAAAAGAATCATTTCGGTCATTATCGCACTTTGCCTGACGGCGTCCCTTGTCGCGGGCTTTGCGATGGGAACAAATGCGGAAGTAGCAGATAAACGCATTCTTCCGAGAGCGGAAAAGGCTCCGACTCTTGACGGAAAGCGTGACGACATTTACGACAAAGGATTCCGCGAAACGCTCAACATCGACACTGCGGGTATGGTCGTATCCGAGGAAGAAGATTTCGACACGGGAAAGCCCACGCCGAAATTCACGCCCGCAAGCGCTGATATTTCCGCTGTATGGTACTCAAATGTTCCTGACGGAACAGACATCACACGTTTGAGTCAGGTTATTTCGGACACGGCAGGCGGAATTTACATTTTCGCGGACGTAACGGACTGTTCCAGAGCATGGGGCGTAAACAACCAAACCATTATTCAAAGCGAATGGCTTGAAAATCCGAACGCTTACGAATATACAAAGGCGACCCCGGAGTTTGAACTTTCGGACAGTTTTTGGGTATTTCTTGATCCCCTTAACTACAAATCTTCAAGAATGCTTGGGCTTTCCGAATTTGCGTTCACCGCATATGCAGGATTTGCCTCGGGCAACGGCGAAATAGGCGTTCCCGTTCCGTCTTGGAGAGAATACTACTACTGGGGTCTTGACGGCGGAACCGTAAACGGTGAATCCGGTGCCGGCGGAACGATTGCAAACGCGATAGGCACACAGGTAAAATCCACAGTCAACTACAAGTTCGATCCGAACTTTCCGCTCCCCGAACCTCTGACGGATTCTTCATCAATAGTTGAAAAGTATCAATATAAGAGCAAACTCCTTAACGCATACATGCGCGCAAACATAAACGGTTACACGCTTGAAATATTCCTCCCGTGGAAAGCAACTCAGATGGAGATTAAGGGAGAAAGCAATCTGCCGCCGTTCCTCATTCCGAAAGTCGGAACCGAATTCGGAATGGGCATGCTCCTGATGGATAACTGGTTCTCTTATTGGGAAGACAATAGCTACGGAACAAAACCGAAATACGAAGAAGTTCAGTATTACATTTACCACAACTGCCACATGACGGATTACGGCAAAGACGTTATAGAAGATTGGGCGGATATTGCGTATCCCGAATATTTCCCGACATACGTTCTCGGAGACTACGCAAAAGATACCCCCGAAATCGTTTACGGTGATGCCGACGGAAACGGGGAAGTAGACATCGTGGACGCAATGCTGATATTCTATCACGTTGCGAAAAAAGAACTTTTGACGGACGAACAACTTTTGCGTTGCGACACAAACGGCGATAACGATATCGATATTGTTGATGCAATGAGAATTTTCTACTTCGTTGCGAAAAAAATCGATTCGGTAAGAGAAGAACCGATAACAGAACAGGAAGCAAAAGATTTTGTGACCAAACTTAACGAAGAGTTCCATATCGCAGACGCAAAAATACGCGTCTACTCCGGGAATATGGAAGGGTCTGCAAATTTTTTCCCAACAAAAACCGTTGACGGAAATTACACAATTCCCGAATACCTGTATTACTGCTATGTTGTTTACAACAGCGACCGTACAGAAACACTTCCTGTTGTTGACCTTTCGGATTACCCGAACACTTCGAAAAGCGAGTTGCTGACAACAGAGGAAGCGGATTGGCTTAAAGAAAATTCCGCAATAACATATTTTCATGCGGTAAAGATATCCGAACTCCAAGAGAAAATCGACCTTATCTACGGAAAGGGAAATTACACTCTCTCGGGCGACATAATGAGCGGATATACCCAAAGCGGTTATTGTCTGCTTCCCGGTTTTCCCGGATTTGATGCCACGGCAAGTTGCAAAGGATTTAACATAAGCGCGGTTGCGACCCAAGGTACTACGGCACAGGTTGAAGTTACCGAAACATGGCATATTCCTCACTGGATAGACAACGAGCCCATCCCCTCGGAGGATGAAACAAGAACAACGATATACACCGTTGAAAAGACTTCCGACGGAGAAATCCGACTTACAAAAGTGCTTATGCTTGAAACTTTAAAATAATAAAAACCTATACAACAGATCGGGCTGTAAAAAACAAAAGTTTTTTACAGCCCGATTGCATTTTTAACTTTATTCAAATTCCTCCGACGGCTTCCGCGGCAAACCTTGCCGCGCCTACCGCGGCGGCGAAAGTCATGTCGGAGGAACTGATATCAACGCCGAAAACATGAGAAAGAGAACGTCTGAACGCTTCACAGTCAATTCGGCTTTTGCCGGAAAGAATCAACTTTGTCGGAGTTTTAAAAACAAAGCACAGACGACGCGCCGTTTCCTTTACAAACGCGGCGCAAAGTCGGTCGGGAGTAAATCCGTCAAAATCGGCGGCAAGTTTCAGTCTGTCCTGCTCGAACCGAATTTTCGGAAGAGACGTTTCATTCAGAGCCGAAAGAGCAAGGTCCCCTACGGTTCGGGCAACATTTTCGGTACCTCCAACGCTTACCGAAACACGGGCAACAAAACTGAGAAGAGCGTCATACGCTTTCACCGCATCCGAATCACGTCTGACAAACAGGTCATATCCGCCAGACAGCGGCAATCGGATAGTGCCGAGAGGCTGTTTTTCCGATTTTGAAGCAAAATACGAAACGAACTCGTTCTTGCGGAGTTCGACAAGCACACCTCCCCTGTCGGCAGAACCTAAAAACCGAGCCTGATTTCTGCCGAGAGCGACCGATACGGGAATGTTGCCGAAATATCCGACAACGGACGAAGAACCGGTCACTTCCGGATAGCGAAGATCGGCAAGGCTGCATTTAACAACGGCTCGACTGTCAAAATCTTTCAACTCATCAGAATAAAATCCGACATCAAACGCTTCCGACGTATGGAACACGGGTCGTTTATTGTCACAGAGGGCAGCTGACAGATATGAAGCAACAGTAGAAAAAGTATATGCGTCGGCGGGCACAAGTGCCTTATCGACATTTGCAAAATGCGCAAGTAGTCCGTTTTCTTTGCGAAGCGTTAAACCGCATAGCTGTTCGACACGGCGAATATATTCCGTTTTTTCGGAAACGGAAAGAAAATCCGAAACGCAGCGTCCGTCAGCAGCCAGATAAACTATCTTTCCCGGAATACCGGTCAGACATATCGCTTTCGGTTCGTATTCCTGCGCAAGATCGGCAATAATACCTATCGCCATATCGCAGAAGCGCTCAAACGATGTTTCGGACAGCGGTTCCGTCAGAGTTGCGACAGGCTCGGAATTTTCCGTCAAAGCGACCGTCAGAAAATCTTCTCCGACATCTACGCCGAGATACATTTCGCTCACATCAAAATCTCCCATACCATTTTTTCTTTTATTATATAAGTATATCACACGAAAAATGAAAAGTCAACGGAAAACATGAATAATGCCTCATATAAAGGCATTTTCTGAGAAAAATAAGATTAAGCCGAACCTATTGCATTTTTTGTTTTTTTATGATACAATGTTCTCGAATAAAGAAGATGGTTTTTCTTTGTTCGAAAGAGAAAGAAAGATAAAAACAGGGGAGAAAAAAATGGGGGCTATTGAAAAGGCTGAGACGCTGTTTCTTTGGTTTATGATATACAGCGTTGTAGGCTGGATTTATGAAAGCATACTCTGCTCCGTTGCGCAGAAAAAATTTATAAACAGAGGATTTTTGAACGGGCCTTACTGCCCGATATACGGCAGCGGGGCCGTGCTTGTTATTCTTGTTCTCGGCAAATTGACAAACCCGTTTTTGCTGTTTTTTGCGGGTGCTCTTTTGACGTGCAGTCTTGAATACCTGACTTCGTTTGTAATGGAAAAACTCTTTCATGCGCGCTGGTGGGATTATTCAAAGCGCAAATTCAACATTAACGGTCGTGTTTGCCTGATAGGAGCTGTGGTTTTCGGCGCGTTTTCAACGGTTCTTGTTTTGTGGATACACCCGCTTGTAACAAAACTCACTGATATGCTTTCACCTCTTGCAAGACATATCGTTTCCGCTGTTCTTTTCTGCGGAATAGTTACGGACCTTGTGTTCACGGTCAAGGGCATGGCGGGATTCCGCGAGAAGATAGAGGAAGTTTCCGAGCTTGTGGAACAGCAGAAAAAGGCGCTGGAAGAAAAGATACACGATTCGGAAGCGGCCGCAAAACTTCGCGGTCGCAGAACGGAGATAAAAAAGAAATTTACCCTGCAACAACGCAGACTTATTTCCGCGTTCCCTTCGCTGAAATTCAAGAAGCCGCAAAGCAACGAAACATTGCGGTCTCTTCGTGACGTTATGAAAAAGATAAAGGAAAAGAAGGAGCGCTGAATATGATAAGGGACATTTCGTATATCCTGCTTGGCTACGGTCTCGGAAGCGTTTTGTTTGCAAAAGTATTCTGCTCATGGTTGAAAAAGGCCGATGTGACCCAAAACACTGCGGACGGCAATCCGGGAACGACAAACGCGTTCAAGAACGGCGGTTTCCTTTGCGGAACATTAACTCTCATCTGCGATATACTGAAAGGATTTCTGCCTGTTTTCTTTTATACAAAGGGCAACATGACGGCGCTTTTGGCACTCGTTATCGCGGCTCCCGTCATCGGGCATATCTTCCCTGTTTTCAACAAATTCAAAGGCGGGAAAGGTATTGCGACCACATTCGGATGCCTTTTCGGGATATTGCCGAAATTTGTTCCTCTCATCGCGTTTGCGGCGATATTCGTTTTCTTTTCGGTCATAATCTGCATAAAATCGCATTTTCACAGAACGCTTGTGACATATATCTGCACGGAACTTGCAATCATTTTTCTTGACGGAAACATCATCGTTTGCGCGGGCTTCTCGATAATTCTTGCTGCGGTCGTTATCCGACTTCTGACAAGCAAGGAAAAGAAACCGCCGTTAAAGGTAAAGCCGATATGGATGCGCTGATACTTTCTTGCAGCACGGGCGGCGGACACAATGCCGCGGCTCGCGCAATAAAAGAAGAAATGACACGGCGCGGGCATAATGCCGTTATGCTCGACCCTTACCGCCTTGCGGGCAACGACCTTGACAAAAAAGTGGCGAACGGCTATATAAAAATTGCACAGAAAACGCCTCGTCTCTTCGGTGCGATATACGGCATAGGCAACGGCTATCGGAGACTTCCGATAAAATCCCCCGTTTATGCCGTAAACAAACTGATGTTCGACAAAATGAAAGAATTTTTGGAGAACAATCATTTTGACGTTATCCTGACAACGCATCTCTACCCGGGGGAAATACTGACAAATATGAAGAAAAAGGGATTCCCCGTTCCACCGACGGTATTTGTTGCGACGGATTATGTTTGCATTCCGTTCACGGAAGAACTTTCCTGCGATTGGTTCGTAACACCATCCGAGGAGTTGAACGGAGATTTTGTCAGACGCGGAATAGACGAAAAGAAACTGTTTGCGGCGGGGATTCCCGTCAGCGCCGTTTTCAACGAGGATATATCAAAACCTGATGCGGCAAAAGCGATAGGGCTTGACCCTACGAAAAAACACCTGTTGCTTTCGGGAGGAAGTATCGGCGGCGGAATGCTCGAAAAATCACTTGCTGTTCTCGACAGGTATCTCAAAGAAAATCCCGAATACGATCTAACGGTTATCTGCGGCAACAACGAAAGTCTCAAAAAAAGGCTTTCCGAAAGATACGGAAACGATAAAAGAATTTTCATTATCGCAAGCACAAACAAGATTTCTCTTTACATGAAAGCAAGCGAAGCGTATCTTTCAAAACCGGGAGGGTTATCCTCAACCGAAGCGGCGGTATCGCAAACCCCGCTTATTCATATTTCCCCCATTCCGGGTTGCGAAAACAAAAATATGAAATTCTTTGAAGAGCATGGAATGAGCATTGCGGTCGGCGGAGACGAAGAAAAGCTGCAAAAGGCGCTTGAAGCCCTGAAAGATGAGAATTTCATTCGCAAGATGAAGGAAAATCAGAAAAAGTATATAAACGGCGAGGCAGCGTCAGACATCTGCGACCTTGCGGAAGAACAGGAAAGGAAGGGCTGAACACATGAAAAAGAGCGTTAAAAATGCGCTTTTGACAACGGGCGTGTTCCTTGCGGCAGGCGCTGCGACCGTGGCAGGAACATATTTTACGACAAAAGTTCTCGTAAAAATAGCGTTGGACAGAAAAGAACCCGATATAGTGAAAAAAGCGAGCGACGCGATAGCGGGAAAAGCGGCTGACGCGGCATTTATGGAAGAAATCGAAACGGCGGCGGAAAAACTTGAAAAAGAACCGCACGAACTCGAACAGATAATTTCGTTTGACGGCACGGAACTTGTCGGACATTGGTTCCCCGCAAGAAATGCAAAGCGTACTGTTATTGCCATGCACGGATGGCGTTCGACATGGGCAAGAGATTTCGGAACGGTTGCAGACTTTTGGGCAAAGAATAACTGCAACGTACTTTATGCGGAACAGCGCGCGCAAAACAACAGCGGCGGCGAATATATGGGCTTCGGGCTTATCGAGCGTTTTGATTGTCTTGAATGGGTCAAATGGGCGACCGCAAAATGCGGCAGCGAACTTCCTATATACCTCTGCGGCGTTTCGATGGGCGCAACAACAGTGCTTATGGCAGCGGGATTGGAACTGCCCGAAAACGTACACGGCATAATGGCTGACTGCGGTTTTACATCTCCCCATGCGATATGGAAACACGTCGCAAACAACAACTTACATCTTCCCTACTGGCTTCGCGGAGTTTTCGCGGACGAAATGTTCAGACAAAAACTGAATATGGGAACAAAAGATTATTCAACGGTTGAGGCACTGAAAAACAATTACATTCCCGTTATGCTGATACACGGCGCTAACGACCATTTCGTTCCCGTGCACATGACATACGAAAACTATCTTGCCTGCGCGGGCGAAAAACGGCTGTTGATAGTTCCCGGAGCGGATCACGGCATGAGCCACTACCTCGAACCCGAAAAATACGAGGCGGAAGCCAAAAAGTTTTGGAAAGACTTCGACGGCAAGACCCCGCCGAAAAGAACAACCGAAACAGAGTAATAAAAAGCGCCCCGAGGGGCGCTTTTTTGTAATCATCATATCAATTTGAACTCTTCAAACAGAAACGGGTCGGCAATATCCGCATTCGGAAAAGTCTTTTTTGCGGCACGGAGCATCGCCTTTGCGTGGATTCTGTCATGCCATATAAATCGGCGCAAAACCTTGCGCAAGGACCACTCTTCGCCGTAACTTCCGACGAAAACCGTATTGTCGGGAAAAGACGGAAGACCTTCGACAAGCGCAAATCCGCGTTCTCTGCATTCGGCGATTAAACCCGCATTGTCGGTTTCAATGCCTATTTCGCCGAAATAATAATTGTTCACGTTTTTCGTGTGTTCATACATTTCACACGCGGTTCGCGGAATTTCACCGTAAAAGGTTTTTCGCGGCAGCAAAACGCTTTTATCTTTATCGGGAATACTGTCATAAAGCGTCTGAAAGTCATGCGCGGATTTCATTGCAAGTGCTTTCAGACAAAAGTATTCATCTTTTGTCAACGACTCTTTCTCCGACTCAAAAATAACATCGGAATCGGCATCTGAAATTTGTAAATCGGAAACCTTTTCTTCGCAAACAAGCGCTTCAATGTCTCCGCAAATCGGTTCTCCCATCCATGCGCAATATGCCGATATTTCTTTCTGTGCTTTTGCTTTTGCCTCATCAAGGGTCTTTCCCCTCGTGCAGGCGCCGATATGAACAACAGACCAAAGAAGAGTGTCGTTTCCGTTATGCTCCCAAACGCATTTTTCGGTCATGATCAACTCCTGATGAGCTCTTTCGGAATAAGTTCGGGGTCGTACATAACTTTTGAATGGTTATCAAGGATAAGTTCTTTTTTCAGGATATTTCCCGTTGCCTTTTCGATCGTATTTCTGTAAATCTTGGAAATACGGTAGTATTTTTCGCCCTCTTTTTGGAAATGGTGGTCTTCTTCAACGATTTCGTAACGCCATGGGTACTCATGTTCGCTTCTGACTTCGCCGCAGAGGTCGTCCCCGTCACACCAAAGCAGAATTTGTATTGCTTGGTCGGTATCGTTGCGGAAACGATAATCCATATAATTATAACAAACGGAAGTACCCGCGCTGAACGGCACACGCTTGCCCTCGTCGGGCGCAAGTGCGTCGGAATGGCTGTGGAACTCCGTAACCGTCATCGGGGTATTCAATATCAGCAGGTGCAGAGTATTGGCAAGGTTGCAAAGACCGCCGCCGAGACCCGCCACAACTTTGCGGGAGCGCAACACTCTGCCTGCCTTATATCCTTTGCGTTTCGTTATTTTTCCGACCGTGCCCCAAAACGAAAAACTTTCGCCCGGGCGAACGATTATACCGTTTATTTTTCCACCTGCTATGGCTATATTTTCCGCTTTGTTATACTGCAAAACGGGGTCTATTCCGGGACCGTGTTTTATCATGTGCGAGCGGTGAGCAGTCACGATATTCGGCAGTTTTTCAGCGGAAAAGGTCTTTGAAAAACATTCTTTTGAACGAAGATTTTTTATATGACGGCGAAGAACTTCTTTCTTTGAAGATATTTCAAAAAACAAGGGGTTCATATCGCAAAAAAGTTTTCTGCTCATTTTTCCGAATCTCCTTTCAGAATATCGCCGAGACGGTCTCTGTACTTTTTGTTTCGCCGATAAAACCACAGAATAAGCATTTCTATATAACGTTTTTTTCCGATTTTTTTCTCGTTCGGCAATCTGATAAAATGAACGAGAATATTCGGCAGCCCGCACCTGTTCGCGCCCACGGTGTCAACAAACATTTGATCTCCGAGATATATGACTTCGCTTTTATTCAACCCGAGCATTTCAACGGCTTTCAGATAGGCCTCGGGTTCGGGCTTCGACGCATTGCAGATATACGGAGCCTCGATGTTTTTCATAAACCTCGAAACGCGTTCTTCGTCGTTATTGGAAAGCAGAAGCGTCCGAAAACCGATATTCTTCAATTCGGCAAACAGCGCGTCAACTTCGGGCGTCGAATCGTTTCCGTGATGAACAAGCGTGTTGTCAACATCAAAAACAAGTCCGCGAAATCCTTTATCATAAAGCTTCTTATAGTCTATTGCAAAAACAGACGGGGCATATCCGTAGGGATAATACTTTTCCAACATGCTATTTCTCCATATATTCGAGAACAGTTCTTATCTGCTCCTCAAACGAACCGCCGAATTTATGCTCAAAAAATGCTCCGCCTATAGTAAACGACCAAGGACGGTAACTTTTTATCTCGTCAAGCCGTTCAAAACTGTTCACGTCGCCCGCAATGCAAACGGGAGCGTTGACTTCCGCAACAAATCTGCGATTAAGTTCAAGCGCGTTGCCCGTATATCTGTATCCGAGCAGATCTATGCCGTAAACACCTTTTTTTATATATCGGCAAGCCTCTTCTATCATTTCGTCCGCAGTACCTTCAAGAACGGACGGACGCTCCTTGATCTTGCCGACAAACGGAGTGTATATAAGCCCGTTGTCTTTGCAAAAATCGTTTACGGAATCGGAGAACACCGTTCCCATAAGAATGTCGCAACCGCACTCGACCGCCATTTTCGCTCCCGCGAGACTTTCTTTTTCGGAATATGCAACAACCTCAAGAGCCGTGGTCTTTCCGAGTTCTTTCATATATGTATACAATGCTTTCATTTGCAAAAAAGGAAGAGATTCCTCTTTCATTCCCCAGACCCTGACAGGCATATTCTTGCAACTTTCGAACACCTCGGCGGCATTTGCAACAGTTCTGTCATGGTGCGTAAGCATAACTATCAATTCAGGCGTATTTTTCATTTCCTCTTTACGGCAAGCTAAATTTTTCAGCCCATGGGAAAAAGCTAGAGATTCCCTGCCCGTAAGTACCCCTTTCCGTTTTTTTGCTTTTCCGCTTTTTGCGTTTTTTTGTTCTACAAACAACTAATACAGCAATTATATCATATTTTTATCATTTTTTCAATATGGTAGGATTTAAATTTTGTTGTAATTAAATTAAATTCGTATTATTTCTTTTATATACTCTTTATAAACCACTTCTTTCTGACGATGATTTCAGTCAAAACAAACTGACTCCGGCAAAAGCCGAAGTCAGTTTGTTTGTTTTATTTAATCGGTTGCCTAAAAACAACGTTTGCAAATCCTGCATAAATCGTGCAGTTCAACCTTAACGGAGAAATGCACTCTTATTTTTCAGAAACAAGTTTGCCGTCGGCGCCGAAAGTATAAGTACCCTCGCGAACCAGTCCGTTGGTCTTGGATGCGCTTACGTTTCTTGTTTCGTTTGCTGCAACTTTGCCGCTCCACTTAACAAAATAAATGAAACCGCCTATATCTACCAACTCACTGTTGTAAACGCCGGAACGAACTATGCCATTCTCGTAATAATACAATGTGCCGGTTCCATCGTCTTTCACGCCGGTGAACGGAAGAATAAGTTTTCCGTCCGCACCAAAACTGTAATAGCCGGACTTCATCAAGCCGTTTGCTTTTGAATTCGCAATGTACAAGGTTTCGTTTACCGCTACTTTACCGCTCCATTTAACCAAATAGATAGCACCGTTGATTTCTACCAGTTCACTGTCATACTCGGCACTTACGATTTTGCCGTCTCTGTAATAGTACAGTATTCCGTTTCCGTTATCTTTCACTTCGGTTACAGGGGGAATAAGTTTTCCGTCCGCGCCAAAGTTGTAAACGCCGGCATCAACAAGACCGTTGGTCTTCGCTGCAATAACAACTCTTGTTTCATTTGCCGCAACCTTACCGCTCCACTTAACCAAATAAACGGAACCATCGATTTCTACCAATTCACTATTGTAAACTCCGGAACAAACAGAACCTTCTATATAATAATACAGCGTGCCGGTTTCATCGGCTCTGACACCTGTAAACAAAGGAAGCATTTTTCCGTCTGCGCCAAATTCATATACGCCGGGTTTTACAAGATTATTGCTGTTGGCAGCTGTGATCTGTTGATGTCCGTTCTGTTTCAATTTTCCGCTATAGCATACAAAATACAGATCGCCGTTGTAACTTACAAGATGTGCGGTACCGCCGTGAACATAGCCGTCTTCTTCAATAAGATACAAGCCACCACGTTTATTGTCAACGATTCCTTTATCGGTAATCTGCTTAATCAATGATCCGTCATCATCAAACTCCCAAACTTGCATCTCGCCTCTCATAAGCGAAGACCAATCGTCATAAAGTGCGTGAATTCCGGTGCACATATAACCGTTGACATCAAAGTTGTATGTCTTTCCGTCAATCTCAACAAATTGTTTTTGATATTCGTTTCTGGCGGTATAGTACCATTGACCGTACCAGAATCTTGTGCCGTATTTTGTTTTCTGCCATACACCATCAGTCTTTCCTGTTTCATCAAACTGATAGGTTATGCCGCGGCTTGCGTAGTAATACTCACCCGTAACAGCCGCATAATCTTTGCCGAAATAATGCCATGCTCCGTCAATTTCTATCCAACCGGTCTGAAGAACTCCGCCGACCGCATAGTAATATGTGCCGTTCATTTCGAAAAGACCCGAGCCTGCATCGTATACATCGCTGCACTTTTTGCAGACAAACTGTCCGTCGATCAGTTCATATTCATGTCCCGTTGCGGGTATGGTCGTGCCCCAGTCAACAACGGAGTTGCAGACTTCGCAGAACGTTCTGCCCGTGTAGCCCGCTTCCGTGCAGGTCGCCGCCTTGTCAGCAAGCGCTTCGGCGGTATGGATATGTCCGCCGTTCCAAGAGTTATAATATGCCTTTCCTTCGGCTGTGGAAATCATATCTTTTGCCATCTTATACATCTCGGTGTCAACCTGCGGACCTTCACCGGAGAAAGTATCTGTCGTACCATCAATAAATGTTACAAGACCGCGGTCGATCTCCATGCTGATGTCGATGGGCCAGAATTCCTTCATGCTCTTGAACTGAGCATAGGTATATGCAGGTTGACCTGATTTCGTTCCGCTTGTATAGGTATAACCCATTTTGAGTTCCCATGTACGAATCGGAAGAGAAGCAAGAACACCCTCTCCTGTCTGCTCGTTTATACCGGTACGTGTAAACGTGATAGTTGCAATGTTTTCGTCGTCCTGAATTGAGTAAGAGGCTTCAAATCCGGCAGCAACTGTCATATGATCAAGTTCCCACTTGCTCATGTTGTTAAGGTCTATATCAACAACAACGGACTGAACCTTTTCAATATCGGTGGCAACGATATCCGCATACCAAACCGAGCCAAGCAGAATCTTGTCAAGCGAAGGATCGTGGGCTACGACTTTAATCGTAGACTTACCGGAGTTTGCCTGAACATTTATTTCACGAATAACAGAAGCATAGTTGCCCTGATTATCGCAGATTGAGAATTTGACATGGTGCATGCCGTCTGCAAGAGTTACATCGGAAAGTGACATAACACCGTCCTTATATGTGCAGGCGGTTTCAACGCCGTCGATATATGCCTTTGCAGTAGCGATATTCAGACCTGTGAAATTGTTCTTCTTAGTATTGTCGGCAACCCTGACACCGAAGCTGAGAACATTTTCGGAAACGGTCTGACCGTTCAGAACCGTTGCATCAGACATGCTACCTGTTGCATAAGTCACATCACCGAAGACAGGTGCTTCGCGGTCGTCAACCGCATCGGAATAGTCAACCGTGATATCGTCAACATACATTACGTATCTGCCGTTGTAAGACTTATGCTGGTTGTACCAGTAATCATAGGCCTTACCGTCGCGGTCGGAAATGTAGAACTGAACGATGTAGTAATTTCCAAGCAAATCCAAGCCTTTATAGGCGCTCAGATCGATGGAGAGGTAATGCCAGCCCGGTTCCTGATATTGGTTTACAAAGCCGGTTGTGGAAGCGACACCATCAGCCAAAGTGTTTGTAATTGTACCACTTGCTTTGACGTATTCGCCGTCATCGTTGAGCTCGAGCGGGAATACGGTGTAGCGGATCCATGTGGAAACGTCTTCGTCAGAGATGTAGATCCACATGCCAAGTTTGGTAGCATTTTCAAACTTCTGCTCTTTGCCCAAGTATGCCAGCGAGGTCATCATGTAGCCGGATTCGAGAGAGTTGCCGTAGTTGATGTCGAGCGCCATGGCACCGTTGCCGCTGTGGACCTTGCCGGTTGCCGCTGTTACGGGATATACCTTGCCTTCAGGCAGTACATAGTTGTATGCAGAATATCCGAGGTAAAAGTCGCTCACGTTTCCGTCTTCAAAGTCATATATAACCTCAGAGCCTTTGCCGAGTCCGATGTTTGAAGTTGCGACCACATCGGTTGTACCCACAAACGTTGCAGTAATCAAACTTGCGGTAACGCTGCCGTTTCCGGCGGTGAATTCAAAGCCGTCGATAGTACCGATACCATTGTTATCAAGGGTAAACTGAATATCGCTTGCCTTGATTTTAACTTCATTGAGACCGTAGGTAGCCGTCAATGCCAGCGTAATGGTTTTACCAAAAGGAACCGTCATTTCGCTGCTGTTGAACGCCAGTTTTTCGGGAACAACGGCATGAATCGTAACAGAGCCGACCTCTTTACCGTTATATGTAGCTGTCAGAACAACATCACCCACCGCGCCTGTGGTCAAAACACCGTTTTCGTACGTACCGTTTGTTACTCTGTAAGTAATATCTGCGGGAATTTCCGCTGCATGCCCGGTGGAACTAACGCCCGAAACACTTACTTCAACGGGAGTTCCCGGAGTTGCATACTCGGTTTCAACGTCAAAAGAAACGTGGTCGAACACTTTGGATGCAACCGCCGTGGAAACAACGATAAGACCGTTAGATATACTGCGTTCCGAACCGTCGGAGGGTTTGTTTACAATCTTAAATGAATCTTCGCCCTCGGGTTTGCTGCCGTAAGTCATGGAACCGCCGCCGTCAAGATGACCTGCCCATTTGCAGCCGAGGTCAAGCATGACCTGTGCCTGTTCCATAAGCGTCAAGCCTATTGATGCGGGCTCCTGATTGCCGTCAGCGGAAAGAAGAATAACTTTGTTATCCTCGGTTATGCCTATGGTCTGACGGGGATATTTCTGTGTATTTTTCTGATCCGCATCAGAAAGTACGATTTTTCCGTCAAATACAAGCATCTTGTAGATACCGAGTGCTTCCTGAATATTGCCTTTATCGTTTGCATATTCATCAGCATTGCCTATCTTAACGGTGCCGTCTTTAAGCACCGCAAAATATGCGGATTTGTCATTTCCCGTAACATCGTTACCGTTCATGACAAATACACCGGAAGGTTTACCGGTAGTCATGTTGTAGTAAGAGGCGTTGATACCCGCTACTACCGTACCGTGGTAATACTCGTCGCCTGCCGCCGCTTTCTTTTCAAAAGCCGCAACCTGCTCGGTAAGTTTGGAAAGCCCATAAGAGGTGTTGTCCATATCCTTGTAGGAAGTAAACAACTTTACGGTATCGACAGACATATCGATCGTTGCTGCGAACATCTTTACCTGATTACCGTTTTTGTCGTAAACAGTATAAGCGTTCTGTGTTACACCGCTTGCAAGCGTGGACTGTTTGTCCGTCACAAGCGAAAGTTGAGACTGTGAAAACAGTCCGTTCGATCCGGCAGCAGCGAATACTGTCATCGGCGTAAGACCGACAAGCATTACCGCGCAAAGCAGCCAAACCAGAACTTTGGTTGAAAATTTACCGTTTTTCATCGCGTTTCTCCTTTTAAAATTTTGTTATATTACAAAGCGAGCACTTATGTGATTTGTAGAAAAACTCTGCAATTTTGTTCGCTTTCTAATCTCTGAAATATAAATCTCGTGTATATACTTTATCAAGTACATCGGAGATATCATCGCTGTATCTGTTTGCAATAATTACGTCGCTGCTCTCTTTAAATTCATCAATATCACGAACAACACGGCTGTTGAAGAAACTGTCTTCTTTCATAGTAGGTTCGTAAATAATTATCTCTATTCCCTTTGCCTTTATGCGTTTCATAACGCCCTGAATAGACGACTGTCGGAAGTTATCGCTTCCCGCTTTCATGGTCAGACGGTATACGCCGACTGTCTTCGGATTTTTTGAAATGATTTGATCTGCGATAAAGTCCTTTCGAGTACTGTTTGCCGCAACTATTGCCGAAATAATATTCTGCGGAACATCGTTATAATTTGCAAGAAGTTGCTTTGTGTCCTTGGGCAGACAGTATCCGCCGTAGCCGAAAGACGGGTTGTTATAATGATTTCCGATACGAGGGTCGAGGCAAACGCCCTCGATAATCGATTTTGTGTCAAGTCCTCTGACTTGCGCATAAGTATCAAGTTCATTAAAGTACGACACACGAAGTGCAAGATATGTATTCGCGAACAACTTAACCGCTTCCGCCTCGGTAGGATTCATAAAGCGGACTTCAATGTTCTCCTTGAGAGCACCCTCTTTGAGAAGATTCGCAAAAGTCTCCGCAACCTTGTGAAGTCTTGCATTCTTTACAGGGACACCGACAATGATACGGCTCGGATAGAGATTGTCGTAAAGAGCGCGTCCCTCACGAAGAAATTCAGGGCTGAAAAGAAGATTGTCACAGCAATACTCTTTTCTTGCACCTTCGGTAAAACCTACGGGAACTGTGGATTTCACGACCATCACGGCATCCGGATTGACGGCGATAACCTGCTTTATCACACTCTCGACCGAACTCGTGTCAAAATAGTTTTTCGACGAGTCATAATTGGTCGGGGTCGAAATAATTACAATGTCCGCATCACGATATGCGCTGTCGCCGTCGGTAGTCGCTTCGAGGTCAAGTTTCTTTGTTGCAAGATACTCCTCAATCTCTTTGTCAACTATCGGAGATTTTTTATTATTTATCATCTTCACCTTTTCGGGAACGATGTCAACAGCCTTTACAGTATTGTGCTGCGCCAAAAGAACTGCCATGGAAAGACCGACATACCCGGTACCCGCTACTGCTATTTTCATTTTCGTTTTCTCCTAAATCTTTTGAAATATGATTTATTGCCGTTCTATGAGTTCTTCATAGAGATTCGCATAAACGCAAGCATGATTAAACCTTGTAAAAGCTCTTATACCATTCCGCAAAGCGGCGAAGTCCCATGCGGAGCGGGGTATTCGGTTTAAAACCCGTATCCGCTTCAAGAGCCGAAGTATCTGCGTATGTCACGGGAACGTCTCCGGGTTGCATCGGAACAAGTTTTTTATGTGCTTCAAAATCATAATCGGATGGAAGCACCTTTGCCCGAATCAATTCCTCCTGCAAAACAGTTACAAAATCGAGCAGGTTTTCGGGATTGCTGTTTCCGATATTGTATATGTGGTACGGAGGCAGAGGAAGTCCGTCTTCTCCGTTCTTCTTTTCAGGAGCTCGTTCCATAACGCGCTTAATTCCCTCAACAATATCATCAACATATGTAAAATCACGTTTGCAATTACCGTAATTGAAAATCTGTATCGTTTCGCCTTTCAGAAGTTTGTTCGTAAAACCGAAATATGCCATATCGGGACGTCCAGCAGGGCCGTAAACGGTAAAAAACCGAAGACCCGTTGACGGAATATTGTAAAGTTTGGAATATGCGTGAGCGAGCAGTTCATTGGATTTTTTGGTCGCGGCATAGAGAGATACGGGATTGTCAACTTTATCATCGGTCGAATACGGAACTTTCTTGTTCGACCCGTAAACGGAAGACGAGGAAGCATAAACCAAATGCTCAACGGGATGATTCCGACAGGCTTCAAGAATATTATAAAAACCTATAAGGTTGCTTTCGATATATACATCGGGATTTGTAATCGAATAACGCACGCCCGCCTGTGCCGCAAGATTCACAACTATCTCGGGAGTGTATTCCGTAAAAATCTTTTCAACAAGTGCCTTATCCGCAAGATTTCCTTTTACAAAAGTCCATTTGCAATCGTGCTTTGTCTCGACAAGTTTTTGTATTTCCGCAAGTCTGTATTCCTTAATGGAAACATCATAATAATCATTCAAGTTGTCAAGTCCGATAAGAGTTATACCTCTTACGGTATTCAGAAGTTCTGTTACAAGGTTAGCGCCTATAAAACCGGCGGCGCCCGTAACAAGAACGTTTTTGTTTTCAAGATTTATATTTGAAGCCAGCATTTTCTTATCACCTTATGCTCTTTCTTTATTGTATCATAATCCGAAGAGATTCCGACACCTTGACAATATGCTTAACATTTTGTTGCGTTGTCATATGTTGCAATGTTCGAACTACTTTTGTGTTATCCGTCGCCGTGCCTTTTTAACAACCTCAAAAACTTCTCTTCTGTAAAGAACCGCATTTACCGCAACGGTGGAAAGCAATGCTGTACACCCGACTTTCAACGCCAAAATGACCCATGAAACGTAGTTGACAGATCTCATTGCAAAAAACGTTGAAAAAACGTTTACTGCACAGAACAGCAAAGCCACACAAGCGGCATCGGTTAAAATATGTTTCAAGAAGTGCCTGAGATTTCTATAAATAATATTGCGTGACAAATACCATGCAAGATAAACTGTACGGTACGCCATTGCCGCAAGAGTACCGATTGCAACGCCTATCAATCCGAAGTTGAAAACGAGCACCACGGAAACAACAATATTGATAGCCGCTTCAATAATAGCACTCCATTGCGTTTGCTTGTAATGTCCCGCGGCAAGAACCATGATGTTATAGGGAAGTCGCAAACAATATGAAGCCTGTGCTATCGTTATCAGGTAAGCAAAAGCCGGAACAATGTAATTTGCGTCGGAAACATTTGTGGTATAAATGCGGACAAACGGTACTATCAAAGCCGCAGTAACAGAAAAAACAAATGTAACCAATGTATGCAAAAACCACTCAATATGCGAAAAAGATCGATTCAGTTCATCCGTTTCGTTTTTTGCAAGCATATTTCCGAGCATTGCCTGCATTCCGTTTGTCATTGATACTACAATTTGCTTTACACCGTTAACGACCAGATGATACACCGCATAAACCGACACATTTTCAAGTGTGGATAAAAACGTCAGAACGACGGTATCCGTATTGCCGAGTACGACAGTTGCAATGTGCTGCGCAAGCCCGTTCCACTTTTGCTTTATAGGTTCGCCCGTAAACCGGATTTTGTGATCGATCTTATACTTTCTTTTTGCTATAACAGAAAGAAGCACAGGTTGTGCAAGGAAAATAAGCGAGGTAGTCAGTTTGACGACCTGAATTGATGCGCCTGCCTTCATGAGCAAAATACAACTTACGGTATTCAGAATCAGTGCAACAGAGTGAATACTGTACTGAATAAATCCAAGTTGATCCGCATTCAACAGAAGTTTATAAGTCATTCCCAGATAGTACTGGGCAAAACTGCTGATAGAGATAACAAATATCAAAATCAGCGTGGACAGATAATCGAATGAATTCAGCGTAATCAGCGGATAAAACACCATAAGAATCGCGGTGTAACCCAACAGAATATACGCAATTTTCTTAAAAAACCGATCTGCAGATACGACTATCTTACTTACTTCCTGCATATCGTTTTTCGCCAATGGTTTATACAGTGCCGATTGCACTACGGCTCCGACACCGCATTCCGCAAGAGAAATAAATCCCAAAAACTGAGTTATGGACGACACCAAACCATTGACTGCCGACCCGTAAAAAGACAGGAAAAATCGAGGCAATATAAATCCGCAGACAATCGTAATAACCTGATATATCAACGATGATGTCGAATTCATCATCAATTTTGTTTTTCTTGTCATTGACACTCTCCCGAGAGAAACATATGTAACGGCAAAGCATCTGCTACTGCATTTACATACTTTGTTTGATCAAAATCAGCCGCATACGCCTATGCGCATACGTTGCCCGCCGCACGCCGCGTGGAGGCTTTGACCGTGTGCGGTTTCCCACCCCAAAAGGGGCGGGATTTTTACTTATTTTTCAGAAACAAGTTTGCCGTCGGCGCCGAAGTAATATCTTCCGTCGGGAAGAAGACCGTGAGAAATTTTTGCCGTAACGGTTCGATATTCATTTGAAGCAACCTTGCCGCTCCACTTGACAAAATAAATGAAACCGCCTATCTCTACCAACTCACTGTTGTAAACGCCGGAACGAACTATGCCATTCTCGTAATAATACAATGTGCCGGTTCCATCGTCTTTCACGCCGGTGAACGGAAGAATAAGTTTTCCGTCCGCACCAAAACTGTAATAGCCGGACTTCATCAAGCCGTTTGCTTTTGAATTCGCAATGTACAAGGTTTCGTTTACCGCTACTTTACCGCTCCATTTAACCAAATAGATAGCACCGTTGATTTCTACCAGTTCACTGTCATACTCGGCACTTACGATTTTGCCGTCTCTGTAATAGTACAGTATTCCGTTTCCGTTATCTTTCACTTCGGTTACAGGGGGAATAAGTTTTCCGTCCGCGCCAAAGTTGTAAACGCCGGCATCAACAAGACCGTTGGTCTTCGCTGCAATAACAACTCTTGTTTCATTTGCCGCAACCTTACCGCTCCACTTAACCAAATAAACGGAACCATCGATTTCTACCAATTCACTATTGTAAACTCCGGAACAAACAGAACCTTCTATATAATAATACAGCGTGCCGGTTTCATCGGCTCTGACACCTGTAAACAAAGGAAGCATTTTTCCGTCTGCGCCAAATTCATATACGCCGGGTTTTACAAGATTATTGCTGTTGGCAGCTGTGATCTGTTGATGTCCGTTCTGTTTCAATTTTCCGCTATAGCATACAAAATACAGATCGCCGTTGTAACTTACAAGATGTGCGGTACCGCCGTGAACATAGCCGTCTTCTTCAATAAGATACAAGCCACCACGTTTATTGTCAACGATTCCTTTATCGGTAATCTGCTTAATCAATGATCCGTCATCATCAAACTCCCAAACTTGCATCTCGCCTCTCATAAGCGAAGACCAATCGTCATAAAGTGCGTGAATTCCGGTGCACATATAACCGTTGACATCAAAGTTGTATGTCTTTCCGTCAATCTCAACAAATTGTTTTTGATATTCGTTTCTGGCGGTATAGTACCATTGACCGTACCAGAATCTTGTGCCGTATTTTGTTTTCTGCCATACACCATCAGTCTTTCCTGTTTCATCAAACTGATAGGTTATGCCGCGGCTTGCGTAGTAATACTCACCCGTAACAGCCGCATAATCTTTGCCGAAATAATGCCATGCTCCGTCAATTTCTATCCAACCGGTCTGAAGAACTCCGCCGACCGCATAGTAATATGTGCCGTTCATTTCGAAAAGACCCGAGCCTGCATCGTATACATCGCTGCACTTTTTGCAGACAAACTGTCCGTCGATCAGTTCATATTCATGTCCCGTTGCGGGTATGGTCGTGCCCCAGTCAACAACGGAGTTGCAGACTTCGCAGAACGTTCTGCCCGTGTAGCCCGCTTCCGTGCAGGTCGCCGCCTTGTCAGCAAGTGCAATAATGTTATGTTTGTGATATGTTGACTTATCACCTGCGCCCTGTATCGTTGTAGCGACAGTGGTTTTAACAGAAGTGAATGAACCGATGAAATTGTCAGAGACCTTTACATCATCCGTATAATCAACAGTTCCTGATTTTACGTCATAAACGATGTTGATTACAGGATTGTTATTTGCGGGAATGGTTGTTGAATTTGTCCAAACCCTCACAGGAATTGATGCTACAACAGCAGAACCGGAAGCAGATACGATACCGGTCTTTTCAACAGAAAGTGTGAGCAAGCGAGTATTTTCGTTAAAAGAAGCATTGTATTCAAAGCCTGCCAAGGTAGCAATATTGTTAAATTCAAAACTGTTTGAACCGTTAAGATAAACTGTTGCTGTTATCTTTCCGATTTTCTCAACATCCGATGCAGTAAAATCAAGACAATAAACAGATATTGCAATGCCTTCCCGCAAGTCTTTTGTCACACTATTGTAAATGTTTTAAATCCGAAAAAATGGCGAGTTCGTAAGAAAACAATTTCAAAGGGAAGAAATGACGCGTTCGGAACCTTGCCGGAACTTCTCAAAAATTCGAAGCCGGATACTGCATACCAAACAAAAAAGTGTCAACATCATACAGATATTAAAAATATCTGAGACATTTTTCCAAACGCCGCCGCAATCGTTATTGGGCTACGCAAAGCATGCGCAAACAGAGTTCCGTGTATTATAAAAAGGCAGATATAAAGTTGTTACTTATCGTAAACAGAAGTTTATTCTTTAAAATACGAAAAGCCCTGAACATTCAGGGCTTTTCGTCACTGTAGTATTTTTGTACCACAAATATGGTGCCGGTGGCGGGGGTCGAACCCGCACGGTGTCGCCACCGCGGGATTTTGAGTCCCGTACGTCTGCCAGTTCCATCACACCGGCGTGTGCAATATATTATACAACATTCGAGGAGATTTGTCAAGGACTTAGACAAAAAAATCTTTCCTCAAAAAAACTTCCCAGTTCGCAATTTTGTTTCAATTAAATGTATTGACAAAACGCTTTGTATCGTGTATAATATAAAGGCTTTCGGAACGGAAGTCAACATGGCGGAATAGCTCAGCTGGCTAGAGCGCTCGGTTCATACCCGAATGGTCGTTGGTTCAAATCCGACTTCCGCTACCATAATATGGCTCGTTGGTCAAGCGGCTAAGACACCGCCCTTTCACGGCGGTAACACGGGTTCGATTCCCGTACGAGTCACCAAAGCAAAAATCCCATAACTGCAAGAAAAACTTGTGGTTATGGGATTTTTTCTTTTCTCTGTGTGCATTACAGAGCAGCAAATGTACCCCTGTTTCGCACTGATTTGTGGCACTTTTTGTGGCACTTTTTTTAGCAGATGATTTCTCATTTTATAAATTTCTTTTATAGCAGAAAGGGATGTAAAAAACGCACGTTTTTACAGCCCCTTTGGGGATAGAAAAAAAGGTTCAGAATGGAAAGGAGTATATTTATTCATCGAGAGGTGAGATTCGTCCGCAGCAAAAAATGCGTATTAAACCTTTGTTTTATTAAAAAACAAAAATCGTTGTTTCGAGTCGTTTTGTTTATTTTTTAGATTATTGCTCTTTTTTTATTTTTCAGCCTTTTTTACATCCCCTCCTCGTTTATTTATTATTTGCCCTGTCGGGATACGCGGTTTCACGTTTGACAAGAACCGGCGTTATTATTCTGTGCACGGGAGTGAGTTTTTCGGGTACGCGCTTACGGCGTTCGTTTATCTGCATAAGCAGAAGTTCCATGGCGGAGGACGCCATAACATCGACCTGCTGCCCTATCGTACTTAACGGAATTATCGCTTCACGGGAAACAGGAGAGTCGTCAAAACCGATAATGCAGAAACGGGACGGCAGTTTGCCGTATTTACGGAAAATTATATTCAAAAGTATATTCGCGTGGGTGTCGTTTGACATAAACACGCCGATTTTTTTGTCGGGATATTGCTTTTCAAGGTCATCGAAAAAAGACTGTATAACGGCACTGTTCTCTTCAAATGTATTACCTGCATCCTTGAGAACTACGCGATGATCTATCCCGTTGCTTTCGCAAAATTCCTTAAAACCTTTTATTCTGCCGTAGGCGGGAACGTCCTCCGTTATTTCTGAATTAAAGTGTATTACGATATCACAGCCGCTCTTTACAAGCAGACTTGCCGCCTGAACTCCGCCCATATAATTGTCGGTATTGACACTGAAAACGTGTCGGTCCTCCCTCTCAATCGTCACAAGCGGAATATCAAGTTTGCAAAGCTGCTCGGACGGTATGGTATGGCTCAAAACGATAAGCCCCTCTATATTATAGGAAAGCAACTCGGTTATATAGTTTTTTTCGGCTTCGGGGTCGTCGTTTCCCGAAAAGACGATGAATTTGTAACCGAACTTCTCGTAAGTGCCTATAAGTCTGCCGAGAATGTCGGAATAATAATGCAGATAAAGATTGGGAATAATAACGCCGACTATTTCGGTTTTTCCGTTCGCCAAAACTTTTGCGAGTTTGTTTTCTTTGTAATTCAATTTTTCAAGTGCGTCGGCAATCTTTGCCTGATTCTCTTCCGTAAGAGAATCGGGGTCGTTGAAATATCTCGACACCGTGGTCTTTGAAAAGCCCGTAAATGCGGCGATGTCCGCAAACGTAACTTTCTTTTCTGTTTTCATCGTGTCACTTCCTTTCTTACCATTATAATACAAAATCCCACAAAATGCAATATGTAACCGGTAACTTAACCGGTTTTGTAAATCTTCCACAAAGGCGGCGGACATTTATTGTGAGTTTCTATAAATCCGCACGACCCCCCTTGACATTTGCACGGAAATATTGTATTATACAGTTGTAAAGTAACCGGTTACTTTACCGGTTACGCAAATTGATAACGGATACGGAGAAAAAAATTCAAAACGCTTTTTCCGTACTAAAAAACAGCAGAAGAGGTGGTTGCAATGAAAAAGTATCTGAGCCTTTTGCTTGTCTCGGTATTTTGTCTGACGGCTTTTTTCGGTTGCGGTAAAAACGTGAAACCGGGAGATATTGACGGCTATGACGAGGGCGAAACGTATCTGAGCATTTGGGTTCACATCATCGAAGAAACACCAGAAGGACAGGCTTATCTGAAATCGGTACAGAGTTTCAACGAGCATTTCAACGGCAAGTATTTCGCGGACGTCGAGTTCATTCCGAGAAATGACAGCGGCGGAGGATATTCAGACAAAGTAAATGCTTCCGTCCTTTCGGGAAATCTGCCCGATGTTCTGACGGTAGACGGTCCCAACATTGCGGCTTATGCGGCAAACGGCATAATTCAACCGTTGGCGCCGCTGACGGACGAGGAACGAAGCGTTTATCTTAACTCCATTCTGACGCAGGGCACAATAGGTAACAAACTTTATGCGCTCGGCGCGATGGAATCAAGCGTGGGACTTTATTACAACAAACAGATCCTGCGCGAAGCGGGCATCGAAGTTCCCTCTTCCGACAATCCGTGGACTTTCTCCGAGTTTCTCGACATCCTCGAAAAACTCAAGCCCATAATGGCGGAGAAAAACGGATATGCGCTTGATATGACGTTCCCCGTAGGCGAAACGACGATATATTATTACGCGCCGTTTATTTGGTCGAACGGCGGTGACTTTGTAAGCGAAGACGGGCTGACAACAAAAGATATTTTTGATTCGGACACGAACGCCGAAACTCTCAACTATTTCAAAACGCTCAACGAAAAGGGATATATGTCTTCCGTTCCCATTTCGAACCTGTTCGAAAGCGGACGCGCCGCATTCAAGTTTGACGGTGCATGGGAAGTTAACACGATATATACAAGTTATCCCGACATCGAGCTCGGCGTTGCGCCGTATATAGTCGGAGACAACTGGAACGGCGAACGCTATACGCCGACAGGTTCCTGGGCTTATGCGGTTTCTTCCGAATGCGACAATGTGGAAGCGGCGACAGAACTCGTCAAATGGATGAGCGGCGTCGAAAGCAGCATTACCCTTTACGAAAACATAAAATCAATGCCGTCCACCTATGCGGCTTATGAGCAGATCTCAACGTTTACCGAGGACGAAAACTACAAAGCGCTCTATGAGCAACTCAGGGATTACGGTCGCCCGAGACCGAAGACCCCGGCATATCCGCAGCTCAGTTCTTCGTTCCAGCAGACGCTTGAAAATGTTGCTATAAGCGGAATGGACGCAAAAGATCAGCTTTCAAAAGCAGAGGAAAGGATAAGCGATAAGCTTGAAAGGTATACCAGAAAATGAGTAGTAAAAGCCGCCCCGTTTCGCTTAAACGGCGATCGGATTCAATCATGGGAATGGCGTTTTTCGGTCCCGCGCTTGTACTGTTGACGCTTTTCCTGTTTCTGCCTATGGTGCTGACATTTATTTACAGCTTTACCGACTATTTTGCATTGAGCCCGAACACAACTCACTTTGTGGGTCTTGAAAACTTTGCAAAACTCTTCGGCGACGAACTCTTTGTGACTTCGTTTCTGAACACGGTAAAATTCGTTGTCATCATCGTTCCCCTGCAATGTCTGGGCGCACTCGGACTTGCGCTTCTGATAAACAAAGTAACATACTGCAAAAAGTATTTCAAAGTCGCATTTTTCATTCCCGTTGTTATGTCGCTTGCGGTTGTTTCCACTCTGTGGATGCAGATTTACAGTCCCGAGGGCATACTCAACACGCTGCTCACAAACATGGGCTTCAACCCGCAGCCGTTCATTCACAGCGCAAATCAGGCGCTGCCCTCGATAGCGATAATGAGCGCATGGCAAGGCATGGGTTATCAGATGATAATCTTCCTCGGCGGTTTGCAGGCGATAAATCCCGCGCTTTACGAAGCGGCGGAAATGGATCACGCAAGCGGGTGGAAAAAATTCAAGGATATAACACTTCCAGAACTTAAACCGCTGTGCATCTTCGTTTTCGTAACGGTTACGATAGGCGCATTCAGAATGATAGTTCAGCCGATGATAATGACGGGCGGAGGACCCTCCAACTCAACTTACACACTCGTCTACGACATATATGAGACGGGCACGGTAAACTGGGAAATAGGTCTTGCGTCGGCAATGGCGGTAATCTTTGTTATATTCGTTATCATTATCACGCTTATACAAAATGCGTTGACAAAAGACAGGGAGGCAAAACATGAGAAGAAAAAGAAAAACTAAGGTTTTCGGAATAGTCCTTGTCGTTGTTATGATACTGCTTTCGCTGTTGTTTCTGTTCCCGGTTGTTTGGATGATAGCGAACTCTTTCAAGCCCGACAACGCGATAACGGCGGACATGAACTCGTTTCAGGCATTCCTGCCGCCGATACCGGGCAACGGATTTTTCGATAACTATGTTTCGGTAATCACAAACACGGACTTCCTCAAATACATGGGCAACACGCTTCTTTATGCGGCGGTTCTCATCGTTCTCGGAATAATCGTCAACGGTCTTGCGGGATACGCGCTTGCAAAGATAAAGTTCCCGTTTTCGGACAAATGGCTGCTGATAATCATGATGCTGATGATAATTCCGACGGAAACGATAATCACGATAAATTTCCTGACGATAGCGAAAATGGGACTTCTGAACACGATAATCGGTTATGTTCTTCCGATGATAGTCAATCCGTTCAATATCTTCCTTTTCAGACAGGTGTTTGTCAGCCTGCCGGACGATATATACGAAGCGGCACAGCTTGACAGATGCGGTCCCGTCAAATACTTCTTCACAATGGTACTTCCGATGTCCAAAACCGTTGTGGCAACAGTCAGCGTTTTCACGTTCCTGAATGTTTGGAACGACTATCTCTGGCCGTCCCTGACGTTCACTTCAAGCGATCTGCTCACGGCGCAGATAGGACTTAACGCCATAACCGCAAATGAAAACACGACCATGGGTCAGACGCTTGCGGCGATCACCCTGATAACAATTCCCGTAATAATAATCTATGCGTTCTTCTCGAAACATATCGTTGAAGGCGTCGTTTCAACAGGTTCCAAGGAGGGTTAAAAAAATGAGTTACATTCAACTTAAAGGACTTTGCAAAAAATACCCCGGCGCAGAAAAAAATTCGGTCACGGATTTCAACCTTGAAATAAACGAAAAAGAATTTATCGCGTTCGTAGGTCCGTCCGGCTGCGGAAAATCGACGACGCTGCGCATGATAGCGGGATTTGAAGACATAACAAGCGGCGAACTGTTCATAGACGGAAAGAAAATGAACGATGTTCTTCCCCGCGACAGAGGAATATCCATGGTATTCCAGAACTACGCGCTTTATCCGCACATGACCGTTGAAAAGAATATTTCTTACGGTTTGAAGAACATGAAAGTGCCGAAAGACGAGATAAAGAAAAAGACCGAATGGGCGATAGACATTCTTGGGCTCGAAGAATACAGAAACAGAAAGCCGAAGAACCTTTCGGGAGGTCAGAGACAGAGAGTTGCGCTTGGCAGAGCAATAGTAAAAGACTCCAAAGTGTTCCTTATGGACGAACCCCTTTCGAACCTTGACGCAAAACTCCGCGTCAGCATGAGAAACGAGATAAGCAAACTTCACCGTCAAATAGGAAGCACGACCATATATGTCACGCACGACCAGGTGGAAGCGATGACCATGGCGGACAGAATAGTTATCATGAAAGACGGTTTTGTTCAGCAGGTGGGCAAGCCGATGGAACTTTACGACCACCCCGTCAATAAATTTGTTGCGGGCTTTATCGGCTCGCCGCAGATGAACTTCTTTGACGTTACGATTGACGGCAACACTGTTGTTTTTGCGGACGGCAACAGAATAGAACTGCCCGAAAATATCATCGAAAAACTCGGCGGTAAAAAGGACGGTCTCATTCTCGGAATCAGAGGCGAAGACATCAAACTCGACGCACAGAACCTCGATGTGTTCGGTTCTTCAAAACAGAGTGCGGTTGTGGAAAACACCGAAATAATGGGAACTGAAAACAATCTGTACTTCACTTTCGGCGGAGCGCAGACAATAGCAAGAGTTTCAAAATATGAAATCAGCGGAATCGGAGATAAGATAGAATTTGTCTTCATGCCCTCGAAGATACATTTCTTTGACAAAGAATCCGAAATCTGTCTTGTTTGATAGGGAGGCGTTAAAATGCGGGAAATACATCTGAGACCTCCGAGAGGTTGGATAAACGACCCGAACGGATTCATATATTACAAAGGCGAATACCACTTGTTCTATCAGCATTTCCCGTATGCGCCGCGCTGGGGCAGAATGCATTGGGGACACGCAGTCAGCCGCAATCTGACCGATTGGAAACATCTCGACATTGCGCTGTTTCCGACAAAGACAGACGACTGTGACGGATGTTTTTCGGGAAGCGCCGTTGAAAAGGACGGCAAAATGCACATACTTTATACGGGCGTGAGATATGACACTCCCGACCCCGAAAACACAAACTGCTGCATTGACGACAAGTTCACGGCGGCGCAGCTTCACATCTCATCGGAAGACGGTTACACGTTTGACAACTTCAATGGCAAGAAAACGGCGATACCTCCCCTGTCCGACCCGAATATCGGGGACAGGAACCACACAAGAGACCCCAAAATTTGGAAAGGAAACGACGGAAATTACTATGCGGTTCTCGGCAGTACGGCGCACGGAAAAGGCAGATTGCTTTTTTACAGAAGCAAAGATCTGCTTGATTGGGAGTTTGTCAATTACGCTTCAACAGACGGCCTCGGTTGGATGTGGGAATGTCCCGACCTGTTCAAAGTCGGAGACGAATATGTTCTGATATTTTCACCCATGGGAACTGAACTCGGCAATCAGGCGTTCTGCGGAAAAGTGACGTTTGACGAAAAGACCTGCTCGATGAATACGGACGGAAACTTTGCGTTGCTTGACATAGGCAAAGACCTTTACGCCCCGCAAAGCACGGTTGACCGTGACGGAAGAAGAACCGTTATTGCGTGGCTCCGTATGCCGAAACCCGCAAAGAACGGAACTATCGGAATGTTCTGCACTCCGCGTGTCTGCGAAATCAAAAACGGGCATATTCTCTTCACCCCGCACCCCGACGTCAGAAATCTTTTTACGAAAAAGGTCTCTGAGCCCAAAGGCGCATATATGCTCAAAGCGACGCTTGATGAGGGCGAAAGACTCTCCGTCGGCGGGTATGATTTGGAGATGAAAAACCGCCGCCTGACGGCAGACAGAAGCACCGTTATAGGCAAAAATACGGAACTCGAAACACGTTTTGAGACGCCCGAACTTCCGGCAGCTGCCGAACTTGAAATATTCGTTGATGAAAATATGATAGAAGTTTTTGTCAACGGAGGCGAATACGTCATAACGAACACCGTATACGGACTTTCCGATAAAATAATCGGCAATGCGGAAATATTCATTCCCTGCGAAACGGAGGAATAATCATGAAAAGATTTGACATCTGTGCGCTCGGCGAACTGCTCATAGATTTCACGGAAAACGGTACAAGTTCACAGGGAAACCCTCTTATGGAAGCGAACCCCGGAGGTGCGCCGTGCAACGTGCTTTCGATGATGAGCAGACAGGGCAAAAAGACGGCGTTTATCGGCAAAGTGGGCAATGACATTTTCGGCAGACAACTGAAAGCGGCGGTCGAAGAGGTCGGAATAAACACCGAGGGGCTTGTAACGGATGAAAAAGTCAATACAACGCTGGCGTTCGTCAAAACGCTCGACGGAGGAGACAGAGAGTTTTCGTTTTACAGAAATCCCGGGGCGGACATGATGCTTTCGGAAGCGGACGTAAACGAAAAACCGATAGAAGACTGCACGATATTTCATTTCGGTTCGCTTTCGATGACGCACATCGTGTGCGAGGCGGCGACAAAAAAAGCGGTGGCGACGGCAAAACGCTGTAACGCAATAATATCTTTTGACCCGAATCTGCGTCCACCGCTGTGGAAAGACCTCGAAACGGCAAAAGAGAAAATCGCTTACGGCATTTCACAATGCGACATACTCAAAATTTCGGACAACGAAATCGCGTGGTTCACCGGCGAAAACGACCTCGAAAAAGCGGCGCAGATACTCAAAAACGAATATCCGAATATTAAACTGCTGCTCGTATCGCTCGGAAAAGACGGCAGCCGTGCCTATTCGGGAAACGCTTACGCATACGCGCCCATTGCAAAAGCAAAAACAGTAGAAACAACGGGCGCGGGAGACACTTTTTGCGGCGCGGTACTTACAAAAGTACTCGAACACGGACTTCGTGATTTTTCCGAAGACGAACTTTATCAAATGCTGACTTATGCAAACACGGCGGCGGGTATAGTAACGGAGCGCAAAGGCGCGTTGCGCGTTATGCCGACACCGCAGGAAATAACTATGAGAATGAGGGAGAATGAGAAATGACAACCGAAAAAATTCTGCTTTCGTCAGTCAACGACGTCAAGGACTTTGTAAGCGCAGTAACAACCGCAAACTGCGACATTGATATTGCCGCGGACAGATACGTTATCGACGCAAAATCCATTATGGGAATTTTCAGTCTGGATCTGAGCAAGCCGCTCGAACTGCGCATAAACTCTTCGGACGCGAACGAAGTTGATGCGGTAAGACAAAAAATCAGCAAATTCATAATTAAAGACTGACTTAAAAAATCAAAACACGCGGGGCGCAAGACCTCGCGTGTTTTTGCATTAAAATGTCTTATTTTCACTTTTCGACAATAGGCGGAACGAAGTTTTCTATGGCTGTTCTCAAACGCGGATGACGGATAACAAAATGTATAGCGGGCGACTTTTCCTTTGAGACCATCGCCCAATTTCCCTCGTTTATGCTTATGCGAAGATTGCGGAAAGCAAAGCCGTCGGAAGAAACGACGGAATAGTTGGGGTGAGTTTTTGCAAATTCCCGAGTTCTTGCAAGATGTTCGGTATACTCTTCATAAGTATAAACAAGTTCTTTTTCCGTAAAAGAATCGAACGCGGAAAGAGTCATCGGATTTTGCATGAACGCCGCTTCCGAAAGTTCGCATATCTCATCTGAAATCTCTCCGCTTTCAAGAATTTTTTCAACTCTGGCGCGCTGTTCCGCGGCGGCTGTCAAAATATTTTCCGCTTCGTCTTTTTCCGCATTGCGGGAAGACAGAAACTTTTCCAAAAATTCTCTGTCGGCGGTATACAGAGGAAGAGAAGACAGGATATTTCTTCTTTTTCCCGGTTTTTCAGCATCCGTATTCAAAAATGCGCGAAAAGAAGACGATGAACTTTCGCGGTAAATATCCATAAGCGGCAACGCCTTTTTCAGCAGGTCACGGGACATTTCATTATAAAAAGAGACCTCTTCCCTGTTCTTTGTCAAGCGATATTCCCCTTTTGCATGGTGTCCCGCAACGGCAGTTCCGAACAGAGCCGCCGCCCCTGACGTTTTCAGTAAATGCAAAAAGCCCGAACTTCTTACGCTTTTAAGATAATAAGGCGATATCTGCCCCGTCATATACATCGGAATATAACTTTCAAGTCCGAGCATCATTTCCGAAAACGGACGGTCAACGTCCTGTATCATATTCAGATGAAGCCCCTTTTTTAGGAGCATCGCCATGCCGAACATCCATTTTTTTGCAAAGTCTTCATCCTTTGCCATTTCTCCCATCGGCATATCGCTGAACATTGTCACGTCTTGCATGGACGGCGAAATGACCGTTGCTTTCAAAAAATCGAGATCCGCATCTTTCATTCTGCGCAGTCCGCGGTAAACCTTTGTTGTGGGAAGACTGAACGGAACGGTAGGTACTTTCAGTTCATCGAAATGTATGACCTTTATGTATTCATTCAAATCAAACTCATCCAACGCCGAAAGAAAAAGGGATATTTCACCGACAGGCGACCCCTCACCCGCTATAAGCCATTCACGGATTTTTTCGCATCTTGCGGAGATGTCCGATAAATCCGCAACGGAGCAGGAAAGCAAAGAAGCAAGCGACGAAAGGTTTTCGGCGGACGAATATTCCCGTCCTATAAATCCCGCGATGTCGGAAACAAACGATTCTGGATCTGACGGACGGCGCGAACCGTTTTTTATTCTGAAAAGCGTGGAAGCGTCATAATTGGTACAGGCGCAGAGCGTCGGAACGCTTATTTTCAGAGTCTCGATAAGCGCGTTGAAATTAAGACGCATACGCTCAAAGTCAACCGTGCATATATCTTCACAACCGAGAAATGCGGAGGAAACACTTTCTTCCGTTATATCAGTCGCAAGCCTGTATTGTGCAATTGCAGCAATGGCGACACAAAGTTTTTCAAAAGAGTCCGTTCCTATATCGGGGGTTCTCTCCCCGCTGCGGTAACGGCTCAAAGTTGCTTGCGACAGCCCCGACGCGTCGCAAATCTCCTTTGCGGAACAATCGAGGTTTTCCATATACTCATTCAATTTTTCGCTGAACTTCATTCATTTCACATCCTTATAAAAGATATCGTTAAGATATTTTCAAGTTAATTATAATCTATGTTTGTGAAAAAAGATAGCATTTTCCTATATGGCAATTGCCAATTCGGAAAATAACTTGCCGTTTCTTGTCTTTCATGATATATTAAAAGTGTAAAAACTTATAAAAAGGAGAATAGGAAATGTTCAGAAAACATTTTTTGCAAAAGGTTTTGGCAATGCTCTTGACAGTCTGCGCAACAATAGCGCTTATGCCGACTGTTTTCATGGCGGAAGACAACGAAGTGCTGACAAAACCGGTCACTTGGTGGGAAACCGAAAATACGGGAATGATTCGTATCGGTGCGGGTGACAAATACCACAGCCCGATAAAAGCGACGAGTTGGTACTATTCGGTAGATTATGAATTCCGCATTTATTATAACGGAACAACGGAAGACGATTTGGTTGATGAATACTATTCGGATTCGTACCTTGCGGATATTACGACGACTTTCAACTCTTCGGGCGAGGGTACATATTACTACAAAGCCAGAGCGATAGAAGTTGACCTCGGAACAGACAATGAAACAGGCAATGTCAGCCCGTGGTCGGATATGAGTGAGGGCTTTGAATACAAGCGTCCCGCAAAGGCGGCAACGTCTTTCGATATCGAGATAGACTATTCGGATTGCAATATTTCGTGCGGCAGATACCTTGACTTTACAAAAGAAAAGGGATATGCGGTAACGGTTTATACGACGCCGTTCTTCATTTCGACTTGTGATTTGCAATTTGACGGATATCCGTTTGAAGCGGAATTGGAGATACGTCTCCCCTACGGAAGTGCATATTTCAGCGGCTATTCTGACCTGTCGGTAACGGTGAACGGTAAAAAATGCTCTGCCGTATACATAAAAAACGACCTTGTCGCGATTGCTTATTACAAATTTGAGAAGAAAAATTCCGCGCCTTATGTCAGACTCGGCAACGACGGAGCAGAGATTGATTTAACGCAAAATCTCGGAAAAACCGTGAATGTCGGCGGCGGCACGGCAATGCTGACGCAGAACGGAAACGAATATGTTCTCGAACTTGAAAATGTCAGTCTGAACGGCGGAATCGGCAGTTTTCTGCTGACAAGTCAGGAATATGACGCAAATCTCGGCAAATACGTCCACGAAACCATGCCGAGAACGTTCGGTATCAGAGCAAACAGAGACATAACGCTTATTCTTAAAGGTACAAACAAGATAAGTTCCGAAGACAAAGGCGTATATTACGGCATAGCGCTTGAGGAAGCGTCCTCTATGACCGTTACGGGCGACGGCACGCTTGACATATATGCGGGCGGCATAGCGGAAAACGGCTGGGGCGGAACAGGCAGCGGCTTCGGAATAATCACGGGAACAGCCTTTGCGGAAGTCACGGTTGAAAGCGGTAAAATCAATGTTTACCCCATAGATGGTTCACTCGGAATTTTCGCCTCAGACCTTAATATGAAGGGCGGCGAACTGACGGTTATCGGAAACGAAAACAGAGCACCCATAAAAATGAGCGCATTCGGAGCGCTTCGTATGTACGACGGAAAGATGACCGTCACGTCGGAACAGCGTGCCCAAAATTCGGGAGCGATTGAGACCGAGGGCGGGGATATTTATATAACAGGCGGTGAACTGACTGCCGTTTGCAAGAGTGAAAACATATCTTACGGAAAAGCCATTTACTTTGACAATTTCGCAAGCGGCGACCGTCACTCAATACTTCACTATTACGGAGGAACAGCAACACTCATAGGCGAGGGCGGCGCATTGGATGTAGACGATTACACTACAAACCTCTACGAATTTATACACATCGGAACCACCCTGAATCCCGAAGAGGCAACATTTTCTCCGTGGGATCTGTCGCAAGACGGAATAAATGACTTCAATAAAGAAGAAAAAGTTAAAGTTATCCGTTTTACCGCGCCTGCCGTAAAAATGATAGACACAATAAAAATTGACGGTGCGAGACTTGCATACAAAGCAGGCGACGAAGCGGAATTCACGGCAAGACCTACTGAAGAGTTTACGGATATATTCACAATAGAAGAGGAAAGTTGGATGAGATCCGACGGAGAAGATATATCGAGCAATCCTTGGATACCCGGATTGCCTACGATATTCAAAGAAAATTCAATATACTCTTATTTCCTCTCTCTTGAAATGACGGAGAAAGCAGTTGAAGAGGGCTACCGCTTTTCCGATAACGTAAAACTCATTCTTAACGGAAAAGAAATAAGCCTTTCGCCTACCCAAACATCGAATATGTTCTTCGGTACATCATTGCTTATCGGCGATATTACAACCGTAGATACGGGAGCGGAAACGTACCTTTGCGGAGATGCCGACGGCGACGGAACGGTAGATATAATTGACGCCATGTTAGTTTTCTATCACGTTGCAAAAAAAGAATTGATGACAGATGAACAGTGCCGCCGTTGCGACACTAACGATGACGGAGAAATAGACATTGAAGACGCAATGAAAATATTCTATTACGTTGCGAAAAAAACCGATTCGGTCAGATAAAACCGTATATATACAAAAAACGGGTTGCCGCGGGCAACTCGTTTTTTGTATTGATTCTATTTACTTTGATGCATTATCGGAATTGTTCGCGATCGGCTTTTCTCTTGTTTCGGGAAGTGCGTGCAGACGCAGAAGAAATACGCAAACACAAAGACTGACGATTATATCGGAAATTGCGGTCGCGGGTTCAACGTCAACGCCGAACTTGTTTGAGCCGATGAAATAAAGAACCGTTTCGGCAATGCGGATAAGTCCGAGGAAGAATGCAACCGAACCGAAGCCGCAAAGAGTTCTTCTTGACGGCATTCCGACAATCATTTTTGCAAAACTCATAAAGAAAAGCGTCATAAAACCGAGCGCAAGTATCGTAAAACTGTCGTATGCGCGGGACAAAATCGAAGATTTTTCCGAAAACAGATCAAGTGTTCTGAGTGCGTAATACAGAACGGGTGCAAGTGTCAGCACATTGAAAAAGGTTCTGTTTACGCATTTTCTCGGATCAACTGCAAAAACAACAAGAACAACTGCAGAAAGTATGCCCGCAAGAAGTATCCAAACATCAAAATCTGCGAACACGTTTTTCAGCGTAACTCCTCCGACCCCGTTCGCAAAACTTTTTATAACCGAATCGGTCGTATAAATTCTGATAAAAGACGAAGCGGCGATGCTTGCGGCAGAGAGCAGGAACATTATTCCCGAAAACGAAAACGGATCGGGGCAAATGCGGATAACGCTCTTTTTCGGAACGACTTTTGATTTGACGCGCCATATCATCTGCGAAAGCAACACTATGACGCCTGCAAGAATAAATATATTGAAGAATATGTAAAGGCTGCTTCCCCTTACATAGTAGCCCGTTTCGGCTTCAACGCCGTACAGCAATTCGACAACGCGAAAAATAATGCCGACAACGGTCAGCGGAAACAGAATATAAAGATAGTTTTTCGCTTTCATAAAACTCTCCAAAATACATTTTATATTTACCATTATATATCTTTTTCGTAAAAAGTCAAGCGTTTTGTTGCAATGGGCTAAAAAATGTGCTATTATAATATCAGAACACAAAACGGAGAAAACACAAATGAATAACATAAAAATCACGGCAACAAAACTGATTCTTCTTTTGCTGCTTTCGATTCCCGCGCAAATTATAGTTTCTTTTGCGACGGGATTTATTCCGCAGGGAGTAATATCCGCAAATCTGCGAAGTTTCATAATCCCGCAGATAATTTACCCTCTTCTGTTTGAAGTGCCGTATCTCCTGATTGCGAAAAAGAGCATTACGGAATTTATGCCTACACCTGTATGCAAAGTTCCCGTTCAAAAAACTTTGTCCGCAATGTTCGCATTTATGTTTGCGGCAATTACGCTTTCTTCAATCTATTCCAGCCTTCTCGATGCCGTAGAAATCGTAAAACCGATAAAAAGCGCGTCTTTTACAACCGATAATATCTTTGAAGCCGTACTTTGGATAATCGCAATGGCGGTTTTGCCGCCCGTGCTTGAAGAAGCGGTCTTCCGAGGTGCGATTCTCGGAACAATGAAACAGTATATGGGCAAGGGCGCGATTTTCTTTTCCGCAGCGCTGTTCGCACTCATGCACGCAAATTTCAATCAGATTCCCGTCGCATTTGCCATGGGTCTTATACTTGGATGGTTCGCCTACTCCACAGGGTCGATAGTCGTTCCTATAATACTGCATGCGTGCAACAATCTGCTTTCCGTAGGGTATTCGCTGTTGAACGGGGTACTTGAAGAAAAGGCGTTGGCAAGAACAGACCTGATATTGACCGCGGCGATTTCGCTGATAGGACTTTGCTGTGCAATATATGAAATTATATCTTTTGCAAAGAAGATTAAAAATGAACCGAAAGCGGAAAAGGGTTCGGTCAAAGCGGCATTTTTTACTCCGTCATTCATTTTCTACACCGCTATAATGCTCGGACTTGCGGTGTTGACAAACATTGTAAGTTAAACATAAATAAGATAAAAAAGAGCGTTTGTATGCAAACGCTCTTTTTTGTTTGATTTTAGTGTTTATTTCAAGTATTTATTCGCGCTGTAACCTATTATATTCTTATACAGAATACAATCCCACGAATACCCGTCGCCTGTTGCCGCGTTTTCGGAAATTACCGTAACTTCGGAACTGCGGGGAATATAAAGATACCTCGCGCCGTTTTTTGTTGACGGAGCGGAGCGCAGAGCCAAAGCATCGGTCGATTTCTTCGTCTTCGTCTTGCCTGTGGAAACTTCGATTTTCTCGCCGCTGTCGGCAGGAACGCTTTTGAAAATCAGACCTCTGGCATTTTTGACCGTTGTGAACTCGGGATCGACAAAGAAAAGAGTTTCGGGCTTTGCGGTTCCGTGCGTTGTGGTTATAACCCAAGAACCCTTGGAATTTTTTGTCCAACCCGAACCTTTCAAACCGCCCTTGCCCGCGGACATGTGAACATGGTTGCCGCTTGCGTGAGACGTCCCCTCGTGCCCGATAAGTTCGCCGCGTTTGTATCTGCGTCCGACGTAAATGCCGTTTCTGCCGAAATCGGGATTGTTCATGTGCACAAATTTTATCGTGCAGATGTCACGCGTTCCGTCCGCAAAATCGACCTCGGATGTCGAAACGAGCCACGCGCCGTTCGCGTGATTGTTACCCGTTACGTCACCGGCGATTTTGACAACTTCCATTTCATCGCAGGGGCAATAAAACGGTTCTCTGCCGGTGTCCTTACCCGCGATGTCTATCGGATAATCCGCAGGTGTTCCGTGTGAACTGATATAGTGTGAAGTTTTTCCGTCGTAAGTCTGGGTTATGCCCATAACTTTCATGGGAAATATCAGATAGTTCTTTTTCATTTTTTCACCTCCCGCGTCCATTATAAAGCCTTTTACCCCGCTGCGAACCCCGAATTTTCAAAATTTTTCAATCGAGAAATTCGTTTGCCGCATATCCCACGGTCTCGTTGTAAACAACCTTATCCCACGAATAGCCGTCCGATGAAGCGACGTTCTCTTCAAGAACCGTGACCTCTTTGCCTCTCGGAATATAAAAGAAACGTTCCCCCGCAACGGCTGACGACTCCGAGCGGAGTGCCAGAGCATCGGAAGTCGTTTTGGTTTTTGCAAATTCCACACGGCGCAAATAACGGTTTGCGCAATATCCTTTAACGCCGTCACATTCAACTTCGTCCCACTCAAAACCGTCTGCGGAAGCAACGTTTTCCCGAATAACGGAAACAAGCGTATCTTCGGGAATATAGAAATGGCGTTTTCCGCCCGTAACGGACGGCACGGAGCGAAAGGCTACCGTGTCAACGGTTTTTTTCGGCAGTATCAAAGGTGTGTTCCCCTCTTCATAATCAATTTCGGGCATTTTGAGCCAATGCGTCCAACCTCTGCCTTTAACGGAAGTTTTGACTATTCCGTCGCCGAAAGCGCCGAGAGTGCATTCGACAGCATACCCGTTTCCGACATATACGCCGCAATGATTGGGCATATACAGAATAAGCCCCTCGATTTCTGGCAAGGCTGACGCTTTTCCCCGTTCCGTCGCAGCGGAATACATTCCCGCCGCGTTACGGTCGGTCGCTTTTCGATAGCGCAGTGGTGAACGCCCTCCGTCTGACCAAAGAAAATACTTATAAAGTCCGCCGCAGTCGCACCCGACATATCCTTTTCCTATAAGCGAACGGAGTTTTTCCTGTCTTTTTTCGGTATATCTCAACGGATATTTCTTCGCCTTTGCCGAAATAATGCGTTCCGACACGGGTCTGCCGTATTCGCCCCACATATAAACGGAGTGTTCTTTTGTTTTTTCCAAGCAAAAAGCCGCAAGTTTCCTACCCGTCGGTTTCTTCATTTTTCAGCGCCTCCTCATCCGAGGCAAGTTCGTCGGACTCTATCCAAGCGATAAGTTCTTTGACTTTTTCTTCGCTGACATGACCTTTGCGCAACGCTTTTTTCAAAGAAGCGCAGGCGCAGTCTGTTTTTGATATCGGGTTGTCGGAAAGCCAAGCGTAAATACTTGTTCCTATCAAAAAAACCGTTGAAACAACATTTTTAACCGCGTCGTTTTCAAGCGGCAGCGGCGAATGACCGAACATCGTCAGTACCTGATTTATCATAGACACGAGCAAAAGTCCCGCGCTTATCGCACTTTCTTTCGTTATTTTCATTAAGCATACCCCTTCCGTTATACATTATATTCGGGAACTTATAAAAATGTGAAAGCGCGATTAAGAATGTATTAACCCGATTGACACGGCACCGAAAAATATGTTATAATTCGGACATAGGATATAGTTGAATATATTCGCCTAAGGAGACAAAAATGTTTATACCGGTTGTTCTTCCGATACTCATTGCCGTGATATTCCTGCTTTTTGCGGTAATATACGACGATGTAAAAAAGCAAAAAATGCCGAAGCCAAACGAAATGTGCCTTTGCCGCAGACGATTTTTCCGTATAGCGGGAGCGGCGTGGGCATATCTCGGACTTGTTCCGACATTGATATACGGGATCTTCGGAATAGCGAACAGCGTGCTGCTGTTCGTGGGGCTTTATCTGTTTTTTGTTCCCGAACTGAAACTTATTGCATATAAAATTTTTCCGAAAGCCGCAAAAGCCGTGATGAGAACCGTTTGGATATTTTTCTTCATTGGGCTGACAACGGCGCTGACGATGTTCGGATTTCTTGTTTCGGCACAGTTCAACACGCCGATCGGAAAGGAGGGCACGGTTGTGGTTCTCGGCTCGCAGGTACGGGGCGACCCCCCGTCGCAGTCTCTCGCATCGAGAATAAACGCCGCTTACGACTATCTTGTAGCCCACCCGCAGACCGTCTGCATCGCAACGGGAGGCAAAGCCGAGGGCGAAAACATAACGGAAGCCGAATGTATAAAAAACGAACTTGTCAAAAAAGGTATTGACTCCGAAAGAATAATATGCGAAAACGAGGCGGTAGATACAGATACAAACCTTGAATATTCGGCAAAGATAATTGAGGAACGAGGGCTTGACAAAAACATTGTTATCGTAACGGAATCATATCACCAAATGCGCGGCGCACTTTACGCAAAGCGTTTCGGACTTAATCCGACCGCCGTTTCCTCGCACACTCCGTTCGCTCTTCAATGCTCAGCATGGGTCAGAGAGATGATAGGTCTTGTTAAATTCGTACTGGTAAAATAAGAAAACATGCGTAAGAAAAAGATGCAGTCTCATTCGAAACCGCATCTTTTCTTTTTAATAAATTTGCTTTAATAACCTATCGTGTAAATCGCCTCATAGCGATCGCCGTTCGCGATGGGAAGTTCGTTCATACCATCGTTTGTCATTTCGCCGTCCTTAACGATCTTCCACCACGCGTTGCCGTCGTCCCAATACGCGACCATACCGTCTATCGAAGTATATATCCCGGACTCTTTTTCATCGGCTTTCAGTATTCCCTGCTCTATAAGCGCGTCCGCAAGGAATTTTTCGGACGTGGTTATTTCGTGTTCCACTGTTTTTCCGTCCTTGTCCGTAACAGCGAAAACAAAGGTGACCTTTTCTTCCGCTTCGGTCGGCGCGGAGGTCGTCTGCGTCGGAGCGGAGGTCGCAGGCGTTTCGTCCTTATTCGCGCAGGCGCAGAAAACGCCGAGGCAAAGAGCGAGAACAATAATAAGTGACAACAGTTTTTTTACGGTTTTCATAATACATTCCCTTTCGATAAATATTTTCCGCGTTTTACTGCTTTTTCAGCGAAAAAAAAGAAATGCCCCGCGCATAAACGGGGGCTCTTTCTTTTTTGGCGGAGAAGAAGCGATTTGAACGCTCGCGCCGCTTTCACGACCTACTCCCTTAGCAGGGGAGCCCCTTCACCACTTGGGTACTTCTCCGTATTTTGGCGGAGAGGAAGAGATTCGAACTCTTGGCTCTTGCGAGTCACCGGTTTTCAAGACCGGCTCCTTAAACCGCTCGGACACCTCTCCGTACATTCCGCTTTTTCAAGTCAGCAGAAGTATTTTACCATAAATAAACGCCATTGTCAATACCTAAAAACGAAATTTGTGAGACGAGATGTGACAAAAAGTATTGACAAGTAAAAAATAGTATGATATAATGCCGACACTGACACTTCGGTCAGTCTTAAAACAGCAAACCCGATCCTCCCGCAAAACGCACAAGCGGACTGTCGCTTGAACGCACAGGGACGATCGCAGACGCCGCGCTCTCCGCGGCGTCGGTTTTTTCTCGGAAAATGCAGGAATACTTTCAGACGTATTCTTTGAGTTTTTCGAGTATTTTTTTTTCTCTGCGGGAGACCTGCACCTGACTCATCCCGAGCATCTCCGCAGTTTGCTGCTGCGTTTTTGAACAGAAATAGCGAAGTGTAATAAGTTTTCTGTCCTCCGCACAAAGTTTGCCTATTCCCTGCCGCAATGCTATCTTTTCGAGGTCTGCGGAAAAATCGCCGCCCGCTACGGTATCAGCCAGCGTGTGGTCACCGTCATCGGAAAGCGTCTCGTCAAGCGATGCGGGGCGCGCGGCGGAATCAAGAGCCTCCACAACTTCTTCAAGAGTCAACCCCGTCTTTTCGACGAGTTCCGAAACCGTGGGGTCTCTGCCCAAAAGATTGCGCAGTTTTTCGGTGCAGGCTCTTATCCGCACAAAATTCGAGCGGACTGCGCGACTGACCTTTATTGCGCCGTCATCGCGCAAAAAACGTTTTATCTCGCCCGTTATAACGGGCACGGCATAAGTGGAAAACGCAAAACCTTTTGATTCGTCAAAATTTCTTATTGCTTTCAGTAGCCCGAGGCTTCCTATCTGAACAAGGTCCTCGTATTCAACGCCCGAATACGGAAAGCGCGCGGCAATGCTGTGAACCAATCCCATATTTTTCAGAAGAAGTTCTTCCTCCGAACGGGGGTTCGAGTATGTAAAAGTTTTTTCGTCTGTCTGCATATCAGCCACGCTTGACTATCTTTCGTTCCATCACAACTTTTGTACCCTTTCCGGGTTTTGAGGAAACCCGAAGCCTGTCCGAAAAACTTTCCATTATCGTAAAGCCCATTCCGGCACGGTCGTCCGCCCCCGTCGAAAAACACGGTTCCATGGCTTTTTCCACATCGTCTATGCCCCGCCCGAAATCGCGGACGGTTATTCGCAAAACATTGCTGTCAAACAGTTGCATTTTCATCTTTATCGTTCCGAGATCGGAACCGTAAGCGTGAACAATACAATTCGTGACCGCTTCCGAAACGGCGGTCTTTATTTCTGCAAGTTCTTCAACCGTCGGGTCAAGTTGCGTGGCAAAAGCGGCAACGCTCATGCGGGCAAAGCGTTCGTTTACGGAACGGCTTATAAATGTCAGTTCCGCGGAATTTATCATCATTTCAATCATCTCTCCTTATCGTTACGAGTTTTTCAAGATTTGCCATACGGAAAACCGCTTCGACCGGGCGTGTCAGATTTGTCAATTCAACCTCTCCGCCGATGGATTTCATCAGTTTTCGTCTGCCTGTCACAACAGCAATTCCGCTGCTGTCGCAAAATGTAACACCGCCGAAAACAAGAACGAGTTTTTCGGGCAGATACGCACGCACCGCGCCGTCTATCTCTTCGCGTATGGAGGCGGCGCGATGATGGTCTATCTCCCCTTTCAAAAAAACGGACAACGTTCCGTTTTTGAAACCTGTTGTCATAAATCAAAGCCTCCTTTTCATATATTGTATATCAACTGCCGCAAAAAAATCGTCGAATCGGGAAACCGAAAGAAAGAAAACATATTGACAACAAAGTTTTGTTGTGGTATAATAAAACCATACCAAATAAGTATGGAATGGTGTCGGTATGAAACTCACAAAAGAACAGGATTATGCCATTCGCATAGTCTATGAATTATTCAAAACAAATTCCAAAATGACCGTTGCGGAGGTTTCCGAAAAAACGGGCGTAACGCCGCTGTTCACGCAAAAGATAATGAGAAAACTCAGTTCTGCGGGGCTTGTTTCCTCTGTCAAGGGCAATCAGGGAGGATACATTGTAACGCTCCCGAGTTCCGATGTTTCAATCTACGATGTATTTAAGGCGATAAACGGCGATCTGTACATAAACGCCTGTCTCGACCCCGAATCGGGGTGCTGTTCACGTCCGGGAATCGAGGGTGCGAAAGGCGGTTGCGTGATACGCCGCGCAATTGGAATATTGAACAAAGACCTTATATCATCGCTGAAAAAGATAACGTTTGAATCACTGTTAGAGGACGAATTAAAATGAAAATGCAAAAATGCGCCGAGAAGTTTTTTGCCGTTTGCCTTTGCGTCTGTCTCATGATGTCTTTTGCTGTTTCGGCAAATGCGGCTGAATGCGAATTGCGGCTTTCCGACGCGGAAGGCTATGCGGGAACGGAAAGAACTCTTACACTTTCGGTCAAAAACAACCCCGGAATATCAAACGGGATCCTTTTTGTACGTTATGATCCCGAGATTTTTTCCGTGAATGAAAATGATATATCCGTCGGCAATATCGGTTCAAAATTTAAGATTATTGAAACAGACTGCAAACAAGGAGTTGTATCGCTCGGATTCGTCAGCGGTAAGAATGTGACGGAAGACGGAGTTCTTTTCACGATTCCCGTCACCGTGGCTCTCGATGCATATCCGACACAGATCAAAATAGATATAGAAGTGAAAGAACTCGTCGGCACGGATGATGTTCCGATAGCGACAAGGAACACGGCATCGGATTTCACGGTTTCCGAGCCGCCGCAATGCATACCGGGAGACGTCAACGGCGACGGATCTACGGATATATCCGACGCAATGCTCGTTTTCTATCATGTTGCGAGAAAAAAATTATTGCCGAATGAAAAACTTTTTGCCGCAAACGTGGATAAAAACAAAGAGGTCGATATAGCGGACGCAATGCAGATATTCTATTTTGTAGCAAAAAAGATAACCGAATTGCCGACTTAATGTGCAGCGCAACGTTCCAAATGTGTAAAAAAATCGAACTTTTCCAAAAATCGACCATAATACCGTTTTTTACCAAACAAATCTTTGAAAAATCCGTGAACACATAAAAATGTCATAAAAAATGCTTGACAATCAACGAATTTTGATATATAATGTAAGCGTAATATGAGGTCAAAGGCATTTTCTGTTGCTTTTGCAGGGAACGGAACGCAAACTCGACGGGAATCCGAAGACCGATTATTTTAAAATGACAGCGCGTCTTCTGCGTGGCGGCTGTCGCTGTTAATGTAGTACGCAGGAGACAAAAATGCCTAAAAGGCAAAATCTATCTTAAAGGAAGGTACTCAAACATGAAAAAGTTTTTGGCAATTTTCATGGTAGTTGCAGTCGTTATGGGTATGGCGTTTGTCGTTATGAGTTCGGCTGACGAAGCAGTTAACACGTTCACGGTAAATGTAAGTGAGCCCGTTGACGGAAAAGCAACCGTAAGCATTGACGTAAATGCAAAAGCCCCCCTTACGGCACTGCAGATGCGGATTCAATTCGGTGAAGGAACATCCATGATTCAAAAGTCCAACGCAAAACAGTATTATAAGAACGTTTACAAAACGGACGAAGATGAAAACGAATATGGCTGGAACCTTCGTGAAGCTACTTTGTATGAAGCAGACAAGGTTCAGTTCACCGCAGCTGACTCGGCTGGCAACATCGAAACCGAGATCGGAGGAACAAGCGGTATGTTCCCCTCCAATCCGAAGGGCATCATTGTATTTGACATAAACGTTAGCGGCGAAATCACCGAAGATACCGTAAAGGTTATTTTCATTAAGACCACGTCCGATACCACCGTTGTGTCCAGCACGGTAAATTATAATCTTCCGGCAGCTCCGACCACCACGACCGAGACTCCCGTTCCGACAACGACCGAGACTCCCGTTCCGACAACGACCGAAGCTCCCGTTCCGACAACGACCGAGGATCCCGACGCTCCGACCACCACAGGTGAAGAGCCCGCTCCGACAACGACGGCAAAAGACCCCAACACTTCCGACGGAAGCGCTATGGGCATGTTCGCGTTCATCGCTCTTGCAATCGCTTCGCTTGCTTGCGCAGTAGTTGTTATCGTTAGAAGAAAAAGAGCGTAAGGTTCACTGACCTTTTAAAAAGTATTAACTATTTAAATAGTTAGGCTCTGTAAAGGGCTACGGTGCAGTTCTTTTTTAGAGAGCATCGTAGCCCTTTATCAATAACAGGCAGATAATTTCAATTGAAATGAAGCGTAGAACCGTTCCCTCTCGTTTCCCCCAAAAACAAACAGCAAAAGCTGTATTTTTACAAAGGAGGCACAACAATGAAGAGATTTATTGCAGGAATCATGACTGTGGCAATGGCTGCGACAATGGCCGCTTTTGCATTTTCTTCAAGCGCCGCAAATGACGAGGTCAGAGGCGTTATTCCCAGAACAAAAGTCGACGCGACTCTTGACGCAAAAGACGATGAAGACTTTTGGGCAAACGCGTACTATGAAGAACTGAATGAAGAAAACGCATTCATAAAAGAAACTCAGATGGAAGAAGAGCCGACAACGGATCTTCCCTCCCTCAAAATCAAGATGGCTTATTACAGCGAAATAGCTGAGGGAACCGATCCCGCGACCATGCGTTATTCTAAGGATACCAATGGTGGTATTCTTGTTTATATGGAAGTCATCGATAAGCACAAGGCATTTACTTTCGGAAATACAAAATATGACAAGCTCGGAAACGAAGTATTTGACGGATTCCCGTCCGCAAATGCAACCGACTGTGTTCAGCTTGCGTTTGACCCCCTTGACAAAAACGGCACGTCCGGCGGAGCTGACGGCTCCGTAATCTTCTCGTTTGTCCCCTATTCGATAGTTGCTCCCGAAGGCAAACCTTCGTCTCCCGGAGTAGGAACGATAGCCGGCGGCAGAGGCTGGTGGTGGCAGCACTGGGGCGGCGGCTTTGGCTATGGTGATAACAGCGGCGACCTTCTCAGAAAGGCCGTTGAAATGAAAGCCAACACAGATTATGTTTTCGATCCCGCGCATCAGCTTCCAGGTGATGACGTTAAAGTTCCCATATTGAGAGTCAATTACATCAGACAGGCATATCAGTATGCATCCATTGAAGGTTATCAGATCGAAGCAAAAATTCACTGGAATGTATTTGATATCGACGGAGAAATGGGAATCAAACCCTATGAAGGCAGACAGTTCGGCCTTATGATTTCTCTTGTAGACTACATGTTTGACGATTTCGACACAGACGTAAGTGACAGCGCAGCGGTAGAAGCCGCGCAGCACGTTTACAGAGTTTACCTCAACGGCGGCGATGAAGATGAGGGCTGGCTTTCGGTAGATAATCCGAGCACCTATGCAACATACGCTCTCGGCGGTTTCATAGACGATAATCCGCAGCCGGCAATCGTATACGGAGACGCTAACGGCGACGGCTCGGTTGATATCTCCGACGCAATGCTGGTTTTCTATCACGTTGCGAAAAAAGAAATGATGACCGACGCAGATCAGCTTACACGCTGCGACGTTGATAAATCCGGCGAGATAGACATCCTCGACGCTATGCGTATTTTCTACTATGTAGCAAAGAAAATCGATGAGGCTGAATTGGTAGCCCCTGCAAACTAAACAAGATATATAAATACATATCAAGATAATGCGCGGACAAATAGTCCGCGCATTATCTTGCAAAAAACAATATTTTCTGTATTTTTAAGTTAAAAAAAGCGGGGCTTTGCAATCAATATGCAAATCCCCGCACTTTTTAAATGCCATCAAAATTTGAGCATTGATTCATCCCACATGGAGGGGGTTTCCACGCCGAGAAGTTGAGTAACCGTTGCTGCGACATTTGAAAGTCCGAAATTGCCGTCTTTCAGTTCGTGCTCGGCTGTCGGGTCATAAACTATAAACGGAACGGGATTGAGCGTATGAGAGGTCTTCGGCTTCGGAGCCTGTCCCTCTTTTGCTTTTTCATACATTTCATCGGCATTGCCGTGGTCCGCAGTCACAAGAAGAATAGAACCGGTCTCATCTACGGCTTTCTTTACCCTTGCAAGGCAAAGGTCAACCGTTTCAACCGCGATTTTTGCGGCGGCGAAAACGCCCGTATGACCAACCATATCGCCATTGGGATAGTTGCAGCGGATAAAGCCGTATTTACCGGAATAGATAGAGTCTATAAGTTTATCCGTAACTTCCGCGGCTTTCATCCAGGGACGCTGTTCAAAGGGAACTGTATCGGAATCAACTTCGTCGTAATCTTCAAGTTCTTCGGAGAATTTTTCACTTCTGTTTCCGTTCCAGAAGTAGGTAACATGACCGTATTTCTGTGTTTCGGAAACGGCATACTCTTTGATACCCGCCTTTACAAGAGCCTCGGTAAGAGTATTTTTGATTGCGGGCGGTGCAACAAGGAAGTTTTCGGGTATCTTCAAATCGCCGTCGTATTGAAGCATTCCTGCATAAAGTGTTTTGGGAACGCGAACGCGGTCAAACTTGTCAAAGTCCGCCCCCTCGGTAAATGCACGGCTTATTTCTATCGAACGGTCGCCTCTGAAATTAAAGAATACAACCGAATCTCCGTTCTCAACCGTGCCTACGGGTTTGCCGTTTTCCGCAATAACGAACGGGGGCAGATCCTGGTCTATCGCGCCTGTTTTCGTGCGCAGGGTTTCATAGGCTTCCGCCGCAGATGCGAATTGTCTGCCCTGTCCGAGAACATGGGTTTCCCAACCGAGTTTTACCATGTCCCAGTTGGCTTCGTATCTGTCCATGGTAATCTTCATTCTTCCGCCGCCGGAAGCGATTTTACCGTCGAAATCGGCGTCATTCAACTCCGCAAGTTTATCTTCAAGTTCTTTGATATACGTCATTCCGCTTGTTGCGGGAACGTCTCTGCCGTCAAGCAGAATGTGAATGCGGCATTTTTTAACGCCGTCCTGTTTTGCACGGGCTATCATCGAAAGAAGATGCTTTATATGAGAGTGAACGTTGCCGTCGCTGAGAAGTCCGAGGAAATGGAAAGTCGAGTTGTTTTCTTTGCAGTTCGAAACAAGTTTTTTCCAGATATCGGAAGTGTACATACTGCCGCTTTCGATGGATTCGTTTACAAGTTTTGCGCCCTGCGAATAAACCTGTCCGCAGCCGAGAGCGTTATGTCCGACCTCGCTGTTTCCCATATCGTCATCGGTCGGAAGTCCGACCGCCGTGCCGTGAGCCTTTATCTTTGTCCACGGATAGGAAGCCATGAGAGAATCCAACGTCGGCTTATATGCCGCGGCAACGGCATTGCCGTATTCTTTGTCCGAGATACCTACGCCGTCCATAACGACGAGTACAACTTTTTTGTTCATATATTCAAATACTCCTTACTGAAAATCAGAATAATACATCTTTGCAAAAAACGGTAAAATAAACAAGGTGTTCCATATCCGCCGCCTGCGCAAGAATATGAAGTTCATATCCTCCGTCAACAGGATAAAGTTCGTCGTAAAGCCAGACACAGCCCTCAAATTCGGTTTCCTTTTCAAGGATTTTTGCGTCCGCAAATGTAACCGACGACTTCGTTGCGAAACTCTGCGAAATATCGAAATCAAGCCGTAAATTGCCGTCTTTCATTTCCGCGGAAGTTATAACCGCATCATGAAATCCGAGATTGTCGTCTATTTCGGACGGAACATCGACAGAGTTATAATAATCCTCATATGCTTTCAGCGTTTCGTCCACTTTCCGCTGTGCGCCGTCGCAATAGATGCGCAGTTTTTTATGCACGGCGGGAGTTGCCTTATTAAGGGAAAAAACTCTTATATCCGCAACCTCTGCAAGAATATCCTTGGGGATAACGGCAGAAAGTTCCTTTATCCGTTCGTCAAGCGCCCTCAAATAGTCCGTTTCGTATTCCCCTATATCAATCTCAACGTCTTCATCGGACATTTTTGCTATCTCGTCCTGCATGGCAAGACTTTCGCCGATACGCTGTTTCAAAACCTCATTGTAAAAGTCTTCGTCTTTTGTCGCGGCGCGTTCATCATCTTCAAGCAATTCCGCAAGAAACGTTTTCAGGCAGAGAGCATACCATTCTTTGGTAAAATACCTCACGTTCAATCTCCTTCCCTGCGTTTTTTCAGAAGCATAACAAGCGGACCCGCAACAGCAAGAACCACAAGGCTTGCGGTCATCATCACTTTCAAAATGGGCCACATATCTTCATCCGCCACACCCGAAACAAAATACTGACCGATGTATATACCGTAAACGAGAATCATCGAAACAAGAATCTTTACAAGGTCAAACGCACGGAATCTGTAAGGCGAATAAAACTTGATTATGAAAGTCGCCGTTTCATAGCCTGCCGCAGTAATAAACATATTCACAACGGCGAGTCCCTGACTTTTTGTTATGTATACAAGAAAGCACATAAGAAGCGTCAGAACGGGCGGGACAAGATAGAGAAAATCAAGTTTTGAAAACAGTTTTTTCATTTGTAACTCTCCTCGGAAGCAAGCATAATTTCATCAAGGACTGCATTGTGTGTACTATTGAATATGTTATAAGGAATTTTCGAATCAATCTTTTCAAGACGTGCAATAAGTTTTTTGACCTCCGCACGTTTTGAAAGATGCTCGTCCTCCGCGGCGTTTTCCGTAAAGCGGCAGGCACATCTCAAAAAGCAAAGTCCGTTCTCGTCTCTCCATCTTATTATATCCCGCTCACGGACAAGATATAAAGGACGTATAAGGCGCATACCCTCAAAGTTGGTTGAATCAATAACGGGAAGCATTGTCTGATACTGTCCGCTGTAAAGCGTTGACATTAGCACGGTTTCTGTCACATCGTCAAAGTGATGCCCGAGCGCGATTTTGTTGCAGCCCGCCTCTTTTGCTTTGCGGTAAAGCCACCCCCTGCGCATACGCGCGCACAAATAACACGGAGACTTTTCTATTCGGACAACGGAATCAAATATTTGTGTCTCAAAAATATCAAGAGGTATGCCGAGTTTTTCGGCGTTCGACTCTATCATTTTTCTGTTTTCCGCATTGTATCCGGGATCCATGCAGATATATCGAACAGTCACATTCGGATTCGCCGCCGCATATCTCTTAAAAAACAGAGACGCAAGCATGGAATCCTTGCCGCCCGAAACACAGACCGCAACACGGTCGCCCGCATCGACAAGCCTGTATTTTTCAACGGCGGACAGGAAAGCCGAATAAATATTTTCAAAAAGACTATCGTTATTCGGCATATCAAAACCTCTAAAAAATCAAGGGCGTTCATAAAGCCTATGAACGCCCCGTTATATTTCCTTTTACGCAGAGACGTTCAGGCGCAATGAATTACCAAGCGTTCTCATCTTCGTCGTCGGAGCGAACGATCTTTGTGAAGTCGATCGTTCCGTCGTCTCTCTCCCACGGATTTTCGCGTCTTCTGCGTTCCTCTTCGTCTTCTTCGAAGATATCCGCACCGGGAGTGCCCTTTGTTCTGCCCGAATTAAGGTCATCGTCTGCCACGTCAAGTGCGGACGCATATTTACCGGTTTTTCCGAGCGTAACTTTTCTTGTTGCTATTCTGAGTCTTTCTTCTCTCTTAACTTTCAGATTATCGGAGATAAGAATTGCACTGTAAACAACTATAAGGAAGAATACGGCGGGGATAACGATATACCAGAACAGGTTCTGCGCTTCGGGTATGGAATCGTTCGGGTCATAACCTTCAAGAGAAGCGTCAAGGTCGGTCTCTTCAAGCGTTACTATATAATAATCGTACTCGCCGTTGAGCGACATCGTCATATTTCCCGAACTGTCGGAAACCGTGTTGTCGGGATTAAGCAATGCGCCTTTTGTGCCGACAAAGCCGTCCCGTCTGATACCGTAAGCCTTATATACGGTGTTTTCGCGAATGATTTTAAGATTTGCCGTCAACGGAGTTCCGTCATTGCTCTGCGCAAAGACGATAAAGCGCGTTGCGGTTTCGTTGTTTGTGCCGGAACCGAGAGCGTATACGGCAACCGTACCGTTTCCGCTTGCGCCGGAGATTGAAACTTTAAGATTCTTATATTCGCTTTCTGTTGAACTTCCGTAATAATATCTGTTGATATAAGCGCTGTAAGCGGCATTCAAAGTCTCATCGGAAAGGTCGCCGTTTGCAAGGAAATAACGTGTTCCGAAGCCTATTACGGTATCGCTTTCCTCGTTATAGAAAAGTCTGCCGTTATCTGTTATCAGAAGCCCGTCGGAAGAAATACATCCGAGGTCGGAAGCGTCGTTCGCATTTCTGTAAGAAGTAAATCCGAGACGGTCAAGCGCCGTTGCCAACTGAGAGGAACTTTCAATCATTCCGTCGGGAACGATTGCCTTGCCCTCGCCGAAATAAACGTCAACCCCGTCAAGGTTTTCTATAACTCTGTCACGGGTGCTTACAAGTCCCTGGTCGTTGTACCATGCTTTCTTATTCATGAAGTCTTGGGCAAACGTTGCATTTTGATACGGATAGAAAGCCTGGATAATAGCCTTTGTACCGTTTTCTTTGTTCGAGTTCGCGCCGACGTAAGAGCCGGACGAAGTGTTGCCCGAAGACATGATTACTTTGAATTTTGAATTTGCCGTATATTCCGTGTCAAAGAACACGTTTTCCGTTTTTGCAAGAAGAGCGGAAGCAAGCGTGGAATTTTTGAATCTGCCGAAATCCATTACGGTGTCATAACCCGAATATCCGATACCGAAGCCCGAGCCGTAAGATGCGGCTATCGCTGTATGGCGAAAAAGAGTAGCCATCAAGCCGCTGTTGTTCCAGAGTGCCGCATTCTGATTGGTTGCCGTCGCGTCCGTCAAAGAATAATCTCCGACAACAAAAGCATCCCAGCCCTGATAACTTGCGTAAGAAACAAGAGATATGAATTCAGATATAAATTCGGAATCGGTTGCCTTGACGGCATTTTCACCTGCCGCAACTGCGGAAGTGTTCCACGAAACGATGTAAGGTTTGTCCGCAACCGTTCCGAGCGCCGCATGAGCAACTGCTTCTTTCACGGTCATATCGGGAGTGAACTCAAAATCGCCTCTTGAAGCATCTCCGAGACCGCTTATGCAGACATTGAATGCGCTTGAATCGTTATCGGAAAGAAGAACGGGCGAATTGTAACCGCAGGATCTGATGAGATCTTTCATCGCCGAGAACTGTTTATTCACATAGGTAATAAGGAATCTGCCGAAATCCGCCTCGCGCTGACGACCCGTGCTTGCTTCCGAATAAACGGTGCTGACGGGTTCGGTGGGAACGCGAACCGTTCCGCGTTTTGCGTTTTCGTCTTCGCCGAGGATGCAAGCGCCCGTCTCATCGAGCCATACGCCGCGCAAAACGTCGGTGGAGCCGTACTGTTCCGTCAGCCAATCGTTGAAATCGGAACGCAGGTCGGAATAGCAAACCGCATCCGCGCCGACATCGAGATCGGAGCAGTATGTAACAAATGCAATGGTTGTATCGTCGCCGTAAGTAACGGTTATGTTTTCATCGCTTCTTGCGGCGTTCTTGGTTGCGAAAAATCTTTTGATGAATGCCTGAGCGCGGCGAACCGTGTCCCTGTCCAAAATTGCGGCGCCTTTGCTTGTTTTGTTAACAACAAGCGAAGAGGTCGAAAAAAGACCGATGCCCGCATACATATTTGCATTGTAAAGTTCTGCGAGGAAATCACTGAAAGCCGTGAAGTTGGAAGAGTTTTTCAATACCGAATAAACATCATCGACAATAACGAGGTTGTAACCGTGAGCCGCCATGTCGCTGACCATGTTTTTCAAAGCGTCGCCGGTGGGGATACCCTCTTTTGCGATGTCGTATCTTATTCCGAAAAGACGGATATCGCTTTTTGTTCCGTCAAGGTTTACGACAAAATTGCCCTCGTCGGAGTCGATGTAACCGCGATCGCCGTATGTCTTCGTTATAAGATTTGTATAATCGAAGAAGTTGGGGTTCGTACTGTCCGCTCCGCCGTCGTTATATATAATATTGCTGTCCTCGGTTTTGTCCGAAGCATCCGCAAAAAAAGGAATACTTGCGGAAAGAACCATCGCGGCGGTCATACCGCAAGCGAGGATCTTCGAAAACTTTTTCCTTGCCTTTGTCATTGAAAACTCTCCTATCCGAATTCCGCCGAACCTATCGGCGGATGAAAACGTTCAAGCCGAAATCATCTTTAATATTATACAACACAATCATTTTTTTTGCAAGACGTGAACCACGACTTTTTCGTGATTTTTCGAAACTTTTTGAGAACTTGAACCAAAATGCGATGAATATCGGACAAAAATAAGAAATGTCTTGCAAAAATCGCTTTGTTATGCTATAATATATTGAATTGACACAGGCAGTAGTTCGCCCATGACGAACACGGAGGAAAAATGGCTCAAATTCAAGCAGAAAAAACAGTTTCGACAGCAAAAGAAACTCAATATAAATTCGACAGAATTCCCGTTGTTGCGCTCCACAACATCGTTGCGTTTCCGAACGCGGTCATTCATGTGGATATCGAAAGAAAACTTTCCGTCAATGCGGTAAAATATGCGTTCAACGAGGGAACGGACATTTTGCTTGTCGCGCAAAAAGACGCTGCTGCGGAGACCGTGGAAAGAGACAATCTTTTTGACACGGGTGTTTTGGCGACAGTAAATCAAATAGTAAAGACGGGCAAAGATGTTCTGCGCGTCGCTTTTGACTGCAAAGAAAGAGGACGTCTCGGAGAAGAACTGAAAGAGTCCGGTCAGACCATGTTTGCGGAAAGGCTCCCGATAGAAGAAAAAAAACTGGACGAATACGAATCCAACGAGGCGGCGGCGATACTTGAAGAGATCAGAACCGTTTTCAACCGTATCAGCGAAGAAGATACAGACCTCTCACCCGAGATCGAACTCTTTGTCGGAACGAATACGGATCTCGGCGTTGTTGCGGACTATATTGCGGCGAATTATCCGTTCAGGGCTTCCGAAAAACAAGCGCTGCTTGACGCGGTTGATCCCATCAAGCGCTCGGAAATATTGCTTGAATGTCTCGTCAGACAAATAGACATCAAAAACATTCAATCCTCGATCATGCAAAAAGTGCATTCGCGCATAGCAAAGAATCAGGCGGATTTCTTTTTGAGGGAACAACTTAAAGCGATAAAAGAAGAACTCGGCGATACAGAGGAGTATTACGAAGATGACGACGATGATCTTTACGAACTTCTCGACAAGTCGAAAATGCCCGACGAATGCTACAATTACCTGATAAAGGAAACAAAGAAATATTACAAAACGCCGATAGGTTCTCAGGAAGCGGCGGTTATCCGCACATATATAGAATCGTGTCTCGAAATCCCGTGGGGCGTGTACTCAAAGGAATCGGCAGACATCGAAAAAGCCCGCGACGTGCTCGAAAAAGACCATTACGGGCTTGAAAAAGTCAAGGAAAGAATACTTGAAACGATTGCGGTCAAACAAAGATTTCCCAACCATAAGGGACAGATACTTTGCCTTGTAGGCCCTCCGGGCACGGGCAAGACCTCGATAGCGCAGAGCGTTGCAAAGGCGCTTCACAGAAAGTTTGTCCGAATTTCACTCGGCGGCATCAACGACGAAAATGAAATCAGAGGTCACAGACGCACTTACGTTGCGTCCATGCCGGGTAAAATAATCGCAGGCATAAAAGAAGCGGGAACGATGAACCCGCTGATGCTGCTTGACGAAATAGACAAACTCGGTTCGGACAGACGCGGAGACCCTGCTGCGGCATTGCTTGAGGTGCTCGACCCCGAGCAGAACAAGACATTCAAAGACCACTATATAGATATGCCCGTCGATCTTTCCGAAGTGTTCTTCATCACCACGGCAAACGACGCGTCCGAGATTCCCGCCCCGTTGCTTGACAGAATGGACGTTATCGAACTGACGAGTTATACATACGAAGAAAAACTTCAAATCGCAAAGAAACATCTTGTTCCGAAGCAGTTTGCGAAACACGGGCTCAAAGCTTCCGAACTCAGAATAGACGCATCCGCGCTCAACGAAATAATTATGTTCTACACTCGCGAAGCGGGCGTGCGCGGACTTGAAAAGCAGATAGCGGCGCTTTGCAGAAAAGCGACCAAAAAGATGATAGAAGACAACTGCGACAAGGTTGTTATTTCAAAGAAAAACATTGCCGAATACCTCGGACCGAGAAAAGTTATTCAGGACAAGATTCCAGCAAAGGACAGAATAGGCGTCGTAACGGGACTTGCGTTCACCTCCGTCGGCGGTGAAATCATGCCGCTTGAAGTCAATGTTATGGAAGGCACGGGAAAGATAGAGCTGACAGGTTCTCTCGGCGACGTTATGAAAGAAAGCGCGAAAGCGGCGATAAGTTATATACGCAGCAATGCGTCCTCTCTCGGCATCAGCCCGACGTTCTACAAGGACAGGGATATACACATTCACGCGCCCGAGGGAGCGGTTCCGAAAGACGGACCGAGCGCGGGCTGCGCAATGGCGACCGCCCTTTACAGTCAACTTTCGTCAAAGCCGATTAAAAACGACGTTGCAATGACGGGAGAAATAACTATCCGAGGCGATGTGCTTGCGATAGGCGGTCTTAAAGAAAAGACCATGGCGGCATACAAAGCGGGAGTAAAAACAGTCATCGTACCGAAAGACAACAAACCCGACATATCGGAAATCGCGCAGGTCGTTCGCGATAATGTCGCGTTCGTATATGCGGACTCGATAAAAGACGTTTTCGCTGCGGCTTTGAGGTAAGAATATGGCTCTCAATTTTCAGAAAGCGGAGTTTCTCGACAGTTGTTTCGACGTTCGGAAAATGAAACTTCCGAAAAAACCGGAGATAGTGTTTGTCGGACGTTCAAACGTCGGAAAATCCTCTATGATAAATGCGGTTCTCGGCAGAAAAGCGTTGGCGAGAACATCGTCCACGCCCGGAAAGACGGTCAGCGTCAATTTCTACGGAATAGACGACAAGGTGTTCCTTACAGACCTGCCGGGTTACGGATATGCGCAGCGTTCGAAAGAACAACGTCAAAATTGGGGCAGTCTGATAGAAAGTTATCTGACGCTCGAAAACCGGGACATACGCCTTGTATGTATGCTGACGGACGCGCGGCACGACCCGACAAAAGACGATCTGCTGATGTATGATTATCTGATGAATACGGAATTTTTGTTCTGCGTAGTCGCAACCAAATGCGATAAGTTGAACAAAACCGAAACAGAAAAAAGAAGAAAATATCTTGCCGAAAAATTCGGTGCGGAACCTGTTATGTTTTCAGCACAGACAAAAGCGGGTGTTGAGCAGTTGCGTCAGATAATCGAAGACGTGACCGTTCCCGAAGACGAGAAAGAAGAACAATCCGAGGCGTAATCCGCACTCAAAAGGAAAGAATAAATATGAAAAACGCAAAGAACGGAAAAAAAGATTTCGCTAAAAAAGGCGGCAAAAAGCCGTCTTACTCCCCTGTCGGCAAAAAGAAGCCTACCGCGAAAAAGAATATGCCGAAAAGACCCCGGTCCGTATTCGCGCCCGATAACGGCGTGGACAGCGAAAACGTGGTCGCGGGCAGAAATCCCGTTTCGGAACTGCTCAGAAGCGGCAGAACGGTTGACAAACTCTATGTTGCACACGGCGAACGCGAGGGCTCTATCGTAAAAATCATAGCGGAAGCGCGTGATATGGGCATTCCCGTTGTCGAGGCGGACAAATACAAACTTGAAAGCATTGCGGGAACATCGAACCACCAAGGAGTTGTTGCGTTTGCAACGGATTACGACTATTGCGACGTCGACGATATTTTCGCTTATGCGGAAGAAAAGGGCGAAAAGCCGTTCATTGTGGTGCTTGACGGCGTGACAGACCCGCGAAATCTCGGTGCGATAATCAGAACTGCGGAATGCTGCGGCGTTCACGGCATAATCATTCCGAAACGCGGCTGCTGCGGGCTGACAACGACCGTGTTCAAAGCGGCGGCGGGTGCCTGCGAATATATGAAGATAGCAAAAGTCACAAATATTGCGGAAACGATAAGTGCGCTGAAAGAGCGCGGCGTTTGGACGTATGCGGCGGACGGAGACGGAGACTGCGACCTCTATTCGACCGATCTGACGGGTTCGACGGCAATTGTTCTCGGAGACGAGGGCAAAGGCATTTCCCGCCTTGTCAGACAAAGATGCGACGGCGTTATAAGCATTCCGATGTTCGGAAACATAAACTCTCTGAACGTTTCCGTTGCGGGCGCGGTGATGATGTATGAAGCCGTGCGCAGAAAACTCGAAAAAGAAAAGACGGAGGGCTGATATATGCCACGCCCACGTCATACTTTGCAAGAACAGTATTACAAGGCGCAAAAACTGCAAAAAGAGTATTTGATAAAAACAATTATCTGCGTTGTTGCCACCGTGGCGGCGATAGCGACCGTACTGCTGCCTACGGATATGCGGCTGAAAGCGGAAATAACCACGGCGCTTGCGGTCGCCGTCTGCGCGGTATGTTACAAAGAACTTTACGAGGGCATAATCTCCGTATTCGGAGGACTGCCGACAAACGACACGCTGAACGCGTATGCCATGCTTGCGGCGCTTTTACAAAGTATTTTTACGATATTCGTACCGTCCTCGGGCAAACTTTATGCGTGGGTGGTATTCATCTCCTGCACAGTTTCGACCGTGATGAAATACGTTTACGTTCTCGAAATTCCGCAGAACCTGAAAACCATACGCAAAAACAAAATTTACTGCGTCGAGGACGCCCGAGTGCCGCTTGACAAAAGATATATAGACAGAGCGTGCATAACATACCGCATGAAACGCATTCCGAATGTTGTGGGAAAGACTTTTCGCAACGACGCGTGCGAAAGCGCGGGCTTCAAGTATGTTCCTTGGGTGATTCTCGCATCGGCGGTTGTTTCCGTTGCGGCGGGGCTCATACACGGAAGAAACGCACTGTTTTCAACGCTTGTTCTGACGCTGGGAATATGCGCGGGCTTTACGGGAGAAGTCTCATTCGTACTCCCCTACAATTCGGCGCAAAAAAGATTGAAAGAACTCGGCTGTATGATTTTCGGAGCGTTTTCGATAGACCGTCTCAAAGACGTTCGGACACTTATAGTCAAAGATAAAGACCTCTTTCCCGACGATTGCGCTGCGATATCCGACATAAAATTCATCAAAGCGGAATATATGTCCGAAACGGTCGAATATTTGGCATTGATATTGAGAAAAATCAAAAGCCCGCTGTATGCGTCGATGGAAAGATACATTTTTCGTGCGGACGAATCGCTTCACTCGGTGGAAAACTTCAAGGCGGTTCAGGAACACGGCTTTGCGGCAACGATTGACGGGCGCGAAGTGCTTTACGGAACAAGAAATCTGCTGTTGTCCTACGGCATAAAGCCGCTTCCGCAGGAAAAAGAAGCGGAGCAGACCTCAAGAGGTTTCAGCACGGCTTACACGGTTATTGACGGAACTGTTTCCGCGGTTGTGTTTGCGGAATACAAAGCCGACCCGAAATTGAAAAAAGCGGTTGAGAGAGTCGGACGCGACATAACCGTAATAGTCCAGACCGAAGACCCGCTCGTTACGGAAGCGACGGTTCAAAAGAGATACAGTCTGACAAACGCAACGATGACCGTTGCAACGGCGGAAGAGACAAGAAAACTGAACGCCGTCAGAAAAAGACTGACAAGAGGTAAAAAAACAAGACCCGTTATGCTTTCGACAAAAAGCGCGCTCGGAACGCTTTCCGGAATAGAAATGGCGCAGCAGCTTTCGTCCGCGCTGACCGCAAGCGTTCGAATCAAGCAGATAAGCGTTTTTACGGGGCTTGCGCTTACCGCGATAGCGGCGCTTGCCGTGCCCGCATTACTCTCCCCTGTTTGGGTTCTTGTTTTCAATATTATATGGACGCTGCCCGTTATCGGGTTGTCGTTCGGATTTATTCTGAAATAAAAGTTTAATCATATTTACGGAGGCAAACATATATGTCCGGACATTCCAAATGGAAGAATATCATGCACAAAAAAGAGAAGACCGACAGCCAGCGAGCAAAAGTCTTCACCAAAATCGGAAGAGAGATAATTCTTGCGGTTAAAGAGGGCGGTCCCGACCCCGCGTCGAACTCGAAACTCAAAGATCTTATCGCAAAAGCGAAGGACAACAACGTTCCCAACGACAATATCGACCGCGTTATAAAGAAAGCGTCGGGTGCCGAAAACTCCGACAATTTTGAAGAGATAACCTACGAGGGTTACGGTCCGTGCGGAATAGCTGTTATCGTTGAATGTCTGACAGACAACAGAAACAGAACCGCAGGCAATCTCCGCCACTACTTTGATAAAAACGGCGGCAACCTCGGTCAGAACGGTTCGGTGGGCTGGATGTTCACCAAAAAAGGCGTTATTGTTATAGACAAAGAAGAGTATGACGAAGACCGTCTTATGGAAACCGTTATGGAAGCGCCTATCGAGGACTTTGTGACGGAAGAAAGCGTATACGAGATATATACCGCACCCGATGAAGATTTCAGAACGACAAGAGACTTCCTCCGCGACAAGGACTATACATTCATTTCCGCGGAAGAGGAACAGGTTCCGTCTTCCTACTCTTCAATAGACAGCGAAGAAGCAAAGGACAAGATGCAGCGTCTTCTTGATATGCTTGAAGATGACGACGACGTTCAGAACGTTTACCACAACTGGGATGAAGAATAATACCGAAACGTTTGCGCAAACGATAAAAGCGAAGCGGCTCGAAAAAGGATTGAGCCTTCGCGAAGCGTCTGCGCTGATAGGTATCAGTCACACATATCTTTCCGCCCTCGAAAACGGGCGGGATCCGAGAAGTAAAAAACCCGTAACACCGTCTGCAGGAGTAGTTTTCAACGTATGTAAAGCATACGGTCTCGATTTTGTCGAACTGATAGGCGATTCGGGCATACCCGATGAAAGAACATTCTATCGCTATGTCGCAAAAAAGATTTTCGAGATGAAAAAAAACAATCCGAGACAATATCGGCAGTTGCTCGATATAATAACGGGAGATAAGGAATAAGAAAAATGTCACAGATCTGCAAAAAGTGCGGAACCGTTGCGGAGGACGGACAGGAGTACTGTTCGAATTGCTACGCGGAACTCGGCGCTTTGAAGAAGAAAAAGGCGGAGAAACATCGCGCAGAACTGCGCAATATGGGCAAAAAAGCGCTGGCGTTCAGCGTTATTGCCGCAGTCGCAGGCATCGTTATGATGTTTTATCTGATAAACATGGAAAAGTTTTCAAGCCTCAAAATGGGCGTTTGGGCATTTATTATGCCCGTTGCCGTTTGGTTGGGGCTTACTGGCATTTCCGTGTTTTACGGAGTAAAATCTTTCGGAAAGACGTCAAAAGCCCTTTCGATTACGACATTTTTACTCAGCGGCGCTCAATTCGTGGCGCTCCCGCTCATATATATTCTTATCAGAAAATAAATTTGTTTTCTATATGCGGCGGGATGCTTTTATGTCGATGACGGGCATAAAATCGGACCGACGCAGAGAAAAATATGAAAACGGTTGCGCTTGCTTTCGTTGAGCGCGCCAAGACACCCCCTCACTCATGCAAAAGGAGAATCCCAATGAAAAAACTGTTTCTCTCTGTACTGGCTATCGCCCTTATGCTGACATCTTTTACTCTTGTTTCAAGCGCGGGCGAAGCATACACAATTCCGCAATGCGCGGTTCCGCCTACAATCGACGGAAAAATGTCCAAAAACGAATGGTACGGCGCGTACCATAAGTTCATGAACAACGAAAAAGGCAACTACGACTATTCGGACAACCCGAGTCCCGACGTCGAGGACAAGGCAAACCAATGCAAAGGTTTCGACATTTATATGTATTGGTACGACGACCCGAATGAAAGCGGAAAGCTGCTCGATGTTAAAAAAGGCGGTCTGTATATCTGCGTGGTTGCGCAGGATAAAACATACGGAACGATATTCAACGACGGCGAAGCGTCCAATGCAAGCGACTGCTTCCAGTTGGCGATAGACCCGTTCAACTACCGTCTGAGCAACAGCAAAAAGGCTTTCATTTTCGATTTCTCGCCCGAGACAACGAAAAAGGGGACGGCGCTTATATTTGAGCACTATCAGTTTAAATCAAAGCCATTGACAATGTTCAAATATCAGGTCAAGGCGAAAAGAGATAAAAACGGCTACACAATGGAAATATTCATTCCGTGGTCGCTTCTTAACCTCAATGACAAACTTCCCCGCCATAAAGTCGGAGCGAAAATGGGCATAGGCATAATCTGCATGGACTGGGTCGGTGCAAGATATTACTATGACATTGCAGACTTCGGCAATGGCAAAAAAATAGTTGACATTGCGGGCGTTCCCAAACTTTACAATCAGGTAACGTTCGGCGAAACGGTATATCCTCCGGGATACAAATCGGATTCCGATCTGACAAAACTCAATAAACTTATCAAAAAAGCGGAAGAGATAGAGAAAAACAAAGCAGAATATCTCGAAGCTACATATTCGGCATTTGAACTTGCATTAAAAGAAGCAAAAGCAATCAAGACGGAAGACAAACAGGCAACCGTTGACGCCGCATACAAAAAACTTGACGATGCAATCAAGAATCTGAAAAAGAGCGCGGACATGACACCGTTTGAAGCGTTGCAGGCGGCGATAACTGCGGCAAACGAGTTTGTCGAAGAAGATTATCATGCGCAGACTTGGGAAGCGTTTGCAAAGGCGTTGGACAGCGCAAAGAAGTTGACGGAAAAATCTTCGAAAGAAGATATTGAAGCCGCGACGGAAGCGCTCAATGCCGCTATCAAAGGGCTTGTTCCGGCAGATCAGGAACTGACCGAGGCGGACTTCACGCAGCTTGAAGAAAAAACAGCACAGGTAGAAAGACTTAACGAAGCCGACTACACGGCTGAATCGTGGGCAAAACTGAAAGAAGTTTACGACAAAGCAAAAGACTTCGACGGAAAAGCGGACGCGGTTCAGACCGATGTTGACGACCTTGTAAAGCAACTTGACGATGCGATTTCCGCACTTGTAAAAGCAGGCGAACAGCAGTCCGCAACGGCGGCGGACAATGCGCCCGCAGAGAAGACATCTTCTCTTCTTTGGCTTTGGATAGTTATAGCGGTTGCGGTCTTTGCTGCTGCGGCAATTATAATCATAATTCGTTCAAAAAAAGAAAAAAACAATATTTGACAGCAAAAATAAAGCATAATCAATATTGTTTTGAGGCAAATTATCATCGTGGTCGGCACAATGATCACGAAAGGTAGTTTTGTCATGGCTGTTATAGACAAGATTGCTTTGGCTCTCGTTATTATCGGAGCCTTGAACTGGGGATTGATAGGCGTATTCTCTTTTGACCTCGTTGCATGGTTGTTCGGTGCAATGTCCGTTGTGACGAGAGTGATCTACACGCTTGTAGCACTGGGCGGAATATGGTCCATTTCCCTGTTGTTTCGAAACGAACGGGTTACGGAAGTTGATTAAAGAGCCAAAGTAACACAAAACAAAAGAGGGCGTACCGTTTTTCGGTACGCCCATATTTTATTCTGTTATTTACAACCGTTTTCAACTTTGCATTTACGAACGGTTACGACTTTTCAGTTATTGAATTTCGTGTTCTTTCAGCATTTTTTCGACTTCCGACAAGTCGGGATAAACACGGTAAACGATTTTTTGCAATTCGGGGGTCGGCTGTTTTCTGTCAGGCACCATTATCGGAAACGCACCCGATGCGTGAGCCGCTTTTATACCGTTTTCGGAATCTTCCAGAATTATACAGTTTTCTGCGGGAACGCCGAGTTTTGATGCGGCGGTCAGAAAAATATCGGGATTCGGTTTTCCGAGTTTGACTTCGTCTCCGCAAACGACATAATCGAAAGTGTCGGTCAATTTTGCCATTTTCAGATATGCGTCGGCTCTTGCGCGTTCGGAAGAAGTCGCAACCGCGATTTTGATATTTTTTGATTTCAGATAATCGAGAAGACCGTAAAGTCCTTTTTTGACCTGCAAGCCATGCTCGATTATATAATTCATCGCAATGTCAAGTCTGTGAACGCGTATCTCGTAAAACGGAAAATCCTGTCCGTAAACTGCTTTGAAATGAGCGCAGCCGTCTTCCGCATTCAGACCTATCGCGCCGACGACAACATCTTCCGTTACATCGTAACCGAAATCTTTTGCGGCAATGGGCCAAGTCAACGTATAAACGGATTCGGTGTCAAACATCAGCCCGTCCATATCAAAGATGACGCCGAGAAGTTCTTTGTTTTCTATCTTTATCATAGTCCGCCTCAATATGCAATGGTCGTCATAAGCGCCATTTCGGATTGTGCGGTGTCAAGTCGCGAATATTGGCAAACCACTTCAACGTCGCTTTCCACAAGCAGTGCATAGGGCGTATCGACAGGGATATGTTCGCCTTTGTCATTCAGAATTTTATCCATTCTGATATGGTGCGTTCTCATTGAACCGCACGTTGCGGAAAAGCCCGTTATCGGTTCGCTGTCTTCAAAAAAGAGCGTAAAAGCAATATGCGCTTCTTTTTCCGACGTATTAAGCACGCAAACAGCCTCGTGGCTGACCTGTCCGTTCCATTTTGAATCGTAAAAACAATCGGCTATGAGCCATTCTTTCTTTCCGTAAGTCCGCATAAACATTCCCCTCTCGGATATTATAGATTGATTATATCACTACGGCAAATTTTTTGCAAGTCTCCTTGCAAAATGTTTGAAAATATGATATACTTGTTGTTGGTGATGAATAATGATAAAAGGTATAATTTTTGACCTTGACGGAACGCTTCTGAACACTATCGACGACATTGCGGACAGCGTAAACGCGGTTCTCAAAAAACACGGACTGCCAACGCATACCGTTGAAGAATACAAAACGTTTGTCGGAAGCGGCGCAAAGGTACTGATAACGTCGGCACTCGGAGAAAAAGCGAACGACGAAAAACTGTACAAAGAAGTTTTTGACGAATATATCGAATATTACGGCAAGCACCGCGAGGACAAGACCGCACCTTATGCGGGCATAGTCGAAATGCTTGAAAAGCTCAAAGGCAAATACCGTCTCGGAGTGCTTTCAAACAAACCGCACGCGGACACCGTGCCTATGGTACACACGCATTTCGGAGATAACTTTTTCGATTTCGTTTACGGTCAGCGTGACGGAATACCTCGGAAGCCCGACCCGACGGTCGTTTACAAAATGATAAACGATATGGGACTGACCGTTGACGAAGTAATGTATGTCGGAGATTCCGAAAACGACGTGCTGACGGCGAATAATTCGGGCTGCCGCGCCTGCTGCGTGCTTTGGGGGTTCCGTACATACGAGCAGATGAAAGACGTCGGGAAATGCGAATATTTCGCGCATACGCCCACAGACGTGATAAAGGCTGCGGAGGACTGAACAATGAAGACAAACAAACTTTCCGAAAAAGCGTTTATATACGACCTGACAGACGAAAATATGCGAAAAGAGTTGAAACGCGCCCGCGGGCTTGTGCAGAAACTCAACTCGGTCGATGTCAACGACGACGAAGCGAAAAGAGCAATCATGGAAGAACTTTTCGGAGCGATAGGAGAGGGTTCGGACCTGAACCCGAACTTTTACTGTGACTTCGGCTCACATATTTTTATCGGAAAAAACTTTTTCTGCAATTACAACTGCACCATACTTGACATTGCGGAAGTTCATATCGGCGATAACTGTCTTTTTGCGCCCAACGTTTCTCTTTATACGGCAGGACACCCCATTGAACTGCAAGGCAGGCTTGACAATATAGGAACGGGCGCGCCGATAACCATAGGCAACGGCGTGTGGATAGGCGGCAGCGCGATAATCATGGGCGGTGTCACGATAGGCGACAATGCGGTAATAGGTGCGGGAAGCGTTGTGACGCACGATGTTGAGCCGAATACGATAGTGGCGGGCAATCCCGCAAGATTTATCAGAAAGATAGAGAACTGATATGGGGGATTTTTACCGTTTTCTCGAATCACAACTGTTCGCGGATATAATTTACGGCTGTTTTTATTTCTTGCTTATACTCTCGGCGTTTAATATTTTCTCGATATGTTTTCGCGGCACGGCGACGCAGAGACTTTCAAAAAATGCGGGATTGCTCGACGGCGCAAAAAGTTTTCTGCCGTATGCAAGAAATGTTTTGCTTTGTCGGACTGCCGAAAAACTCTATGAGAAAAAACACGGAACGTCCTGTACGGAATATTCAAAATACTGCTCTACCCTGCAAGTCGGAAATATCAGCGCGGACCTGTGCGCCGCAATTCTTGCGGTTCTTGCATTTGTTATGTACGGAAAAGGCGGTTACGAATTTTCCGCAAGCGTCACAGCAGTGCTGGTATCGGCAGGAATATGTTTTTTGTTCCGTCTGATATTCGGACTTTCAAACAGGTTTGTCATAGCAAAATCGCTCGGCATAATATCTGATACCGTCACAGGCAGAACCGACAAGGCGGCGGAGATTTTTTGCATTATCGCGCCGATAGCGGATATTTACGCATTCATACTTTCAAGAAAAATATGATAACAAAAGAATTAAGCCCGACCGAACGGTCGGGCTTAATTTTTATATT